>ERZ1370068.1908-contig-11862_pt1 | contig 16943 bp, 26 predicted proteins | sample MGYA00561227_ERZ1370068 | MGnify/ENA primary metagenome ERZ1370068 (study PRJEB38410, sample SAMEA6850437) | metagenome | study: Metagenomic assessment of the ecological functions of the soil: analysis of the soil microbiota associated with the...
CCCCTAGCTCCGCCCTTCCACCCCGAATCCCTCAGGAGCAATCCGCAGATCGAATGCACCGTTGGTGATTACCATCGGACCGGTAGCACTGCCGCCTACCGCAGGAAGATTGGCCGAGAACGTGCCAGCCACTCTTGTCGCGGTGAGGAAGTGATCGTCACCGAGCTCGTCGCTCCCGCGCCACCCCAGCAGCAGTTGTTCGCCTGGCCGTCGAAGTGAAGCACCACGCCCGTCTGATCGTAGGTATTCCCCGCACTCACCGGCGTCGAGGTCACGAGGCTGACGGAAAGGGTGGAGTTGGTCACGGTATTGTCGGTGGTGGTTCCTCCCAGAGAGAACGCACCGGTTGAGAGGTCACCCACCCCAACAACGGTAGCCCCGGTCCAGGCCTGACCGTTCAGCGTGGCGGTGAAGGTATTGCCCGTATTGTCACCGGTCGGGAGCGTGAAGGCGGCCGGCAGCGCCACGTCGAAGGTGCCGTTGGTCACCGTCTTGGTCCCCGGTGCTCCCGAACCGAGCTGGGGAGGAGCGACGAACGTGAACGTCCCGGCGATTCGGGTCGAGGTCAGGGTCGTGACATTCACGCTGCCGCGATCCCCGGTGAAATCAATGGCATACAAATCGAGGGTCGCACCATTCTTGATGATGACCGATCCTCCTCCGCCAGGAGTGGTTCCCTGATTCACCCCAGAGGATAGGTGCCGGTCCCACTGATGAATCCCAGATATAGCGAAACCGCGATGTAGTCTTGTCCGGTGATCTGGGTACCGGTGATTATCAGGAACCCCGGGTTTTGCTGGGAGCTGGTGACCAGGACTCCATTCTGGGATGCCGCCCAGGCCTGCCCGTCGATCTTGGCGCTCATCGGACCACTGCCTCCGCCCCCACCGCCCCCTCCTCCACCCCCATTAGGCCCGGTGCCACTGCTGCCACAGGCGGCGAGGAGGACAAGTACACCAACCACACTGCTCTTGAGGTAAAGCGAACAAGCGGCCAAGCTTGCGGGACGACGAAGCGTAGACTGACGCATGGGGGCCCTCCGATTGGGAACGGTTTCCCCCATTGCGCGGAAGTCCCGGAAAAACCGTCATCCTCACCGTCTGGTGGCCCGGCAGCGGGCCGCCCGGCGCCCGATATATTTGACCCGAGTGAGCTCCGACACTCCACACGACCTCGAAGCCGCGCTGGCCGAGCGGTATACCCTGCGCCACATGTTGGGCCGGGGCGGTATGGCCACGGTCTATTTGGCCGACGACCGCAAGCACCAGCGCGAAGTGGCGGTGAAGGTGCTCCGGCGCGACCTGGCAGCCACCCTCGGCGCCGAGCGGTTCCTCAAGGAAATTCAGATCGTCGCCCGGCTGACCCATCCCCACATTCTGGCTCTTCATGACAGCGGAGAGGCGGCGGGTTTCCTCTATTACGTCATGCCGTACATCGATGGCGGATCGCTGCGTCGCCAGCTCGAAGAGCGCCGGTGTCTCGCTCGCCAGGAAGCATTGGAGATCGCCCTACCGGTGGCGGACGCGCTTTCCTACGCTCACCGCAAGGGAATCTTTCACCGCGATATCAAGCCGGAAAACATCCTCTTTTCTCAGGGCCACCCCATCGTAGCGGACTTCGGCATTGCCAAGGCTCTTTCCACCGCCGGCGCCGCCAATCTCACTCGCACCGGATTCCCGCTCGGCACGCCCGGCTACATGAGCCCGGAGCAGGCGGCGGGAATGACCGACCTGGATGAACGGAGCGACGTCTACAGCCTGGCGGTCGTGATCTACGAGATGCTGACCGGCGAGATCCCGGGCCGGTGGCCGACCGAAGACGCGGTGCGGGCCGGCCGTTTCCTCGAGGCGCCTCTGCCCCATCGAACACGACTCGACCAGGCTGGTGTTGCCACCGAGGCGGCGCTGGTGAGAGGGTTGGCGATTCGCCATGACCAGCGGACTCCGACGCCGTCCGAGCTCATGGCCGAGTTGCAAGGAGGGCAGCAGGCGGTGCGGCGGAAGTATCGCGAGGATGAAGTGAAGGAGATCGTAAGACGCGCGTCGGAGCTCGAGGCCTCAAGCCCGACTCAGTCCGGGGCGATGACCATCGGTGGAATTGAGTCCTTGGGGCAAGAGGTCGGGATCGAGCCGGCCGTGGTGCGCTCGGCGGCCAAGTCGCTGGAGAGACGCTCCACCCCGACATCCACTACGCCAGCCCTGGTGAGGGGACTGATCGGCGCGCCGACGAGCCTGATGGTCGAGCGCATTGTCGAAGGAGAGCTGCCTCCCGATGAATTCCCTACCCTGGTCGAGGAGATTCGCCGGGAACTGCAGCATGTGGGACAGGTGAGTCAGCTGGGCTGGTCCTTCTCCTGGACCATGACCCGGAGCGGAAACATCAGGCGCGATGTGGAGGTGGCCGTCACGGTGCGGGAGGACAGACCCGGATCATTGTTCGGGAGAATCTGGGTCCGCTCATCGGTATGGTCTTTGGCGGGATCGGCGGAGGAGTTGGAGGGGCGGCATGGGTCCCATCCTCAGTATCGGCCTCGGGGCGTTTCACCTTCCGGGCGCGGCAGTCTTAGCCATAATCCCAGCCTGGATTGCCACCGCATATGGGATTGCCCGCAGGGTTTATCGAAGCTCGTTCACCAAGCGAGAGCAATTGTTCAATGGACTCGCCGACCGTCTTGCCGAGATGACCGAGCAATTGATTCCCCACCGGCCCCAGTTGTGGAATCCGAGGAGGGGGTGGAGGGATTGAGGGATTGAGGGATTGGGATTGAGGATTTAAGATTGAAGATTGCAGATTGGTAATTGGTAATTGGTAATTGAAAATTTTGAAATGGAACTGAGTGTCGATGAGGAAATACCTCCTCGTGGTATCGCTGCTCTCTGGCTTCGGTCGCGAGCGTGTGGGGGCAGGACACGACGGCCACGCATGCGGACACTATCCGCGGCTCTATCACGCCGGAGCGAGCGTGGTGGGACGTCGCCTACTACGACCTGCGGGTGCGGGTCAACCCGGCCGACAGCACCATTCGCGGCGTGAATCACATCACCTATCGGGTTCTCCAGTCCGACAGCGTGATTCAGATCGACCTCCAGGTCCCGCTTCAGATCGACAGCTTCGTCCAGCAGGGCCAGCGCCTGCAATACCGGCGGGACGGCAATGCGTTCTTCGTGTATCTGGTGGCGGGACAGGAGAAGAGCGCGCAGCAAACCATCAGCGCGTTCTACTCGGGCCACCCGCATCCGGCCAAGCACGCGCCCTGGGACGGCGGCTTCGTCTGGGCGTCGGATAGCCTGGGACACACCTGGATCGCGACCGCGCTGCCAAGGCACCGGCGCCAGCATCTGGTGGCCCACCAAAGACACCCAGGCCGACGAGCCGGACAGCCAGCGGGTCGTCATCACCGTACCCGACTCTCTGAAGGATGTCTCCAACGGACGCCTGCGGGCGGTCACTTCAAACGGGGACGGCACCACCACCTACGACTGGTTTGTCTCCCAGCCGATCAACAATTACGACATCACGGTGAATGCGGGAGACTACGCCCACATCAAGGACGCCTACTACGGCGAGGGCGGGCGGCTCACTCTCAACTATTGGCCCCTCAGCTATCACTATTGGACCGCCCAGCGGCAGTTCGCCCAGGTGAAGCCGATGCTGCGCTGCTTCGAGGGTTGGTTCGGGCCCTACCCGTGGTACGAAGACGGCTATCAGCTGGTCGAGACACCGCATCTGGGAATGGAGCACCAGAGTGCCGTCGCCTATGGCAATCACTACATGAACGGCTACCTCGGCAGGGATCTCTCGGGCACCGGCCAGGAGTCGACTGGGATTTCATCATCGTCCATGAGAGCGCCCACGAGTGGTGGGGCAACAGCCTCACCACCGCCGACCTGGCGGACATGTGGGTTCACGAAGGCTTCGCCAACTACGCCGAGGGATTGTACGTGGAGTGCCTGCGTGGAAAGGAAGCGGGAGCGGAGTACAACATCGGCAACCGGAAAGGGATCAGGAACGATCGGCCGATCACTCCGGCCTATGGGCTCAACCGCGAAGGCTCGGGTGACATGTACCCCAAGGGAGGGAACATGCTTCACACGATCCGCCAGGTCATCAACGATGACGCCAAGTGGCGGGAGATCCTCCGCGGCCTCGCTCAGAACTTCCGCCACCAGATCGTGACCGCGAGACAGGTTGAGGACTACATCAATCAGAAATCGGGGATCAACTTCGACAAGGTGTTCCAGGAGTATCTGGCCACGACGATGGTTCCTACGCTCGAATACAAAATCGAGGGTGCCACGCTCTCCTATCACTGGGTGAATGTGGTGCCGGGGTTCGATATGCCGTTGAGGGTGAAGCTGGGGACAGCGGCAGCGGTGAACGGTGAACAGCGAACGGCGAACGGGAAGGAGAAGGGAGAAGGCGGGAAGAAGAAGGGACAAGCGACCCCGGCGAGTGATTCGGAATGGTCAGTTATCGCACCAACGGAGGACTGGAAGACGGTCACAATGTCGCTTCAGAATCCTGCCGATTTTAAGGTTGATCCGAATTTCTATGTCGAGGTGAGTCAGGTCGGAGTCGGGGCGCAGTAGACGCCGGGCGGCCCAGTGGTGAGGATTGAGGAGAAGGGAGCAGGGAGAACGTGACGGAGAGCGACCTGGAACAACTATTTCGCCGCGCGCAGGAAGCGGACCCTGACGGCCGCGGAACAGTTGTTTGCTCTTCTCTATGACGAGCTGCACCGTCTCGCCGAACATCACCTCCACCGGGGAACTCGGTGCTGACGATCGGGACCACCACTCTGGTTCACGAGGCCTATCTGAACATGATGGGCCGGACCGAGGTGTCCTTTCCGGACCGGCAGCGGTTCTTCGCCTACGCGTCGCGGGCGATGCGCGGTCTGGTCATCGACTTCGCCCGCCGACGCTGTGCCAAGAAGCGGGGAAGGATGCTGGAGATCACGCTCGAAGAAGGCGGCGTCGGATCACCCGAGGTGAAGGAAGCGACTCAGGACCTGCCGGCGCTCAACGAAGGACTGAATCGCCTCGCCGGGCTGGATCCTATGCTCGCGGAGTTGGTGGATCTGCATTTCTTCGGCGGGTTCTCCTTTGCCGAGATCGCGACACTGCGCGGAATCTCGGAGCGAACTGTAGAGCGCGAATGGCGCAAGGCTCGCACTCTGTTGCATCGGCTGGTGCGCGAGAGTGGGGAACAACCGCAGCAGTAGCCGCAACGCGGACAGGTCGATTTACCGAGGCTGCGACTCCAGGAAGCGATCGAGCTCCTGCCCGAACTCGGCGGCCGACTGATAGCGCTCGCCGGGCTCTTTGCGAAGTGCCTTGGCAAGAATGTCGTCGAGCTCTCCCACCCCGAGGCTGGCCGGCTTGATCGAGAGAATGGCGACCATGCACTCCATCGGAGTAGCGGCATCCTCGCTCGTGGGGTGCCTTCCCGACACGAGAACGTAGAGCAGTACACCCAACGCATAGACGTCCGTCGCTACCGTAAGGTCTTCCCCCTATCTGCTCCGGAGCCGCGTATTGCGGAGTGAGAACCGGTTTGCCCTCGACGGTGAGGGAACGCCTGCCGACCCCTCCCCTGTCCAGGAGTTTGGCGATTCCGAAATCAAGCAGCTTTACGCTGCCGCGGCCGGTGACGAGGATGTTCGAAGGCTTGAGGTCGCGATGAAGGATGTGGTTGCTGTGTGCGTGATCCACTGCGGCCAGCACCTGACGAAACAAGCGGACGCGCTCGGTCAGTGAAAAGCGGCTGTCTCGGGCGAACTCGTCGATCGGCTTGCCGTCCACGTATTCCAGCATCAGATACGGCTCACCCGCTGTACTCAACCCCGCGTCGAGTAGCCGCGCGATCCCCGGATGGGCCAGGCGGGCCAGCATCAATCCCTCGCGCCGAAACCGTTCCTCACCTTTCGCGCTGAGCAGCCCCGGACTCGAGCAGCTTTACGGCTGCCGGAGGTCTCACCTGCCCGTCGGCCCGCCGAGCCAGCCACACAGTTCCCATTCCGCCATGCCCCAATGGACGCTCGAGACGATAGGCGCCGATTTCGAGCCCCTCGAGACTCGGGTGTGGCGTCTCGCCAAGAAAACCGCTCCGGTCCGCCAACGCTTCCTCGGCGAGGAACGAGCTGACTTCCGAAGCGATCGTCGGCGATTGACGAGACAAAGTGTCAATCCAGCGACTGCGCTCGCTCGGAGGCAGATCAAGCACGCGATCAATCAGCGGACCGAGGACCTGCCAGTTGCTACGAGTGATGGTCGTCATAGAGGCGCTCTGACCCTTGATCGAAATTCCCCGCCCAAGGCGACAAGCGAACCTGTCGGTCAATCCGGAAGCATTGCGATGTAGAAGTATCGCATCAGGAATCAGCGTGGCCTGGAATCGAGCAACGGAGGACATCATGACACGCAATCAACTGGTCGGCGAGACGATTGTCATCGCGACGATACTGCTGGCCGCCTGCACCGATCAGACAACGGGACCGGGTTCGGGATCAGGAACTCCAAGTCAATCCTTCCGGGCCTACCGGAAACCGTCCGTGTCCTGGCTGCGAGCCGGCACATCGGCCCACTGCCATCACCTCCGCCGGTCAGACCGGCACTCGTCACCTTGGGGCAGGCGCTCGCCTTTGACAAGGTGCTGTCCGGGAACCGGGACATTTCCTGTATGACCTGCCATCTGCCGGCCTTCGGTACCGGCGATGACCGAAGCCTCTCGATCGGACAGGGCGCCACAGGATTGGGACCGCACCGGGTCCACCCTCAAGGTCTCTTCATCCCGCGGAACGCGCCCTCGCTCTTCAACCTGGGTGCCATGCAGTCGCTGTTCCTGGACGGGCGCGTCTCGGAGGATTCGCTGGGCCGGTACCACACACCGGCCGGGGCCAGGCTTACTCCGAGGATGACGGCGGTATTCGAGTTTGGGGCGCTATCGGCGCAGCCGTTGTTTCCGGTTCTGTCCCGGAGGAAATGCGGGCCTTCAGCGGCAACGAGCTGGCGGCGATTCCCGACGACGACATGCGACGCGTCTGGGCCGCGATCATGGTCCGGCTCGGCGCCATTCCAGAATACCGCAAGATGTTCGAGGCGGCCTACCCGGGGACTCCCTTTGAAAAAATGACCTTCGCCCACGCGAGCAACGCGATCGCGGGATTCTTCGATCGATCGGCTTCACTTCAACCAGTCGCCATGGGACCGCTTTCTTGCGGGAGACAACAGAGGCGCTCAGCAACGATCAGCTGATCGGAGCCGGGACTTCCTGAGCCTGCGCTGCTCCATCTGCCACAACGGGCCGGCATTCAGCGATAACCAGTTCCACAACGTCGCCCTGGCCCAGTTCGGACCGGGGAAAGGCAATGGGCCCCTCAAGAACGACGACTTCGGCCGCCTGAACGTGCAGCGGGACAATCCCGCGATGCGCTACGCATTCCGGACCTCGCCGCTCCGGAACATCGTGCTGACCGCGCCCGTACGGGCACGACGGAGCGTTCTCCAGCCTGCGCGACTTCATCGCCCATTACAGCGAAAGCGATGTGAAGCTGAGGACCTTCGATCCGACGACCCTCGAGCCACTGCTCCAGGGGACGCTGGTCCACAACGCCGCGGACATTCTGGCCACGCGGGACACGATCCTGAACGGGGTGGTGATTCCGGATTCGATCATCGACCACCTGACCACGTTCATGAGTGCCCTGACCGATGATCCGAAACACTATCCGAGCGTGACTCCGCTGCGGGTGCCGAGTGGGTTGCCGGTGGATCGGCCGTAGGGGGCGAGGAATGAGAGGCAGTAGGTCGGGGAGGGTACGGAGAGCACCTCATCCCGAGCGAAGCGCAGCGGATCGACCTGGGCAGCCTGGACTCGTTGGAAACCAGTCCACGGCAAGGTCCAGCCACCCTGGATTGAGCGACTCAATCAACTGGATCTTCTTGCACCGAGACCAGCCTTTGAGCTGGCGCTCCCGCGCGATCGCGCGTCGGCCTCGAGCTCTCGGAAGCGGACGTCAAGGATACTCGCGTGACCCCGCTGTCGTACGAGAGACGGCGAGATGCTGACCGGATGGACGCGGTACTGGAAGATTCACGAGAATCTGGTCCTCTGGAAGCTGACCTGCTCACCGGCCCTCAATTCAGCTCGCCATCCAATCACCGGAGGCCTATGGTAGGTCCCTCACTTCGTTCGGGATGAGGTGTCTGTAGGGTGCCGCACAACTCATTACCTGACAGGCACTATTGCCAAAAACGAACGTTCGTGCTATTCTAGCCCATGACCAAGGGCGCTCAAACCCGCGAAAACATCCTCGACCACGCCATCCGCCTGGCAAGTGAGACCGGGCTCGAGGGCCTGACGATCGGGACTCTGGCGGACGACCTCAAGCTCTCCAAGAGTGGGCTCTTCGCCCACTTCCGTTCTAAAGAAGCGCTCCAGATCCAGGTGCTGGAGCATGCAGCGGAAGTCTTCGTCGAGTCGGTCGTCCGCCCGGCTCTCAAGGCTCCTCGCGGCGAGCCCCGCCTCCGGGTCCTGTTCGAGCGATGGCTGGAGTGGGGTCGAGCCACCGAGCTGCCCGGTGGATGCATCTTCGCCGCAGCCGCCAGCGAGATGGATGACCGCCCTGGGACCGGTAAGGGATCGCCTGGTCGAGCTGCAGCGTGAGTGGTTCGGCGTCATCGCCATCTCCTTCCTCAAGGGAGTGGTCGAAGGCCACTTTCGGGAAGACGCCGACCCCGATCAGTTCGCGCAGGATCTCTACGGCATCATGCTTGGCTTTCATCATGCGTCCCGACTGCTTCAGGATCCGGAGGCCGACCGCCGTGCGCGAAGGGCCTTTGAACGACTACTCGTTGATGCAGCACCCAGTCCCCCGCCCCGTGACCACCAGTAAGTCGTGAGCACCATGCGAATCTCCCGTCTGGCCTTCAAGGCCCTGCAGTCGGTCTCACCCGACAAAGCCGCGGCTCTCGCTGAACGCCTCTTCTTCTCGGTCAGCCAGACCCGCCTTCCCGCCGACTGCACCGCCGGTGCTCGAGGAGGGTACTCCGTTCACCGTTCGGGCTGATGGGAAGAGAGATTGTCGCGCTGGTCCTGGGGATCCGGGCCCGTCGTTTACCTGGTCCACGGATGGGGATCTCGGGGAGGGCGACCTCGCGGCATTCGTCGCACCCTTGCTCGCGGCGGGATACCAGGTGGTGACTCACGACGCTCCGGGCCACGGCGCCTCGGGCTTCGGGCATGACGTCGATGCCCGGAGTTCGCCCGCGCGCTGACGAGCGGTGGATGACGCCGTCGGGCCGGCCTTACGGTATCGTGGCCCATTCGATGGGGGCCTCGGCCTCGACCCTCGCCATGGCCCAGGGACTCACGGTCTCCCGCGCGGTCTTCCTGGCTCCGGCGGCAAATCCCGCGGCCTACGTTGCCCCGTTTGCCAAGACCTCGGGACTCAAGCAGGAGGTGGTGCGACGCCTCCGGGAACGGAGTCAGCGTCGGGTCGCCTTCAGCTGGGACGATCTCGATGTCCCGTCCATGGCGCGAGGACTCGAAGTGCCACTGCTCGTCTTCCACGACGACCACGATCGGGTAGTGTCCCCTGCCGACGGGATGGCCATTACGGCCGCGTGGCCCAAGGCGAGCCTCGTCTCAACGACGGGGCTAGGTCACCGCGGGGTCACCAGCGACCCCGCGGTAATCCGGCAAGCGGTTCAGTTTCTGACGGGAGAGGAATATCCAGAGGCGCCGGCCAGCACCGACTGGAGAGCCGAGGAGTTGGAGCGCGAGCTCTTCAACCGCGAAGCGAGGAGAGTCTAAGGCGTCGGCTTGCCCGCCCCGGCGGGCACCGACCTGCGCGCGACCGATGGTATTCGCATCGGTCCCGAACCAGATGCTGCGACTCTTCGGATCGAACACCATGTGGCGGACCACCAGTCCGCCACTCTTCGCGATCGGCACCGGAGTTCCGAACTTTTCCGACTTGGGATCGAAGGCGACGAACTGGTTCGGCTGCGGACCGGTCTCGACCTGCCACACCCGACCGGTATTGTCACCCGCCATCGCGTAGGGCCCCGAATTGGCGCCGGACGGATTGGCCCACTCCGAGATCTTTCCCGTGACCGGATCCAGGCGGACCAGCATTCCGCGGGCGTAGTCGCCGACGAAGATCTTGTCGTCCGGGGTGATCACGATCCGTCGGGGACGAGCGGAAGGATTGGAGATGGTGTACTCGGTGAGCTTGAAGCTCACGGGGTCCACCGTCCCGATCCGGTTGGCGCCGAACTCGTCGAACCAGGGCCGGTCCTTCGAGTCGATCGCGATCCCGTAGGGCCTCGAGCCCGAGGCCGGCATCGGAACGATCCGGAATTTGCCGTCGGACGTGGTGAGCTTCCCGACCGCATTCCCGGCCTGCACCGTGAACCAGATGTCTCCCTTGGAGTCGAATGACCAGGGTATGCGGGTCGCCCAGGTTCTTATCGGGCAGCGGGTAGCGGGTGATGGAGCCATCGGCCGGATTGAGCTTGCCGATCATGCCGTTCTGATTGCCGGAATACCACACCATCCCGTCCTTGGCGACGATCACGTTGTGCGGATGGGTGCCCGGGTCAATCTCGTAGCGCTTGAACTCGCCCTTCACCGGATCGAGCACCGCGACGTAATTGCCCGCCTGTCCCACGAACCAGACTCGTCCGTCGGGGGCGACCGAAGGATCCCGCGGCCGGCTCTCCGGCCAGGGAACGGTCCACTCGGTGAGTTGAAGGCCGGGATCCTGGGCAAGCAGGAGAGCTCGGGCAACAGCGTCAGGCCAATGGTAAACGATCGCATGATTGGATTCTCCGGGGCAGCTGACTCTCACGAGTTGGAGCGCGGTTGGTAACAATACTGTGCGATACGCGAGAGAGCGATGAAAGTTCCGACCTCAGGAGCATTCCTCTTCTACCTGACCCCTGTTTGACCACTTTCGACTTGGAGTCGCTCGGATGCGCCCAGCTCACTCCTCATCATTGTTCACCCGGTTCGCCAAGGCCACATCCCGGCTAGCCGGCCGTCCCCTCACCTTCGCAGGGGCGGTGGCCGTGATACTGGCCTGGCTGGTGACCGGCCCGTTCTTTCAGTACAGCGATACCTGGCAGCTCGCCATCAATACCGGAACGACCATCGTCACATTCCTGATGGTCTTCCTCATTCAGAACACCCAGAACCGCGACGCCGAAGCGGTTCAGGTCAAGCTTGATGAGCTGCTCCGCGCAACGGCGGGGGCGCACAACGCCCTGCTGGACCTTGAGGAACTCGAGGAGCAGGAGCTGGATAAGATCCGGGCCACATACACGCGCCTGGCCCGAACTGCCCGGGAAGATCTGCGCCGCGGGACAGTCGACACGGGAAGCCCGGAGGCGTCCTGAGGGGGGACGGAGGAATGGGGAAAGAGCACCTGCAGGGCGAAGGAGTGAAAGAGTGAGACAGGCGGGAGACGAGAGAAGCCTACGAGGGCGGTCCGTGAGCGCTTTCACGTCTGGAACGCCTTCTCACTTCTTACTTCCTCTCACGCTGTTCAGAAGGTATACCGCGCCCCGAGCTGCATCCGCCAGCGGGTGGCCTCTTCGTCATCGCGAGCGTGCGGCCCAGGGTCAAGCAAGCTGTAGATCCCCGCTGCTTGGCCTGATCGTAGCCCTCTAACCTCAGCAGATAGAAGTCCCCTGCAAAGTTCCGACCCGGTGCACCCCCAGCCGTTGAATCGCAGTGTTCGGCGGGTTGAATATATCGCGCGATCAATTCGAGCGAACGCCCATGCCCCAGTGCCATGGGCCGGGACAGCCCGGCATTCGCCATGGTGGTCCAGTAGTTTCTGACAGCTGTTGCGGCATGATGCTTGCCGCGCGCTGCGCTTTGAGACCTTGGGGATCGCCGCGGATCTGATCCGGTCGAGGCTGGGCCAACTGCGAGATAATGTCGCTGAGGTCAGCAAACGTGATGTCCGCGGCTGTCCTTCGGGACGTAAGACCGAAAGGTCGTTTGCCAAAGATCGAAAGGATTTAGTAGCCCATCGGCATTCCGCGCATCGCCCTGAACCCCAGGTAGGTCAGCAGGAGGGGCTGCCCGGGTATCCATTGCAGAACAGGCCGCACGTAGGCCTGGGGAAGATTCATGGTCCCCGATCGGCGTGATCTTGTGCCTGGCCTCGAAGCGGGGACCTGCTGAGATTTCGGTCGTTGAGAGAGGACCGTCCAGCGGAGTGCAGTGCAGGTTGAAGGTCACGTTGAAGCAAGCGGCCGACATCCGGTCTTTGGCATCGGTGTAGGTATACGCCACGCTCAGTTCCGTCCCGCGGAATTGCTTGTGCAACTGCGCGAGAAGTGGCGCTGTAAGGCCCGGTCACCCGCTCGAGTTGCGGATCTCGGCCACTATTCTGCGTAGCCGGAGTTCAGCCGGTTGGGGTTGGCGTGGCCGCCGAGGGTGGCAGGGATCGATGGTGCCGTAGAGCAGCCGTCCGCCTTCGCCCGCGGAGGTGTGAATGGTCGGTGGCGCGAGGTTGATGTCCGGTGATATCGAACTGGTCGATCCCCTTGATGTGGGAGCAGATCAGCTGTACCGAGCCATGTTCCAGCGGCAGTGCCACATCCCGGTGCCCAGTGCCAGGCCAGCGAAGGTTCCGTGGGTAGCGGAACGACGGGCTGAAGTAGTTCACCTCGGTTGGCACTACCCCGGGCCCGGGCCCTGGCCGACACAGCTGGTCGGCTGATGATCCGGATCAGCGTGATGGCCGAGAGCGGCTGCGCCTCGGCAAGGTCAATCCTGAGCCAGTTGAGCCCGGTGGTCTCGAAGATGTTACTGGAAATACAGACAGATACTGACCGGTCGGCCGGAGAAAATGCCAGCGCCGCCCCGCAGAAGGCACTGCCTGCCGTGGCCGCCGATGTCGTAGTTGAACCCGGAGTCTTGGCGACCACAGCACATTGCCGCTTGGCGTCTCACCGCGGTGTTGCGCACCCAGGTCGGTAAAAAGCGCGGGATTGAAGTTGGGTGTCCTGGGCAAAGAGCGCGACGTCGAATCTCAGGCCGGCGGTGAGCGTGAGCCGAGGAGCCGGCGTCCGCCCGATCCCTGCAGCATGAGGCCGAACTGCTGCACCTGGTATTTCGCTCTCCTGGGCCGGCCGGCCGATTGGGAGTTGGCAAACTCACGGACGTATCCGTCTGCGAAGGCCCGCCTCGAGGTCACGTCAGAGACTGTCCTGACCCTCCACTGGCCGGCGGGAAGCCGCAGCCTGCGGGAACCATTGAGATGGAGGAATTCGTCGTGGGTGCCGATGGTGAAATGATGAAAGCCAGAAGCCACGAAGCGTTGTCGGTCAGCCTCGCACACGGTTCTAGTCGGCGAAGCGATCGGGGCAGCCACCACTCGCCCCGGCAACGAGGTCTCTGGAACGTGGCTGGCATCAACCCCATGGTCACCCTCACCATCGGAAATCGGGCGGCAGGGATGCGCTTTCCCGAACTGCCTGCCGTGCCACGGATAAGCTCGTTGGAAAATCCCCGCCCACCCATGGCGATCCAGCTTGAAGCGCGGTGTTGTTGACGGTGGAGCAGCTCCCACGCCCGGCCGAGGATAAGGCATAGGGCCCGTCATCCGGCGGGGATAGCGACAAGTGCCCCTGCGCGTAGTTGTGGAGATCTCAACCAGCTGGTTCGGGGGGCCGGTCACAGGGTAACCTTGGCGAGGACATTCCCGCCCGGATTGCGAAACGGCTCCGACAGGATCACGCCGGGATCGACATGATAGAGTGTTCGTGAGGATGTCCTGGAACCGCTTCATGGTTTCCAGTCTGACGCCGATCCCCGGCGAGTCTCTGCCATTGGTCGTATCGGTACCGATCGAAACTGCGCGCTCCGCCAGATCGCTGCAGGCCGGCATCGAGAAAGAACGCGGCGCGGTTCCGCCGATAGGGACCGCCCAGCGTGAGGGTGGCTTCTCCGGTCGAGAACTCCCGGGCTCGATTGCCGAACTGATCCTTGCTTCGGTCAGGCTTTGATCCTGGAAATAGCCGGAGATGGACCCCTCGCTTGTTCGAACCCGAGCGGGTCACAGCCGCGTTCACCAGTCCACCGGCGAAGTTGCCGTAGCGGACGTCAAATGGGGCGATCAGGATCTGCAGCGCTCCGTTGACCTCGACCGAAAGGGTCCGGACCCGAGTTGGTCGAGCCCGGCGCGCCGAACCCGCACCGGCCCATGGATACCTCCATGTCGGGTTGTTGGTTCCGTCGATCTGATAACTGTTGAGCCGGTCGGACTGTCCGGCAAACGAAACCCCGAATCACGAGTGCGACCCCTTGGGGGACAGGCAGCGTCAGCGCCGAAGTCCCGCCGCACGACTGGAATATTGGAGGCCACAGCGGCGCTGATGGTCTCGTCGGGGCCGGTCCTGGCCTGGGTTGAGCTTCGAGTTTCGGCGCGTGCAACTGACGAGCAGTTCAGGCAAGCTCGACGGCGGCCGTGAGCGTGAAGTCGACCCGCCTTCGATCACCCAGTGAAAGGTTGATGCCGGTCCTGCTCGAGGGCTCGAATCCGATCGCCCTGGACCTGGACCGTGTACTGGGCCGCCGACGGAGAGATACTCGAAGGAATAGCGGCCCAGTGCCCGCCGGCTCACAGGTCTGCCAGCGTGCGCCGGTGGCGGTGTTCGTCACGGTAACGATCGCCTCGGAAACGCCGGCGGAATCGGCTGCGCCACGACGCCGAAGATCGACGCAGTGGTGATGAAGCCCCGCCCGCTGCCGCGAGTCCGGCGGCAGCGAGGAGACCGAGAGCGGGACGACCAGCTTGGGAGCGCCCTCCACCTGGACTGGCTCATCTGACCTCTCCGTGCGTGAGAGCCCGTGAGCTGCCACGACCACCTGGGGGTGGAGTGCGACGAGGGAATCTTTGCGCAGGAACTTGGCTGAGCGAGGAATTCAGCCGGGAGCGAGACGAAGGGAACCTGCAGGCGAGTACGCCCTATGAACAAGGGGTATGGCTGGAACTGCATGTGGCGTCTCAAGGAACATCACAGCGTTAAGTAAGAAATTTGAGGAAGTGAGAAGGAAGAAGGCGATGGACTGGAAGCCTCGAACGCGGTAAGTCTTCACTGCTCCACAGATGCCCTCTCACTTCTATAAAGCCTTTGCTTCTTACTTCACGTTTTGCTGCTCGACGCTTACTGCACACGCGCGGGGAAGGAATTCCCATTGTAAGTCCCCACCATCACCCCATCGTCCGAAACGCCGTTGAGTTGAGTCCGCAGCGGCGGGGGTTGTCCCGCCGGCACCGGTACCCGATCAACCTGGGTGAGACCGCGGACTGTGCCGTCGTCGTTCACCCAACCGTAGAAGCCTGGGGGCCGACCAGCCCACGAACATCCTTGAGTTATTGATGCCGGCGAGGAACACCCCGTTCCGGATCCGGCCAGAACCCGGCAATGCGGCGTTGATATCGATCCATTGGTCGCCATGAGAGGAATGGAGAACGTGGAAACCCGTGTACGATCCCTGCGGCATCCCTGACGCCACCGATAAAGTCACCGCGGTCGTTGATCCCGACGACAGCCATGTCTCCCCACAATGGGTGGGTCCTTCAATCCGCTCGAAATCGGAATCACCGAACCCTCTTTCTCTCCCACGCGTGCCAGGAACCCTACGCGCAGCACCTTGCCCTCCGGAAGATGGCCTCCCACGACGTTTCGCCGATCGTTGATTCCAAACGCCCGGGCAAGGGCGTTGGCGGTCCTGAGCCGGGCGAGTTTCCAGTCGGGTCGTTTCGTGACCGGCCAGACGAATGAATGGACGCTCGAGGCCGTTTGCGTTCAGGAAGGTGCCTGCTAGATCGCCGCCGGTCGTTGATGGCGCGCCCCGGAGTGGTTCCTCGCGAGTCCCTTCCTGTAGAGGCGACTGATGTCTCCGAACGGACCCGAGAGGCGGAGGGTGAACCAGTGGGGCGACCACAGCCAGGTCGGGTCCGACTTGGTCGGTTGTGCCGGAGAGCACTGAGACCGAGCGGGCTGATCGAGACGGACGATGACGTCGACCGCCCCTGCGTGATCGAGGCGGATGCTCCGCAGATCACGAAACTCCAGCGCTGTTTCCGGCGTGGCGGCGGCGGAAAGCGCCTGCTGCGGAGGTGGGGCCGGGTCTGTGGCCGAGTCGCTTGGGCGGCCAGGGTGTAACCGGCGACGATGCCGGCGAGCAGAGCGGTTCTCATAGATGACTCGCTTGGAAGTTGATCCCGAGCTTTTCGTTTGTCTCGCTTATCGCAGCTAGAACGTACCACTGATGCGGTCTTGGGGCTGGCGTTTTCCACGCAGACCGAAGTCGTACGATGTTGCTTCCCCGACCCGGACGCGGTCCACGAGTCAGTGCTCGCCGCCGCCAGCACCCAGTTGTTGTCCCAGCCGGACAAGGTCGAGTAATCGGCCAACGCCAGTGTCGTGGCCATGCCGCCCAGGTAGCCGGTCGTCGCGGTGAGGGTGACCGACCGGCCCGTATTCTTGTTGTAGAGGAACGACGTGGAGGTGTTGTAGTCCGCCGGCAGGTCGTAAACCGCCTGGAGCCGCTTGTACGGCCCACCCAGCGAGTAACGGCGGGCACCGGCAAGCGGCGCCGAGCGTCGCGGGCCATTAGTGGCGGTTTTAGGCTGTGCGCCGGTTTGGAAAATATCGACGTCGGCGGGATGCGCTGTGGCTTGCCCGTGGTGGCCGAAACGGAGACCATGAGTCGCTGGCTGTTGCTGCTCGGCAGGGATGCCGGAAGCAGAAGTAACCAGAATTGAGCGGGAGCCCGGGTGCGTCCGCATAGAGTCAGCCGCCGTGCAGCTGGGGCCCATCAGATAGAACATGCTCTGGCTCACCGTCTCACTGCCCGACAGACCAGCCGGAGTTATGACCACTAGTCGGTGAAAGGATGGCAATGCGTAACTG
>ERZ1370068.3086-contig-2208_pt1 | contig 16932 bp, 20 predicted proteins | sample MGYA00561227_ERZ1370068 | MGnify/ENA primary metagenome ERZ1370068 (study PRJEB38410, sample SAMEA6850437) | metagenome | study: Metagenomic assessment of the ecological functions of the soil: analysis of the soil microbiota associated with the...
TGCTCGACGGCGTGTGGGGAGCGAGATCTATATCGACGAGCGCACCGTCGACGTCCATGTCGGCCGCCTGCGCAAGGCGCTCAACCGCGGCCACGAGACCGACCCGATCCGCACCGTCCGCGGCGCCGGTTACGCGCTGGACGACCGGTTCGGGAAGGTGGCCTGACGAGCGCACTGCTCATTGCCGTGGATCCAGAGCGACCGGCAAGCGTTGCGAGGGACTCGGGATCGACGCGTCGTGTTGCACTGGGTCCCGGCTCGCGCTCGCGCGCGGCATCGTGCTCCGCTCATGCAAGCCGGCGCTCGCTTGGCCGGGACATGACGAAGTCGGTGGCGGAAGCCTACCCGCGGAACGGCCGCCGGTCGCGGCGCATGTTGGGCGGCTGGTAGGCGACGCGCGAGTGAAAGGCGCAATAGGGCAGGCTGGTGATCGTCCGGCCGCCGCAGAAGAAGAAGTCGGCCTGGCCCGGGTCGCCGATCGGCCAGCGGCAGGTCTCCTCGGTGAGCTCGAGCAAGGTCCGGCGCTGGCCCATGGGGACGACGTTGTCGACGAGCTCCGGCTCGGCCTCGGCGTCGAGGTCATAGGCATGGGCGAGCGCGGTGTTGCCGCGCATCGGACGGGCGCGAGACCCGCATCATGTGCTGATGCGGCGCGCGCCTTGCGCGGCCGCGGCGCCGCGGAGGACGGCGATTTGGCGCGGCCGGAAAGTCCGAGCCGGTGCACCTTGCCGATCACGGCATTGCGGGTGATGCCGCCAAGCTCGGCGGCGATCTGGCTGGCCGACAGTCCGTCGGTCCATAGCTTCTTCAGCGTCTCGACGCGCTCATCAGTCCAGGTCATGGCCTCAAATCCCTCGCCAGTCGGCGCGGAGAAATCCGGACAGAGTCCGACTATGGCCGGGGCACCGACGCTTTGCCCCCGACGCCTACTGCCACCACGATGTACGCTAGTGACTTGTCCGCCGCACGATATGTCGTAGCTGCTGATCGAAAGGCTACAATATGGCGAGAGTCAGGCGCAAGAGTCCGAGCCGCCTGCGTCCACATGTTCATCCACCGCTGCGCGCAATGCATCCACACTTATCTGCGCATGATGGGCGGCGCGCGCGAGCTCGGGACCCGCCGCCAGGCGCCTCCCGGATCATGTTGACAGGCGACCGTCGCCGCAATAAAATACCGTCCCGTGCCGCCCGGAGAGGCGGCACATTTCATTTGAACGGATTGTTCCGGTGTCGATGAAGCAGCGCCCAGGCATCGCATCTGCTGCCGGTCTACGCGCGCGTCGATCTCGCGTTCGAGCGCGGCGAGGGCGCGTGGCTGGTCGCCACCAACGGCGAGCGCTACCTCGATTTCACCTCGGGCGTGGCGGTCAACGCGCTCGGCCATGCCCATCCGCATCTGGTCGCGGCGATCACCGAGCAGGCCAAGAAGGTCTGGCACGTTTCCAATCTCTACCGCATCCCCGAGGCCGAGCGGCTGGCCGACCGGCTGTGCGCGGCGAGCTTCGCCGACGTGGTGTTCTTCGGCAATTCCGGCGCCGAGGCGATGGAATGCGCGATCAAGATGGCGCGCAAGTATCAGTCGGTGAGCGGCCAGCCGGAGCGCTACCGCATCATCACCTTCGAGGGCGCCTTTCACGGCCGCACGCTGGCGACGCTCGCCGCCGGCGGCCAGAAGAAATATCTCGAGGGCTTCGGTCCGGTGGTCGAGGGCTTCGACCAGGTGCCGTTCGGCGACCTCGAAGCGACCAAGCGCGCCATCGGGCCCGAGACCGCCGCGATCCTGATCGAGCCGATCATGGGCGAAGGCGGCGTGCGGGTGGTGCCGCCCGAATTCCTGCGCGCGCTGCGCGCGGCTGTGCGACGAGCGCGGCCTGCTGCTGGTGTTCGACGAGGTGCAGACCGGCGTCGGGCGCACCGGGCGAGCTGTTCGCCTACCAGCAGTCGGGCGTGAGCGCCCGACATCATGGCGCTCGCCAAGGCGCTTGGGCGGCGGCTTCCCGCTCGGCGCCTGCCTCGCCACCGCCGAAGCCGCCAAGGGCATGGTCGCCGGCACCCACGGCTCGACCTTCGGCGGCAACCCGCTGGCGATGGCGGCGGCCGGCGCGCTGCTCGACGTGGTGCTGGCCGACGGCTTCCTCGAGCGCGTGCGCCGCACCGCCCTGATCCTCAAGCAGAAGCTCGCGGAGATCAGGGACCGCTATCCCGCGGTGATCGCCGAGGTGCGCGGGGAGGGGCTGCTGGTCGGCCTGCGCGCGGTGGTGCCGAGCGCCGCAGCTGGTCGACGAGCTGCGCGCGGAAAAGCTGATCACGGTCGCGGCCGGGGACAACGTGGTGCGGCTGCTGCCGCCGCTGATCGTGAGCGAGGACGAGGTGGCCGAGGCGGTGCGGCGCATCGAGCGCGCCTGCGCCCGCATCGCGCAGGCGCAGCACGGCGGCCGCAACGGCAGGGAGCGGCCGGATGAGCACCAACGGCACCCGCCACTTTCTCGACCTGATCGATATCCCCCGCAGGAGCTGCGCGCGGATGATCGACGCCAGCCGCGCCATGAAGGAGCGGCGCAACAGCCGCGGCGGCGCGCCCGAGGGCAAGCCGCTCGAGGGCAAGACGCTCGCGATGATCTTCGACAAGCCCTCGACCCGCACGCGGGTCTCGTTCGACGTCGCCATGCGCCAGCTCGGCGGCGAAGCCATCATGCTGACCGGCCAGGAGATGCAGCTCGGGCGCGGCGAGACCATCGCCGACACCGCGCGGGTGCTCTCGCGCTATGTCGACATCATCATGATCCGCACGCTCGATCACGACACGCTGACCGAGCTCGCGCGCTACGCCACCGTGCCGGTGATCAACGGGCTGACCCGGCGCTCGCATCCCTGCCAGGTGCTGGCCGACGTCCTGACCTTCGAGGAGCACCGCGGGCCGATCCGCGGCAAGACCGTCGCCTGGACCGGCGACGCCAACAACGTGCTCGCCTCCTGGATGCACGCCGCCGAGCGCTTCGAGTTCCGGCTGCGAGGTGGCGACGCCGCCGGAGCTCGCGCCGAAGAAGTGGCTGCTCGACTGGATCAAGAGCTCGGGCGCCGCGATCCAGCGTCGGCACCGACCCGGACGAGGCGGTGACGGGCGCCGACTGCGTCGTCACCGACACCTGGGTGTCGATGGGCGACAAGGACGGCGCAGCGCCGCCACAACCTGCTCAAGCGCTATCAGGTCAATGCCGCGGCTGATGGCGCGGGCGAAGCCCGACGCGCTGTTCATGCATTGCCTGCCGGCCCACCGCGGCGACGAGGTGACCGACGAGGTGATCGACGGCCCGCAATCGGTGGTGTTCGACGAGGCCGAGAACCGCCTGCACGCCCAGAAGGGCATTCTGGCCTGGTGCCTGAACGCGCACTGACGACGGCCGCTCGCCGCCGCGGTCCCGCCCCGCAATCGAGCGACGGCGGGGGTCAATTTTCCGCGCAGCGCCCTTATATCTAGCCGGTCATGCTCCGAGCCCCAGACTCGAAATCCCGACCCGCGCACCGGCGGCCACCTCCGCCGACGACACGATCCTGCCGTTCCAGGTCGCAGGCGCTCGACCTGCGCGGCCGCGTGGTGCGGCTTCGGCCCCGCCGATCGACACCATCCTCTCGCGGCACAATTACCCGCGTCCGGTGGCGAAGCTCCTGGGCGAGGCCATCGTGCTCACCGTGCTGCTCGGCTCGACGCTGAAATTCGAAGGCCGCTTCATCCTGCAGACCCAGAGCGACGGGCCGGTGCGGATGCTGGTCATCGACTACACCACCCCGGCAAGGTGCGCGCCTGCGCCCGCTTCGACGCCGCCCGCGTCGCCGCCGCGATCGCCATCGGGCGACGGCCGATCCGGCGCGCTGCTCGGCCACGGCCATCTCGCCATGACCATCGACCAGGGACCGGACACGAGCGCGCTACCAGGGCATCGGTCGCGCTCGAAGGCAAGGATCTCGAGCACGCCGCGCACGAGTATTTCCTGCGCTCGGAGCAGATCCCGACCCGGGTGCGCCTCGCGGTGGCCGAGGAGCTGCGGGCGGAGTCGACGGCGCCCGCCACCGCTGGCGCGCCGGCGGCCTGCTGCTGCAGTTCCTGCCGCAAGTCGCCGGAGCGCGCGCGCCAGCCCGATCTCGATCCCGGCGACGTGCCGGAGGGATGGAGTTCCACGCCGCAGCCCGAGGACGACGCCTGGGTCGAAGGCCGCTCGCTGGTGGCGACGGTCGAGGACGTCGAACTGATCGATCCCGACGTCTCGGCCGAGCAGCTGCTCTACCGGCTGTTCCACGAGCGCGGCGTGCGCGTGTTCCGCAGCGGCGACTTGCACGCGGAGTGCTCGTGCTCGCGCGCGGGCGTCGAGCGCATGCTGCGCAGCTTTCCGCAGGACGACCGCGACCACATGGTCGAGAACGGCGAAGATCACCGTGACCTGCGAGTTCTGCAGCTCGACCTACGTGTTCGCGCCCATGGACGTGCTAGCGAACCTCGAGCGCGTGCGCATGCCGGCATGCCGGGCAAACGCCGCGCTGAAGCTCAATTGATCGTGCGCTCGCGCTGCGGCGTGTCGAGCGAGAAGGCCGGGAATATCGATGTCGAACGTCTCGCCGGCCGCGGTCACCATGCCGTAGGTGCCGGTCATGAAACCGGACGGCGTCGGCAGCGGCACGCCGCTGGTGTATTCGAAATTCTCGCCCGGCTTGAGCACCGGTTCCTCGCCGACCACGCCGGCGCCGCGCACCTCCTGCAGGCGTCCCTGGGCGTCGGTGATGCGCCAATGGCGGGTCTTGAGCTGCACCGTCTCGCGTCCCGAGATTGGTGAGCGTGATGGTATAGGCCCAGAAGAAATAGCCGTTCTCCGGCGAGGAGCGGTCGGGCAGGAAGCGCGGGCTCGCCTTGACCTCGATCTCGCGCGTCACGGCTCGGTACGCTGGTTTTGACGGTATTCATGGCCAGGCCTTCAGCCCCATCCGGCGCTTTGTCGTGTATTTGGGACTAGTGTCCCGATTCGAGCTTCGCATCATTGTGCGGCACGCTCGTTGCGAACTTCGGTCGAAGAACACAGCAGCCTGACCTAGCTGGCTTTGGTTCAGAGTCGGCATTTCGAACTTGCCTCAGAATGATGCGGACTTCTAGCGCCACGCTGGATGCGCTCCCAAGTCCATCGCTTGCAAATGTCGCGATGACGTGATCCCAAGCGGCCGGAAGGCGCACTAGAATTTAGAGACATCCATCGCCGTACGAAAGATCGCTGGAATGCATGCCCCTGTGGTCACCACTGGACGCGACCTGCGGCTCGATCTGTTCCGCGGGATCGCGCTCTGGCTGATCTTCCTCGACCACATTCCGTCGAACCTCGTGGCCTGGGTCACGCTCCGCAACTACGGCTTCAGCGACGCGACCGAAATCTTCGTCTTCGTCTCCGGCTACACCGCCGCCTTCGTCTACGGCAAGGAAATGCGCGAGCGCGGCTTCATCATCGCGGGCGCCCGCATCCTGCGGCGGACGTGGCAAATCTACGTGGCGCACGTCTTCCTGTTCGCGATCTATCATGGCCGAGATTTCCTATGTCGCCACCAGCTTCGAGAACCCGCTCTACGCCGAGGAAATGAACATCCTCGATTTTCTCAAGCAGCCCGACGTCACGATCATTCAGGCGCTGCTGCTCAAATTCAAGCCGTCCAACATGGACGTGCTTGCCGCTCTACATCATCCTGCTGCTGCTGTTTCCGCCGACGCTGTGGCTGCTGCTGCTTCGGTCCACGCTGGCGCTCGGCGCCTCGGTGCTGCTCTACGTGCTCACCTGGGAATTCAACTGGAACATGCCGAGCTATCCCAGCGGGCATTGGTACTTCAACCCGTTCGCCTGGCAGCTGCTGTTCGTGTTCGGCGCCTGGTGCGCGCTGGGGGAGCCCAGCGCCTCGCGACCGGTCCTGCGGTCTCCGGTGACGGTGTCGATCGCGATTGCATATCTGGTGTTCGCGTTCGTCGATCTGCGCTCACCTGGTATATTCCCGGCATGGGCCAATACGTGCCGCACTGGCTGGAGGAAGTGATCTATCCGATCGACAAGGTGAATCTCGACGTCCTGCGGTTTGCGCATTTCCTCGCGCTGGCGGTCGTCGACGGTGAAGTTCATCCCGCGCGACTGGCCGTTTCTCAAATCGCGCTGGGCGTGGCCGGCGATCGTCTGCGGCCAGCATTCGCTGGAAATCTTCTGCCTCGGCGTGTTCCTCTCCTTCGCTGCGCCATTTCGCCATGGTGGAGGTGTCGGGCGCGTTCTGGATGCAACTTCTGGTAAGTGCTGTGGGCATCCTGATCATGATTGCCGCCGCCGGCCTGATAAGATGGTATAAGCTGGCGGAAGGACGTAGCCCGGGTCGCGTTCCATGAAATCGCCGGATGCGGACCTCGCCGGAGGCGAGGCATGAAAACGCTTGCTGCGTCAGCCTTGGCGGTGCTGGCGTTCGCGCTGGCCTGCTGTCGGGCGCGAGCGCGGCCGCCGAGCCGTGCGAGGTTCCGAGCTATTTGTGGTTCGGCGACAACCGAGTTAAAGCACGTTGCCGAGGCCGTTAAGAAGGACAAGCGGCTGACCATCGCGGTGGTCGGAACCGGCTCCTCGATCCTCGCCGGCCCGGACGGGCCGCCGTCGGCCTACCCGCCCGCCTCGAGGCCGCCCTCAAGCAGAAACTGCCCTCGGTCGCGGTCAAGGTGGTGACCCTGGTCCGGACCCGGATGACGCGCCGCGGACCTCGCCCAGGGAATGGCGAAATTGCTGGTCGACGAGAAGCCGAATTTGGTGATATGGCAGACCGGAACCCTTGATGCCATTCGCAGGATCGAGCCTGATGACTTCCGGACGGCGCTCGACGAAGGGGTCGAGACCGTTGCATCGAGGCGGCGCGGACGTCATCTTGATGAATATGCAATACAGCCCGCGGACCGACATCATGATTGGGCTCGGTCCTTACGCCGACAACATGCGCGTTGTTGCACAGCAGCATGAGGTTCCGTTGTTCGACCGCCTTCGACATCATGCGGCATTGGTCCGATACCGGCGCCTTCGACCTCTACGCCGCCGGTAAGGATAATGTGCTCGCTCACCGCGTGCACGACTGCATCGGCCGCTCCATTGCATCCATGATCATCGACGCGGCCCATCTGCAGCCTGCCGATTTCAAGGCCGGCCAGTAGGCCACGCAAAAAGAAGGCGTAAAAATCTTCCAACAGGGACGCAACGCATATCCATGAATCGCCATCTCGTGCTGCGCCGCGCGGCCGTGTCCGGGGCCATTGCGGCGGCAGGTTTCCTCGCGCTATTGCCCGCTCAGGCGCAGGTGCCGGGTTCGGCGCCGGCCGTCGGCACGAACGCGATCCAGCCGGCACGCCTGCAACGTCACGCCTGGACCAGGTCCGCTTCGATCTTCCGCTGGTCCACACCGCGCGCGTCCTTGCCGCCGGAAAGCCGCTCAAGATCGTGGCGCTGGGCTCCTCGTCGACCTACGGGGCGGGCGCGAGCACGTCGGCGGCCTCCTATCCGAGCCGGCTGGTCGACGAGCTCAGCCGACGCTTTCCCGGCCATGACATCACAGTGCTGAACCGCGGCGTGAACGGCGACGAGGCCGCCGACATGCTGGCGCGTCTCGACACCGCCGTCGATCGCCGAGAAGCCCGACCTGGTGTTGTGGCAGGTCGGCACGAACTCCGTGCTGCGGGACAAGCCGCTGCTGCCGCACGCCCCGCTGCTGCATGAGGGGCTGGCGCGGCTCAAGGCGACCGGCGCCGACGTCGTGCTGATCGATCCGCAATACGCGCCGCGAGGTCATCAGCAAGGCCAACGTGCCAGGCATGGTGTCGCTCATCGCCACGCACGGCGAAGGCCGAGCATGTCGGCGTCTTTCACCGCTTCGAGTTGATGCGGCGCTGGCGCGAGACCGAGCAGCCTGCCGTTCGAGACATTTCGTCTCGAGCGACGGGCTGCACATGAACGATTGGAGCTACGCCTGCCTCGCCAAGGCGCTCGGCGTGGCGATCGCCGAGGCCGCGACGCGTCCGACCGCGACCGCGGTCGGGCCGCACCCGCGCCGGCCAACTGACCGGACCCAGGGCGGCGAACCAGCAACGGCAGGCGTGGAAGCGCCCTGCCGTCGGTCGTTCCTTATCCGGCGAAGCTCATACCGCCTTCAGCGCGGTGAGCAGATCCTCGATCGATATCGTCGGGATGTTCCAGGCCGCATGACAGCCGCAGCAGTCCGTCGCTGATGCCGAGCTCGGCGCGCGCCGCCGGCGTCAGGCGCTGATGCGTCGTGGTTGCCGGATGGGTGATCAGGCTCTTGGCGTCGCCGAGATTGTTGCTGATGCGCACGAGCTTGAGCGCGTCCTGAAAGCGGAAGGCCGCCGGCCTTGCCGCCCTTGACCTCGAAGGCGACCAGCGTCGAGCCGCCGCGCATCTGCCGGTGCACGATGTCGGCCTGCGGATGATCCGGCCGGCCCGGATAGATCAGGCGCGAGACCTTGGGATGCTCGGCGAGCGCGACCGCGACCGTCGCCGCGGTGTCGGTCTGCCGGCGCACGCGCACCGCAGAGCGTCTCCAGCCCCTTGAGCAGCACCCAGGCGTTGAACGGCGACAGCGACGGGCCGGTCTGGCGGATCAGGTTGTGGATGTGGTCCTGGATGAATTTCTCGGAGCCGAGGATGACGCCGCCGAGGCAGCGGCCCTGGCCGTCGATGTGCTTGGTGGCGGAGTAGACGACGCAGTCGGCGCCGAGTTCGAGCGGGCGCTGGAACAGCGGCGTCGAGAACACGTTGTCGACCACCAGCGTCGCGCCGGCGGCGTGCGCGATCTCGGCGATCGCCTGCGATGTCGAGCACCTCGAGCGTCGGGATTGGTCGGGCTCTCCAGGAAGAAGGTCTTCGGTGTTCGGCCGCACCGCCTTGCGCCACTGCGTCGAGATCGGTGCCGTCGACCAGCGTCGAGGCGACGCCGTAGCGCGGCAGGTGGTCCTCGACCACGTAGCGGCAGGAGCCGAACAGCGCCTTCGACGGCCACGACGTGATCGCCGGCCCTGACCTGGCCCATCAGCGCGGTGGTGACCGCCGCCATGCCGGTCGCGGTCGCGCGCGCGGCCTGCGCGCCTTCGAGCGCGGCCATGCGCTGCTCGAACATCGTCACGGTCGGGTTGGAGAAGCGCGAATACTGATAGCCGGGCTCTTCGTTCTTGAAGCGCCTCTCCGCGCTGCAGCGGCGCTGTCGTAGACGTAGCCCTGGGTGAGGAACAGCGCCTCCGAGGTCTCGCCGAACTGCGAGCGCAGGATGCCGGCATGCACGAGGCGGGTCTCGGGGCGGTAGTTTCGCTGCGCGGACGCGGACATCAGGGCCTCCTTTGCCCAACAAAAATCCCGGCCGGAAAATGCTCCGCCGGGGCCCACGCGTCCCCGGCCTTTTAGCGATTTGTTTTACGTGGCTGCAAGCCGGCCGGCTCAAATGACCACGGGATAAGCCGAGTCTTGCAGCGTGGCCGACGGCTTTTCGTCAAGGCACGGCTATCCGGCTGGTGCGATCGAAGGCCGCACTGGACGCGCGACGTCATCGAGGAATTGCCGCTTGCCGCTCGCCTTTGCAGTCGACCAAAGAGGCATCCTGCCCGACCACATGATCGCGGCGCTCGCGCGAGGACGGCGCGATCCTGCCGGCCTACGATTTCGTCCCCGACCAGATCCAGCCCGCGAGCCTCGATCTGCAGGCTCGGCGAAGTGGCCTATCGCGTGCGCGCGAGCTTCCTGCCGGGCCCGGACACGACGGTCGCCGAGCGCATCGACGAGCTCAAGCTGCACGAGATCGCGCTCGGCGACGGCGCGGTGCTCGAGACCGGCTGCGTCTACATCGTGCCGCTGATCGAAAGCCTCGCGCTGCCCGACGACATCGCGGCCGCCGCCAATCCCAAGAGCTCGACCGGCCGGCTCGACGTCTTCACCCGCGTGATCGCCGACGAGACCCGCGGCTTCGACCGCATCAGGCGCGGCTACCACGGTCCGCTCTATGCCGAGATCAGCCCGCGCACGTTTCCGGTGCTGGTGCGCGAGGGCTCGCGGCTGTCGCAGATCCGCTTCCGCCACGGCAACGCGCTGCTCGACGCCGAAGCGCTGCGCGCGCTGCACGCGCGCGAGCGCCTGGTCGACGACGACGATGCCGACGTGAGCGAAGGCATCGCGGTCGAGCGTCGATCTCGCCGGCCTGGGCCCCGACGGCCTCGTCGGCTATCGCGCCAAGCGCCACACCGGCCTGATCGACGTCGAGCGCCGCGCCGGCTACGACGTCGCCGAGTTCTGGGAGCCGATGCGCGGCGCGCACGGACCAGAGCCTCATCCTCGATCCCGACGAGTTCTACATCCTCGCCTCGAAGGAGGCCGTGCAGGTGCCGCCCGACTACGCCGCCGAGATGGTGCCGTTCGATCCGCTGGTCGGCGAGTTCCGCGTGCACTATGCCGGCTTCTTCGATCCGGGCTTCGGCTATGCGGGCGCCGGCGGGCGCGGCGCGCGCGCGGTGCTGGAAGTGCGCTCGCGCGAAGTGCCGTTCATCCTCGAGCACGGCCAGATCGTCGGCCGGCTGGTCTACGAGAAGATGCTGGCGCGGCCGACAGTCGCTCTACGGCGAGGGCATCGGCTCGAACTACCAGGCGCAGGGGCTCAAGCTGTCGAAGCACTTCCGGACAGATTAGTGCGCCCGCCATCGGCGCCCGGATCCGGCATCGATGCCGTCGCCCGGGATGAGCTTGAGTGCACGACGCTCAATACTAGGCAGCAGCGTCGCGCGGACGCGAAACGAGAGAATTGGCGTGGCGTCAATGTCACGCCATGAATCTGGGCCAGCATGTAGGAGCATGCTCCAACTCCAGGGTGAGCTTATCATGGTCAACGACACTAAAGCACGCTCCGAACGCATCAACAGCGAAATGCTCGACAGCTTCGACGAAGAGCTCGAGCTGGAGATCGATGACGACCGGCTGGCGAGGCTGCTCAACGAGGCCTCCGAACATCCGGAGCCCGGAACGCTCGATCGGCGCATCTACTTCAAGGAGCTGTTCCGGCTGCAGGGCGAGCTGGTGAAGCTACAGGACTGGGTCGTCAGCACAACAAGCTCAAGGTGGTCGTCCTCTTCGAGGGCCGCGATTCCGCCGGCAAGGGCGGGGTCATCAAGCGCATCACCCAGCGCCTCAACCCGCGCGTCTGCCGGGTCGCGGCGCTGCCGGCGCCCGAACGAGCGCGAGCGCACCCAGTGGTATTTCCAGCGCTACGTGCCGCATCTGCCGGCCGGCCGGCGAAATCGTGCTGTTCGACCGCAGCTGGTACAACCGCGCCGGCGTCGAGCGCGTCATGGGCTTCTGCACGGACGAGCAGTACGAGGAGTTCTTCCGCTCCGTGCCCGAGTTCGAGCGCATGCTGGTGCGCTCGGGCATCATCCTGCTCAAGTACTGGTTCTCGATCACCGACGAGGAGCAGCAGCTGCGCTTCCTGATGCGCATCCACGATCCGCTCAAGCAGTGGAAGCTCAGCCCGATGGACGTCGAGTCGCGGCGGCGCTGGGAGCAGTACACCAAGGCCAAAGAGATCATGCTGGAGCGCACGCACATCCCCGAGGCGCCCTGGTGGGTCGTCGAGGCCGTCGACAAGAAGAAGGCGCGGCTGAATTGCATCGCATCACCTGCTGGGCCAAATCCGTACGAGTCCGTGCAGCACGCCCCGATCGCGTTGCCGGCGCGCGTGCACAATCCGGAATATCATCGCGGTCCCATTCCCAAGGGAAATGTACGTTCCGGAAATCTACTGACACGCCTGACTCGCGCCGTTGATTAGCTGTCGCGGTGCGGTCAGAACGCGATGGAGCGTTGCCTTCGGCGGCGATTTCACCCGGTTGCGCTGCCGTCATCCCATTGCAGTATCCGGTCGCTACGTTTTGAAGAGCAAACTTGGCCGACGTCCCGCCGGTCCCCGCGAGGAGGATTGCCATGAATGGAACCGCAGCACGCCAATCTCGCCGAAGCGCCAGCCACCTATGCCAAAGACGCCGTTGAAAGATCGGCCATGGCCGCTGACGGCGCTTTTAATGTTGTCGAGCAGTTCCATGCGAAGGCCGGCAAAGGGCGCCAAAGGACCTCAACATTCACTTCATTGCGGCCGCACGCGCGAATACTGAATGCGGCCTTCGATTTCGCTCAGCAACTCGATGAGCCGTCACGTCGCCGTCGCCGAATTCTTCGAGTTGTTCGCCGCGCGCGCACGCAAACAGTTCGAAATGCTCAATGAGCAGATCAAGCAGATCTCGGCCCCCAGGTCCAGGAAAAGCGGCGACGGAATCCGCTCAGCCGCTTCCGGGCCGGTGCCATGAAGGCCCTTGACCGGATTGCTTGATCGGCCACGCGCCTGCCGGGTGCCCTCGGTGCGCCGCGGTGGCCAGCGCGCGAGAGCGGGCATTCTTTGCCGCCAGTCAAGCCCGGCGCCTTCCATCTGCGGAGCCGGCTGGACTCGGTGCTGCCTCGCCGGCGCCGGCGCCGCCTCGGCGCGGGCTGTTTCGGCGTACAACGCTGACAGGGCGGCGCGAGGGCCTCAATCAAGACCGTAGCGTTTATGCGCTGTCTCAAAACCGCGGACGGCTTGAAAACCACACCGCGCCCCCGGCGGAATGGGTGCAGACTTCCCGGTCTTGGGGTTGCGACCCACGCGTTGAGATTTCTGGCGAACGATGGGCGACCCGAAGGTGGCAGAGAAAGTCTGACCGTGGCTTCGCCGCGTCGCAAGGCAGCTCACGTTATTTCCTCGAGGTTCCGAGTTCGACAATGGCCGCAGCCTCCGCGCGCGAGAGAGCCCGGCCGCCCCGTAAACCGCATCATACAAATGCTCGCGCGCGTAACGGTTTTTCCCGCTCATCGCCAGATGTCTTCTTTTTACAAACGGAAAGCCAGAAGCTGACGTCGGCCTTCACCCCTTCACCCTGGTCTCCAGTCCATTCTTGCCGCCCCCATCGCCAACCCAAAAATGCTAAGCGACGTCGGATGATGACTGAAGCCTCGCAAAACGCTCGAAGCGGAAAACAATGTCTTGAGATGTCTCGTTGCAAGATTGCGCCATTTTCCGTGAACAGCTGATCACGGGGTTCTCAGCGGGATCCGGCGTCGCGGCAGTCAGCACAGCTCCAAAGCGCGCCAGGTGTCGCTATGTCACATAGCTGTCACGATGAAAACACTTTCGCTGATCAGGTGCAACATCTCGAAGCTTTCGAAAGCGCTTTCCAAGTATCTACGCGAACCGCTCACTACCCAAGCATCCCATCGCTCTGGGCGGGTGACATTGATAAGCCTATCCGGACGTCATGGCTGAAAATCAAAAATTTCCGTTGCCTCCGGAGAGAGGGATTTCGAGATACTCGACTGCGTCCCCTCTCCCTACAGGTCACGCTCAATGGTAGCCCAGCGATGTATTGGCGCACTGGTTCTCGCCGGCGTCGCCGGCCGGCGACATGGATGAAGTCACCCTCGCGCGTGCTGGAGAACTGCGCGCGCGCAGCTGCGGATGCGGGTTTGCACCATGGCCATGCGCATCCGTGAAGGCGTCTTCTACAGACTGGTGAAACCACCGCAGTAAGCGGCGCTACGGGGATGGCCGAAAGCTCGACCACGCCGGGCCTGGGATCTCATGCGCTGCTCAGGAACCGGGACGTTTTCCACCGGCGCGAGCTTGTCACGCCTCTGTCATGAACCGTCCCGATGAACGGCCGCTGCGATATATTGACGGAGGGGACCATGCTGCCGCCCATCGGCGAGAAGATTGCCGTCTCAGTGCCGACCGGGAGCTCGTAGGACGCTGCTATGCTGGCAAGGCGTGATGAAATATATGTGAGGAACTCATTACTGAGTTCCCAAAACATTCTGCGAGAAGGCGTTAGAATTTATCGAGGCTCGAAGGTGGCTTTGTCTCGGATACATGTCTGGGCTTATAGAAAAATCTCCGGTCCAACAACGAGTCGTGGCTTTTGAAGGCCGAGAATGCCACTTGCTGCGAAATTAGCGAAAGGTGAAACATCACATCCAGTCAGGTTTCCCGTCGAACGCCGGGGAACGCAGGACCCGTGCTGCTGCAGGTTGGAAATACGCGGGAGCATAGGCCCTGGGGTGGGGGGTATGGTGGTAAACCTGGGTACAAACAATCGATGCTGAATACGGTCTTTCTTCTTTTTTACCCGTACAACTCTCGGAAGAAAGGAGTGAAAGCGTAGCTGAGCTTTTATTTCATCTTCGAAGAATTTAGGGTGGTAATGCGAGGATAAACCTAACCAGAAGGTCGGTAACACGGGGCAAAATGCCACTGAGGCGTCTGGCGAGGAAGGCCTCGCGAAACCCGCCATAGGAGGCGAGAAGCTTCACCAAACCGTATGAGGGAAAGTTTTTATTTCAAGATTGGAGCCTCGAAGGCGCACATTTGGAGCCGGGTAATGAGGGACCAAAATCGGGTTTCTCGCAATGGGACAGAGCCATGATGAACTATCTTGTTGATCTACAGTGAGAAGCCCAGAGAGAGATTGAGAGATAGATCCCAACGGGGAATGTCCGCCGACCGGACTTCGGGCAGTCTACAAGAAAACCCATCCATCCCTCTTCCGGTCAGGATCAGACGTGCGGTAGCTGCACTTCGGCGATGAGGTTCCCCTCGCCTCCGGGTGACGGCCCAGGGCTAATGAGCAATCATTCGCTGGTGATGCTGTTGGAGGCGAGATAGATAAAGAAATTGAAGCAATGAATGGCACATTGACAGGCCGCAGGTTACTCGATCATCCACAGATCGGAGCAGCTCCCAAGCTCCCTGCCAAGCGATAGCCGGATCGCCAGTTTCGAAGGATGTGAGCGCCGGTTTAGAAGCCCAAACCGGTCTGAGACCAACCAGAGGCCACCAGCAAGCGCCAGTAAAGCACCCGACCGGTAGGCTGTGCCACGGCTCAGGTGGCTGTGCCACGTACCTGAGGCGACAGCCACAGCCCCATCAGGATAAGCAGTGGGGCCGCTGACTAGCTCCAGCTAGTCGCCCTTCGCCTTCTCGGTCATTGGCCGACCGCCAGCACCAGTGAAATTGGCTGCCACAAGGATGGTCTTGCTCAGTAGGAAGCTGCAGATAAACGTTCAATCTGTTGCCTGAACAAGCTCAGTAAGCGGCCAACACGATGGGTATTCTGGCGGAGGTCCAATTCGGGGATCGGGACCAAGCCGGACTAGAGCCCTTGAGCGTCCTCGTAAACTCGGGCGTTCGTGTTTCTCACCAATCTTCTCATTTTTGAGTTAAATGCCATTGCCACGAAGTGATATAAAATCTATCCTCGCTTTACTGCCCATATAAACCGATTGGGTACCGTATGTTCTTCGCGTGATTAAAGTTCAATGGGTTTGAGATAATGATGTGCAGCCATACGCTCCCCTAATCCTCAAGTGATGGCTGTGCGAAAGCGCCATCGAGAGGCACCTCCGCCCGCTCCCTCTAGTCTTTCCAAAATCCCTTAAATCGATCCGGGGCCAAGCGCCGTATATTCGCCGTAGATTGAAGATTTCGTGTCCCCGCCAATGCGCCAGCGATCTGGTCATCCTCCTGATTGGCGAGCTTTCGTATCCGCGCGTCTCAGCATATGGATAACCTGAAAGGCCAGCCTGCAGCCTGCGCTAATTCGTTGAACCATCCGTAGGAACCGCTGCTGTCACGGCGTCCCTGCCTCTAACGAACACATACGGATCGCGCTGTTCCTGCATTGGCCTGGCGTCTTGCTCAGCCCGGGCTAACGATGAATATCCCGTCTGGCCCTTGGCCCTGTAGTTCACATGAAACCGACCATGCCGTGAAAATTCATCTGTGCCCACCGGAGCGAGCAGAGCTAGCCCGTAGACCGTGTTCGTAAGCCGTGAGGATCAAGCGTTCGTCCCTTGGCCCATTCTTCCTCGCTTCTGGCAGCTTCATCTGTCGATCCGCCTTCCTCAGTCGATGCCCTTACCGATGCCGAGTTCGACAGTCGTTAAAGTAATGGTTCATTTACGATTGTTGGGGCTGTGCTTCTGTCATTGAGTGTTTCCTTGTGGGATCGTCAGTTATGGTTGGGAGTGTTGGTAATTATGTAGAAACCGAAACACCCCGACAATAAAGAGACAGACGAACTCCCCGAACTTTTCCTCGTGGAGTTCCTGCAATGCCTCATTCATCATCTCTACCAGAATGAGAGTTTGCGATATCGTAGCCTCTTCGATCCTGCTCGAGGAGCTTTTTGGTCTATTGTGTCTTGGTCAGCCTTGCCATCAATCACTCCATGCTGTGTCAGTCAGCTGTTTTACTGCGCCTATAGTCGAGATAAAGGCTTCATTGAGTTAGGTTTGCTTGAGCTGCCTCCCCCACGCCGTGCTTCGTGGCTCTGCGTTGCCATAGCTGCTTCGTGTCGCTATCGTCAAGGTGGTCATCGAGGTGTGGCTTTCAAAAAACTGGCGGGCGCGCGGGGACGGAAGACCGCAAATTTACTATAGAAAATTCGTATGGCTCTGCTGGGCTGTAAGAAAGAGACCCCATCAGAAAGCGGGGCCCCGCATCAACCCTTTCAGGTCAGATCGGCACACAGCTCACGATATACCGTACATGGGGATGGCACCGTAGGCTGTCAACCCCATTGAAATCGTTGTAGAATTCCGTTGCATCCCTCTCGCGGCAGTCCGTACAGGCGATCCTCTGCCCGCCGCCACCAGCCGATGAAACCATCGATGGTGAGACTTGTGTCCGCCGTCGGTCCCAGCATCGCAGCGAGTCGCCAGCGCCTATCGGACTTGGCGGCTGATAAGACGTCTGCCGCGCAGAGCCAACGGTGGCGGCAACCGCCGCAGGCGGAGCAATACGCAACTGAACGAAGCAC
>ERZ1370068.5583-contig-4602_pt1 | contig 16929 bp, 25 predicted proteins | sample MGYA00561227_ERZ1370068 | MGnify/ENA primary metagenome ERZ1370068 (study PRJEB38410, sample SAMEA6850437) | metagenome | study: Metagenomic assessment of the ecological functions of the soil: analysis of the soil microbiota associated with the...
CGAACCTCGCGCAATGCCGCGGGCGCGCGCGAGAACGCCAAGAAGCACAATCTCAAGGTCGTCTACGACAAGACCTATCCGCCGGCGACCACCGGACTTCTCGCCGATCGTGCGCGCGATCCAGGCCACCAATCCGGACATCGTCTGCGATCTGCTCGTACCCGCTCGACTCGGTCGGCATGGTGCAAGCGCGGTGAACGAGATCGGACTTCAAGCCGAAGATGATCGGCGGCGCCATGGTCGGTCTGCAGGCGACCGTGTTCAAGACGCAGCTCGGCCCGCTGCTCAACGGCTCGATCAACTACGAGACCTGGGTGCCGTCGGACAAGATGATGACCCCGAGGCTCGAGGAGTTCCTCAACGAACTACCAGTCGCGCGCCGGCGCCGAAGGCGTCGATCCGCTCGGCTATTATCTCGGCGCCTGGGGCTATGCCTATATGCAGGTGCTCGGCGAGGCGATCGCCGGCGCCAAGAGCATCGACGACGATCAGGCTCGCCGACTATCTGCGCAGCAACCACGTTCAAGACCATCATGGGCGACATCAAGTTCGGCACGGGCGGCGAGTGGGCGGAGTCGCGCATGCTGCAGGTGCAGTATCACGACATCAAAGGGCAACACCGTCGACCAGTTCAAGGGCATGGACACGCAGACCGTGCTGACGCCGGCCGACCTGAAGACCGGCAACATCATCTATCCCTACGAGAAGGCGAAGTAGTCCGTCGGGAATATCGAGTGTGCAACGGTCCCGGATGCGGCGGCGCATCCGGGACCGGTAACGTCGGGTTGTGCGAGTCCCCTGAGCGCCGGTCGCACTTTCCGCCTTGCCACGATGGCCGTCCGCGACGATCATGCCCAGATGTGATCGAGCTCGGGTAACAACAACAACAAAGAGCCCACTCCAGGAGATGACCATGCCTTACGTGACGGAAGACAATCTGACCGATGTCGCGATGGAGCGCTGGAAGGATATTCCCGATCCGCGCCTGCGGCAGATCATGCAATCGCTGATCAAGCATCTCCACGGCTTCGTGCGCGATATCGAGCCGACGCAGGCGGAATGGGCCGTCGCGATCGATTGGCTCACCCGCACCGGCAAGCTGTGCTCGCAGAAGCGGCAGGAATTCATCCTCACCTCGGACGTGCTCGGGCGTCAGCATGCTGGTCGATGCGATCAACCATCGCCGGCCGAGCGGCGCCACGCCCAGCACGGTCGAGGGACCGTTCCACGTGCCCGAATGCGCCGTCGATCACGAACGGCGGCAACATGGCGGAGGGCGCGCCCGGCATCCCCTGCTTCGTCACCGGCACGCGTGCGCGGGCTGGGCGGCGAGCCGGTCGCGGGGGCGATGCTCGACCTCTGGCAGACCGACGGCGAGGAGGCTCTACGAGGACCAGCGCGAGGTCGATGGGCCGTGGATGCGTGGCCTCTACCGCAGCCAGCCGGACGGTTCCTACGTCATCCGCACCGTGGCGCCGATCGCCTATACCATTCCGATGGACGGGACCGTGGGCGAGCTGATGGAGCGGACCAACATCAGCCACATGCGGCCCGCGCACATCCACTTTGCCATCTACCGCGCCCGGCTATGACACCTGCGTCACCCATCTGTTTCAGAAGGGCGACGAATTCATCGAGACCGACGTCGTCTACGGCGTGAAAGAGCCCTTGATCGTCGAATTCGTGAAGAAGCCGCCCGGCAAGGCCCCGACCGGCGAAACGCTCTCCACGCCGTTCTACGAGGTGAGGTATGACTTCGTGCTGCAGCAGAAGGCGGAGGCGCTCGCCGCCGCCGGAGTGAGGCGCCATCGGCACGGCCGTTCGACGTGCGGAGCTGCTCATGCCCCGCGCAGGCGCGGGCATCCAGTACCTGCGCGCGGTGTGATTGGATTTCAACGAGCGGTGATGACTGGATCGCCGCCTGCGCGGGCGATGACGTCCCTGCTCAAGGCACTACAAGAACCGCCATGCCACGCACCAAAGCCGCCGTTTCGCGCCGATCATGTCGGAAGCCTCCTGCGTCCAGCCGCCCTCAAGGAGGCGCGCGGCAAGCGCGAGCGCGGCGAGATCACCGCCGAAGAGCTCAAGACGATCGAGGACCGCGAGATCGAGACGGTCATCCGCAAGCAGGAGGCGGCGGGCCTTCGCTCGGTGACCGACGGCGAGTTTCGCCGCGCTTTCTGGAACTACGATTTCCTCGGCAAGATCGACGGCGTCGAAGCCTATCTCGGCGAGCGCAAGATCAAGTTCCAGGGTCCGCAGCCCAAGCCCATGATGCTGCGCGTGATCGGCAAGCTCGGCGGCTACCGCGCGCATCCGATGATCGATCATTTCAAATTCGTCGCCGCGCATGCCAGAGGCGATGCCCAAGATGACCATTCCCTCGCCCTCGTCGCTGCATTTCCGCTATGGGCGCGACGCGGTGCCGGTCGACGATCTATCCCGATATGGACGATTTCTATCGCGACCTCGGTGAGGGCTACCGCAAGGCGGTGCGCGCCTTCAGCGACGCCGGCTGCCGCTATCTCCAGCTCGACGAGGTCAATTTCACCTATCTCTGCGATCCCAAGCTGCGCGCGTTTGTCGCCAACCGCGGCGAGGATCCGGAGACCGCTTCCGCATGTCTATGCCGCGCATGATCAACGCCGCGCTGTCCGATGTCGCGCCCGACATGACCAGGGCGATGCATCTGTGCCGCGGCAATTTCCAGTCGACCTTCGTTGCGTCCGGCGGCTACGAGCCGGTCGCCGAAATCCTGTTCAACGAGATCAACATCGACGCTTATTTCATGGAATACGACAGCGACCGCGCCGGCGGCTTCGCGCCGCTGCGCTTCGTGCCCAAGGGCAAGATGGTGGTGCTCGGGCTCGTCACCTCGAAGAGCGGGACGCTCGAATCCGAGGACGAGCTCAAGCGCCGCATCGACCAGGCGGCGAGGTTCATCGACCTCGACCAGCTCTGCCTCTCGCCGCAATGCGGCTTCGCCTCCACCGAGGAGGGCAATATCCTGGCCGAGGACGAGCAATGGGCGAAGCTGCGGCGGATCGCCGAGGTTGCCGATGAGGTCTGGGGATGAATGGCGAATGGTCAATGCGCGGTGTCGAATCGCGCGCGTTCATGCGCTGACATCGCGACTTCTGGACCATGATGCCCGCTTTCGCGGCATGACGGCGAGCGAGTGAGTGAAGCCAATGAAACGAACCAAGCCTCCCGTTCCGTGCCGACCACGTCGGCAGCCTGCTGCGTCCCGCATCGCTTGAAGCAGGCGCGGGAGCGGCGTGCCAAGGGCGAGATCAGCGCCGCCGACCTCAAGGCGGTCGAGGATCGCGAGATCGAACGGGTCATCAAGAAGCAGGAGGACGTCGGCCTGCAAGCCGTCACCGACGGCGAGTTCCGCCGCTCCTGGTGGCACCTCGACTTTCTCTGGGGCCTCGACGGCGCCGAGCGCTACGACATGGATACCGGCATCGCATTTGCCGCCGTCACGACGCGCAACGAGGGCGTGCGGGTGACCGGCAAGCTCGGATTTTCCGGCCATCCGATGATCGAGCATTTCAAATTCGTCGCGGCGCACACCAAGCGCATGCCCAAGATGACCATCCCGGCGCCGTCGGCGATCTACGGCCGCCCGGTCGATGACGCCGATCGACAAGACCGCCTATCCCGACCGCGAGCAGTTCTTCGACGATCTCGGCCAGGCCTATCGCAAGGCGGTGCGCGCGCTTCGCCGACGCCGGCTGCCGCTATCTCCAGCTCGACGAGGTGTTCATCGCCATGCTGTGCGATCCGAAATATCGCCAGCAGATGACCGACCGCGGCGACGATCCCGAACGGCTGGGCGAGCTCTACGGCGAGCTCATCAATACCGCGATGTCGGACATTCCCTCCGACATGACGATCACGATGCATCTGTGCCGCGGCAACTACAAATCGACCTTCATGGGCGCGGGCGGCTACGAGGCGGTGCAGGAAATCCTGTTCAACAAGATCAACGTGCACGGCTACTTCATGGAGTATGACGATCAAGCGCTCCGGCGGCTTCGAGCCGCTGCGCATGCTGCCCAAGGGCAAGTCCGTGGTGCTCGGCATCGTCACCACCAAGAGCGGCAAGCTCGAAAGCAAGGACGAGCTCAAGCGCCGCATCGACGAAGCGGCGAAATATGCGCCGCTCGACCAGCTGTGCATCTCCGGTCAATGCGGCTTTGCCTCGACCGAGGAGGGCAACACGCTGACCGAGGACGAGCAGTGGGCGAAACTGCGCCGGATGGCCGAAGTCGCCGAGGAAGTTTGGGGCTGACTGAGATCAGAATCCGCTTGTCATGCCCCGCAAGGCGGGCATCCAGTATGCCCGGTGTCGAATGGAGCGTCGTGCGCCGCCGGGGATCGGCGGCTACTGGATCGCCCGCCGTCGCGGGCGACTGACGGCTGTGTCTGTTGAGCGAGGATCATCAGATGACTTCAGGTATGGTCGCCGGCAAAGTCGCAATCGTCACCGGCGCGGCCCGCGGCATCGGCCGCGGCATTGCGCTGTTGCTGGCGCAGGGAAGGCGCCCGCGTCGTCGGTCTGCGACATCGGCGCGAGCCTCGAAGGCGCCGGCGCGGATGCCGGCCCGGCGCATGACGTGGTCGAGGAGATCAAGGACGGCGGCGGCGAGGCGATCGCGTCGACGCTCTCCATCGCCGAGCCCAAGAACGCCGACGAGATCGTCAAGGCCGCACTGACGGCCTTCGGCCGGGTCGACATCCTGGTCAACAATGCCGGCATTCTGCGCGACCGCATCTTCCATCGCATGAGCTGGTCGGACTGGTCGGACGTGCTGGCGGTTCATCTCAACGGCTCCTTCAACATGAGCCGGGCCTGCGCGGTGCAGTTCCGCGAGCAGAATTCCGGCGCCTTCGTGCACATGACCTCGACCTCGGCGCTGGTCGGCAATTTCGGGCAGGCCAATTACATGGCGGCGAAGTTCGGCATCGTCGGGCTCTCGCGCGGGATCGCCCTCGACATGCAACGCTTCAAGGTGCGCTCGAACTGCATCGCGCCGTTTGCCTGGACGCGGATGATCGACTCGATCCCGGCGGAGACCGCGGAGGAAAAGGCGCGGGTCGAGCGCTTCCAGCAGATGACGCCGGAGAAGATCGCCCCGCTCACGGTCTATCTCGCGTCGGACCGCGCCGAGGGCATTTCCGGCCAGATTTTCGGCGTCCGCAACAATGAGATTTTCCTGTTCAGCCAGCCGCGCCCGGTTCGCACCCTCCATCGCTCCGAGGGCTGGACGCCGGCAAGCGATCGACCAGCAGCTCAAGGGCGCGCTCGGACCGTCGTTGACGCCGCTCGAGCGCTCGACCGATGTGTTCTCGTGGGATCCGGTGTGACACCGCAGGTGCGCTCAACGGAACGGCTGGCGCGGCGAGTCGTTGCGACCATGGACGAGCGCTGCGCCGATCGATGCCCGACTGAAAATCAAAGTCTCCGACGAGCTCGCGCAGATCCGCGAGGTCCGTTCGCGTCGCTCTGCGCCAAGTTCCCCGGCGAGTATTGGCGCGCGCCTCGACCGCGAGCGCGCCTATCCGACCGAATTCGTCGCGGCGCTCACCGAGGCGGGTTTCCTGGCCGCGCTGATCCCGGAAGCAATACGGCGGCAGCGGGCTGACCATGACGGCCGCGGCCGCCATCATGGAGGAGATCCAGGCGTCCGGCTGCAACGGCGCGGCCTGTCACGCCCAGATGTACACCATGGGCACGCTGTTGCGGCACGGCAGCGCGGAGCAGAAGTCGCGCTGGCTGCCGCAGATCGCGGCCGGCGAGCTGCGGCCTGCAGGCCTTCGGCGTCACCGAGCCGACCTCGGGCTCCGACACGCTCAATCTGCGCACGACGGCGGTGCGCGAAGGCGACCACTACATCATCAACGGCCAGAAGATCTGGACCTCGCGCGCCGAGCATTCCGATCTCCTGCTGCTGCTCGCCCGCACCACGCCGCGCGAGCAGGCGAAGACGCGCACCGGCGGCCTCTCGGTCTTTCTGGTCGACATGCGGCTCGCGCAAGGCAGCACCGGCATCAGCATCAATCCGATCCGCACCATGATGAACCACGCGACGACGGAGCTGTTCTTCGACGACCTGCGCGTGCCGGCGGAGAATCTGATCGGCGAGGAAGGCCAGGGCTTCCGCTACATCCTCAGCGGCATGAATGCCGAGCGCATCCTGATCGCGGCGGAATGCATCGGCGATGCCAAGTGGTTCATCGCCAAGGCGGCCGGCTATGCCAAGGAGCGCGACCGTGTTCGGCCGCCCGATCGGGCAGAACCAGGGCGTCCAGTTCCCGATCGCGCGGGCCTATGCCCAGATGCGCGCGGCCGAGCTGATGGTGCGCGAGGCGGCGGCGCGCTATGAGGCCGGCCGCGAGTGCGGCGCGGAAGCCAATATGGCGAAGCTGCTCGCCGCCGACGCCTCCTGGGCGGCCGCGGACATGTGCCTGCAGACCCACGGCGGCTTCGGCTTTGCCGAGGAGTTCGACATCGAGCGCAAGTTCCGCGAGACCCGGCTCTATCAGACCGCGCCGATCTCGACCAACCTGATCCTGTCGTATCTTGCCGAGCACGTCCTCGGCCTGCCGCGGTCGTATTGAACCGCCGCACACGGTGCGGCGCAGCAAACGCGGACTTGGACACGCTCCAACGATGAAAACCCGATCCGGCTTGCCGATACGGCAACCGGTTGGCCAGGCGCGCTTTCGGGCAAACCGACAGTCGCAGCCGCATCGCCGGATGACCGATCAGTGCGACCGAAAGCGACACTTGGGAGCACTGATCCCGAAAAGTTGCAGACTTTCCGCGAAAATGTCCGACATCGAGACGCCGCCAGTTCATCACGCTGCTCGGCGGCGTGGCGGCGGCGTGGCCGCTGGCGGCGCGTGCGCAGCAGCCGGCGATGCCGGTGGTGGGATTCCTCGGCACCTCGTCGCTTGAGAAGTCGGCGGAGGGTCTCTCCTAGCCTTCAAACGAGGCTTGGCCGAGACTGGCTATGTCGAGGATCGCAACGTTACGATCGAGTATCGCTGGGCGGATGACCAGTATGATCGACTGCCAGCCCTGGCGCTGGAACTGGTTCAGACGTCGGGTGGCGGTACTCGCTGCGCCTGGCAGCCCGGCGGCGTTGCCGGCCAAGGCGGCGACGACTGTCATCCCGATCGTTTTTATGATCGGCTCCGACCCGGTTGAGCTTGGTCTCGTCGCGAGCCTTAATCGGCCGGGCGGCAACCTCACCGGCGTTGCTTACCTCAATGTCGAAGTGGCTCCAAAACGCCTAGAATTGCTGCACGAATTTGTTCCGACCGCCAAATCGATTGCACTGCTCGTCAATCCGGCCAATCCAGTTACAGCCGCCGCGCAAGTGAAAGAGTTGCAAGCTGCGGTCCCCACGCTTGGCGTGCACTTGCTGCTCGTGAATGCGAGCAATCCGATCGAAATAGAGGACGCTTTCGCAACCCTTGTACGCGACCGAGTTGAGGCACTCCAAATCGGTGTTGATCCTCTGTTTGGCAATCACAGCGATCAAATCGTCGCTCTGGCGACACGTCAACAAGATGCCGACGATCTATCCGTGGCGCGAATTTACGGCGGCCGGCGGTCTCATGAATTACGGATCGAGCATCCCTGATGCATTTCGACAAGTCGGCGTCTACACCGGGCAGATTTTGAAGGGCGCAAAGTCCTGCCGATCTGCCGGTACAGCGACCCACCAAGTTGCGGTTCGTGCTCAACCTCAAGGCCGCCAGGGCACTCGGGATCGAATTTCCCGCACGGCTGCTCGCCCTCGCCGCTAGAGATTGTTATCGATCGGGTGACATGATGAGCCTGACCCTCCTCGCCGACATCGGTGGCAGCAAGAGTCGCTTTGCGCTCGCCAATTCCGCCGGCCGTCCCGAGCGAATCCTGATCATGGACAACGATACCGTTGCCGACCTCGACGCGCGCGGTCTCGCGCTACCTCGACGAAACCGGTGCGCGGCCGCGCGCGGCGACGCTGGCCATCGCCGGCCCCATCGACGGCGAGGAGGTCGCGCTCACCAACCGGGCCTGGCGATTCCGAGCGCGCCGAATTGGCGCGGCGGTTCGGATGGTCGCAGCTCCGCATCGTGAACGACTTCGAGGCCATCGCCTGGGCGTTGCGCAATCTTGCGCCCAACGAGACGCGCCCGCTGGGCAAGCCGCTGCCGCCGCGCGACGGGGTCAGGGTCGTGCTCGGCCCCGGCACCGGGCTGGGTGTCGCCGCGCTGCTCCCGGCCGACGGCCGCTGGCACGTGGTCGCGAGCGAAGGCGGGCACGCCTCGTTCGGTCCGCAGGCGGCGGACGAGGTCGAGGTGTTCGCGCGGCTGTGGAACGGCATGCGGGCATGTCAGTGCCGAGGCTGTGCTGTCCGGCCCCGGTCTGGTGCGGCTCGCGCGCGCTCGACCCGCAGGCGGACTGCGCACGCGGCCGAAACCATCGTCGCCGGGCGCGCTCGCACGCGAGCCGTCGGCGCTGGCCGCGACGCGCCTGTTCGTGCGCCTGCTCGGGCGCTTCGCCGGCGGGCTTGCGCTCACGTTCAAGGCGCTGGGCGGCGTCTACATCGCCGGCGGCGTGGCCGGCGGGCTCGGCCCGCTGCTCGATGAGCCGCAGTTCCGCGCCGCCTTCGAGGCGCACCCTCCGTACCGAACGCTGCTCGAAACGATCCCGACCCTGCTGATGACCTGCGAAGAACCCGGCCTGATCGGATGCGCGGTGCTGGCGACGGAGCAGGCCGTGATCGCTTGATCGCTCGGGCCGAGGGCGAAGCGCACGAGTTCCCGCATGGCGGGATCGGTTTGAATTAAAAATACAGCCACGGATGGGTGGGTTTTGAACTTGATTGGCATATCACGGTGCCATCTCGATCATTGCAGAGGGACGTAGCTGATGAAATCACGCAACATCGTTTGTGCGCTTCTGACGTCGATATTGGCCCTGGGGTGGGGCGCGCAAATCGGCAATGCCCGGGACGCTCCAAGCGACAACAGGGATACACTGCCAGCAAGACCACGGTTGTCGATCTGGGCCCCGAGTTCGAGGCAACAGCAGGCCGGCAGCTGCGGCTGACGCGTGCTGACGATCGAGCCGAGCGGCTCACATCGGCATGCATAGCCACAAGGACCGGCCGGCCGTGGTTTATTTCATGCAAGGGATCGACATCGTCACCCGTGACGACGGCACTCGCATGACGTTTCATCCTGGTGACACCATCGGAGAAACCGGCAAAGCCGTTCATTGGCATCGCAACGACGGCAAGGACGCTGTCATCTTGATCACTGCCGATACTTTTCCAGCATCGCCAAATAGAATCTTGGGCCGCACTCAGTGGCGCGGCCTCGTCCATGCCCAGCGATCTATCCCGCATGCCGTGCTACCGTTCTCGGCATGACCGCTCTCAAACAAACTGGTTTTTTCCCTCGCGTTCGCCATCGCGGCGGTCGCCGCTGCCCAATACGTCATGTGGATTTTGAACGGCCAGCCGTGAACGCCTTGAGCGACGCCAACCGCGGTCCACACATCGACTGTCGTCAAATGAGGCGATTAGGCGCCGGCCAGGCCCCTAAGTAAGGCCGCCTCAGTTGGCGGCCTCGTCACTGAATCTGGTACCCGCCGATTTAACTTTGCACGTGAGCGGAACCTATTTTGCATCCATCCATTGTGATGGTGGGGCCGATCCTAGGAGGATCGTCAGATGTTGCTCTATCTGCAAACGTGGCTCCCCTTGGTGACAGTCACTTTGACGGCTGCGATCTTCTTCAGCGTAGCGTCGTTCATTATGGGGCATGCAAAGTCTTAGCGACGATAGAAGACCAGCACATGAGTCGAGAATGTAACGAGCGCATGTGGAACCTGGCCTATCGGTTGGCCCACTGCCGGTGAGCATCGAAACTACCAGGCTATCGAATGGGAATTGCAGGCGTATGGGTATCCCCAAGCGCGCCAACTATTGTACCACGCACGAGTCCGCGCAAGGCTGGACGCCATATGCGCCGAGGCACAGAGGTCTCCGACCGAGGCTTTTGATTCTGACCGCCTCACTTAGGGCTTTGACAATCATCAGTACGCGGCCGGCCCAACTGAAAAATAATGGAGCGTCATAACGAGCACTCCAGAAAGGGAGAGAGCTATGGCTATTTTCGAAGGCCCCGACGCAAACAGAAATATAATAATCATCGTAGCAGTGGTGGTAGTCGTTGCGATCATCTACTACCTTTATACGACCGGTCGGCTGCCAGGACTCTGAGATACATTCACCCGAGTCCCGCAGGGCCGCCCTCTAATTGAATTTCACCGCCGCGCTGATTTCTTGGCCGTGGGTTTTTCGGTTCTCCTTCGTACCAAACCGTAACGAGATAGTCAGTTTGCATCTGATCAGTGTCGCGAGTTCGCGTGGATGATGCGGCAGACTGTACGTGCTTCACGGCATTGCCCGGAAGCATCGCTAGGAAGACGTTTATCTCGTTTTCCAGCCTATTGAGATCAACGTTCCAGCTAAGATCGAAAATCTTCACTCTCATGACCCGTCTCCATGATGTTGCGCGACGCCGCCGCCCTTGCGGCTTCGACCGGCGACGTAATTGGTGGCTGATGCAAACACCGCAAAGAACCGCCCTTTATTGCTTCCCTCCATCGGGGATGACCACGCATAGGCTTGCGCGGCCGCAGGATGGCCCGTGAGGTATTGCGCGGACACAGCCATAGGTCAGGCGCTCGTCCCACACACGATCGCCAATTTCTCGGGACCGGCTACGCCAAGTCCGCCCATAATGACATATTCGGCAGCATTCGTCGGTGATCACACTTTAAACGTGATCTCTCCCGCTTGTTTCTTAAGACGTGCTCACGTTTAATTTCTCGACCAGCCATTGTACTTCACATCCGATACCCCACATCATCAGATACAGACAGGCAGCGGCTTGTCCGAGAGCAGCCCAAAAACGCAGACGTACCGAAGTCTCCGCTTTATACAGTGGCAGCCCTGGTGCCGTCGGCAGGCACAATAACACTTCATATAGAATTGCGTTCGGATGCGGGTGTCGTAAGCATCCGCTCCGGTGCGTGTCCGCGCGCTGCGCGGCGGGCGTCCGTGGCAGAGGATCGATTCAACATGCAGTGTCAGCGAACTCTCACGCGTCTCACCCTCTTCGGCGCGGCGCTTCTCTTCGTCCTCGTGCTGCCGCAGACCAGCCGCGCGCAGAGCACGGATCGCGTGGGCGTGGTGGAGCGCCTGCAGGGTGATGTGAGCATCGTGCACTTTGGCAACAGCGCCAAGGCCACAGAGGGCATGGCCATCTCCCTCGAGGACCAGTTGGTCACGGGAGCCGACGCGCGGCTGCAGATCATGCTCGCCGACGACACGCAGATCACGCTTGGCGAGAACGCCAAGGCGGTGATCAAAGAGTACCATTTCAGCCCATTCAGCTTCAGGGAATAGGGTGTGGTGCTGGTCGAGGTGAGCAAGGGCGCCTTCCTGTTCACCACCGGGCGGATATCGCAGCTCGCCGACAAGCGGATCGAGGTGAAGACGGCGCTCGCCAACCTCATGGCCAAGGGCACGGAGTTCTGGGGCGGGCCGACGGGCGAGGACACCGAAGGCGTGGCCGTGTTCGAGGGCAGCGTCGACGTGAGCAACGAGGGGGCGCGGTCGTGCTCTACGCCAGGGCCCTCACGCAGTCCCGCGTCCAGTCCCAGACACCGGCCTCAGGCCTGCGTTCAAGATCATCCACAGATCCCATCGGCACGACGCTCACCCGCGGTCAAGGCCCGAGCCAGGCGGTCATCTGGCAGCAGGAGAAGACGGATCGTGCCGTGGCTGCGGTCACGTTCAGAAGCGAGATAGCTCGTAATTTTTTTACGATCAGCGGAAACAGTTCAGGACCTTAATTTGCGCGGGGCCACGCCGCTTCAGCACTTTCAGCTGATGCCGGGCTCGTCGTCTTGGCGGCTGCTTTTCGAAGGCTTTCGCCCTCGAGCGCGAGCGGAGGGCATTGTGCACGAGCCGATCGCTCCTCAGTACTCTTGAGTGGCTCGGGTGCTCCAGCTTTCGCAGCGCCTTGGCGTCGATCTGCCGGATGTGCTCGCGTGGTCACCGAGAACTGCCGGCCGACCTCCTCCAGAGTATGCTCCTTGTTCATCCCGATGCCGAAGCGCATTCCGGAGGATGCGTTCTACGCGTGGCGTCAACGGCTCCAGAACGGGCGCTTTCCGCCTCAATCACCCGCGCCGGGATTTGGTGAGAAGTATTGGAGTTTGTCCGGCTTCCCCTCCCACTCCTTAGAGTCGGGCGGGGGCGCTTTTTGACCGTGATATTTGGCCAGACTTTCGCGTATTCCGCATTTAGCGACAGCCATTTCTCGAGCCCCGGCTCGGTGTCCGCCTTGATCGCGTCGACCGGGCATTCCGGCACGCAGATCCCGCAATCGATGCATTCGTCCGGGTGGATGACGAGCATGTTCTCGCCCTCGTAGAAGCAGTCCACGGGGCAAACCTCCACGCAATCCATCAGCTTGCACTTGATGCAGCTTTCGTTGACGATGTAGGTCAATTAAGCGTCCTTTCAGCAGGTCGCAGTGGTGAACTCATTCACGGTGTCCGTCCTCGCGGTGCTCGCTCTTTGACTGAAAATGGACGCAGAGGAGACCAGCGTCCGCCGGCTCGATCGGAACGCCGAACAGTAGGCATTTGAGGGCCGAGGGGCTCGCGCTTGTCAGGCTGCAGCACATCTCTCCACCGAGGTACGTGCAGTCCTGGCAAACACCGAAGCGCCGATGCGCCCCACTCGCAGCTACCGTGGTCAGCACTTGGTGCAGGGCGTGGTGCATCGCGGTTTGCTCTTTGGCGTCGAGCGAGTCCACGGCGCGCACCAGAACTTCGAAGGGATCGCGCGCAAGCGCTTTCTTACCTTTGTTCGTCAGTCGCAGACTGACGCTCCGCCCATCCGCCTCGGATCGCTGTCGGATCAAGTACCCACCTGCCTCAAGCGACTTAATGGCTTGTGATGCGGTGCCACGGGTCGTCGCTTGAAATTCCGCGAATGCCGACGGGGTCCGGGAGAACGAGTTCGCGCGGGCGAAGAAGCGCAGCGCCATCCATTGGGCAGGACTGAGTTCGCCGTCATAGCCCTCGGCTTGCACGAGCCGCCCCACCAGCAGCAGGAGTTCCGCCGTTTCGCGCGCTGACATGATTGCCTCTTAGAGGTTAATAGCGTTTCGAAATCAACTTGACAACCAGCCAGATATAGATAATTTTGTTTCGAAACTAGTTGGAGGGCTTGATCATGGCCCCCACCGCGGCCCTGCCGACCCTTACGGCCGAACCCGGCTTCACCCATTATCTTGAGGAAATCCGGCGCTTCCCGATGTTGGAGCGCCAGGAAGAATACATGCTAGCCAAGCGCTGGCGCGAGCACGGCGACCGCGGCGCGGCGCACAAGCTCGTCACCAGCCATCTGCGGCTCGTGACCAAGATCGCCAGGGACTATCGCGGCTACGGCCTGCCGATCTCTGAGGCGATCTCGGAGGGCAATGTCGGCCTGGTGCAGGCGGTCGAGCGCTTCGAGCCGGAAAAAGGCTTCCGCCTCGCCACTTATGCCATGTGGTGGATCAAGGCGACGATCCAGGAATACATCTTGCGCTCGTGGTCCCTGGTGAAGATGGGCACCACGGCCAATCAGAAGAAGCTATTCTTCAACCTGCGCAAGGCCCAGAGCAAAATCTCCATCCTCGACGATGGCGACATGCGGCTGGACCAGGTGAAGATCATCGCCCGGCGGATCGGCGTCACCGAAACGGACGTGATCTACATGAACCGGCGGCTCAGCGGCGACGCCTCGCTCAACGCCGCGATCCGCGAGGACGGCGATTCCGGCGAGTGGCAGGACTGGCTGGTGGACGAATCCCCGGACCAGGAGACGATGCTCGCCGCGAGCGAGGAGTTCGATAACCGCCGCAAGACGCTGTCCGATGCGCTCACCGTGCTCAACGAGCGCGAGCGGCGCATCTTCGAGGCGCGGCGGCTGGCCGAGGACCCGATCACGCTCGCGGACCTTGCCGCGGAGTTTGGCGTCTCGCGCGAGCGCGTGCGCCAGATCGAGGTGCGCGCCTTCGAGAAGGTGCAGAAGGCGGTGAAGAACCGCGTCGCCGCGATGGAAAGCCCGGCGCCCTTGCCGGTGCATTAGCTTCCAACCCTTTCCCGTGGTGGGAGAAACTGCCGATGGACGTGTCGCTATCGGTACGTTTTACGGCAACCGAACGACGCGAGAGGAGCGCCGCTCGCCGGGTGCTAATCGATAGGGGACCTGCGGAGCGAGCCCTCGCTCGACGATCCATGCACGGCACTTTGCGTCATCGATCGGGCGCCTTAGCCGCGCGCTGCAGATGGAACGTTATCCGAAGTCCAGGCATTTGGATTTGAAGTTCTAAACGAGCTCATAATGATAGGAACTTCAAATCCGCCAGGCTGGGTTGGCCTCAAACCCCAGTCAGGGAGTGTGCCAGCAATCGACCGCTTCGATTCAGAACAACGCCGATCCCGGCCCAAGGACCTCGCCCGTTGCTCTGCGGCAGGCTGAGCGTGCGACAGACCTGCGCGGGCGCGGTCGATTGCTGGTATTATGAAGGCGGCCGCAGAAACCGGCGCGGACGGAGGAAGTCCCAATGTTCGACATAGGCGGCGCGAATTCATCACGCCTCGGCGGCGCGGCGGTGACGTGGCCGCTCGCGGCGCGCGCGCAGCGGGCGGCAAAGACGACACGCTTGGGTGTGCTGCTGTACAGCACTCCGCAGGCTGAATCGCAAGTGGAACGAGTTCGCAGTGGCTTGCGCGAGCTGGGCTACATAGAGGGACGAAATCTCGTCGTTTCCTACTACTACGCCGAAGGCAAACCCGAGCGTCTGCCCGACTTGGCCGCTGCATTAGTGCGCGAGAGCCCGGATTTGCTGCTGGCGCTTGGCGGCGACGTGGCTCCGCACGCGGCTAAAGCGACGTCGACAATACCAATTGTGTTCGTCAGCAGCGCGGACCCCGGTTCAACTCGGGCTTGCTGCAAGCCTTGCCCGGCCCGCCGGTAATGCCACGGGGGTGACGCTCCTGCAGGACGATCTCGCGTCGAAACGCCTGGAGCTTCTGCAAGGAGGCGGTTCCGCGCGTCTCGCGCGTGGCGTTTCTGTGGAATCCGGATCATCCCGACAACGAGCTGCGCGAAGCCCAACGGGCGGCGCAGAGTCTCGATGTGCGTCTTCAGCTGGCCGAGATGCGTGGCTCCGGCGATCTCGAGAGTGCGTTTCGCGCCGTGACGCAGGCCGACTGCGATGGCCTGTATGTCGTGTCGTCGCGTCATACGGCGCTGAACACTCGGAAGATCGTGGACTTTGCGTTGAAAGATCGCATTCCGTTGGCGGGAGGCTGGGGAGCTTGGGCGCGCGCAGGGGGCTCCTCTCTTACGGACCGAACGTCGACGATATGTATCGCCACGCCATCGACTATATCGACAAGATACTGAAGGGTGCCAAGCCAGGCCGACCTTCCGATTCAACAGCCAACGAGGTTTGAACTGGTCATCAACGCCAAGGCTGGCAAGATGATCGGAATCGATATTCCGCCGATACTGCTCGCCCGCGCCGACGAGGTGATCGAATGAAGCGGCGCGAGTCATCGCCCTGATCGGCCAATGGATCGTCAAGTCGGCATCTATGCGGGTCGCATCCTCAAGGGCGCGCAGCTGGTCGGATCTGTCGATGCTGCAAGACTAGGTTCGAGGTAGCCTAGCGACGTTTGGCCCTCTGGCGGGCGCACAGAAACAATTTATTCCGGATTACGAAGCCCCAGGTGAAATTCCTTTACCACGAGCTTGCCGTCAGCACTCATCGTTGCGTCCATTTCCGACGTAAGTTCGGCGTTCTTCGGAAAACCTTCGATCTCTTTAGGATTCGATCTGAGCTGCGCATGCAGCAACAGCGGAAACGTGAGCGGAGCGCCTTCCTCGCCGCGGACCTTTACGTTGATGGTAAAGCCGTCGGGATAAGCGGTGCCATTGCCGGCATTCTGTTTTTTTGCGGCGGCGTATTTCTGGGGCTTCGCCTTACGTGAGCGCGCGAGAATCTCTTGTTGCATCTGCTTCAACAAATCGCGCTGCCATTTCACTTTCGCCGTTTTCGATCTTGAGCAAGACGAGCGCGCGAAAAGCCCATTTACCATCAACCGTCCAGATTAAATAGGAACTATTGGCTGACCATCGCGCGGGCAGAATTCCGCCGTGGTTCATCTGCATCAGTCCGGTCTCAGCGTTGATCGGCGCCAGCACCCGTCCGCTTTGCATTTCGACCAGTTTGTTTTGCGGCTTGCCGTTATCGTCGAAATGGTCCCAGTCCGCCGGCGCCAGCTACGCCGTAGCGGCCGTCAGGCCGAAACGCTTGACTTCGGCACGATGAAATTCGCTCCAAATTGCGGTCCCTTGATCACCTCATTCTCATCCGCATCCTGGGCGAGGCAGAACGACGCCGCGAAGATCGACATCACGCCGCACAAGATCAGCCGCGGTAAAATCGTTTTCATGTCGCTATCCTGGAACGCGGAGGCGGAGACGGTCAACCACGTTGACCTTCTTGCGTTCAAACCGACTTTGTTGCGCGTTCGCGCTCTGGCGTCACCCGCGGGCTCGACCCCATAGGCGCTAAGATAAGGGGCGTGTCCCGGGCGCAGCGCAGCGCGAGGCTTAAGGGGTTTATAGCGGGTCAGCCCGCGAAGATGGGCGTCTACGCCCTTATGTCTTCGCGGGCTATGGGCGAGTGGTGTTGCAGACACGATCTCGGGCTTGCCCGAGATCGGCGCTCAAATGCGCGCAGGTCGGGTGAACCCAGCAATACGTAACTGAACGAAGTACA
>ERZ1370068.4601-contig-3664_pt1 | contig 16914 bp, 22 predicted proteins | sample MGYA00561227_ERZ1370068 | MGnify/ENA primary metagenome ERZ1370068 (study PRJEB38410, sample SAMEA6850437) | metagenome | study: Metagenomic assessment of the ecological functions of the soil: analysis of the soil microbiota associated with the...
CATTCAAATCGAATGAGCGGAAGGACCAGCTTGCGCAGAGGTTTGGTTGGTGATCGTTTGCGATCATTGACTGCTGACCTCTGATATCCGTCCTTGGCCGGCCTGGTGGTATCTCGCGGGGAGCCTGTACCCGATCCCATCCCGAACTCGGCCGTTAAACTCCCCAGCGCCGATGGTACTAAGTCTCAAGACTTGGAAGAGTAGGTCGCTGCCAGGCCTGCCAAGGACGGATACGCCTCATCACGATGATCGAATGCAAAGCCGCCGCGCCTTCGGGCCGGCGGCTTTTCAGTTGTTCGCGGTCGAGACTGGCGCTGCTATTGCTGCAGATCTACGATCGCGCGCCGCTGCCAGGCGGGCGTTGCCTGCCGGTCGTGCGTGCGCACCGACAGCCGTTCGCCCATCTGCCGGAGCGCGCCGACGCCGAGCTGACCGATGAATCTGGTCCAACGCCGCGCGCGCCGGGGCAGCCCGGCTTCCATTGACAGCGAACGAACATACTGGGCCTTGTGCGGCGGAGTGCGCGTCGTAGGCGAGCTTGGCGCGGTCATCGTAGTAGGCCGCGATCTTTTCTTCGCCCATGCCGTCGGTGGCGAGCCAGCGCGGAATATGAACGTTGCAGAGGCGCTCCCACATCCGTGAAGACCTTGCCGACGCCGGTACCGGCCGCGGGGCAGGACGTCGCGAAGGCGTCGCCGACCAGTACGATCCCGGGCTGCCGATAACCCGTGGTGACGTACAAATCGGCAGGTCGGATCTTGATGTCGCCGGTGACTTCAAAATTGCCCGTCAATTTTGAGGCCGCGGCATCGTCGCCAGCAACGTGTCCCCGCGGTGCCTCGCGCATCTTTCGCAACCACGGATCGCGCAGATCGCGGTAGACAAAGAGATTGGCGCGCATCGTGGACACCGATCCGGAAACAGCGTCAAAAACGCCATCTGGTCGGTCAGGGGTGCTCGGCATAATAGGTCAGCGCCGGGAAGTCGAACGTGGCCCGATGCACCGGCTCGACGTCGAGATCCGATGGTGATCGAATGACATGCGCTCAGGATTTCGCGGTCCATGCCGAGCATGTGGCGCAGACCGATGTTGAGCCCATTCGCCACCACCACCAGACGCGCCGGAAATGTCTTCGCCGCTCGACGGCGTGACCCGCTGCCGGTCGAGGCTGGTTGAGACGGCTGTCACCTTGGCGCACATGAACTCGGCGCCGGCTGGGATTTCGGCGCGGACCGTATTGACGAGGGTGTGGTAGAGAATGCCGTGTTGAGTCGCTCGGCCGTTTCTCGACCAGCCGGCCGAAGCGCGCCACCCACACTTCACCGTCGTATGTCGCGGCCCGTAGAACGGCGTCGGCAAGCCCGGTCTTTTTCAGGATGCGAAGCTGCGGTCCGTCGATCTTCTCGCCGCACCGGAAATCCGGCGGATAGACCGCATGCGGGTCGACCACGATCACGTCGAGGCCGGCCCGCCCCAGCATGGCAGCCGCGGTCGAGCCGGCGAGCCCGCCGCCCGCGATGACGATATCCGTGTGCCGCATGGGCGCCTCCTGTCGGGCGTCCCATCATTGCGATCAAAACATTAAAGGATCATTGAGGTGGCCGAGTAGTCACGGCACGACCTGCCGCCAGCAAGGCGGCCGTTAACCCTGTTTCTGCTCGATAGCGTCGGCATCGGGTCGCACAGAAGCGAAAATTGCGCGGTCGCCCAACCATGGTTAATACGTTTCGCGACAACGTTCTTTTTCTCCCGCAAACCGCGTAGTGTCGATGCGATCGGAGGTCCCCGGTGAGCGCCGTGACGCGGAAAGCCAAGAACGGGGATGACAGAGATGCCGGCAACCGGTCGATGGATGCTGGGGCCTCTCGTCGCGCTCCTTGCGATTGCAGATCCATACGGCCATCGCGCGCCGATCAGCGTGACGAGCTTCCTCGCCGGCCGCACGCGCGAGTGTCCGCGCTGCGATCTTGCCGGCGCAGATTTCAAGCGGCGCGAACTCTCCGGCGCCGACCTGTCGGGCGCCAATCTCAAGGATGCCAACCTGCATGATGCCAGGCTCGCCGGTGCGCGCCTTGCCGGCGCCGATCTTTCGGGCGCCAACCTCACAGCAAGGCCAATTTGAGCCGCGCCGATCTTGCCGGCGCGACGCTGCGCGACGCCATGCTCTATGCCGCCAACCTCGACGGGGCAAAGCTCGCGGGGGCCGACTCTGACCGAGGCTCTGATGGGCGCCGCGCGCATGACGCGCAGCGATCTGACCAAGGCGATCCTGCGCGATGCCGATCTGCGCAAGTCGACGTGTCGCCGAAGCGATCCTGGTCGGCGCCGACCTTTCTGGGGCCGCGTTCGACTTCGCCTTCATGCGCGGGGCGCGGCTCGACGGCGCACTGTTGCGGGAGACTCGGCTCATCGGCGCCGAACTGATCGACGCCAGCCTCGTGGACGCCGACCTCACCGAGGCGGATGCGCTGGGGGCGAACCTTCGCGGCGCCGACCTGTCGCGGGCAACGCTTGCGCGGACGAGTTTCCGCAAGGCCAACATGTACGAGACCAAGCTCGACGGCGCCGTGTCTTCCGCGACACGGTCATGCCAGACGGCACGACGCAGCCGTAAGCAGCGTCACGGCGGATCGATCACGTAACTTCGACGCGCGCGGAGCTCTCGAACTGGCCCTTGCGTCAATTGCGGTGGGCAGTTGCAGGTTGGTGCCGCTCTGGCCGGGCTTGCGGAAGAAGTTGCACGCGCAGAAAGACTTTGCGCGTGCCGGTCGCGCTGATCCGCTCGCACGATTGCTTGACGAACGACGCGCCGACAGGGCTCTCGCCCTCGGCCGGCGGCAGCGATATGCAATCGCGCGCCGGGTCGATGTCGTAGCGCGACGCCATGATGCCGCCGAAGACATAGGCGTCGTCGCGCTTGCGCAGGTTGGCATCGGTGATGTCGTTGCGATGTTCGGGGCGCGAATCGGTCACCAGGCGGATGCCCTTGAGCACGCCGTTGGCGTCGAACAACGCCGACACGATGATCGGGAAAGACACTTCGGTGGTGCCGGCCCAGCGCGAGATTTCGCGGTCGAGGTCGCGGGCGCGCGCGATATATTCATTTTCGTCGTCGTATTCGAAATAGACCTCGTGGAGCCCGCTCGGCTCCGCCCGGCAGCGCGCGAAATCGCTCCAGCCGGTCAGCGGCTGCCGCGGCGCGCCACCGTTCGAGCCGCAAGCGAAGGCGCGGAATTCGCTGGGCGACGGCTGCGCCGCTACCGGCTCGCCGAGCTTGAGGTCCCAGATGTTGGCACGGCGCAAATTCTGCGCACCGGCCGTCGCCGACCAGCGCGATGATCGCGAGCAAAGTCGCAGTTCGCAGCATTACATTGCCGGCTGTCATGGTGAGCGCGCTCCGATTGGGAACTCAGTCTGCATTTGCCGATTGTACTGGGCATGCGGCGCGGCGCCAACCGGGCTTGGACCTGGGCGCCCCGAACTGATAATGTGATGCCGGAAGCGCCAAACCAACGAGCGAGAGCACAGATTGAGCACGATTCAGCAAAACGCGCGGCGGGCCGCCTGCATCTGGCGGCAGCCGCCTTCGCCATGATGGTCATCGCTGCGCCGGCGGCGCGCGCGCAGGCTCCGCCGATATCCGTGAAGGGATGGAGTTGTTCATGGACAAGGCGAACTGCTCAGGCCTGCCACGGCTGGGCCGGCGACGGCCGCAAGATGGATAACCAGATGCCGGACGGCGCCAACCTGCGCACCCGTGACCTCGACCGCGAGGATCTTGGTGCTGACCATCAAATGCGGCCGGCCGGGCACCCAGATGCCCGCCTTCGATCGGCTCGCCTACTCGCGACGGCCGCTGCTTCGGACTGAAGACGGCCGACTTGCGGTCGCGGCAACTGACGATGCCCGATCCTCCGGCGACGCTGCAGCCAAACCAGGTCAGCTTGATCGTCGATTTCCTGCTAGCCAAGGTGGTCAGCAAGGGCCCGCTCGACCGCGCCAAGTGCGCCGAATTACTGGGGCAAAGCTGTCGACGCCTGTAACGAATTTCCGAATTGAGCCTGACGCCGGACCGTCGGCGCCTCGAAACGAACGGGCTGGGGAGCATGGCTCCCCAGCCCGTTCTGCATCATCGCCTGGCCGCCGCTCTCAATTCAGCGCGAAGACGAACAAGTAGCTGCGAGTGCTGCAGGTTGTCGAACTTAACCGGATGCAGATGGCGTCCGCTCGACTGCACGGCGAGATACTGCTTCGGCCCGATCGCGTAGGTCACCGGCGCGCCCTTGAGCGGCGTGCCGACATTGAAGCGCCAGAGCTCCTCGAGCGTCTCGTCGTTGTAGGCGATCACCCAGCCGTCCTGCAGCGCGGTGAACACCAGCGCCGCCGGCGGTGACCAGCGCGCCCGAGCGGATCTCGATGTCGGTGACGGCCTTCGCCAGGACCTTGTGGTTGCACGGCGTCGTAGGCGGTGATCGGAGCCGTAATAGAGGTCGCTGGTATAGGTGCGCTTGCTCGAACTTCGCGCGGTCGAGACCGCCGTCCGGGCTCCTTGAAAGCCGCCGGCCGCGCCGTTCTGCGTGAAGCAGCCTTCGGTGCCGACGCCGTAGGCGATGTGCTTGACCGGATTGTAGGCGGTCGGCTGGTGCGCGACGCCGCCGTGCCAGGTCGGACAGGCCCGCTTCATGCCGTCGCCGCGCAGCGCCCGCGCCTCCGGCACGTACTTCTGCACGTCGAGCTGCGGATCGTATTCGACCGGCTTGCCGGTCTTGGGATCGAGCCCCTTGGTCCAGTTCAGCTCGTTCACGTACTGGCCGCCCTTGATGAAGCTGCCGTTGCCGCGATCGAGCGAATAGAAGAAGCCGTTGCGGCCGAAATGGGCGACCACCTTGCGCGTCTCGCCGTTGATGGTGATCGTCGTAGCAGCATGTGGATGCCGATTCTCGTCGTAGTCCCACGACTCGTTCGGCGTATACTGGAAGTGCCAGACGAGCTTGCCGGTATCGATGTCGATCGCCACCGCCGGAGTTGGTGTAGAGGTTGTCGCCGGGGCGTGACTCCGGATCGTATTGCGGCACCGGGTTGCCGGTGCCCCAGATCGTGAGCTTGGTGGCCGGATCGTAGGAGCCGGTCTGCCACATGCCGCCGCCGCCGGTCTTCCAGGCGTTGTTCTTGTCCTTCCAGGTCTCGCTGCCGGGCTCGCCCGGCGCCGGGATGGCGTACCAGCGCCACAGCTCGTTGCCGGTCGCGCGCGTCGAGCGCCGCGAGCCAGCCGCGCGTGCCCTGATCGCCGTTGCCGTTCGCGACCAGCACCTTGCCCTCGGCGGTGATGGGCGCGAGTCGCAAGCGCTCCTTGCGTGCCGAATCTCGTTGACGACGGTGATCTTCTTGTCCCAGACGATCTCGCCGCGAGTCGCGGTTGAGCGCGACCACGCGGCCGTCGGGCGTGTTGGCGATCACCAGGTCTTCCCACAGCGCGATGCCGCGCGTGCTGCGGCCGGTTGCCTTCGCGGCGCACGCCGAGATCGTTGTACCAGACGAACTCGCCCTTGTTGGGCTGGCGCGCGTCGATCTTGTAGATCGCCGCCCCAGCCGTCGCTGGTATACATGAAGCCGTTGTCGATGAGCGGATTGATCTCGGCTTCGGGGCCGTTCTGGCCGACGTCCTGCATGCCGGCGAGCGCGAGCGCCCAGACCATGCCGCATGTTCTTGACGTTGTCGCGGTTGATCTGGGTGAGCTTGGAATAGCGCTGCGAGCCGTAGTCGCCGTTCATGCATGAGCCAGTTCTGCGGCTCGTTCTGCGGCGTTGATCAGGCGCTCTTTGTTGACGGTGATCTTGTATTGGGTGTTCTGCGCCTGCGGCTGCGAGGCCGAGAGCGACAGCGATCGAAACGCCCGCCAATGCGGTGGCGGCGAGTGGTGACAGAATTTCCGAGACATTATTTTCTCCCTGGTTGCGACTCTTGGCAGGCGCTTGATCTTGTTGAGGTGACTTTCGCCTTCTCATCAATAAGAGAACAAGCAGGCGCATGGCCTGCTTGTTCTCCACCACGGTGTTTCAGTTCAGAGCAAACACGAACAGATAAGCTCGAACTCTGGAGATTATCGTACTTTACCGGATGCACGTGGCGTCCGCTCGTCTGCACGGCGAGATACTGCTTCGGCCCGATCGCGTAGGTGACCGGCGCGCCCTTGAGCGGCGTGCCGACGTTGAAGCGCCACAGCTCCTCGAGCTTCTCGTCGTCATAGGCGACGACCCAGCCGTCCTGCAGCGCCGTGAAGACGACGCCGCCGGCGGTGACCAGCGCGCCGGAGCGGATTTCGATGTCGGTGACGGCCTTCGCCAGCACCTTCTGGGTCTTGGCGTCGTAAGCGGTGACCGAGCCGTAGTAGAGGTCGCTGGTATAGGTTGCGGCGTGCTGAACTTCTCGCGGTCGAGACCGCCGTCCGGGCCCTTGAACGCCGCCGTCAGGCCGTTCGCGGTGAAGCAGCCTTCGACCCCGACCCGAATAGGCGATGTTCTTGACCGGATTATAGGCGGTCGGCTGGATACGCGACGCCGCCGTGCCAGGTCGGACAGGTGCGCTTCATGCCGTCGCCGCGCAGCGGCCGCGCCTCCGGAACGTACTGCTGCACGTCGAGGCGCGGGATTGTACTCGAGCGGCTTGCCGGTCTTGGGATCGAGCCCCTTGGTCCAGTTCAGCTCGTTCACATACTGGCTGCCCTTGATGAAGCTGCCGTTGTTGCGATCGAGCGAATAGTAGAAGCCGTTGCGCCCGAAATGGGTGACCACCTTGCGCGTTCTCGCCATTGATCGCGACGTCGTGCAGCATGTGGATGCCGACCTCGTCGTAGTCCCACGAGTCGTTCGGCGTATATTGGAAATGCCAGACGAGCTTGCCGGTGTCGATGTCGAGCGCCACCGCCGGAGTTGGTGTAGAGATTGTCGCCCGGGCGCGCCATCGGATCGTAGTCCGGAACCGGGTTGCCGGTGCCCCAGATCGTGAGCTTGGTCGCCGGATCGTACGAGCCGGTCTGCCACATCCCGCCGCCGCCGGTCTTCCAGGCGTTGTTCTTGTCCTTCCAGGTCTCGCTGCCGGGCTCGCCCGGCGCCGGCACGGCGTACCAGCGCCACAGCTCGTTGCCGGTGCGTGCATCGAGCGCTGCCAGCCAGCCGCGCGAAGCCGCGTGCTGACGCCATTTGCGACCAGCACTTTGCCCTCGGCGGTGAGTGGGCGCGGAGTTGAAGCGTTCCTTGGTGCCGAATTCGTTGACGGTGGCGATCTTCTTGTCCCAGACGATCTCGCCCGAGTCGCGGTTGAGCGCGATCACGCGGCCATCGGGCAGGTTGGCGATCACCAGGTCTTCCCACAGCGCGATGCCGCGCGTGCGCGAGCAGGTTGCCCTCGTGGCGGACGCCCGAGATCGTTGACCCAGACGAACTCGCCCTTATTCGGGTTGCCGCGCGTCGATCTTGTAGATCGCCGCCCCAGCCGTCGCTGGTATACATGAACCCGTTGTCGATGAGCGGGTTGACCTCGGCTTTCGGGACCGTTCTGGCCGACGTTCTGCATGCCGCCGAGCGCCAGCGCCCAGACCAGCCGCATGTTCTTGACGTTGTCGCGGTTGATCTGGGTGAGCTTCGGAATAGCGCGTGCGAGCCGTAGTCGCCGTTCATCATGAGCCAGTTCTGCGGCTCGTTCGCGGCGTTGAGCAGGCGCTCCTTGTTGACGGTCATCTTGTAGTTCTGCGCCTGCGGCGCGAAGCCGAGGCGCGAGCAGCGAGACGCCTGCCAAGGCTGCGCAGGCGAAGGTCGCGATTTTCGAACGTGGTGCCGCATATTGACCTCCCGATTGGCGCTTCTTGCGAGCGCTTCACATTGAAGTCGCAACGATGATGCTTGCTTCTTCTCCCCATCGCATTGTCGTAACCGAAGTCGCGCGACCGCGACTTCGGCCAGAAGAACTGGCGGCCGCGCGTCGATGGCGACGCGTTTGCTGTCAGGCCGCCTCAGTTGAGCGGAAGACGAACAGATAGCTCGAGTGCTCCAGCTTGTCGAACTTGACCGGATGCAGGTGGCGCCCGCTGGTCTGCACGGCGAGATACTGCTTCGGCCCGATCGCGTAGGTCACCGGCGCGCCCTTGAGCGGCGTGCCGACGTTGAAGCGCCACAGCTCTTCGAGCTTCTCGTCGTCATAGGCGACCACCCAGCCGTCCTGCAGCGCGGTGAAGACCAGCGCCGCCGGCGGTGGCCAGCGCGCCGGAGCGGATTCTCGATGTCGGTGACCGCCTTCGCCATGACCTTGTGGTTGACGGCGTCGTAGGCGGTCATCGAGCCGTAGTAGAGATCGCTGGTGTAGGTTCGCCTGGCTGAACTTCGCGCGGTCGAGACCGCCGTCCGGCCCCTTGAAGGCCGCCGTCATGGCCGTTCGTGGTGAAGCAGCCTTCGGTGCCGACCCCGTAGGCGATGTTGCTTGACCGGGTTGTAGGCGGTCGGCTGATACGCGACGCCGCCGTGCCAGGTCGGGCAGGTCCGCTTCATGCCCGGTCGCCGCGCAGCGCCCGCGCCTCCGGGACGTACTTCTGCACGTCGAGCTGCGGATCGTATTCGACCGGCTTGCCGGTCTTGGGATCGAGCCCTTGGTCCAGTTCAGCTCGTTCACATATTGGCCGCCCTTGATGAAGCTGCCGTTGTCGCGATCGAGCGAGTAGATAGAAGCCGTTGCGGCCGAAGTGGCGACCGACCTTGCGGCGTCTCGCCATTGATCGATGATGTCGTACAGCATGTGGATGCCGACCTCGTCGTAGTCCCACGAGTCGTTCGGCGTATATTGGAAATGCCAGACGAGCTTGCCGGTGTTGATGTCGAGCGCCACGGCTGGAGTTGGTGTAGAGGTTGTCGCCCGGGCGCGCCATCGGGATCGTAGATCCGGCAACCGGGTTGCCGGTGCCCCAGATCGTGAGCTTCGGTCGCCGGATCGTATGAGCCGGTCTGCCACAGCCCGCCGCCGCCGGTCTTCCAGGCGTTGTTCTTGTCCTTCCAGGTCTCGCTGCCGGGCTCGCCGGGCGCCGGCACGGCGTACCAGCGCCACAGCTCGTTGCCGGTCCGGGCATCGAGCGCCGGCGACCCAGCCGCGCGTGCCGGCATCGCCGGCGCCGTTCGCGACGATCACCTTGCCTTCGGCGGTGATGGGCGCGGAGTTGAAGCGCTCCTTGGTGCCGAACTCGTTGACGGCTTGGCGATCTTCTTGTCCCAGACGATCTCGCCGCGAGTCGCGGTTGAGCGCGATCACGCGGCCGTCGGGCAGGTTGGCGATCACCAGATCCTCCCACAGCGCGATGCCGCGGCGTGCGAGGCAGGTTGCCTTCGTGGCGGACGCCGGAATCGTTGACCCAGACGAACTCGCCCTTGTTCGGGTTGCGCGCGTCGATCTTGTAGATCGTCGCCCCAGCCGTCGCTGGTATACATGAAGCCGTTGTCGATCAGCGGATTGACCTCGGCTTCCGGGCCGTTCTGGCCGACGTTCTGCATGCCGCCGAGCGCCAGCGCCCAGACGAGCCGCAGGTTCTTGACGTTGTCGCGGTTGATCTGGGTGAGCTTGGAATAGCGCGTGCGAGCCGTAGTCGCCGTTCATCATGAGCCAGTTCTGCGGCTCGTTGGCGGCGTTGAGCAGGCGCTCCTTGTTGACGGTGATCTTGTATTGGGTGTTCTGCGCCTGCGGCTGCGAGGCCGTGAGCGCGAGCGATCGATGCGCCCGCAAAAGTTGCAAAGGCGAAGGTGACAAGCTTCCGGCCATGATGGTGCATCATTGCTCACTCCCCTTGAGGGCGCCTCTTGTGCGGGCGGGCGCGCTGCTTTACCGGCAAAAACGCGAAAAGCTTATCCGCGATGCGCCGCCTGGGCAATGCCGCAACCGAAGGGACTTTCTGCGCGGTTAAGGCCGGATGACCGACCGGCGATGGCTGGTGCGGCAAGCCCAATGCTACAACCAAGCAGCAGCCGCGTGGTGGCTTACGGCACTAACTGGCCAGCCGAGTAACGGCCAGGACAGTCCCAGGAACGGGCCGGGGAGATCAGTTCCAATGAAGCTGGTATTCATTCTGGCGGTCGCTGGCGACCTTCCCGCGTGCGCATCGCGCTCAATCTCAAGGGGATCGCGCCGGAGGAGGTGGTCGAGGTGAATCTGATGAAGGGCCAGCAGCGCGACGCGGCGTTCCGCGCGGTCAATCCGATGATGGCGCTTCCTGCACTGGTCGAGGACGACGGCACGGTGCTGTACGAGTCGCTCGCCATCATCGAATATCTCGATGAGGTCCACCCCGTTCCGCCGTTGTTGCCGCGCGAGCCGCGCGGGCGCGCCCGCGTGCGGGGGCTGGCGCAGATTATCGCCTGCGACGCGCATCCGCTGGTGGTGCCGCGGGTGCGCGACTATCTCGGACGGGAGTTCAAGCTCGACGAGCCAGCGCGCACTGCCTGGTGCCGCCACTGGAGTGCGCAGGCACTCCACGCGCTCGAAGCGCACCTGAGCAGCGAAAGGAAACCGGGCAATTTTGTCACGGCGATATGGTCAGCATCGCCGACATTTGCCTCGCCAGCCATGCGGTCGGCGCGAAATTTTTCGCGGTCGATCTCGCACCGTTCCCGACGGTGTCGCGGATCGCCGATACCTGCTGCGATCAGGCCTTCGCCCGCGCCCACCCGCTGCGGCAGCCGGCGCCCCGGCGCGTCGGTGTGATGCTCTGTTTTCTTCCTGAGCTGCCTGCCGCGGGATCAGACGGCCGACGCGGCTTGCGCAAAATCCAGCGCCGCGACCCAGTGCATCGGGAAAGGCGGCGACGGGGGCTGACCCATGCGGCGCGTCCGCAGGTCAGCTTTGGCGAAAATCTCCGCCACGACGCGCCAGCGATTTCACCACGATCGTGTAGGCGCCGATGAACGGCAGCGGCGGGATCGCGACGTCGGGCAGCAGTTGCGCAAACGCCTCGGAGCGCACGAGGTCGATGCGGCCGCGGTCGAGGTCGATGATCTGTCCGAGCGCCGCCGAGCGCGCGCTGCGGCCGGTGAAGCGCACGAAGCGTTGCGCGGCCTCGTCCGCATCGGAGACGGCGATCATGACGCTCGCCAGCGCCGAGCGCGCCGTTGGGGTGCGAGAGCCAGCGCGGCTGCCACACCATTGCTTCGGTGCGGTGGGTGAGCATCTGCATGCGGCCTTCCGCCATTTCGCCGGGCGAGAGCCGCACTAGCGTGAAGGCCGCCGTTCCCGCTCCCGCGGCGGTCTCGACCGGGCGGGCCATGTCGACCAGCGCGCGCATGCGAAAGCCTGCCGCCGAAAGCCGGCGATGCTGCGCCGGCGGCGTCGGCGACCGCGAAGGCCGCGAGGTGGACGCCCGCGTAGCGCTCCATCGCATGGTCGAGCTCGCTGGCCGAGCGCGGTGTCGGCCGCCTTGAACAGCACCTCGATATAGCCGCGCGCCAGCATGGCGGTGACGTTGCCGGTGCCGGTCGGGACTGCGCCGCGCCGCCGGCGGGGTCGGGATTGACCTGGATCGGACGCCGGCGTCGGCGCAAATCCGGCCCGCGCAAGCGCGCGCTCGCGACCTCCGGGTCGCGCACGAAATGGCCGACATGGTCGAGAAAGATCTCGTCGGCGATGCGGGAGCTGGCGATCGGCTCTGGCGGCATCCGTCGCACCTCCGTGCGTTGCCTGATGCGCGTCACCGGAACCGTCAAGCACGGCATGTCAGAATGACGCAACACCGGGACGTTGGCACAACTTGTGCTACGATCGCCAGACGCGATGACGAGTTACGACTCGCAGCTCCGATGCTGAAGGACAGTGACACCGATGAATCGGCGTGACCTGCTCAAATCCGGACTTGCGCGCCGTTGTCGGTCGCGCACGCTGTCACCGCTCTCCGCGCTCGCGCAGGCGCAAGTATCCGGAGCGGCCGATCAAGCTGATGATCGCGTTCTCGGCCGGCGGGGTGAACGACGTCGTCGGCCGCCACTGGGCCGAGCGGATGAAGCCGCTGCTCGGCACCGTCTATGTCGAGAACCAGGGCGGCGCCAGCGGCCTCGACCGGCACTGCGCGAGGTCGCCCGCGCGCCGGCCGACGGCCATACGCATCATGCTCGGCACCACCAGCACCATGGTGCTCAACCCGATGACCATGGCGCGCGTGCCTTACGATCCGTCAAGGATTTCGTGCCGGTCGCCATCCTGTGCGTCTCCACCACGTCGGTCGTGGTGCACCAGGCAGTGCCGGCAAAGTCGCTCAAGGGCTGATCGCCTACGCCAAGGCCAATTCCGAGCAAGCTGTCCTACGGTTCCGCCGGCGACCGGCACCTTGTCGAACCTCGCCGGGCGAGCTGTTCAAGCAACTCGCCGGGCTCAACGACCTGGTGCACATCTCCGTATCGCGGCGCGCGGGCCCGGCATCACGCGACCTCGTGAGCCGGACATATCCCGATCATGACGCCGAACATCACCGGTCAGGTGCTCGAGCTGCACCGCGCCGGCAAGATCCGCATCCTGGCGGTGAACTCGGCCGAACGGCTGCAGGCGGCGCCCGACATCCCGACCGCCACCGAGGAAGGATTGCCGGGCATGATCGGGCAGCTGTTTCTGGCCTGTTCGTATCCAGTGCCACGCACCGCGGCCGATCGTCGAGCGCGCATCGACGCGGCCGATCGGCAAGCCATGGCCGATCCGGCGTTCCAGAAGATTTTGAACGATTCCGGCGTCGAACCGGTCGCTCGTTTCAACACCGAAGAAGGCCCGCCCTCGCCGAGAGACTGCGCGCTGGGGTCCGGTGGTGAAGGCTTCGGGCTTCCAGATGTGAATGCTCGCGATCCGCTCGCGGCGCGATCCTAGTGCAATGCCGGCCACGGTCGACCTTGTTGGTCGAGGCGAGCGGCAGCTCGTCGACGAACCAGACGAAGCGCGGGTGCTGATAGGCCGGCGCGTTGGCGAGCGCGAAGCGCTTGACGTCATCCTCGCTCGGTGCGCGGCCGGCTTGCGCGATCACGAAGGCGACCGGCTTCTGGCCCTTGATCTCGTCGTCGATCGGCACCACGGCGGCCTGCGCGATGTCGGGATGGCGCTCCAGCATGCGCTCGACGTCGGCCGGATAGATGTTCTCGCCGCCGGAGACGAACATGTCGTCGGTGCGGCCGACGAAATAGTGAAAGCCGTCGGCGTCGCGGCCGGAAGACGTCGCCGGTGATGTAGAAGCCGTCGGCGGTGAACGGCGGCGCGCACGTCGGGCCGGTTGTGATAGCCGAGCATCAGCGCCGGGCATTTCATTTCCAGCACGCCCTGCTCGGCGTCGCGGTCGTCGCCGTCGACGAGGCGAAGCGCCGACCTTGCGGATGCGGATAGCCGACCGACATCTCCGGCTGCGGCAGCCCTTGCGGATGCGGGCCGAACACGACCGGCCCGGCCTCGGTGGTGCCGTAGGCGTTGGTCACCGCGGCCTGCGGCAGCGCGCGGTGCAGCGCCTGCATCAGGCTCGCGCTCACCGGCGCCGAGCCCATGCGGACGAACTCGACGCTGACGAGATCGGTGCGCGCCAGCAGCTCGCTCTCGCGCAGCATCATCGCGATCATCGGCGGCACGGCGGTGAGCCAGGTGCAGCGGTAGCGCTCGATCGCCTCGATATAGGCGCGCGCGGTGAACTGCGGCAGCAGCACGATGGTGGCGTGCGCCGCGCAGGCGAGCTTGGCTAGCGCCAGCGCATTCATGTGATAGAGCGGCGCGGCGATCAGATAGCGGTGGCGGTCGAGGCCCGGCGCGAGCCGCGTCTCCACCACCCAGATGTGGCTCTGATGCGAGAGCACGACGCCCTTCGGCGTCCCGGTCGAGCCCGAGGTGTAGAGAAACATCGCCGGGCTCGTCCGGCGCGGCACGATCGCCTCGAACGGCGCCGCGGTCGAGCAAACGCGTCGAAGCTCTCGGCGCCCTGTCGTCGCCGAAGCACGACGACCGGCAGGCCGGCCGGGCAGTCGGCGCGCCGCGCGCGGTCGCAGAACACAAGCTTCGCGCCGGAATCCTCGATGATGAAATGGATGGTCTGGCGCGGAAACCTGAAGTTGACCGGCACCGCGACGAGGCCCGCGCGCATGATGCCGTAATAGGCGGCAAGGTATTCCGCGCGGTTGGCCGACAGGATGCGCGACCCGGTCGCCGCGCGACGAGGCCGCGCGCGAGCAGCGCACGCGCGACGCCGTTCGCCATGGCGTCGAGCTGCGGCATAGGTGAACTCGCGCGGCGACTCTCTCGCCGCCGAGATCGATGACCGCGACCTTGCCGAGATCGCGGTCGCGCACGATCAGGTCGCCGAGATTGGTGAATCGTCGGCATCGCTCACGTCGCGATCACCTCTTGGCGGTGGCGGTGGCGCGGTGAAATAGGTGCCGCGGCCGCTGGCGAGCAAGCTTGCCGTCCTGCGTCGAAGATCGTGCGCTTCGGCGGTCGAGAACTGGCTGCCCATGCGGATCGACCTTGCCGCGCGCGGTGAGATCGCCGGGCATGGCGGCGCGCGTGATAGTCGACCCGCAGATCGATGGTCGGCACGCGCGCGGCCGAGCTTCTTGACCATCGCCCAGTCGGCGCGCGAGATCGATCAGCGCGCGCGAGCGACGCCGCCATGGGTGTAGCGCCGTTCCGGATTGACCACCCATTCGTCGCGCCAGGTCGCCTTGATCTCGATGCCGTCGTCGTGAGCGCGATCACCTTGAGCCCGAGCCATTGGTGATAGGGCGCGCGCATGAGATGTTCCTGCACGGTCGATCGTCAGTTCATCGCCATGATCCCACCGACTCCATGTGGCCCTGCGCCTGGCGGGCCTAATCGTACCGAGTGTTCCACCGATCAGACACTCCGATGCCCAGTCGACAAGTTCCCGCATCGACGGCGGCGTGAATTCACGGCGTCAACCCACCTTGCCGATGACCTCGCGGTCCTGGATCAGGCGCAAGCCCTCGCGCGCCTCGGTCGAGCGGCAGCACCTTGTCGATCACCGGCTTCATCTTGCCGTCTGCTGATCAGCGTCCATCAGCGCCTTGCAGGTCGTCGTCGTAGAAGCTGTTCGAGCCGATGATCTTGCAGCTCGAAGCTCCAGACGTAGCGCAGGTCCTCCTTCGGGTCGTAGCCGGCGGTCGCGCCGCAGACGAGCAGCTTGCCGCCGCGCTTGAGGCAGCGCAGCGACGGATGCCAGGTGTCGCCGCCGGTGAAGTTGATCACGACGTCGACGCCGCCCTCGTAGCTGCGCGCGCTGCGGCTTGCCGTATTTCTCGACCGCCCATTTCGAGAAGTCGGTCTCCTTGATAGTCGATCACCTCGTCGGCGCCGAGCTCCTTGAGCTGGCGCACCTTCTCCGGCGCTCGACGTGCAGGCGATCACCTCGGCGCCGAGATGCTTGGCGAGGATCACGCAGCCGGTGCCGACGCCGCCCGAGGCGCCGAGCACGATGCACGCGCTCGCCCTTCTTCGACCGTGTCGTGGGTGATCAGCATGCGGTGCGCGGTGCCATAGGCGACCGGCAGCGACGCCGCCTGCTCGAAGCTCACGCCGGCCGGCATGGCGACGAGCTGGTCGGCGGCGACGAGGCAATATTCCGCCATGCCGCCGTCGAGCATCTCGCCCATCAGGCCCTTCTTCTTGTTGAGCGGGTTGACCAGCACGCGGTCGCCGGCCTTCCAGCCGGTCGACGCCCGCGCCGACCTCGGCGATCTCGCCCGCCATGTCGAGGCCGATGACCACCGGCAGCGGCACCTTGATGCCGGGCATGCCGCGCACGGTGAACACGTCGTGATAGTTGAACGAGGACGCCCGCACGCGGATGACCACATGGCCCTCGGCCGCCTGCGGCACCGGATGGTCGTCGACGACGTCGAGATCGTCGAGGCCGCCGTGCTTGCGCAGAACCAGGGCTTTCATGCGTTTTGCCGCTCACCGTTGGTCCCTCGCCACCTGGATTGCCGATCGTAGTCCGGTCTGAAGTAGCCTAGGCAAAGCGCCGCCAACAACCTCTCGCGTGCCGCTTTTCGGAGATCACTGATGCAGGAGAATTTCCGCCAGTTCCTCGACCGGCTGCGGCAGAGCCGGCGAGCTCGTCGACCTGCACCAGGCCGGTCGACATCCGCCACATCGCGACGCTGGTCGACCAGGCCAAGACCGCGCTCTATTTCCACAAGGTGATCGGCTACGACATGCCGGTCGTCTCCGGCCTCATCCGCTCGCGCGAGCGCGCCATCATGGCGCTCGGCTGCGAGACCTATCGGCGAGATCGAGGACAAGCTCACGCAGGCGATCGCCAAGCCGATCCCGCCCAAGTACGTGAAGACCTCGCCGACGCGCGAGGTGGTCGCTGCTCGGCGACGACGTCGATCTCTACAAGCTGCCGATCCCGATGTCGTCGATCTACGACGGCGGGCCGATGATCACCGCCGGCGTCGTGATCGCGCGCGATCCCGAGCTCGGCATCAACAGCGGCATCTACCGCTTCATCGTGAAGGAGAAGAGCCTCACCGGCATCGACATCGTCACGCCCAACAACATGCGGCTGTTCGCGCAGCGCGCCTCGAGCGCGAGCGAGCCGCTGCCGATCTCGATCTCGATCGGCACCCATCCGATCGAGATCACCGGCTCCGGCTATCGCGCGCCGCTCGGCGTCGACGAGATGGCGATCGCCGGCGGCATTGCGCGGCGCGCCGGTCGAGCTTGCGCCGTGCCAGACCATCGACATGCCCTACATCGCCGACGCCGAGATCGTGCTGGAGGCCGAAATCCTGCCGACCGGCTGGACCTGGCCGGAGGGCCGCTTCGGCGAGTTCACCCGGCTGATGGGCGGGCTGCACTGGAACCCGCTGGTGCGCATCAAGGCGATCTCGATGCGCAAGGACGCGATCTA
>ERZ1370068.9447-contig-8225_pt1 | contig 16905 bp, 30 predicted proteins | sample MGYA00561227_ERZ1370068 | MGnify/ENA primary metagenome ERZ1370068 (study PRJEB38410, sample SAMEA6850437) | metagenome | study: Metagenomic assessment of the ecological functions of the soil: analysis of the soil microbiota associated with the...
GTTGTACTTCGTTCCGGTTACGTATTGCTGGAGTTCGTCGACAAGCTGGCCTGACGATGAGCTGGCCAAGAAGAACAACTTCGAGAACCTGGAAGCCATGCGCAAGGCGGTGGCCGATCGCATCGGACAGGGACTATGCGCAGGTGTCGCGCTCGATGATCAAGCGCCAGCTGCTCGACAAGCTGGCCGACAGCCACAAGTTCGCGGTGCCCGAAGGGCTGGTCGAGGGCGAGTTCAACGCGATCTGGCAGCGCGTCGAGGAGGCCAAGAAGAATCGGCCAGAAGCTCGAGGACGACGAAGAGAAGATGCGCAAGTGAGTACCGCGAGATCGCCGAGCGCCGCGTTCGCCTCGGCCTGCTGCTGGCCGATGTCGGCCGCTCCAACACGCATCGACGTCACGCCCGAGGAGCTGAACCAGGCGGTGATGCGCGAGGCCATGCTGCTACCCCGGCCAGGAGCGCCAGGTGCTGGAGTTCTACGGCAAGAACGCCGAGCTGAAGGAGCAGCTCAAGGCGCCGATCTTCGAGGAGAAGACGGTCGATTTCATCCTCGAGCTGGCTAAGGTCAATGAGAAGTCGGTTACGCCGAGGAATCTGCTCAAGGCGGCCCGCGAGGCCGAGGAGGACAAGCCTGCGGACGAGCGCCGGCACGAAGCCTGGCGACAAATTGATCCAGGGCCGGCGGCCTTGAACTCGGCCGCCGGCGCTGCCACTTTCAGAGCACAGTCACCAATGGGGGCCCCGCGATGAGTCGGCGAGCGCGATCCGCTGCAAGTCTACAACAACTACTACGTGCCGATGGTCGGTCGAGCAGTCTGGCGCGCGGCGAGCGCGGCTACGACATCTGGTCGAGGCTGCTCGAGGAACGGATCATCTTCCTGAACGGCCCGATCGAGGACAACGTCGCCGGGCCTGGTCTGCGCCCAGCTCCTCTATCTGGAAGCCGAGAATCCCACCAAGGACATCTCGCTTCTACATCAACTCGCCGGGCGGCGTCGTGACGTCGGGCATGGCGGTCTACGACACCATGCAGTATGTCCGGCCCGCAGATCTCGACCCTGGTGTTCGGCCAAGGCGGCGTCGGCCGGCTCGCTGCTGCTGATGGCCGGGCCAGAAGGGCAAGCGCTTCTGCGCTGCCCAACGCCGCGGATCATGATCCACCAGCCCTCGGGCGGCGCCCAGGGCCAGGCGACGGACATCGAGATCCATGCCAAGGAAATCCTGTCGACCCGGGCACGTCTGAACCAGATGTACGTTGACCACACCGGGCCGGACGATCGAGGAGATCGAGCGGGCCATGGAGCGCGACAAGTTCTTCTCGCCGCCTGAGGCCAAGGACGTTCGGACTGATCGACGACGTGCTCGAAAAACGGCCGACGCCGACCATCGCAGGCGGCTCGCCTCCTGAGGGGCAGCCGCGACCAATTGTTTCCGCGTTCGCCTGCCGACACACCACATTTTGATGTTGTGGCGATCCGGAGCGATCGCGTTTAACATAGTCTTGCGTGCGGGCCCGCAGGGTCGGCGGGCTACCCAAGCGGAGGTGCGTTAAAAGATGCCAGCCGCCAAGATCCAGGGGCGACTCCGCAATACCCCTATTGCAGCTTCTGCGGTAAGAGCCAGCACGAGGTCCGCAAGCTCATCGCCGGCCCGACGGTGTTCATCTGCGATGAATGCGTCGAGCTCTGCATGGACATCATCCGTGAGGAGAGCAAGACCACCTTGGTGAAGTCCAAGGACGGCGTGCCGACGCCCGCAGGAAATCCGCGCAGATCCTCGACGACTACGTGATCGGCCAGGACCACGCCAAGCGCGTCCTCGTCGGTCGCGGTGCACAATCACTACAAGCGCCTGAGCCACGGCGGCAAGAGCCAACGACGTCGAGATCGCCAAGTCGAACATCCTGCTGATCGGCCCGACCGGCTGCGGCAAGACGCTGCTCGCCCAGACGCTGGCGCGCATGCATCGACGTGCCCTTCACCATGGCCGACGCCACGACGCTGACCGAAGCCGGCTATGTCGGCGAGGACGTCGAGAACATCATCCTGAAGCTGCTGCAGTCGGCCGACTACAACGTCGAGCGGGCGCAGCGCGGCATCGTCTACATCGACGAGGTCGACAAGATCAGCCGCAAGTCCGACAACCCCTCGATCACCCGCGACGTGTCGGGCGAGGGCGTGCAGCAGGCGCTGCTCAAGATCATGGAAGGCACCGTCGCCTCCGTGCCGCCGCAGGGCGGGCGCAAGCATCCGCAGCAGGAGTTCCTGCAGGTCGACACGACCAACATCCTGTTCATCTGCGGCGGCGCCTTCGCCGGGCCTCGACAAGATCATCTCGCATGCGCCGCCAGGGCACGTCGATCGGCTTCGGCGCCGAGGTGCGCGGTCCGGACGATCGGCGCACCGGCGAGGTGCTGCGCGACGTCGAGCCGGAGGACCTGCTGAAGTTCGGCCTGATCCCCGAGTTCGTCGGCCGCCTGCCGGTGGTCGCCACGCTCGAAGACCTCGACGAGAGGCGCCCTGGTCGAGATCCTGACGCGAGCCGAAGAACGCGCTGCTCAAGCAGTACCAGCGCCTGTTCGACATGGAGAGCGTCGAAGCCTGACGTTCACCGACGACGCGCTGCGCGCGGTCGCCCAGAAGGCGATCCCGCGCAAGACCGGCGCGCGCGGCCTGCGCTCGATCATGGAGACCGATGCTGCTCGACACCAATGTACGACCTGCCGTCGCTCGACGGCGTCGACGAGGTGGTCATCAACCGCGAAGTCATCGAAGGGCGGGCCCAACCGCTCTATGTGCACGGTGAGCGCAAGAGAAGGCATCGCTGCCGCCCCGGCCTGAGCTTTTGCATGCGCCTGGTAACGGCGCGTTGCCGGCGCGTACGCGCGCACGGGCCTTGAACGGAACCCTGTTCAGGCCAATCTCTGCTAAGCGAGTGCGCGTGGCTGCTGGCCGCGGGTTGCCCATTCGCGGGGCCTCGGCCGCGGTGCGCGATAGCTCTAACAGCGTAGTTTGCGAGGCATCATGAACGCCCCCATCCAAGGTACCGTCTATCCCGTCCTGCCGTTGCGCGACATCGTCGTGTTTCCCGGCATGATCGTGCCGCTCTTCGTCGGCCGCGAGAAGAGCGTCAAGGCGCTCGAAGAGGTCATGAAGGACGACAAGCAGATCCTGCTGATCGCCCAGAAGAACGCCAGCCAGGACGATCCCGGCCCCGAGGACATCTACACCGATCGGCACGCTCGGCACCGTGCTGCAGCTGCTGAAGCTGCCCGACGACACCGTGAAGGTGCTGGTCGAGGGCGGCCGGCGCGTGCAGCATCGCCGGCTACACCGACAAGCGCCGAGTTCTTCGAGGCCAGCGCCGTCGACATGGAAGAGGCGCCGGCCGATGCCGCCGAGCTGCAGGCCGCCGCGCGCACCGTGGTCTCCGAGTTCGAGAACTACGTGAAGCTCAACAAGAAGGTGCCGCCCGAGGTCGTCGTCTCGATCAACAAGATCGAGGAGCCGGCCAAGCTCGCCGACACCGATCTCCGCGCACCTGGCGCTCAAGGTCGCCGACAAGCAGCAGCTGCTCGAGCTCGATCTCGGTCGTCGAAGCGGCTCGAGCGCATCCTCGGCCTGATGGAAGGCGAGATCGGCGTGCTGCAGGTCGAGAAGAAGATCCGCAACCGCGTCAAGCGTCAGATGGAGAAGACGCAGCGCGAGTACTATCTCAACGAGCAGATGAAGGCGATCCAGAAGGAGCTTGGCGAGACCGAGGACGGTCGCGACGAGATCTCCGAGCTGGAGAAGCGCATCAAGAAGACGCGCGCTCTCGCAAGGAAGCGCGCGAGAAGGCCAATGGCGAGCTGAAGAAGCTCCGCACCATGAGCCCGATGTCGGCCGAGGCGACGGTGGTGCGCAACTACCTCGACTGGCTGCTGTCGATCCCGTGGCGCAAGCCGACCAAGATCATCAAGGACCTGAAGTACGCCGAGGACATCCTCAACGCCGATCATCACGGCCTCGAGAAGGTCAAGGAGCGCATCCTCGAGTACCTCGCGGTCCAGCAGCGCGTCGACAAGATGAAGGGCCCGATCCTCTGCCTGGTCGGCCCGCCGGGCGTCGGCAAGACGTCGCTCGGCAAGTCGATCGCCAAGGCGACCGGCCGCAACTTCGTGCGCATGTCGCTGGGCGGCGTGCGCGACGAGGCCGAGATCCGCGGCCATCGCCGGACCTATATCGGCTCGCTGCCGGGCAAGGTCATCCAGAGCATGAAGAAGGCGAAGTCGTCGAACCCGCTGTTCCTGCTCGACGAGATCGACAAGCTCGGCGCGGACTTCCGCGGCGACCCGTCGTCGGCGCTGCTCGAGGTGCTCGACCCCGAGCAGAACTCGACCTTCAACGACCACTACCTCGAGGTCGACTACGACCTGTCGAACGTGATGTTCATCACCACGGCGAACTCGCTGCGCATGGCGCAGCCGCTGATGGACCGCATGGAGATCATCCGGCTCGCCGGCTACACCGAGGACGAGAAGGTCGCGATCGCCGCGCAAGCACCTGATCCCCAAGCAGATCGAGGCGAACGGCCTGAAGGAGGGCGAGGTCGACATCCGACGACGACGCCGTGCGCGACCTCGTGCGCTACTACACGCGCGAGGCCGGCGTGCGCAACCTCGAGCGCGAGATCGCCAACCTGGCGCGCAAGGCGATCAAGGAAATCCTCATGAAGGGGACGCCCAAGGTGAAGATCACGCGCCAAGAACCTCGACAAGTATGCCGGCGTCCGCCGCTTCCGCTACGGCGAGGCCGAGCTCGAGGATCTGGTCGGCATCACCACGGGCCTGGCCTGGACCGAGGTCGGCGGCGAGCTGCTGCAGATCGAGGCCGTGCTGGTGCCCGGCCGCGGCCGGGTGACCGTCACCGGCAAGCTGGGCGACGTGATGCAGGAGTCGGTGCAGGCGGCCAACGCCTATGTCCGCTCCGCGCCGGCGTCGTTCGGCATCAAGCCGAGCGATCTTCGAGAAGCGCGACATCCACGTGCACGTGCCGGAAGGCGCGACGCCCAAGGATGGCCCGTCGGCCGGCGTGGCGATGATCACCTCGATCGTCTCGGCGCTGACCGGCGTCGCCGGTGCGCAAGGAAGTGGCCATGACCGGCGAGATCAGCCTGCGCGGCCGGCGTCATGCCGATCGGCGGCCTCAAGGAGAAGCTGCTGGCGGCGTTGCGCGGCGGTCTCAAGACCGTGCTCATCCCGCAAGGAGAACGAGCGCGATCTGCCGGAGATCCCGGACAACGTGAAGAAGGGCCTGGAGATCGTCCCGGTCTCGACCGGTGGACGAGGTGCTGGCCCGCGCGCTGGTCAAGCCGCTGATCGCCATCGAATGGCCGAACGACCTCGAGGCGCCGGCGCCAGAAGCCGGCCGAGGCGCCGGAGAGCGTCCGCGCCCACTGAGCAGTCCCGCAAACGAACCGAGCGAAGCCCCGGAGCGATCCGGGGCTTCCGTTGCGTTCGACCGCAATCTCTACGCGTATCGCGGCGTGCGCCCGATCTTCCTACAAAATATGGTATTCAGCGTTGACGCCGTTTTGCGGCCGCCCTTACACTCGAAGCTGCCGGATCATTCAGGGTCTCGCCCGTGAACAAGCACGATTTGATTGCCGCCGTCGCCGCCTCGACCAACCTTCCAAGACCGACGCCGCCAACGCGATCGAGGCGATGCTGACGGTGATCACCAAATCGCTGAAGAAGAAGGAAAAGGTCCTGCTGGTCGGCTTCGGCACCTTCCAGGTCTCCAGGCGCAAGGCAGGCGAGGGCCGCAATCCGCAGACCGGCGAGAAGATCAAGATCCCGGCCGGCGACCGTGCCGCGCTTCAAGGCGAGCAAGGCGCTCAAGGACGCGCGTCAACTAGCGACGCTGCACGTCCGTGCTGTGATACGAACGCGCGCCGGGCGATTAGCTCAGCGGTAGAGCATTCCCTTTACACTGGACAGGTCGGCGGTTCGATCCCGTCATCGCCCACCATCCTGCTCTCGGCGCTGGAGGCTGCAGGATTTGGCCCTAGCGAATGGCGAGCCAGAGCCTTCCGGCAGCCGGGCGAGGTAGGCTGCAGCTCGGCGTTTCGCACTGCTGCAAATGCTCCAGCAACGAGTGGGGTATGCGGCCGCTACCGGCTGGTGGCATCATTTCTGACCCGCGGTGCAGCCCGGCTTCGGCCGTGAGCGGACAATCTCTGGCCCTATAGGTAACGTGACGATTCGCGGTCGGACAGACGCGCCGCATGCGATGTGTCCCGATAGGCCGGGCGTCTCGAAATTCCATTGATTGCTCGAACCGCTTCACTTCTAGCGCAGGAAGCGCGACCACGGCGTGCGCGGAAAGCACTGATATTCCGGGCACTTACGCACGTCTTCGCGACTGCGGTAAGCTTGACACCCCATAGGGTGTCCTCTATCTCTCGCGCGCGCCGTTTGGGGCTTTTGCGGGCGTAGTTCAGTTGGTTAGAACGCCGGCCTGTCACGCCGGAGGTCGCGGGTTCGAGTCCCGTCGCTCGCGCCAGCCCCAACGCTGGCAGCCCAAACGGGGCGAAGGGGTGACGATGGAAGCTCTTCTGAAGGAATACCTTCCGATCCTGATCTTCCTCGGCCTCGCCTTCGGCTCTGGTGTGCTGCCATGCTCGGCGGCTCCTACCTGATCGCCCGCCAGAACCCCGAATTCCGAGAAGCTGTCGCCCTTCGAATGCGGCTTCGCGCCGTTCGACGACGCCCGCGCGGCAGTTCGACGTGCGTTTCTATCTCGTCGCCATCCTGTTCATCATCTTCGACCTCGAGGTCGCCTTCCTGTTTCCGTGGGCGGTGGCGCTGGGCGACATCGGCCTGTTCGGCTTCTGGTCGATGATGCTGTTCCTGGCCGTGCTGACCGTCGGCTTCATCTACGAATGGCGCAAGGGAGCGCTGGAATGGGAGTGATCGAACCCCGGCCAAGCCTGACCGCCGCCGCCGAAGCGCCAGCTTTGTCGCGCGCCGTCGAACGACGAGCTGCGCCGACAAGGGCTTCGTCGTCGCCCAGCTCGACAAGCTGATCACCTGGGCGCGCACCGGCTCGATGTGGGGCCTGACCTTCGGCCTGGCCTGCTGCGGCGTCGAGATGATCCATGCCTGGATGAGCCGCTACGACCTCGACCGCTTCGGCTTCGCGCCGATGCCGCAGTCCGCGCTCGGCCGACGTGATGATCGTGGCCGGCACGCTCACCAACAAGATGGCGCCGGCCCTGCGCAAGGTCTACGACCAGATGGCCGAGCCGCGCTACGTGATCTCCGATGGGCTCCTGCGCCAACGGCGGCGGCTACTATCACTACAGCTACTCGGTGGTGCGCGGCTGCGACCGCATCGTGCCGGTCGACATCTACGTGCCGGGCTGCCCGCCGACGGCCGAGGCGCTGCTCTACGGCATCCTGCAGCTGCAGAAGAAGATCCGCCGCACGCGGCACGCTGGTGCGATGAGCGGCGGATGGCATCGATGAAACGAGCTCATGGCGAACCATATCGTCGCAGGGCGACCGGCGCGCGACGCGCCGTCGGTAGCGTGCTGGGCGAGCTGAGCGTGCTCGACGACGCAGCGCCGGAGCAGCTCCGATCGCAGCTGCTCACGTTCCTGCGCGACGATCCGCAAGTGCCTGTTCAAGCAGCTGGTCGATGTCTGCGGCGTCGACTGGCCCGAGCGCGCAGAAGCGCTTCGACGTCGTCTACAATCTGCTCAGCCTCAAGAACAACCAGCGCGTTGCGCGTCAAGGTGCGCGACCGACGAGGACCACGCCCGTGCCGTCGGTCGCGCCGGTCTGTACAGCTCGGCCGGCTGGTTCGAGCGCGAGGCCTACGACCTCTACGGCGTCTGGTTCTGCCGACCATCCCGACCTGCGGCGCATCCTCACCGACTACGGCTTCGAGGGCCATCCGCTGCGCAAGGACTTCCCGCTCACCGGCTTCGTCGAGGTGCGCTGGGACGACGAGCAGAAGCGCGTGGTCTACGAGCCGGTGAAGCTGCACGCAGGAGTTCCGCCGCTTCGACTTCCTGAGCCCGTGGGAAGGCGTGGTGCAGCCACGTGCTGCCCGGCGACGAGAAGGCGGACCGAAGGCAAGCAAGAGCTGACATGTCCGACGTCGAGATCAAGACCCTGACCATGAATTTCGGGCCGCAGCATCCGGCGGCCCACGGCGTGCTGCGCCTGGTCGTGGAGATGGACGGCGAGGTCGGTCGAGCGCTGCGATCCGCATATCGGCCTGCTGCATCGCGGCACCGAGAAGCTGATCGAATACAAGACCTATCTGCAGGCGATCCCGTATTTCGACCGGCTCGACTACGTCTCGCCGATGAACCAGGAGCACGCCTTCGCGCTGGCCGTCGAGAAGCTGCTCGGCATCGACGGTGCCCGAGCGCGGCCAGTATATCCGCGTGCTGTTCGACGAGATCACCCGCATCCTCAACCACCTGCTGAACGTCACGACCTTCGCCATGGATGTCGGCGCGCGTGACGCCGCCGCTCTGGGCGCTTCGAGCAGCGCGAGCTGCTGATGGAATTCTACGAGCGCGTGAGCGGCGCCCGCGCATGCATGCGGCCTATTACCGTCCCGGCGGCGTGCACCAGGATCTGCCCGACGGCATCGCTCGATGCCATCGGCGCCTGGATCGGAGCAGTTCTACCACGGTCCTCGATGACATCGAGAGGCTGCTGAACGGACAACCGCATCTTCAAGCCAGCGCACTGGTCGATATCGGCGTGGTGTCGGCCAAGCGATGCGCTCGACTGGGGCTTCACCGGCCCGATGCTGCGCGCCTCCGGCCTGCCGTGGGACCTGCGCAAGGCGCAGCCCTACGATGGTCTATGACCGCATGGAGTTCGACGATCCCGGTCGGCAAGAACGGCGACTGCTACGACGCGCTATCTCGTGCGCATCGAGGAGATGTACGCAGAGCGCGAAGATCATGCGAGCAGTGCCTGTCGGAGATGCGCACGGTGCGGGCCGCATTGCGTCGACCGACCGCAAGATCGCGCCGCCGCCGCGCGCGCGAGATGAAGCGCCTCGATGGAGGCTCTGATCCATCACTTCAAGCTCTACACCGAAGGCTACAAGGTGCCGGCGGGCGAAACCTATACCGCGGTCGAAGCGCCCAAGGGCGAGTTCGGCGTCTATCTCGTGTCCGACGGCACCAACAAGCCCTACCGCTGCAAGATCCGCGCTCCGGGTTTCGCCGCATCTGCAGGCGCTCGATATGATCTGACCAGCGGTCACCATGCTCGCCGATCCTGTCGGCGAACATCGGCTCGCATCGACATCGTCGTTCGGCGAGATCGATCGCATGAGACAGTACGATGCCGATGATCACCGCCGATCCCAGGACGTGCCGCACGTCGAGCTTTCGCCTTCACGCCCGAGAACCAGGAGCGGGCGAAGGCAGATCATCGCCAAGTATCCGCCGGGCCGTCAGGCCAGCGCGGTGCTCGGCGCTGCTGGATCTGGCACAGCGACAGCATAGCGGCTGGCTGCCGCGCGCGCGGCGATGGATCGAGGTCGCGCGAGATCCTCGATATGGCGCCGATCCGCGTCTACGAGGTCGCGACCTTCTACACCATGTTCCAATCTGAAGCCGGTCGGCCGCTACCACGCTGCAGGTCTGCACGCACGACGCCCTGCTGGCTGCGCGGGTCGGACGAGCTGACGAAGACCTGCGAGCGAAAGTCGGCATCGGCCTCAAGGGCCGCACGGCCGACGGCAAGTTCTCGCTGATCGAAGTCGAATGCCTGGGCGCCTGCGTGAATGCGCCGGTGGTGCAGATCAACGACGATTTCTACGAGGACCTGACGACGAAGAACCTCGAGAGCGCGTGCTCGATGCGCTGCCGCGCGCGGCGAGAAGCCCAAGATCGGCCCGCAGATCGGACCGCCAGGACTCGGCGCCCGATGGCGGCCGCACGCGCTGCTGGGCGGCGCGGGGAATAGCGATGCTGCGCCGACGACGACCGCGTCTTCAAGAACCTCGTACGGGCTGCCATGACTGGCGCCTGGCCGGCGCGCGCGCGCGCGGCGCCTGGGACAACACCAAGGCGACCTGCTCGCCACGGGTCCGCGACGCCATCATCGACGAGATGAAGAAGTCGGACCTGCGCGGCCGCGGCGGCGCCGGCTTCCCGACCGGTCTCAAATGGTCGTTCATGCCCAAGGCAGTCCGATGGACCGGCCGTCACTATCTCGTGGTCAATGCCGACGAATCCGAGCCCGGCACCTGCAAGGACCGCGACATCACTGCGTCACGATCCGCACGTGCTGGTCGAGGGCTGCTCTGGTCGCCGGCTTCGCCATGGGCGCGCACTGCGGCTTACATCTACATGCGCGGCGAGTTCTACAACGAGGCGCGTCAACCTGCAGGTCGCGATCGACGAGGCCTACGACGCCGGCCTGATCGGCAAGAACGCCTGCGGCTCCGGCTGGGACTTCGACATCTATCTCGCATCGCGGCGCCGGCGCCTATATCTGCGGCGAGGAGACGGCGCTGCTGGAGAGCCTCGAAGGCAAGAAGGGCCATGCCGCGGCTGAAGCCGCCGTTCCCGGCCGCGGTCGGCCTCTATGGCTGCCCCGACCACGGTCAACAATGTCGAGATCGATCGCCGTGGCGCCGACCATCCTGCGCCGCGGCGCGGCCTGGTGTCGCGCGCCTCGGCCGGCCCAACAACACCGGCACGAAGGTCTTCTGCATCTCCGGCCACGTGAACAAGCCGTGCAACGTCGAAGAGGAGATGGGCATCCCGCTGCGCGAGCTGATCGACAAGCATGCCGGCGGCGTGCGCGGCGGCTGGGACAATCTCCTGGCGGTGATTCCCGGCGGCGCGTCGGTGCCGCTGCTGCCGAAGTCGATCTGCGACACCGTCCTGATGGATTTCGACTCGCTGCAGCGAAGTGAAGTCCGGCCTCGGCACGGCGGCGGTCATCGTCATGGACAAGTCGACCGACATCGTCGAAGGCGATCGCGCGGCTCTCGCTATTTCTACATGCATGAGAGCTGCGGCCAGTGCACGCCCTGCCGCGAAGGCACGGGCTGGATGTGGCGCGTCATGGAGCGCATGGTGCGCGGCGATGCCGAGGTCGCGGAGATCGACGCGCTGCTCGACGTCACGCACGCAGGTCGAGGGCCACACGATCTGCGCGCTCGGCGACGCGGCGGCCTGGCCGATCCAGGGCCTGATCCGGCATTTCCGGCCCGAGATGGAGCGACGCATCAGCGAGCGCGCGCGACCGTCAGGCTGCGGCGGCGGAGTAGGGGACCGGCGATGCCGAAGCTCAAGATCGACGGTCAGGAGATCGAGGTGCCGGCCGGCATGACCGTGCTGCAGGCCTGCGAGCTGGCCGGCGTCGAGATCCCGCGCTTCTGCTACCACGAGCGGCTGTCGATCGCCGGCAACTGCCGCATGTGCCTGGTCGAGATGGAGAAGGCCGCCCAAGCCGATCGCGCTCCTGCGCCATGCCGGTCGCCGGACGAGAGCATGGTGATCACGCACCAACACGCCGCATGGTGCAGAAGGCGCGCAACGGCGTGATGGAATTCCTGCTCATCAACCATCCGCTCGATTGCCCGATCTGCGACCAGGGCGGCGAATGCGACCTGCAGGACCAGGCGATGGCCTACGGCTTCGACCGCAGCCGCTACCACGAGAACAAGCGGGCTGTGCCCGACAAGGACTTCGGCCCGCTGGTCAAGACCGTCGATGAACCGCTGCATCCACTGCACGCGCTGCGTCCGCTTCGCGACCGAGGTGGCGGGCGTCGAAGAGCTGGGCGCCGTCGGCCGCGGCGAGCAGCATGGAAATCACGCACCTACGTCGAGCAGGCGCTGACGATCCGAGCTCTCCGGCAACATCGTCGATCTCTGCCCGGTCGGCGCGCTGACCTCCAAGCCCTACGCCTTCGATGGCGCGGTCGTGGAGCTGCAGCAAGACCGAGTCGGTCGACGTGCTCGACGCGCGTCGGCGCCAACATCCGCGTCGATACCCGCGGCAACGAGGTCATGCGCGATGCTGCCGCGCGCTGAACGATGACGTGAACGAGGAGTGGATCTCCGACAAGACGCGCTTCGCCATCGACGGCCTGCAGTGCCGCCAGCGCCTCGACCGGCCCTATGTGCGCGCGCGACGGCAGCTGTCAGGCCGGCGACCTGGGCTGAGGCGCTTCGCCGCCATCGCCGCCCGCCTGCGCGGCGCGTCGCGCTGCCGCAGATCGCGGCCATCGCCGGCGACCAGTCGCCGACGCCGAGGCGATGGTGGCGCTCAGCGACTTGATGGCCGCGCTGGGCTCGCCCAACATCGATTGCCGGCAGGACGGCGCCGCGCTCGATCCGCGCGCGCGCGGCGGCTATCTCTTCAATCCCGACCATCGCCGGCATCGAGCAGGCCGATGCCATGCCTGCTGATCGGCACCAACCCGCGCTGGGAATCGCCGGTGCTCAACGCCCGCATCCGCAAGCGCTATCTGCATCGGCGCCTGCGCCGATCGCCGAGCATCGGCGCCGTCCGTCGATCTCACCTATCCGGTCGAGCGGCTGGGCGCCGGGCCGGCGACGCTGCGCGGACGCTGCCGACGGCAAGCTCGGCTTCTCCGAGAAGCTCAGGCGGCCGAAGAACCCGCTGATCATCGTCGGCAGCTGGGCGCGCGGTCGCGGCGTGACGACGTCGCGGCCATGCGCCCGCAGCTGGCCGAGACGTGCAACGCCGGTGCGCGACGACTGGAACGGCTTCGCCGTCCTGCACACCGCGGCGGCGCGCGTCGGCGGGCTCGGATCTCGGCCTGGTGCCGGGGCAGGGCGGCCGCGACGTGGCCGGCATCCTGGCCGGCGCGCGAGAAGGGCGAGATCGGACGTCGTCCATCTGCCTGGCCGCCGACGAGATCGACATGGCGAGCGCTGGGCCAGGCCTTCGTGATCTACCAGGGCCATCACGGCGATGCCGGCGCCCACCGCGCCGATGTCATCCTGCCGGGTGCGCGCCTATACCGAGAAGCACGGCACCTACGTGAACACCGAAGGCCGCGCCCAGGTCGGCTTGCGCGCCGTCTATCCGCCGGGCGATGCCCGCGAGGACTGGGCGATCCTGCGCGCCCTGTCGGAGCGGCTGGGCAAGACGCTGCCCTACGACTACGCTCGACCAGGTGCGCGCCCGGCTCGTTGCGGTGAACCAGCAGCTTTGCCGGCGCTCGATGCAGCAGGCCGCGCGGCGCTTGGGGCGCCTTCGGCGCGAGGCGCCGGCGCTACCGACGCGCGCTGTTCGTCTGCGCCGATCACCAATTTCTACATGACCGGTCCGATCAGCCGGGCGTCCGAAGACCATGGCCGAGTGCATCGCCTCGCGCGACGCAGCCTGATGGCGGCGGAGTAGAGGGCATGCTGCGCCGACGCTGTCGATTTTCACCACGCTACTGGCTGGCCGAGGCGATCGTGATCCTCGCCGAGTGCCTGCCGTGACGGTCGCCGCTCTCGTGGCTGTGGCCTATCTGACCTATGTCGACCGCAAGGTGCTGGGCGTCGATCCAGCTGCGCCGCGGCCCCAACGTGAGTCGGCCCGTCGGTCCTGCTGCAGCCCCTTGCCGATGGCTGAAGCTGGTTCTCAAGGAGACCATCATCCCGTCGAGCGCCAACGCGTCGCTGTTCATCATCGCGCCGATGATCACCTTCATCGACGCGCTGGTGGCCTGGGCGGTGGTGCCGTTCGACGACGGCTGGTTCATCGCCGACATCAATGTCGGCATTCTCTACTCTGTTCGCCATCTCGCTCGCTCGGCGTTCTACGGCGTCATCATCGCCGGCTGGGCCTCGAACTCGAAATATCGCCTTCCTCCGGCGCGCTGCGTTCGGCCGGCGCAGATGGTCGTCCTACGAAGTCTCGATCGGCTTCGTGCTGATCACCGTGCTGCTAGCTGCGTCGGCTCGCTCAACCTCTCCGAAGTCGGTGCTGGCGCAGTCAGGCTGGTTCTTGAACTGGCTCTCGCTGCCGCTGCTGCCGATGTTCGTGATCTTCTTCATCTCGGCGCTGGCCGAGACGCAACCGCACGCCGTTCGACCTGCCGATGAAGCGGCAAGCCGAGCTCGTCGCGGGCTTCCAGACCGAATACTCGTCGATGCCCTTCGGCCTGTTCTTCCTCGGCGAATACGCGCAACATGATCCTGCTGTCGCGCGATGGGCGCCGATCCTGTTCCTCGGCGGCTGGCTGTCGCCGGTGCCATCGTGCCGTTCACCGATGGATGCCGGGGCTCGATCTGGTTCTGCGCTCAAGATGCTGCTTCTGCTGTTCGTGTTCATGCTGGACCACGGGCGACGCTGCCCGCGCTACCGCTACGACCAGCTGATGCGGCTGGGCTGGAAGGTCTTCCTGCCGGTGTCGCTCGGCTCTGTCGTGATCACCGCCGCCGTGCTCGCAGCTCGGCGGCTGGGTCCCGGCGTCTAGGGAAGATCGTCACGGTGACTCTCTCGACCGCACCGCGCGGCGCCTTCTGCTGCTCCGAGCTGGTGTCCGGCTTCGCGCTGACGCTTCAAGTACATGTTCAAGCCCAAGGTGACGATGAACTATCCTTACGAGAAGGACCGCTCGGCCCGCGCTTCCGCGGCGAGCATGCGCTGCGCCGCTATCCCAACGGCGAGGAACGCTGCATCGCCTCGCAAGCTCTGCGAGGCGATCTGCCCGGCACAGGCCATCACCATCGAGGCCGAGCCGCGCGACGACTGGCAGCCGGCGCACCACGCGCTACGACATCGACATGACCAAGTGCATCTATTGCGGCTTCTGCCAGGAAGCCTGCCCGGTCGATGCCATCGTCGAGGGCCCAAACTTCAGAGTTCTCGACCGAGACCCGCGCGAGGAGCTGATGTACAACAGCGGACAAGCTGCTCGCGAACGGCGACCGCTGGGAGGCGAGATCGCGGCCAACCTGCCAGGCCGACGCGCGTACCGCTAGCCGGCTCGGAGTGAGGGGAGAACATGCTGCTTCAGGCTATTGCCTTCTATGTCTTCGCCGCGGTCGCCAGCGACGCTCCGGCCGCTGATGGTCGTGAGTGTCGCGCAACCCCGTCTATTCGGTGCTGTTCCTCATCCTGGCCTTCTTCAACGCCGCGGGCCTGTTCGTGCTCGATCGGCGCCGAGTTCATCGCCATGATCCTGGTCGTCGGTCTATGTCGCGCTTGACACGTGGCGGTGCTGTTCCGGTTCGTCGTCGCTGATGCTCGACGATCAACCTTTTCGCGGCCAGCGAGGGGCTGCCGGCAGACCAGCTGGTTTCTGGCTCGCGATCTGCGCATCGGCGTCTCTTTGGGCCGAGCATCCTTCTGGTGGGCTGGCAATGCTCGTCGTCCGGTCGCCTGGATCGTCTCACCATGCTGGCGGAGTGCGGCGCGCGCGCACCTCGCCCCGACCGATAATGGCTGAGGCGATCCGGCCAATACCCTATGATCGCTGGGCCGCGTTCTCTATACGAATTACATCTAGCGTCGGCTCGCGGGCTTCGTCCTGCTGGTGGCGATGGTGGACCGCCATCGTGCTGACGCTGCGCCGTCGCGCGGCGTGCGCCGCCAGTCGGTCGACCGGCAGCATGGCGCACTGGCCTGGGGCGACGATCGTGATCGGAAGTACCGCCTGGTGCGCTGAGCGGCAGCGGCGGCCTCGCGACCACTCGGGCTCGCACGATCATCCTGGCCGCGGCCGCCGATCCTGCTTGACCCACTCGGGATCTTCGGCATCTTCCTCAACCCGCAAGAACGTCATCTGTCATCCTGATGTAGCGACCGAGCTGATGCTGCTCGCCGCCCGGACCAACGCCGCTGGTGGCGTTTTTTTATCTCCAGGCATTTATTTGTTACGGTGTCGCCATGCTGGTGCTTCGGCCTGGCAGCGGCAGAGGCGGCGACGGCCCGAATAACCCGGTGTACTGGCAATCGCAAATTACCGAGGCTCAAAGATGATCGGGTGGACGAAGGCCAGGGGCAGGGAACGCAATCGGTGATCCGCCATCAAGCCATTGTCGTCCTGCCCCCGGAAGGTCGTGCACATGACCAGGGCCCGTTCTGTCAAAGTGGTCATCGGCGACTGGCCCGCCCAGATCGCGGTTACCTGTTCGGCGCCGCGCCGACGCCGCGGCGCTGTCGATCTTTGGCTGCCGTCTTTAAAGCGCGACGGCTTCGGTCCAGATGGGTAAGGTCCTCGTCGTCGTGGTTGTTCGATCGCGACAGGTCGGGGCGCGGCGCCTCGAGGTCGCCTGGTCGCGGACACGCCATTTTGGTGAGCGAAAGCCGACGTCGTCACTTTGGCGTCGCCGATGGTGCAGCTGCCCTGGCCGACGGCTAAGGCCGGCCGAGATCCCCGACCCTGCGCTTCAGCGGTCATCTTTAGCCTGCTCAATTTTTGGCGTTGACATGCGGCGTGACGGCCGACACCCGGCAGTTCTTCTGGCGGGCAGGCCGGGCCTTCCCACCGCTGATCGGCTTGCACGACGACCGTCAGCCAACGCCACAGCAGGATCTGTAAGGCCTTCACTGGTCAACCGCGTTTGGCGCGACTTCAGGCTTGCGCTTTTCGCACGCCGGCCGTCCCAGTTGTCGGTCGGCGGTAAGTTTTTATTGAATTTTTCGCCAGAAATCCTTATAGATGGCTCCAGACGCCTGGTAGTTCCCCCGTAAGCAAAGCTGAATCGTGCTCAGTGTTCTGAGACGGCATGTTCGAGCAAGTTGTTCGTCGGCTTGCTAAGAAACATCAGCCGGATTTTACAGTAATAAATCTTGGTTTGCCAGATACGCCATGGAAGGTCTGATTTCGCTTGGTCTCGGTTCGATCCCCATGCTGCCACCATGGTGGACGGCGAGAGGTTAACATGCAACCCGAATGAAGCA
>ERZ1370068.9284-contig-8072_pt1 | contig 16896 bp, 18 predicted proteins | sample MGYA00561227_ERZ1370068 | MGnify/ENA primary metagenome ERZ1370068 (study PRJEB38410, sample SAMEA6850437) | metagenome | study: Metagenomic assessment of the ecological functions of the soil: analysis of the soil microbiota associated with the...
GCTCGAAGGTCGTCGTCACCGGCAAGCGCCATGCCGCCGGCGCGCAGGAAGGGCCTCGACTCCCGCGATCCGCCGGGCGGTCATCGTCGGCGGCGGTGCAGCGGGAAATGCGGCGGCGGAGATGCTCCGCCGCGAGGGGTACGACGGGAGCCTCACCCTGGTCAGCGCCGATCCCCGGTCCCCTACGATCGACCCAACCTCTCCAAGGACTACCTGGCCGGTACCGCGCCGGAGGAGCGGATCCCGCTCCGCTCGACCGAGTTCTACGCCGAGCAGGGCATCGAGCTCCGTCTCGGGACCCGGGTCCGCGGCCATCGCTCCCGCCAGTCGCGAGGTGACCTCGAGGCGGGCAGACGCTCGCCTACGACGCTCCCTCCTCGCCACCGGGTCCAGCCCGGTCCGCCCGCCTCTGCCCGGCGCCGACCTCGCCGCACGTCTTCACCCTCCGGACCCTGGCCGATGTCCCGGGCGATCAGCGCCCGCGCCAAAGAGGGGGCCCGGGCCCTGGTGCTGGGAGCCAGCTTCATCGGACTCGAGGCCGCTGCCGCGCTGTGGCCCGCGGGTGCGGGTCCACGTGGTCGCGCCCGAGGCGATTCCCATGGAACGGCGTGCTCGGCGCGGATCTCGGCCGGTTCGTGCGGAAGCTCCACGAGGAGCACGGCGTCGTCTTCCACCTCGAACGGACTGCCAGAGGCCATCGACCCGAAGGCGGTGACCCTCTCCGACGGGACACGCGTCGAGGCGGACCTGGTGGTCATCGGGGTGGGAGTGAAACCGGTGGTGGACCTGGCCCAGGCGGCCGGCCTGAGGTCGACAATGGCGTCCTGGTCGACGGCTCGGCTCCGCAGCAGCGTCCCGGAGATCTGTCGCCGGCGACGCCGCGCGGTGGAAGGACGCCCGCACCGGCGAGCGGATCCGCGTCGAGCACTGGGTGGTCGCCGAGCGCCAGGGACAGTCGGTGGCCCGTACCTGGCTCGGCGCGCTCGGAGCCGTTCGACGACGTCCCTTTCTTCTGGAGCGCCCACTACGACGCGACCTTCAACTACGTCGGGCACGCCACGCAGTGGACACAGCCCGCGTCGAAGGGGACGCCGGAGTCGCGCGACTGCCGGGTGGAGCTTCGGCGAAGGGAAAGGTGCTGGCGGTCGTCACCCTCGGCCGCGACCGGCAGAGCCTGGAGGCCGAGGTGGCGCTGGCAACCGCGCGCCGCTGAGCAGGACGGGGAGCCCGAGCGACGCCGGGCTGTCCGATTGCGTGGGTCAGCCCCGTGCAAGGGGGATCGCCGAGGACGCCGCGCAGGGCGCAGCGGATACCAGCTCAGCGCCGGGCGACGGCCTCGCTCAGCGCGCGATGCACCGACTCCAGTGCCTTGCGTGCCTCGAGGAGCTCGGCGCGCTCGGTGGTGAGGGACGAAACCTGCCGGGCCAGGGTGTCGCGCTCGGAGACCAGCGCTCTCCACGCTGCGCCGCAGCTGCTGCGACTCGCTCGCGGAACGCCTCCAGGTCGGTCGCCAGGCGTTCCTCCTCCGCCAGGCTCTCCGCCAGCGCCAGGTCCTTCTTGCCCAGGGCCGTGCCCAGCTGCTCCCGCTGTTCCTCGTTCCGCGGCGGCGCGGGTGTGCGCGCCTCCTGGACCGCCAGCAGCGCTTCGTCGCGTTCGCCCTCCACCGACTGGAGCTCCTTCTCCAGCTCCGCCAGCAGCGCCGAGCGCTCCTCCATCTGCGCGGCCAGCCGGCGTGCTCCTCCACCCGCGAACGGCCTCCTCGGTGGCCGCGCCCGCGGTGCGGCGGGCGACGTCGAGGTCGTGCTGGAGCGGCGGCGTTGCGACCCTTCAGGGCCACCAGCTCCGTCTGGAGGTGGGCGATCCGCTCCACCACCAGCACGCCCGCGGCGGCCACGCTGGTGGGCAACGGCTCCGGATGAGGATGCTCGCGGACGCTCCGCAGCCGCTCGCGCAGCTTTCCGCCGGGCGCCGATGTCGTCGGCGGAGATCGGAGGCGTGGGCCGGGCGCCGGGCGTGCTCGGTCCGTGGTACCGGAGCCCCCGGCTGGACGTCGGCGCCGGCGCCGCTCGCCCCGGCTTCGGGGGAACGGTGGAGACCTGGGGCGTCCCGCGAGCGAGGAGCCGCGACGCGCGACGCGCGACGGCTCGGCCGCCCCGCGCAAGGTCGCCTCCACCCGCGAGCGTGGCGTGGGCTCGCTGGCCGCGGCCTTGGCGACGCCCATCAGCTCGCGGGCGGTGGGCAGCGGGCCTGACGGGGCATCGGCCACCCGCCTGCCCGGCCACCTGCGCCGCCACCTCGTAGACCCAGGCTTCCTCCTCGGTTCCGGACGGAGGATTGCGGCCCTCGACCTCGAGGTCCGGCGTGCCCAGCTTCAGCCGGGGCTTGGCCCGGGAGACATTCTGATCGAAGGCCTTCTTCCATCGTTCCCTCACCCGGCCCGCGCGCGTCGACGACGGCGCGGGCCTTCGCCTGTTCCAGGCGGTGCAGCACTTCCTTCAGGAAGGCATCCACGTCGTGCGCGCGCCTTGGAATCGCGCTCGGCGACGAACACCGGCACTCCCTCGCTGGAGGCCTGGGCGAACTTGTGCACTGCCGCACCAGGGTCGTGAGCAGGTACTCCGGGTAGTGCTGCCGGAGCGCGGCCAGGGCCTCCCTGGCCAGCTTGTAGGTCTGGTTGTAGGCGTTCACCACGATGAAGACGTGGTCGAGCACGTGGTTCAGTCCTCCTCCAGGCTCTGCACCGTCTCGAAGAGCAGCTTCAGGCCGTGGAAGGAGAGGAAGTCGGGCAGCACCGGGACGAAGAGGTCCTGGGGCGGCCATCAGCGCATTGAGGTTCAGGAGCCCGAACGACGGCGGGGCGTCGAAGACCACCACGTCGTAGCGGCCCTCGAGCTCCTCCACCGCCTTGCGGAGCTTGAACTCCCGGCCCGCCATCGGCATCAATGCCAGATCCGACCGGTGCTCATCCCCAGGTTGCTGGGGACGAAGTCGAGGTTGGGCAGCGGCGTGTGCTGGAGCGCCTTCGGCCAGCGGCACTTGCGGACCAGCACGTGGAGCAGCGTCTTCTCGAAGTCCTCACCCTGCAGCCGAGGCACTTGGTGGCGTGGCCCTGGCTGTCTAGGTCGACCAGGAGCACCGAGTACCCCAGCTCCGCCAGCCGGTAGGCGTAGGAGGTGGAGAGGGACGTCTTCCCCCGTCCCCCCTTGAAGTTGAGGAAGAGCTGCTTGCGATTCCCGAGCGGACGGGAAACAGCCGCAGCATCTTGCGGAGCTTCCAGAGATCTGCGCCGGAATAGCTGTCCTGATCCAGCGCCGCCCGGATGGCCTTGATCGGCACTCCCAGGAGCCTCGCTGATCGTCTTGCGCGTTGTAAGCAGGTAGCTCCATGGTCGTTCCTCGTGCTCAGGCGAACGAACAGCTTCGTCCCTCGCCGCACCACCTGACCTCGTGCCGCGAGAAGGGCCGCCGCCTCGACCACCCGCTCGCCGGTGACTCCCAGCTGTCCGGCCAGATCGACCACCGTCCGGCCACCATTGCCCCTGCAGCTCCCGGGAGATCTGCAGGCACAGCGCCTCGTCGGAGTGGAGCTCCGGCGGCGGGCCGGCCTCCTCCATCTCCTCGCCCACCGACTCCACCGGGCGAGCCCGCTCCGCCACCACGATCGGCTCGGGGAGCGGCTCGTCGAACCTCGCCCGGACGGCCAGCGGCGGTGGCTGCAGCGTCGCGATGCGGCGGATCTCCCGGCGCCGCTCCTCGTCGGACAGCTCCGGGACGTGACCCAGCTCCACCCCAGCAGCCGGGAGAGGCTTGCGGGCGGCGGCCCGGCGCACCCCGAGGTCGTCGTCGTCCAGCGATGCGGTGAGCCGGCCCTGGCGGCATCGCCCCCGCGCGCGCCAGCGGCCAGCACCACCAGGCGGCGCACCTCGGGATCGGGATCGCGGGGCTGCCTCTCGTTCGAGCTCCAGCGTCCGCTCCGGCCCCAGGGTCACCGCGAGCAGCGCGGCCCGACGGCGCACCGAGGGCTCCGCGTCGTGCGCGGCCTTCGCTAGATACGAGGCGGCGGTGTCCGGGTCGAGGGTGATGATGGCGCGCAGGGCGGCGATCCGCACCCCGGCTTCGGGCGAGTCGAGCAGCGGCGCCATCCACCGCGGTTCCTTCCCGGGCCGCCAGCGCGCGGAAGGCATCGAGCAGGGCGATCAGCACCGTCGGATCTCGCTCGGCGTGGAGGGACACCGCCAGCGCCGGTGCGGCGGCACGCTCCCCCAGCGCGCGGAGCCGCTCGGCAAGCACGGACGCGGGCAGAGGGGTCGGGGCTGGAGAGCTCGCGGACCGAGAAGCCGAACAGGCTCTCCTCGGAGAAGCGGGGCATCGCGGGGAGGGCGTGAGCCGGCCCTGCTGGAGCAGCCGCTCTGCCTCGCGGGTCGCAGGGGCGGTCACCTCCGGCGCGTCGACGTCGCCACGGCCCCGACCGCAGCAGGGGCGGGAGCGGCCGTGGTGCTCCGCCGAGAGCGCGCGTCGCGGCAGGCGCTGCCACCGGGGCAGCGGCGCGGACCTCCACCGCCGGCGCCAGTCGCGCCCTCGGGGGGCCGCGCGGGGCCGCCATCCACGAGGAAGAGGGGTCGGGAGCGGCGGGTGCCTCCGCACCGGAGCGAAGGGCGATGGCCTCGGAGCGCAGCTCCGGAGATGAACCCGGCCAGGTCGAAGTCGGGGCCCCCGTGGGCGGCGGCCCCTGGGATGCGGGCGGCCTCGAGCACCTTCCCCATCAGACCGTCGCGCTCGGCGCGCAGGGCGTCCACCACCCGGGCCGCCTCTCCGCGCTCGCGGTGGGCCCGGCGACTCTCCACCTCCAGCTCGGCCACCCGCCGGCGCAGATTCACCTCACGCCCGGAGGCGGCGGCGAGGCTCGGCGCGCAACTGGTCGGCCTCGGCGCGAAGCGTCGAGGCGCTACCCTGAGCCGCTCCGACTGCGCCTCGAAGTAGACGATCTTCGAGTGCGCCCGGAGGAGCGCCTCTGCCCGTCCGTCGCTCAAAGCTCCGACCCTGTCCTCCGGCAGTCGAGGTCCGCTGGCAGTGTACAGGGGGATCCGTCGTGGCCAGGTTTCTGCCCCCCGCCTGGCCCCCATTCGAGGGGCCATGCCCGGCAGGGGTCCCCCAGGGTTGGGGAGGCGGCTCACTTCGACGAGGTCGTGACGCGACGGGGCGGGGAGGCGGCCGCGCGGAGCCCTCCGGCTCACCCCTGCCGGGCGACGTTCCGCCCCGGGGCTCGGCGGGGGCGGAACCGCGTAGACCTCGGAGAGGGTGACGGCGGTGTCCGCCACCTTCGGCCCGAGACGGGTCGACCACGTCGGCCACCGCGTTGGCCAGGTCGGTCTGGCTGCCCGGACATGCGCCTCAGCTGCCGCTCCAGCTTCCCCATCTGCTCGTAGTGCTCCCGGTCGCGGGCGGCGAGCGCCGAGGCGGCCCGGAGCTCGAAGGCCAGCATGGCGTTGGCCCGGACGCCCTCCAGCACTCGCTCGAAGAGCGTGACGGCGTCGGGGTCGAGCCCGTCGGGATGGATCTGCTTGAGCCCGAAGCGGCTGCCCACCCAGACCCGACCGAGCTGGCCGAAGGCGTCGGGACCGGTGGCGGGGAGATCCTCCAGCACCAGGGCGGGGATGCTTCGCACCGGGAACGCGGGCGGCATCACCTCGAAGATGAGGGCGCTGTCGCCGCGGGCCCGGACCAGAGTCCACCGCACCGTCGAAGGGGAAGAAGGGGTCGATGAGCGTGGGGAGCGCCGCCTCCAGGCGCGTGCGGGCCTTGCGGTCGAGGCTGGAGACGTCGCCGTGGTCGCGCCGGACGCCCTTCTTGAGGGTGGTCATCATGTCGCGCACCTGATCGATGGCGACGACCACGTTGAGCGGCGTGTTGCCCGCGTAGCCGGCATGGTAGACGCCGACCAGCTCGAACTCCCCGGTGCGGCAGGGAGACGGCGAGCACCGGCGAGCCGGAGTTGCCCGGCGACAGCTGGGCGTCGACCACGAAAGTCCACGTGGTCCCAGTCCTTCTCGTCGTCGTGGTCGTAGGTGGAGACCACCTTCCCCACGTTGGTGGCCTTGAACGCGCCGAGGGAAAGCCGCGCACGTCCACCACGTTGCGTTCCTCGAGGTCCGCCGAGCGGCCCACCTTCCAGGGCAGGATGGGCAGCAGGGCGTGGGCCTTGAGGATGGCCATGTCCATCGACTTGTCGGTGACCACCCGCTGCAGCGGGATGTCGTCGCGGTCGTAGGTGTCGCGCTCCGACTCGACGATCTTGAGCGAATCGGACAGCCCGCTTGCAGCCGACTGGCACGTCCTCGAGCTTGTGGTCGTCGTCGGTCACCGGCGGCCACTCCGCCACGTGCTGATTGGTGAGGATCAGGGTCTCCCCGTTCTGCTGCCGGTAGCCGAAGCCGGTGCCGTGGGCGAGCGTCTTCTTCTTCACCCGGCGGAGGTTGCCGTCGGTGCCGTAGCTCAGGCACTCGTAGGTGGCGCTGGTCCGGATGGCGTAGGTCCAGGTCTGCGACTGGGGCTTCTGCTCGGCCCTCGCGTGCCGTGGCGGAGAGGGCGGCGAAGTCGTCGGCGTGGGACCCGAGCAGTAGGGACCCCGGACCGACGTCGGCGAGCCCAGGGCGCTGAGCTTGCCCCGAGCCTGGACCCGTGGCGCCAGCACCGCGGTCACCGCGACGAACACCAGCGCCACCCCGACGATCGCTCCGCGCTTCATCCAGGTCACCCTGCCGCGCGCGATCCTCGGTGTCAGCTTCCATCTGGAGTCCACCCGCACCCGAGTCTAGGCCGGGTGGGGCTCCAACGCCCGTCGGGCAGGGAGTGTTCCAGAAGGCGCCGCCGGTGACGCGTACCCACCCCGCTGCAGCGTTGCGACAGAAGCGGTCGGCAGGGCGTCGGTTCCTTGACAGGGGGTGCGTCTGCCGGAGCGTCTCGCCGCGCAGGGACCACTCGAAGGAGAAGGAATGAACTTCCGCACCCTCGCCGTCACCGCTGCGCTGTGCATCCCCGCCGTCGCTTTCTCGGGCGACCACAGTACCAGGTGACCGGTCCGGTGGTGTCCGCCGACGCCACCTCGATCGTGGTGAAGAAGGGCAACGACAACTGGGAGATCGCCCGCGGCGACGACAAGACCGACCTCAAGCCGGGGGACAAGGTCACCATCGAGTACACGATGACCGCCAAGAAGGTGGAGGTGAAGGCGGCGTCAGCAGCTCGGCCAGCAGCTCGAAGAAGAAGGCGAAGTAGCCGTCTCCCGGCGCGGAGCCCGGGGCTCCGTCTCAGCTCGGACCAGCGGCTTGTAGCGGATGCGCGTCGGCTGGAGCGCCTCCGCTCCGAGCCGCTTCTTCTTGTCCGCCTCGTAGTCCTGGAAGTTGCCCTCGAAGAAGAACACCCGGCTGTCTCCTTCGAAGGCGAGGATGTGGGTGGCGATCCGGTCGAGGAACCAGCGGTCGTGGCTGATGACCACCGCGCAGCCCGCGAAGTTCAGGAGCCCCTCCTCCAGTGAGCGGAGCGTCTCCACGTCAGGTCGTTGGACGGCTCGTCGAGCAGGAGGAGGTTGCCCCGCTCTTCAGCATCTTGGCCAGGTGAACCCGGTTGCGCTCGCCACCGGAGAGGTCCTTCACCCGCTTCTGCTGGTCGGCGCCCTTGAAGGCGAAGCCGGCGAGGTAGGCCCGTGACGGCACCTGGCGCCCGCCGAGGTCGAGCTGAGTCCAGGCCCCCGCTCACCTCCTGGAACACCGTCTTCTCTCCCTCGAGCGCATCGCGGCTCTGGTCGACGTAGGCCAGCTTGACCGAGTCGCCGACGCGCAGCTCCCCGGCGTCGGGCTTCTCCAGCCCGGTGATCATCCGGAAGAGGGTGGTCTTGCCCGCGCCGTTCGGGCCGATGACACCCACCAGCCCATTCTTGGGCAGCTTGAAGCTGAGCTCGTCGATCAGCAGCCGGTCGCCGTAGGCCTTGCGCAGCCCGCGCGCCTCCAGCACCAGACCGGCCAGCCGCGGGCCCGGGCGGGATGGTGATCTCCCCGGCGAGGTCGCGCTTCTCGGTGCCCTGGGCCACCATCTCGTCGTAGCGCGGCGAGGCGAGCCTTGCTCTTCGCCTGGCGCGCGTGGGGACTGGAGCGCACCCACTCCAGCTCGTGCTTGAGCTGCCTCTGGCGCGCCGACTCCTGCTTCTCCTCCAGCTGAAGCCGCTTCTGCTTCTGGTCCAGCCAGCTGGAGTAGTTGCCCTTCCAGGGCACGCCCTCGCCGCGGTCGAGCTCGAGGATCCAGCCGGCGACGTTGTCGAGGAAGTAGCGATCGTGGGTGATGCTCACCACGGTGCCCGAGTAGTCCTGGAGCGCCCGCTCCAGCCAGGCCACGCGTCTCTGCGTCGAGGTGGTTGGTCGGCTCGTCGAGCAGGAGCAGATCCGGCTTCTCCAGCAGGATGCGGCACAGCGCCACCCGGCGCTTCTCGCCGCCCGACGAGATGGGCCACCGGCGCGTCGGCGGGCGGCAGCCGCAGCGCATCCATCGCCACGTCCAGCGTGCGGTCGAGCTCCCAGCCGTTGCCCGCGTCGATGGCATCTTGCAGCTTGGCCTGCTCGGCCAGGAGCTTCTCCATCGCCGCGTCGTCCATCGGCTCGCCGAGCTGATTGGAGACGACGTTGAAGCGGTCGAGGACGTCGCGTGAGCGGCTTCACCCCCAGCTCGACGTTGCCCTTCACGTCCAGTGACGCGTCGAGTTGAGGCTCCTGTGGGAGGAAGCCGACGCTGATCGTCGGATCAGGTCGCGCCGTGCCGAAGAACTCCGCTGTCCTGCCCCGCCATGATGCGGAGCAGAGTCGACTTCCCGACGCCGTTCGGGCCGATGACCCCGATCTTCGCCCCGGGAAGAATGACAGGTAGATGCCCTTGAGGATGTCTTTACCGCCGCGGACCTTCCTCGAGGTCCTGCATCGTGAAGATGAAGTTCTCGGCCATCGGCGGCGGCGACAGTACGCGACGGCGCCAAGGGGGCAAGCGTCATGGCGTGGAACCGGTGGGCTGTGGGATAGCAGGCGAAGGGTCGGCCACCTGGCACGCCGCCTGGCCGTGAGCACATTCAGGGTTGGTTCCGGGAGAGAAATCGACCTGAGACGGCATGACGGTGCGGGACGGGGAGCGATGACGGACTTCAGGTACCAGCTGCTGACCAAGCTCGATGAGGGGCCTGCCGGTACTGCCTGGCACGCCCGGGCGCGGGAGAGCGGTGCGCAGACCCTGGTTCGTGTCTTCCACGGAACCCGCTGGGGCGAGCGAGGACGCCCGGGGGATCTTCCAGGCCCGGGCGGAGATCCTCGAGGGGCTGGAGCACCCCACCTCGCCCGGCAAATCCAGGCTGGCTGTCTCTCCCGACGGTCGCCCGTTCGTGGTGAGCGAGTACCTCGACGGGGAGGACCTGGCGACCCATGTCCGGCGCGCGGGCGAGCATCCAACGCCGATGAGCTGGCTTGGTGGTGCCTGCTCCCGGTCCTGACCGAGCTCCGGGCCAGGGGGCGTGGTGGTGTCCGCGCCGCCGCCCGAGCAGGTGTTCCTGGTAGGCGGCTCTCCCGGTTCACCCCCAAGGTCATCGGGCCCGGGCTGGCCGACGGGACCGGAGACCCCGATCCGCGGGCCGCGACATCCTGGCGCTGGGCCGGCTGATGGAGGACGTCGGGCTGCCCGAGCCGGGCTGGATGTCCCCGGTGGTCGAGGGATGCCTCCTACCGCGGAGGAGGCCGGAGGGTTCTCCACGCCCGAGGCGGTGGCCCGGGCGGTCCTCGAGGCCCAGCCGCGCACCGAGCTGCTCCACCTCAAGGACGGCGAGCAGCTCTCGCCGCTGCTACAACTGGTGGACGAATCGGAGCGGGAGCGGGTCGGCGACGTCCTCGGGCAGTACCGCCTGGAGCGCATGCTGGGCGAGGGCGCGATGGGCCGGTTCGTAGGCCCGCCACGTCAGCCTCGGGCGCCCGGCGGCGATCAAGGTGCTCCGTGCCGAGCACGCCCGGAACACCCACCTCATCCAGCGCTTCTTCCACGAGGCCCGGGCGGTCAAACCGCATCAATCACGCCCACATCGTGGAGATCCTCGACTTCGTCGAGGAGACCGCGGAGTGGCCGGCATCGGCCGGGTCTACTGCGGTGCGATGGAGATGCTGGAGGGACGGGAGCCTCACCGAGCTCCTCGCCCGCGAGCGTCCCAGCGTCGCCGCTCGGTGGGCATCGTGCGCCAGGTCTGCAGCGCGCTGCAGGCGGCCCAACGACGTGGGCGTCATCCACCGCGACGTGAAACCCGACAACCTCTTCGTGCTGGAGCGAGACGGCCAGGACTTCGTGAAGGTGCTCGACTTTCAGGCGTGGCCAAGCTGGCACACCCCGCTGGGCGGGGACCGGCCGCTGACCACCACCGTGGAGGACCATCGTCGGGACGCCGGCGTACATGGCGCGGAGCAGGCCACCGGTGGGTCCGCCGACCCGCGGACCGACCTCTACGCGGTGGGCGTCGTCCCTCTACGAGCTGCTGGCCGGGCATCCGCCGTTCCAGGCACCCGCCTTCGGGCAACTGGTGGCCCAGGTGCTCACCGCTCCACCGCCGCCCTGCCCTCGCACACCCCGGCAGGAGACCGCATCCCTCCGCGCTTCGGCCGTGGTCCGGCGCGCGCTGGCCAGGACCCGGCGCACCGCGTACGGCTCGCTCGACGAGCTCTCCGGGCTCTGGAAGACGCCGAGCAGCGGACGGTCCCTCCGAGCCGCGCGCGCCTGGGCGGTCGCGGCTTCGGCACGGTGGGCTCTGCGTCGCTGGCGGCGGTAGCCACGCTCCAGCCCGGCCGGGTGACACCGCTCGGTGGCCACCCCGGCGCCGATGGCCGCGGTCACCCCGGTGCAACCGCCGGCTCCCGTCGCCGCCGGAGCCTTCACCGCGGCGTCCCGCCGTTGGTCCCGGTGTCGGTGGCCTCCACGCCTGCCGGGGCGCGGGTGGTGGACATCAACACCGGTCGCGTCCTGGGGCGGACTCCCTACGTGGACAGCGTGGCTCGCTCGAGCGTCCCCTGGCGGCTGCGCCTCGAGCATCCGGGGCACGAGGCAGCAGAGGTGGACGTGGTGCCCGACTCCGCGCGCTCGGTTCAGATCCCGCTCGACCGGACGAAGCGTCGGCCGGTCGCCCCGACCGCGCCGCCGCCCACCGCCGCCACCAACGCGCAGCGCAAGTCGAAGAACCCCGACCCGTTCAAAGCTCTGAGAAGCGGCCTCAGTGCGCGCGTGGACGCGACGTCCCGCCCGCCGGTCGGCTTGCGGAACAGGAACACCAGCAGGAGCGAGAGGGTGAAGAGCGCGGCCAGGACGAGGAAGCCGCTGTTGAAGGCCCGGATCAGCGCCTGGGCGTCGAGGCGGCTGGCCATGAGCGCGTAGGCACCTGGCTGGCACCGGGGAGCCGCCCCACCACCCCCTGCGCCTGGGCGAGCTGCCGCTGGAACAGTGGGTTGTAGGGGTCGGCGTAGCGGGCCAGGTCGGTCCGGAACTGGTGGCTGCTGTTGGTGAGCATGGTGTCATCCACGCCGTGCCGATGGAACCGCCCAGCTCACGGGTGACGTTGAAGAGGCCCGCGGCGCTCCTCGCTGACGCTGACTCCGGCCGGAGAGCGCGACGACCGAGAGAGGGGACGAAGCAAGCCCAGCGACAGCGAGCGGACGAAGAGGGGCATGGTCAGCGCGTGAGTGTCGGCCAGCTGTCAGGTGCCCGTTCATCCACAGCGAAGCCACCAGCCCCATCACCCCCGCCCCCACCATCAAGCGACTGTCCACCTTGCCGATCAACCGGCCCACCAGCGGCATGATCGGGATCTGGATCCAGCTCCCCGCAGGAAGATGAGACCGATGTCCATCGCCTCGTAGTGGAGAATGGTCCCGCAGAAGAGGGAGAAGAGGAACGAGCCGGCGAAGAGCGCGGTCCCCATCAGAAAGTTCAGCGCGGTGGCGGCGGTGTAGTGCTGAGGTTCTGGAAGACGCGGAGGTCGACGACCGGGTGCTCGGTCTCCAGCTCGTGGACCACGAAGGTCACCAGCGCGCACCGCCGCGGCGCAGGCCAGGATGGTGATGCGGATGTCCTCGAACCAGCCGTCGCGATTGCCCTCCAGCACGTACTGGAGCGGGACCATCCCCACCGCCGGGAGCCCGCTGATGCCCTTGAGGGTCGATGGGCTCTCGGGCGGGCTTGAATGCCGGTTCGCGGATCGCGACATGGGCAATCCACGCCGTGAGGAGCCCCACCGGGACGTTGATCAGGAAGATCCAGTGCCAGCTGGCGACGTCGATCAGCTTCCTGCCGAGGGTCGGGCCGAGGAGGGGGCCGGTGATGGCGCCGAGGCCGAAGAGCGCCGCCGCCGTGCCCTGCTGCTTCTGGCGGGTAGCGACTGAAAGAGGATGTTCTGCGAGGTGGGGATGATCGCCCCGCCGCCGATGCCCTGGAGAATCCGGAAGAGCACCAGCGAGGGGAGGTTCCAGGCCAGGGCGCACAGGGCCGAGGCCGCGGTGAACATCAGGATCGAGCCGGCGAAGTAGTTCCGGAACCCGTAGCGCCGCTGGAGCCAGCCGGAGAGTGGGGATGACCGTCACGTTGGCCATCGCGTATCCGGTGGAGACCAGGAGATCTGGTCCAGCGGGGTGCCGAAACTGGCCGGATGTCGCTGAGGGCGACGTTGACGATGCTGATGTCGATCACCGCCATCAGCGCCCCCAGCATCGCCGCGATGGTGATGAGGACCTTGCTGCCCTGGATGGTGGTGTTCTCTTCCACGGCCGGCTGGTGCTAGTTTGGTGCGAGCGGTGACGGTGGCGCTCATGCCCGGGCGGCAGCGGGACCGCCGGCCAGCCCGTCGAGACGGATCAGCACCGGCACGCGCTGGATCACCTTCACGAAGTTCCCCGACGCGTTGTCGGGCGGGAGCAGCGCGAAGCGGGCACCGGAGGCCGCCAGCGAGGCTCTCCACCTTGCCCTGGAACTTCTGCCGCCCGTAGGTGTCGACCTGGATGGTGGCCGGCTGACCGGCCTTCATCTCGCCGATCTGGTCCTCCTTGAAGTTGGCGACCACCCACACGTCCTGCAGCGGCACCAGCGCCATCATCGGGGCGCTCCGGAGCGACCAGCTGCCCCTGCTCCACCGTGCGGCGGCTCACCACGCCGTCGATCGGCGCGTGGACGCTCGGCATAGCTGCGGTTCAGCGCCGCCAGGTCATACGAGGCCTGGGCCTGATCCACGCGGGCCCGGGCAGCCTGCACCGGCGACCTCTGCGGACTTCACCTGGTCGGGTGCGGTCTCGCGCCGCGGCAGGCGCGACCCTCCGCGGCGGTCACGCCGCCGCCCGAGGAGACGAGGTTGGCCTCCGGTCGCGGCCTCGCGGGCCTGCGCTTGCGAGGCGCTGCCCGCGCCTGGACGAAGCGGGCCTGGCGGGCGTCGAAGTCGGCGTGCGAGATGGCGTCCGCCTTCGACAGCACTCGGCCCGCTCAGATCGAGCTGGGCGAGCCGGAACGCGGCCTGGGCCGACTCGACCTCGGCGCGACTGGGCGACCGAGTTCCGGGGTGGCCCACGCCGGGGAGGCCGCCTGGGTCCAGGCTGCCCCGCGCCTGCCGGAGCCCGGCGGCGCTGTTGGCCTCGGTGAGCCTGAGATTCACCTCGGCCGAGGCCAGCGCGGCGCGTGCCGTTTCCAGATCGGCCCGGGCCAGGGCGAGCTTAGCGTCGAGGTCCGTGGGGTCGATCTCCACCAGGAGGTCGCCCTGCTTGGCGGTCTGGTTGTCGATCACCGTCACCCGGGCGACCTGACCCGAGACGCGGGGACTCACCGAGGTCGATGCGGCCCACTCTGACCCGAGCGTCGTCAGGTGCTCTCCTTGCCGCGGCCGAGTAGATCCAGGGCAAAGCGCCGCGGGCCGACCACCGCCGCCACGCCGATCAGCCCCACCATCACCTGCGTCGAAGCGCTGGCGCCGGGGGGCGGAGCGGACCCGGTGCCGGGCGCGGACGCCGAGGCCACGCGCAGCGACCGGCGTGCTCGGTGTGGCGGCGGCCGCGAACCCGGCCGGGGAAAGGTCGTGGAATCGGCGGCGGGACGGGGGACATCGATGCGACTCCCGGGCGGCAGTCTCAGAGATGCCGACAGGATTGGAACGGGAGGTTCGGGCCGCCTCGGCCGGGGCGTGGCGGAACACCTCCACCCGGGCCCGGAGCTTCTCCACGAGGTGGTCGACGAACGTCTGGCGCTCGTCGGGGTGAGGGCCTGCCATCAGCCGCCGCATGCGCTGCATGTGATCGGGCAGCACCGAGGCCAGGAAGGCGTTGCCCTCGGGCGTCAGCTGGACCTGGTATCGTCCAGCGGTCCTCGCCCACCTCACCGCGCGCGACCAGGCCTGCTCCTCGGCCAGCGAACTGATCGACACAGCCCGGCGATGGCGGCGTCCGGGTGACGCCGGCGAGCTCACAAAGGGCACAGCGCTGGCAGGTGTCAGAGGCCTCAGGCGGAGCGGGCCTTGTAGAGCTGCATTCCCAGGAGCTGCCAGCGCGCCCGGGAGAAAGGCCGTACGCCTCGTAGTGCCGCTCGAGCGCCGCATCGGAGCCTCACGGTGCGGGTAGAGCAGCGGGACGCGCCGCGCGGTGACCGCATTCAGATCCAGCCCTGGCGCGTCACACCGGGCGAGCTGCTTCAGCTTCTCGAAGTGGGGGATGCGCGTTTGAACCTTCATTTAGCCCGACGGCTAATCACTGATGATCAGTGCGTCAAACCAATTAGAGGAAGCGTCCTTCTGGCACCTTCCGCCTTCTGCTGGCGGGTGTCAGCTCCCGACCGCGATGCCCAGGAAATCCCAGGGAGTTGGGCGGTTATCCGTCATGTCGGCACCTGTGCTGGCAAGCCTGCGTCCAGAACTGGAATCCGGTGCCGGCTCTCTACGCGATTGGCCCGGGCATCGGAGGTCGGGAGGTCCGGACGGGGCGGGCCGTGGGCACCCGGAACATCGGCCTGCGCATCAGCGCATCCGCCCGGGGCGCGCCGGCTTCCCGCCGGCACCGCCACTCTTCCAGGAGGAGCTCCTGGTGGTGGTCGGGGCGAGGGCACGCTCATCCACGGTGAGGATCGCCCACCGTCCGCTCGGCGACTTCGTCGCCTACCCCGCAGGCCGGAGCCCACACGCTCGAGAACGGCCAGCAGTGCTGGAGTCTGGGCTCAGCGACCGCGTACCACAGATCTGTCTCCCGACGAAGGTGGCCTACGTCGAGGCACTGGGCGGGGACGTCGCTCGAAGACGTGGAGGCGTGGGCCACGCTGGCCGGCCGCGGCGTGGGCGGTCGGGCCGCCAGCCCGGTCGAGCCGCGAGGACTAGGACGTTCACGCCCACGCAACGGCCAGAGCGCCGGGGCCGCGGCCTCCTGTTGAGTGCCGCGCGCACGCCGTGAGTTCGATGCCCCGTCCTCGAGGTCCACGAGCAGCTGGTCGGCGCTACGGCGACGTCACACCGCGCTCGCACGGGGCGTGTCGCTCTCACCATCGGCGCCGGGGAGATCTTCCAGCGCTCCTCGGGCCGAACGGCGCGGGAAGAGGCGACGCTGCATCGGCGCGGTCTCTTGCGGGCTTTTGGTGAAGAAGACCTGCGGGACAGGTGCGGCTCTTCGGGGCGGACCTCGGACCGGGACCCGCGCGGCCCCGCCACGAGGTGGGGCTGGTGCCGCAGGAGGTGAACTTCGATCCCTTCTTCACGGTGAGCGAGGTCGCTGCGGATCAGCTCGGCTACTTCACGGCCGCGCCCGCCGGACGGGGCGCGAGATCCGCGAGGTGCTCGGGGCGCGCTGAGCCTGGAGGGACAAGGCCAACGCCCAGACGCGGGCCCTGTCGGGCGGCATGAAGCGGCGGCTGCTGATCATAGCCAGGCGCTGGTGCACCGGCCCGAAGCTGGTGTTCCTCGACGAAGGCCCACGGCCGGGGCGGACGTGGAGCTGCGGCAGCGACCGCCTCTGGGCCTGCGTGCGTCGAAGCTCCGGGGCGAGGGGGACGACGGTCATCCTCACCACGCCACTACCTCAGCGAGGAGGCGGAGGATGCTGGCGGACCGGGTGGGGATCATCAACGGGGCCAACGGCTGCTAGCCTGGTCGAGGACAAGGCGGCCCTGCTCACGCCGGATGGGCGAGGAAGCGGCTGCGCACTCCACGCTTCGACGGGCCGGATGGGTCAGCGGGCCTCCGGCCTGGGCTCGATGGCTAAGGCCGTGCTGGCGGAGGATTCCGGCGCTCGCTGGTGCGTCACCGAGGCTGGCGGAACGGCCGAGCGCCTCGGCCGAGAGATGGTGCTGCGGCGACTGTACCGGAGCGGGCTTCCCGGTGGCCGGAGGTGGAGACGCGGGCCAGCCGGCTGGAGGACGTGCTGCTCGAGGTGCTTCGCGTCGGCCGCGCGGGCGAGGCACTGAACGTCATCGGCCTCACGGACGCTCTTCGTCGAAGGAGGTCCGCCAGCTTCCTCGAGGTTGCCGGGGCGGAGACGGCGGTGCTCAGTCCGCTCATCCTCCACGACGCTCTGCGCTCGTGTAGGTGTTCCCGGGGTGAGCCTGGGCGGCCGCCTCGATGGAGAGCCACGGGACAGGCCCTGCACCTGCCGTTCATCGTTCCCGGCCTGATGTTCCTCAGGCCTCGCGAACAACGCCTTCCTCAACACCGGCTGCTCGCTGTTCATCGCGAGAGATCCCAGGGGACCATCGTGGATCTCCTGGTGGCGCCAGCGCTCGGGCCCTGGGGTGCTGCTGGGCTTCGTGGGCGGCGGAATGGTGCGCGGCCTGGCGGTGGAGCTTGCTCACCTGGGCGGCGGTGGCGCTGCTCTGGCAATACGTAGCT
>ERZ1370068.2399-contig-1551_pt1 | contig 16886 bp, 29 predicted proteins | sample MGYA00561227_ERZ1370068 | MGnify/ENA primary metagenome ERZ1370068 (study PRJEB38410, sample SAMEA6850437) | metagenome | study: Metagenomic assessment of the ecological functions of the soil: analysis of the soil microbiota associated with the...
GGAACGCGGCAGCCCCCATAGCGCGAGTGCCCCGCCACCGACCACCACGAAGAGGAGCGCGATCGACCCCAATGCGTAGGGATGCGGCGCAGGCGACCCGCGACGCCCATGCCGCGTCAGCGCGGCTCCAGCCGAGGAGCGCCGTATGGGCCCTCATGACCTCGAGCTCGCTGCTCCGGCGTCGCGCCAGCAGTACGAACAGGTAGATCCGATCGCCGAGCAACTTGGCGTCGCGAATCGATACCATGGTCGGCGTGAACGCGGCGGCGCAGTCGTGATCTCTTCGACGGCCGCCTCGATCGCCTTCTCCAGCGTCGGCTTGTCCGAGGCCGCGTCGGCGGATCCGAGGCCAGTGCCTCGGAGAACGTACGCGGCGGCGGGGCGGGCCGTCGTCAGGAGGGCGAGGCCGAGGGTTACCACGATCGAAGAGCGCGCGAAGCTTCGTCATGTGAGTCCTCCATTGCGCAAGTGCAGGGCGACCGGACACCCTGTATGACGCGCTCCTGCCAGCTACCGCAGTCGGCGCCGCTGGCACGCTTCCGCAAGAAGGCGACAGCCGTCATCATCGGACCGTGTGACCTCGGGCGTTGTCCGTCCCCGGACGATTGGCTCAGCGGCCGATCGCCGGATGGAGGAGTCAAGGGCGGGCACACCTCGATCCAGGCGCTAGGCCCTGGATTGAAGCACGTGGCGATCACCCCATCGACGCCGGAACACACTCGACCGGCTGGCCGTGGGGGCCCCGGGCGATCACGACGCTGCTGGTGCGGTCGTCGGGACGGCCGCGTCCGCCCATCGACGTGTACACCGCGAGCCCCAGCGCCAGCAGGAGGAGCCCGGCCAGGATCCACCCGAACGTCTTCACCACTGTCCGGCTAGCCCCATCCTCGACGCATACTCACGATCTCCTCGATCCCACCTGACGAATCTGGGCCAGCGTGCCTGGGCACGTTCAGATCCCCGCGCTTCGTCATTTTGACGACCTGGCTCGGACGGCGGGACGCCGGCCCGCGTCTTTCGGCAAGAACTCGACAGTGATCGCACCGTCAGCCGCTCACGCCGGCGCCGCCCACCTCCTGCCGTGCGCGTTCGTCATGACGCCGGTACCGGCTCCCACGCCTCCGGGCAGCTCGTCACGCTCGGGTAGTACGCCATGTAGCTTGGGCAGTAATAGGCCGGCTGCCTGGTCGCCAGAGGCGTCAGGATAGTCTCCGTCGTATGAGAAGTCCGGCCCGGACCCGAGACGGCGGTGTTCACCTCGTTCGAAGCCGCGGCGCCCGTCGAAGCCACCGCGCCCGTCGAAGCCATCGTTCCCGCCGAAGCCATCGTGCATGCCGCTTCCGCCTGAGTGCCGCCCCGGAGCCGTGACCGCCCATTGCTCGCACCGGGCTGGGCGCGCTAGTCGCAAAGCACAATCGCCAGTGCAGCGAACGCCTATAGATGCCAACTTCTTCGAGTCGTCTCAGCTTGTCCATGGTGACGCCTCACTTTCTTTCTCGCTCGCTCTTTTGGACGAGATCGCGTGACGGGGGATTCGGCCCATTCTTCCGCAAGTACGCGATAGTCGAGCGGGAACCCTCATCGCCGTGATGGCGTCACATCAACAGCCAAAGAAGGCCGGTCCAAATCGCCGCATAGCAGAGGAAGGATGGACCCCATGCGACTTCCCTATCTCGCCCTCGCAATCTTGATCGAGCGCCGTCGTCACGGCCTGCTCGGCTCACCGGCGCTCGGCCGCGCCGCAGGCGCCCGACTGGAGCGGTGGAGCAGGCCCTGGCAAGGCCGGGCAGCTTCAGGGACGGCGACGTCTTTCGCGTCGGGATGCCCCGCACCGACCTGTCCGTCACGGTGAAGGGCGTCCCCGTGAAGGCAGGCTTCGCGCTGGGCTCGTACGCCGCCTTCAAGCAGATGGGGGACCACGCGATGGTCATGGGGGACCTCGTGCTGCTCGATCAGGAGGTCCCCGCCGTCATGTCGGGCCTCTTCAGCGGCGGACTCGAGGTGACGGCCGTCCACAATCACGTGAACGGAGATCTCGCCACACGTGATGTACATGCACTACGAAGGACACGGCGACGCGCTGCAGCTCGCGAGAGCCTTGCGCCAGGCGCTCTCGGCGAGCGCGACGCCGCTCGGCGTCGCCGCCCCACCCGCCGCGGCCGGCGGGCCCACCATCGACACGAAGAGATCGAGCGCGCGCTCGGTCGTCCCGGCCGCGACCTCGGCGCCGGCGTATTCCAGGTCACGGTCCCGCGCGCGGAGGCCATCACGGAGAATGGCATGCCCCTGCTGCCCGCCATGGGCGTCGTGACGGTTCTCAACTTCCAGGCCCTGGCGGACGGCAAGGCCGCCATCACCGGCGACTTCGTGCTGCTCGACCAGGAGGTCAATCCCGTCGCGCGGATGCTGCACGGCAGCACGGCGTCGACGTGACCGCCATCCACAACCACGGGCTGCTCGACACGCCCCGCCTCTTCTACATGCACTTCTGGGCGGTCGACGCGCCGGCGAAGCTTGCGCAGGCCCTGAAGGCGGCGCTCGACCAGACGAACAGCCGGAGGTGACGGCGATGATGCCACCCGAGGTGGCGCGCGGTCGACCGACGCGACCGCACGCGTGGTGCCCGTTCACGAGCGGAAGAGATTCACCCTCGCGAGATCGATGATCTCGTCGCCCCGGCCGCTCAGCACCGCCTTGAGCATGAAGAGGCTGAACCCGGTCATCTGCTCGAGCGTGATCGTCGGGGGCATCGACGAGCTCCTGACGGGAGACGAGCACCTCGACCAGGGCAGGCCCGTCGTGCTCGAGCGCCTTGCCGATCATCGGGCGAACCTGCTCCGGCGTTTCCGCGGTCAGGCCCAGGAGACCGGCCGCCTCGGCACATCCTGGCGAAATCCGGATTGTGCAGGCTGGTGGCGAAATCGAGGATGCCGGCCGCCTTCATCTCCAGCTCGACGAAGGCGAGCGCGTCGTTCCTGAAGACGACCAGCTTGACCGGCAGATCGAGCTGTCGGAGCGTGAGCAGATCGCCCATGAGCATCGCGAGACCGCCGTCTCGGACAGGGAGATGACCTGGCGTCCGCGATGGCTGGCCTGCGCGCCGATGGCCTGCGGGAGCGCGTTGGCCATGGACCCGTGGTTGAAAGAGCCGAGGAGCCGCCGCTGGCCATTCATGGTGAGGTAGCGCGCGGCCCAGACGGTCGGGGTGCCCACGTCGCAGGAAAGATGGCGTCCTTCGGCGGCCAGCTCGTCGACCACCCGGGCGACGTACTGGGGATGGATGGGCTTCCTGCCCGGCTCGCCTACCGCGAGCTCATCGAGGTCCTTGCGCGCCTTCTGATAGTGCTCGAGCGAGGTCTTCGAGGTGCCGGTCGTCCGTGCTGCTGGCTCGAGCTTGCGGCAGGAGGGCGTGAAGGGTGCTTCTTGATGTCGCCCACGAGGCCGTGGGCGAGCCGGGCGCGCCGACCGAGCTGTTCCCCCGGAGATCGATCTGGACGATGGTCGCGTCGCTTCGGCAGGAACTGCCGGTACGGGAAAGTCCGTCCCGAGCATCAGGAGCACGTCGCAGCTCATCATCGCGTGATAGCCGGACGAGAATCCGAGCAGCCCGGTCATGCCGACGTCGAACGGATTGTCGTACTCGATGAACTCTTTCCCGCGCATCGCGTGCACGATCGGGCGCCTTGAGCATGCCCGCGAGCTGGATCAGCTCCGCATGGGCCCCCGCGCAGCCCGCTCCGCCGAGGATCGTGATCTTCTTCGGCGCCATTGAGGAGCTTCGCCAGCGCCGCGATCTCCGTCGTCCGACGGACAGGCGCTCGGCTTCGGCTCGCGCAAAGGGCAGCGACCCGCGCGATGCTCGACCGCGGCGCGCAGGGCGATGTCTCCGGGCAGGACGATCACCGAGACGCCCCGACGCGAGAGCGCGGTCTGGATGGCGATCTCCAGGACGCGCGGCATCTGCTCCGGCTGGGACACCGTGCTCGCAATAGTGGCTGCACTGGGCGAAGAGGTGCTCGGGACGGGTCTCCTGGAAATACCCGCTGCCGATCTCGTGGCTGGGAATCTGCGCGGCGATGGCGAGGACCGGCACCCGGCTGCGGTGGCAGTCGTAGAGGCCGTTGATCAGGTGCAGGTTGCCGGGGCCGCAGCTGCCCGCGCAGACCGCCAATCGCCCGGTGAGATGCGCCTCCGCGCCCGCGGCAAACGCGGCCGTCTCCTCGTGGCGAACGTGCACCCATTCGCATGGACTGCGCGTTCGCGGATCGAGTCCGTGATTCCGTTGAGCGAGTCGCCGGCCAGCCCATAGATCCGCTCGACTCCGTGGGCGACCAGCGTGTCCACCAGCACGTCCGCTACTTTCTTCCCCATGATGTCAGCCTCCTGACGCGCGCTGAGCCCGCCCCCGCCGCGCCCCGCTCACAAACCGAGATCCGACCTGAAAAGTGGCTTCCTGTTCTCCCCCGAGGCCCGGATTCCCCCTCCGGCGGTAGCCGACCCCACCAAGGTCGGGTAGACGCGCCTACCCCCAAGCCGTAGCCTTCTGAACTGTGGACGAGCAAAACATGCGGCTGGTCTCCATTGTGGACGACGACGAATCACTGCGCCGGTCGGTCGGGAACCTCCTGACCTCGGTCGGCTTCCGAGTTGAGACGTTCGCGTCCGCGGGAAGCTTTCTACGATAATCCGCTCATCAGAGCAACACCGGCTGCGTGGTGCTCGATCTGCGGATGCCCGGGATGAGCGGTCTCTCGACCTTCTCATGCAGCTGGCTGCCATCGGTTCTCGAATCCCCGTGATCATTCTGACGGCTCACAGCGACGACGAGGGCAGCGCCGGCGAGCCCTGCAGGCCGGCGCGGTTGCGTTCCTCGGAAAGCCGTTCCACGGCGAGGCGCTGCTTGGCGCCGTGAGAAAGGCCCTGGAAGGAGCCGAGCCGCGGTCCTGACCGCCCTCTGGCTCACGAAGGAGATGACGATGACGACGACACAGCTCGCGAGCCGGGGATCGAGCGCGCCCTGGCGACGATTCCGGACGAAACGCCTACCTCGGGATGGCCGAGGCCCGGTCTACGGAGAGATCGGCACACTCCCCTTGTCGAGACTGAGGCGGGTCACCGACTACATCCGGGAGCACCTCGATCAGGATCTCACGCTCGCACGGCTCGGGGCGGTGGTGTTCATGAGCCCGTACCACTTCGCGCGCCTCTTCCAGCGCAGCACGGGGCTGCCGCCTCACCGATTCGTGGTGCGCGCACGAATCGATCACGCCGCCACCCTGCTGGCCGCTCCGGATCTGTCCATCGCCCGGATCTCCCGGGTGGTGGGCTTCCGCACTCCGAGTCACTTCTCCACGGTATTCCGCCGCCTCCATAGGCGTCACGCCGCGCGAGTATCGCGCCGGTGTACCTCACGCGCATATCTATCAGATCGAGAGAGGAGACCGAATGACGTGGCATGAGCCAGGTGATGGAACGACACCATCAGGAGCCGGCCATCGACGAGGCGCCGCTCATCCACCGCGCGTCCGACCATGGATCGGGACGCGAGACCTGGTGGAGCGGCTGCGCCGGCAGGAGCCGGGGCGACCGAGGCGCTGATGGCCGCGTACGGCGATCGCGTGCCTACCGTCCTGGCGATCCGCATCACCGGCAACAGCTCGGATGCCGAGGAGGTCGAGCAGGATGCCCTCTGGGCCGCCATCCGCAAGATCGATACCTTCCGCGGTACGGCCGCCTTCGGGTCCTGGGTCTACCGGATCACCGCCAACGCCGCCTATCAGAAGCGGCGGGGCCGGCGGATCGAGCGGAACGCGATGTCGTGGGACGACCTCGGCCCCGCCTTCGACGAGACCGGGCACCACGTTCGAGGCGGGCATCGACTGGTCGCCGAGACTGCAAGGACCCCGCGCTCCAGGCCGAGCTGCACTCCGTGCTCCGCGCGGCCATCGACGAGCTGCCGGCGGAGCTACCGCGCGACCTTCGTCTTGCACGACGTCGAAGGGCTCTCGAACCGCGAGATCGCGGAGACGCTGCAGATCAAGCTGGCCACCGTCAAGTCGCGGGTGCACCGGGCTCGGCTCTTCCTGCGGAGCCGCCTGGCCGCCTACGTGGGCGATAGCGCCGAAGTAACGACATAGAGCATCACTCGAGCAAGGTGGGGAATCTCGGCATACAAGAGGGAGACATCATGGCAAACGAGCGAGAGATCGAGAGCGATCTTCTGAGCGAGATCAGAGCCGGCTCGAATGGGTCTCCGACGCGCGACACCGGCTGGCACGCAGCCGCTGTATCCGACCGAGGCCGCCACCCAGCTCCGGCTGGGAAGGAGCGCCGAGGTTGTGCTAACCGAGATCCGGGAGCAGAGTCCAGCGCTGCTGCGCGACTACTGCGACCTCCAGCTCTCGCCGGCTGCCACTCCCCTCGGTCGGCCGGTCGGCTCGCCGCTTCCGCCTGAAGCACGGTCGCTCCACCAGGTCGCTCGCGCGCCGAGAGCCGTCTCGGCGCTGCCGGCGGCGTACCCGACGAATCCGCATGCAACGGGTGGATCGGCGCTCGGGCAATCGCCCAGCGTGGGCCGAGCTACTTTGCTGAGGAGGTCGACTTCACGGTGTGGCTGCGGCGGGGCCTCCATCACCTCCGTCGGCTCGACGAGTCAAGTACGAGGGCCTCCACGACGAATCCGGCCTGGCGCCAGCCCTCGAGCCCCCGCTCAGAGGGTGAACATTGTTGAAGCCGTTGGCGGCCGAGGCGAAGGGCCATCCGGGCGCTCGTTGCCTCTCTGGGCTCCGCGCAGTAGAAGACCACTTCGCTGTCTCGATGGAATCAGCGTGGTGGGGATGCTGCAGCGCTTCGGGAGCAATCCGATACGCTCCCGGGATCCCGTACGGAGCCGTCTCGATGTCCAGCGCCGTTCTCAGGTCGACGATCACGAGGTGGTCGCCAGCCTCCAGCCGTCGTTTGAGCTCCATCGCGGTGATGCGAGCCTTCCGTAGATGACGGAGGAAGCGATGCCGTCTCACGTACTTGAACCCGAGATACACGGTCAGCACTGCGGCGATGACGATGGCAAGCGGCATTCCGACGCGGGCGGCCCGGGTCGCCACGAAACCGATGACATCCGCGCAGGCGTAGCCGAGGGTGATCCAGGCGCCGGCCCAGAGCAAGGCGCCGGCCGCCAGCGTAGAGGAGGAATCGTTCGGGCCGAATGGAGACCGACCCCAGCGAGTCCGGCGGCGAGCGGGTTCAGGCCAGGCAGAAACTTGGCCAAGATCAGATACCGCACGCGGTGCGCGAGGAAACGCTCCTTGGCGTCCCGGATGAAAGAGTCCGGGTCCAGGGAGAACCGGCACAGGGTCCCGAGCACTCGGGCTCCATGGGACCGGCCCAGGGCGTACCAGACGCACGTCGGCGCCGACGGTGGCGACCATCGCTGCGCCGACGGCCAGCGCGAGGTTCATCTGGCCGGAGCCGGACAGGGCGCCGGCTCCGAGCAGCATGGGGATGGCCGGGGCCGGCAGCCCAGCCTGCACGGCAAACGCCCAGGCGAAGAGCACCACCACGCCGTACTGACGAGGAGGTCAGGCATCGAGGTCATGCTCAGAGGCGAGATCGTGGGGCAATCGACATTTCTCTTACGAAGCGAAGGTCCCGTGCGGCGATGCTGATCACGTGAACGGTCCGCAAGATCCGGGCAACCCCGCCGTGTCCCGCGCCCACGAGCTCGCGGAACACGGGCGCTCTCCCGGACTTTTGATGCGACCGTTCTCGTGTGGGGATCGTAGGGTGACGTCGCAATAAGCGCCAGTCCAGAACCCACAGGTTGCTGGTTCACACCCAGCCCCCGCAACCATCAATGGCCAGGGTTTAGCGGACACAGGAGCTCCTAACCCCTCTGCTTTCCCACGAATTGCCCAGGAATCAGCGTCGCCCGATCAGGACGGCCCCCACGCAAATTCGCCCGGACACTCTGACTCTTCCCGCTTTCCCTCTCGTGTCAGGATTGCAGGTGAAAGGGCACATCCACGACCACGATTCCACGACGGAAGAGGAGCGCGCCCTTGACGAGCAGTGCCGTTTGGTTGTGCCAGCACCTGCTGCCACCAGTGGCCGGGGCACGAACTCCGGAATGACAATGGCGATCATCCCGTCCGGCGATTGCCGCTGGATCCGCTCGATGTGCTCGAAAAGCGGACCCAACACCGAGCGGTACGGCGAGGAGAGCACGACGAGCGGCACGCCGTAGCCGCCCTTGCTCCAGCGTTCCTCGAGCCGACAGCGTCCGAGCCGGATCGGTCTCGACGTAGACCGCTTTGGGGTTTGGAACCAAGGACTGTGCGAAGCGCAGTGCCCGCACCACGCCCAAATGAAGATCGCCCACGAGAACAAGCACAGTGGTCGGTGACCGGAGGCTCGTCGACCAGGTTATCCAGCGACAGCTCCCGTGGCCACGGCCTCGTAGTGCCGGTGCACCGCCTTGAACAACATGACCAGGACGGGGATGAGCAACACCACCATCCAGGCTCCATGGGTGAACTTCGTCACGGCGATGACAAGCGTCACAACGCCGGTGACGACGGCACCGGCGCCATTGACCACCAAGCGCCGGCTCCAGCCGGGGCCGCGTTCGGTGAGCCAATGCCGGATCATGCCCCTTGCGACAGCGGTGAACGAGAGGAACACACCGACCGCGTAGAGCGGAATGAGCGCGTGAGTGTCGCCGCGGAAGATGATGAGGAGCAGAGGCGGCGAGGCCCCCCAGGATGAGGATGCCGTTGGAAAAGACGAGGCGATCGCCAAGCTGTCGCAAACTGGCGAGGCGCGTAGCGGTCTCGGGAGAGTAGGCTCGATCAGTCGCGGAAAGTCGGCGAAAGACGTGTTCGCGGCCAATATCAGAATGAGCATGGTCGAAGTCTGGACGAGGTAGTAGAAGAGTCCCGTGCCAAGAGGGCGCGGGCGATCTGCGAGACCACGGTTTCGTCTTCGATGGGGGTCACGCGAGCGCCAGCGCGAGCACGGTGATCCCGAGAAAGGACGCCCCAGGATGCCCGCCATCCAGCCCATGGTGATGGACGCGTTGCGCGCCTCGGGCGGCTTGAAAGCCGGCACGCCGTTCGAGATAGCTTCCACCCCGGTCAGCGCCGTGCAGCCAGAAGAAAAGGCCCGCAGCACTAGGAACCAGGTCACCGCGGTGGATGCTTCGGCAGCGTGCACAGGCAAAGGGCTGCAGCTCGCCGCGGAGCGTGCGGTAAAGGCCCGTCCCGACCAGCACCGCGAAGGTCGCGACGAAGAGGTAGGTCGGCGCGGCGAAGATCCGCCCCGACTCCGCGGACGCCACGCAGATTCGCGAACGCGATGAGCGCGACAAAGACTACGCTGAGCGCCACGCGGTGGGTGAGCAGCACGGGAACGGCTGAGGTGAGCGCGGCCACGCCGGCGGCGACGCTGACCGCGACCGTTAGCACGTAGTCGATTAGCAGTGCCGCGGCCGCGACCAGCCCTGCCGTCGGGCCGAGGTTCGCCCGAGCCACGATGTAGGCCCCACCTCCCGAGGGATAGGCGTGGATAGTCTGCTGGTAGGAGACTGCGACGATTAGAAGGAGCGCAGCAATGGCAATTGCCAGTGGCACAGACAGATGAGTGGCCGCAGCGCCCGCGAGGACAAGGGATAAGCAGGATCTCTTCCGTCGCGTATGCCACCGAGGAACATCGCGTCGGAAGAGAAACGGCGAGAGCGATGATCTTCGACAGGCGTTCGTGGCTCGCCTGCGCCAATGACATCGGCTTGCCGACGATCCACCGCTTCAGCAGGTTCGTGCTTCACCACTCTCCTCCGGGCACCAGCCGACCGGAAAGTCCGAGCCCCGCCGGATGCTACGCTCATGAATTCACGCTCGTATAGCAGGCCGGCCTTGAAACTCTCTTGAATCGAGGTAGGGCCGATAGGCGTGAACGGATTGAGTATGCTGACCCACGCGATCACGGAAGCCGGAGCCGCTAACCTCTTTCCTTACCCAGGAATCAGCTAGAGGACGGCGGGCTGAGGCGCCGACCCGGTCAGAGCGCCACCTACTTGGGGCAGATCCAGCCGGCTCCGCTAGGGTTGGGGAAACAGCCGACCGATTGCGGCAGGAGCTGCTTCGGCAGCCACAGCACCACGTCGGGGAACAGCACGGTGAATGGCGATGGTGAATGAAGAACACGATGTAGAGAGGAAGCGACCGGACCATCGCGCGGTAGAAGCGGCACGCCGATGAATTTCGACGCGATCAGCAAGCGACAGCCCGTAGGGCGGCGTGATCAATCCGAACACCAGCGTGGTGATGATGACCACGCCCATGTGCACGGGGTTGATGTTGCCCACCTGCGTCAGCTTGTTGATGATGGGCATGAAGATGATGATGGCCGGGATCGCGTCGATGAAGTCGCCGAGGATCACGAACAGCATGACCAGGAGGAGCATGATCATCCTCGGGTCGGTGCCGCGCGTAGTAGCTGATGCACTCGGACACCGTGTCGGGGCCGCGCAGATAGGCCAGCATCCAGCCGAAGGCCGAGGCGGCGGCCACCAGCGCTGAGCGGCAGCGAGTACAGCAGGCCGGTGTACATGAAGTCGCCCGGCAGGCGGCGGATGTGGCGCGGATTCGAGCACCGGGATGAGCACCAGCAGGATGTAGGCCGCCGCGACCATGCCGGCCTCGGTCGGCGTGAACCAGCCCGGTCAGGATGCCGCCCATGATGATGACCGGGATCACCAGCGGCAGGGCCGAGCCGCGCGCCGCCGACGAAGATGTCGACAAGGCCTGCGCGCTTCTTCATCGTGCCGATGGGCCCGAAGAAGTAGCTGTAGATCATCAGCCCGATGCCGATCATCACGCCCGGCACCACGCCGGCCGAGGAACAATCCGCCGATCGACACGTTGCCGGTGGCGCCGTAGACCACCGCCATGATCGATGGGCGGGATCAGGTTGGCCATGGTCGAGGCCGAGGCGATCAGCGCCGCGGTGAAGGCGCGGTCGTAGCCCTCGCTGTCCATCTCGGGCGCCACGGTGCGGCTCAGCACCGCGACGTCGGCGGCCGAGGAGCCCGAGATGCCGGCGAAGAACATGCTGAACAGCGTGACGACCTGGGCCAGGCCGCCGCGCAGGTGACCCACCAGCGCCTGGGCAAGAGCGGATCATGCGCATGGATCACGTTGGCCGACGACATCAGCTCGCCGACGAGGAGGAAGAAGGGGACGGCCAGGAGCGCCTCGGAGTCGATGCCGTGGAACAACTGACCGATCATCGACTGGAAGCTGATCGGGGTGAACGCCGTCACCACCAGCACGCCCGCGATGATCGCGAACGCCACCGGCACGCCCATGTAGCCCAACAGCAGGAACAGGCCTCCCATCACGACCAGGAGCATGCCGGAGCTCATTCCACAGGCTCCGGCAGGAATTCGTCGTCCTCGGACCCTCGAAGCCGTTGTCGCCATCCATTGACCATCTGCTCGACGCAAAACAGCATCAACGAGGACGCCCGAGATCGGCACGACGCCGGTATAGACGCGTCAGGGAATGGAGCCAGGGCATGCGGAAGCTGCCCAGGTCCAGCATCGCGTTCTTGAAGCCGAACCAGACCATGAATCCGGCCACGATCAGCACAACCAGACGGTTGAAGGTCTCGATCGCCCAGCGGTTCGCTGCCGGTCATACGCTTGGTGATCTCGGCAGATAGATATGGTCGTTGCGCCGCGATGGCGGCGGCAATGCCGATGAACACGCCCCAGGCGAAGAATGCCGTGGTCGCCTGTTGCAGCCACAGCCAGGGATAGCCGATGGTGCGCGTCACCACGTCGAGGAAGACGCGCACAGGCTGAAGCTGCGCGATGCACACCCCGCACAGCACCATCAGTCCGGCCTCAATGCGGGTCCAGCCATTTCCATTTCAGGTGGCGGTGGCGCTGGAGGCATCAGCGCCTAGTTTGCGGCGAAATCGGTAACGCGCATGGCCACGTGCGCCGCCGCCCCTCGTCACATCGGTGGGACTACTTCACCGCGCGGACGAGACCCAGGATCTTGACTGCATGGGGCCCGAGCTCCGTGGCCAGCTGGTCCTGGATGGGCGGCGGCGGCCTTCTATGAAGCCGGACTTGTCGACCGTGGTGTTGACCTTCACGCCGATCTTCTGAAGCTTCGCGCGCCGAATCCGCCTCGAGCTTGAAGCGCTGCGGGCTCGCGCCGGCTCACCTCGTCGGCCGCCTCCTGGACCCACTTCTTCTCTTCGGCGCTGAAGCTGTTCCAGGCCTTGTCGCTGACCCAGATGCAGTTGTTGTTGGCTTCGTGCTGGGTCATGTTCAGCACCGGCGCCACCTCGTAGTGCTTGTTCGACTCGTACACGTTGACGCCGTTCTCGGCCACGTTCACCACGCCGGTCTGGAGCGACGCGTAGACCTCGCCGAAGGGCATGTGCACGGTCTGCGCGCCATAGGCCGGGAAGTGCGTGTCCTCGGTCTTGGTCGCCTGCACGCGCACCTTCAGGCCCTTGATGTCCTCGACCTTGCTGATCTCTTTCTTGCTGTACATGTTGCGGAAGCCCATGGTGATCAGGCCGAGTGACCTGGGCGCCCTGCGTCGAGTCCTTGATCATGGCGCGGAAGGCGTCGGACACCTGCTTGTCGGCCAGCGCCTTGGCCAGATGGTCCTCGTCGCGGAAGATGAAGTGCAGGGAGAACACGCCGGCCTGCGGCGCCACGCTGGCCGCGTTCGCGGTTGCCGTGATGACGAAGTCGATGTCACCCGCCCGCAGCTTCTGCAGCGTCTGCGGCTCGGTGCCCAACTGCGCGCCGGGGAACTGATTGATGCTGAGCTTGCCGCCGCTCAGCGCCTTCAGCTTTTCGTCGAACAGGTTCGCGGCGATGCCGTAAGCCGTCGTCACCGGCTGGTCGTAGGCGAAGCTGAGCTTGCGCTGCGCCGAGGCATCGCTCAACAGCGCCAGCGTGACGACGCCAGCGGCGAGGCCGCCAGACCGAGTTGTCTTATCGCATATGTCATCGCTTTTCCCTCCCGGCATGACCCGACCTCGATGTGGGTTCTGAGGTGTTAGAAGCGGCTCATGGTCGCCGATCCGCCATGCGTCGTCAAGCGGTCGGGGCCGCGTTTGCAGTCGCGTCTATAGGGAAGCAAGGAGACATTCGCGATGAGGGCAGAGTCTCAAGATGAAGCTTATAACCCAAAGAGTCGCGGGTTCAAATCCAGCCCCCGCAACCACGGACGGCGAGGGCTAGCGGACGCAGGAGGCCGCTAACCCCTTCCGTTTACCGAGACTTCACCCAGGAATTGTTCACCGCTTCCCGTAGTCCGTGAAAACGTAATCTCTTGTCTTCACGATCGTGTGGCACGCGAGCCCGCACTTGGCGTCGTTCCCCTGCGGCGGCTCGTCAGCCGTGGTGGCGGGCGTGAACGTATCGGACGCGGCGTCATACTTGAACGCGGCCCATCCCCATCCGCCGCTGTCCGCGAACCTCTTGCTATCCTTCACCATGAAGTCGACGTCATGCAGGCTTGCCGGCACCGTCGCACTGGGGAACGTCTCGAGCTTTTTCGGGTTCCAATGGATCTTCGCCATCTTGGAGCCGTCGGGGAAAGGCTTGCCGTTGCCGGGAATGCCGGACTGGTAGGCGTTGATCATCACGGGATTGGCGAGGATCACCGCCATCACCTTTTCGTTGTGACTGATGGAGACCGTCTGCCAGCCTTCGTATCCTCTGAACTCAGAGAACGCGAGCCCATTCGGCACTCGCACGGTGTACTTGGCCTGGCCAGTGTCCTGCGCGGAAATGGCCCTGCCGCCCAGGACGGCGAGCACTGAGACAGCGAGCGAGACCACAACGATCACAACCGCCGGGATCCTTTTGCTCTTCATCGCCACTCTCCTTGCGTTTTTTGCGTGTTGGCCTGCGAGCTGGGCCATTCCAAGACTGGCGCGACCGCCGAACTCATCCGCGTGAAGCGACACAAATTCCCGGACGCTCATCGCCGGCCGGCCGGTCACCCGCTCCACGCCGTCCGCCAGCCGGTCATACCGACCCGCCCGGTGCAACTCGGCCATCGTCACCAGATGCCGGGTCAGGTGCTCCGGCAACCCCGCCCTTTTCAGCTCCGTTCCCAATCCTGCGGGGGAATGTCAGAGTACGTGACCTCACGGTTCAGCGCGTCCGAGTACTCCCGGGCGACCCCGTGCATGTCCTGCGACCGCGGACCGGTGAGTTCGTATATCCGGCCCAGGTGCGGCCCAGGGTCGGCGAGGACGGCAGCGACTACCCGAGCGACATCAGCCGCGGCAACCGGAGAGGTCTTGCCCCGCCCGAACGGCAGTTCGATGCGGCCTCGGTCGCGGACGGTCGGACCGGCGAGGGGAGGAAGAAGCCCTCCAGGAAGACCGTCGGCCGGATGGTGACGACCGGCAGGCCGGACCACGCGAGCGCCTGCTCGCTGAGCCAGTGCTGCCGCTGCTGAGGGCTCGGGGTGGTGTTCTGGATGCTCATCTGGGAGACGGTCATCTGGGACATGTTGACCAGGGCGTTCACCCCGACTTCCCGGGCGACCGCCGCCATGGTCACGGTCGCCTCCAGGTACCCGGCGGACACGGACATGCCGAAGTAGACCCGCCGACAGCCGCTGACGACCCGATAGACGTCGGCCGGTTCGAGTAGGTCTCCGACCACCACCTCGGCGCCAGCGGCCCGCAAGGCCGCCGCCCGGTCGTCCTCGCGGCGGACCATGGCGCGAACCGGAAGCCCGCGATCGAGGAGCAGGCCGGTCACGGTTCGCCCGACCGCCCCGAGTTGACCGGCTGCCCCGGTTACGAGGATCGATCCGTTATCGGCCATGCTGATCCGAGGCGTCATGTGCCCCGGCCCCAGAGCCCGCAAAAGAAAAGCGGCGCGGCACGTACGGCAAATTGTTCTCGTATCCGGGCCAGTCTTCGCATACTTCGGTAGCTTCAGCTCTTTTTCTCGGACGCCACGTCCAGAAAGCGCGCGCCGGCCTGGGCCTCGGCGCTGACGGCAGGCGGAGGCGTCTTGCGGGCCTGCCGGGACGTTTTGTGTGCATCGTCGCTGTCCTTGGTGCCCGAGTCGCCCGCCGGGTGCGGGATGGACCGGGGATCAGCTTGTCCCATTCCATCGCCATGACCTTCTTCAGCGAGTCCTCCCATTCGATCGGATACGAGTCGATCATGCCGCGCCCCGGGAAGATGCGCCCACCGGGATGAAGTCGACGGCGAAGAGCATCCCTCTCCTTCGGTAGCCGCATGACGATGGAGCTGTCGGAATGGTTGAGGCCGAGGTAAGTCAGCTTCCAGGCGAGTGTCGCCGAGCTTCAGCGTCTTGTCCTTGCGGAACGTGTCTGTCGGGCAGACCGTGTGCGGGTCGTTCAGCACGCCGAGGCTGCCTTACGGCCGCCTGTGCGTGACAGAGACGGTGGCGCCGGCGTCCCTGAAGGGCTTGCCGCCCGCGATGTGGTCGAAGTGGTGGTGGCTGTAGACGACGTACTGATGGGCTGACTCGACTTTGCGGATCTCGTCGACGTACGTCGTGACCGCCTGTCGGGCGGCCGTAGCCGATCGGCTCGGTGGCGATCGACGCCAGCCGGAGGTGACGTACGAACATCGACTGGGCGTTGCCGTAGCGGAAGATGTAGACGCTATTGCGGTGCCGTCGACCTTGGTGGTCGCGAACGGCGGCGGTGTCGGCTGGCTGCTGCGCCTGGGCGGTCACGAACAGGCAGGCGCAGCAGGCCAGGGCGTGGCGCTGGTAAGGCGCAGGACACGCGTGTCATGGATGGCTCCCTTCGACTGAGCGCCCGCGCGGGCGATTTCTGTCCCCCATCGTTTATCCCCGACTGAGCCAGCGCCACCGCGTCGGCGTCTTCATAGCGAATCTGCCGCCGATGAGATAATAACTTGGCGCGGTGATAGGGTATTGGACCGCCAGGGTCCCATGGTGCCTCGCTTTCGGGCATGGGAACTTCACGGTCGCGCATCTCCGCATACGATGAAATCGGATCACATAACGAGCCCCAGAGGAGAAACGCCATGAGTCCAGCCGGGGTGCCGCGATTCGCCCGTTTCACGTGAATGTTCCGGAAGCGGAGCTTACCGAGACTGCGCAGGCGCATCAAGGCGACAAGGTGGCCTGAACGGGAAACGGTCGCGGATGCATCGCAAGGCGTGCAGCTCGCGACGATGCAGAAGCTCGCGCGCTATTGGGCGACAGAATACGATTGGCGCAAGGTCGAGGCGAAGCTGAACGCCCTGCCGCAGTTCATCACCGAGATCGATGGGCTGGACATTCATTTCATTCACGTGCGTTCGAAGCACGACAACGCGTTGCCGCTCATCGTCACGCACGGATGGCCCGGCTCGATCATCGAGCAGATGAAGATCATCGATCCGTTGACCAATCCCACGGCACATGGCGCGAGCGCATCGGACGCTTTCCACCTAGTGATTCCGTCGATACCAGGCTACGGGTATTCAGGCAAGCCGACCACCACAGGCTGGGACCCTGCGCACATCGCGCGCGCATGGGTCGTGCTCATGAAGCGCCTTGGCTACACAAAATTTGTGGCGCAAGGCGGCGATTGGGGCGCGGTCATCACCGAGCAAATGGGTGCGCAGGCGGCTCCGGAATTGCTCGGCATTCACACCAATATGCCTGGCGCGGTTCCGGCCGACGTTGACAAGGCGGCATTCACCGGTGCGCCAATGCCCGACGGTCTCTCACCCGAAGAGAAACTCGCGTTCGAGCGGCTGGCATTCGTCTACAGCAAAGGTATCGCCTACGGCTACCAGATGGGGTTGCGCCCGCAGACGGAGCACATAACTGAACGAAGTACAATTGA
>ERZ1370068.508-contig-10462_pt1 | contig 16883 bp, 28 predicted proteins | sample MGYA00561227_ERZ1370068 | MGnify/ENA primary metagenome ERZ1370068 (study PRJEB38410, sample SAMEA6850437) | metagenome | study: Metagenomic assessment of the ecological functions of the soil: analysis of the soil microbiota associated with the...
CGCGCTCGTCAAGGACGTCAAAGGTGTGCCTGAGCGCCGGTCGGCGCTGAAGAGAGCAGGGGCAGCGCGCCAACCCGGTGCCGGCGCTGACGTCGGCGCGGCGCAAGGGTTCGGCGCGTTCACGCGCATGGCGCCAGGTCCTGCAACCGACTGATTGCATCGGCACTCGTGGCGCCGGGCGTCGGCGGATCAGCGTGGCAGCGGGGACGCTGGCCCGCTCCTCAGCAAGCTATCCAGGGTCACCCTGACGAGGAAACCCCGGCGGATGCTTCGCGTAATGCTTGTTGACGATTCCCGACGACGATGTCAGCGTCCTCCAGGACGGTCTGGTTTCGGCGGGGTAACGACGTCGTGGACGTGTCGACGCTGGGGCTGGCGCTCGCGCGAGCGCGTGGCTTCGAGTTCCCGCCCGACGTCATCATCATCGACACCGAATCGCCGACGCGCGACGTGCTCGAGCACGTGTCGGCGGTCAGCACGCGCGCGACCCGCGGCCGATCGTGCTTTTCACGGAGGATCGCGCGAACGCGACGATCCAGGCCGCGCTCGAAGGCGCGGCGTATCCGCCTACGTCGTCGCCGGGATGCAGCGCCGAGCGGCTGCAGCCGATCCTCGAGGTCGCCGTCGCCCGCTTCGAGCGCGAGCAGGCGCTGCGCGAGCGAGTTGCAGCGAAGCGCAGACGAAGCTCGTCGAGCGCAAGGTCGTCGAGCGCGCGAAGGGATTCCTGATGCAGCAGAAGGGCGTCAGCGAGGAGGAGGCGTTTCGCCTGCTGCGCAAGCTCGCGATGGACCGCAACGCGAAATTGCTGGATGTCGCACAGCAGGTGACCGACGTCGCTAAGCTGCTCGAGCTGAACGCAGATCGGCATCGAAGCGCGTGCCTGCGTTGGTGCAGACAGCGCCGCGATCGTGCACGTCGATGGTGCGGCGCAGCATAGCGTTCGAATCGCCCGACGACTCGCAGCGACTGCGCAATAGATGCAACATTATCAGGCGATTAGGCAATACGTCCTCGGCACTGGCACGGAACTCGCTAAGCAGCTGTCGAGTTCCCTCGGATAGCAAGCGAATAGGCGCAGCGCGGCCAACGGAGGTCGCGTCGGCGAATCGACAACGGCGTCTCTGCATCGGCCTCGAATCGGCTCGGTGGCATGCGACGCCGTTTTTCATTTGGATGCGCAGCGCGATCGATCGCGGTGCAGCACAGGTGATCGCACTGCGCGTATATCCGGACGGATGCGGATGAACTTCGCCATCCGCGATGCGCTGTATCAGCCACCAACGAGAGCGAGCAACTCGATGACGCAAGTTCGTTCCGACGCGAACCGGCGGTCGCCCAGCATGCGAAGGCGCCACGCAGCCGAGTCTCGCGCTGCCGCGCGCGCAAGCTCTCGCCGCAGCCGCGCGGAGCGTCGCTGATGAGCGCTGCTCGATCCGGCGCTCTGCGCGCCGGCGCGTGGGCCGCCGGTTCGACGCACCGGAAAAGACGCGAGGTGAAGATCGGCTTCATTCCGCTCACCGACTGCGCGTCGGTGGTGATCGCGTCGGTGATGAAGTTCGACGAGAAATACGGCATCAAGATCGTGCCGAGCAAGGAAGCGTCGTGGGCGGCGGTGCGCGACAAGCTCGTCAACGGCGAGCTCGACGCCGCGCACGTGCTCTACGGCCTGATCTATGGCGTGCAGATGGGCATCGGCGGGCCGAAGAAGGACATGGCCGTGCTGATGAACCTCAATCACAACGGCCAGGCGATCACGCTGTCGCAACCAGCTGAAGGACAAGGGCGCGGTCGACGGCGCGAAGCTCAAGGCGCTGATCGACAGGGAAAAGCGCGAGTACACGTTCGCGCAGACGTTCCCGACCGGCACGCACGCGATGTGGATCTACTACTGGCTCGCGGCGCACGGCATCAATCCGTGTCACGACGTGAAGACGATCATCGGTGCCGCCGCCGCAGATGGTCGCGAACATGCGCGTCGGCAACATGGACGGCTTCTGCGTCGGCGAGCCGTGGGGCAACCGCGCGATCTACGACAAGATCGGCTTCACCGCCGAGACGACGCAGGCGATCTGGAAGGATCATCCGGAGAAGACGCTCGGCACGACCGCCGAGTTCGTGCAGAAGATATCCGAACACGACGCGCGCGATGATCGCCGCGGTCCTCGATGCGTCGAAGTTCATCGACGTCATGGCCAACCGCAAGAAGGTGCCGAGATCATCGCCGACAAGTCGTACGTCAACTGTCCCGTCGACGTGATCGACCAGCGGCTCGAGGGCAACTACGACAACGGGATCGGCAGGCAGTGGAAGGATCCCGACTACATGAAGTTCTACAACGACGGCACGGTCAACTTCCCGTACCTGTCCGACGGCATGTGGTTCCTGACGCAGCACAAGCGGTGGGGACTGCTGAAGGACGATCCCGACTACCTCGCCGTCGCGCAGAAGGTGAACCAGATCGAGATCTACAAGCAGGCGGCGCGCGATGGCCAGAGGCGCCGGTGCCGAAGGATGCCGTTGCCGCACGTCGAAGCTGATCGACGGCACCGTGTGGGACGGCAAGAACCCGAAGGCCTACGCCGCCGGGCTTCAAGCTCAAGGCGAACGTGCGAGCGCATGAGCCGCCGACCGCCGGTCACTCGCCGGTCGCAGCGCCGCAGCCGCACTGCCGGCACGCCGTCGACGCGCCGCTTCAGCCCGCGCCGCACCGGCTGATGCCAGTGCGCGGCGACCGGCCTGCGTGACCCGACTCGACCGATCGCGGCGATACGCGCACGCGGAGCCGACCGCGATCCGAGGCGCTCGAGCCGAACGCCGCAGCCGGAAGTAGCGTGCCGCCGATCGCGCAGCGCGAAGCGCTGCGCCGATCGCTGCTCGGCGGTCGCTGCCGCCGATTGCTCGGTCTCGCGCTGTTCATCGGAGTCTGGGCGCTCGTCGCGCAGATCGTCGCCGCAACTGCCCGCGCCGGTCGAAGGTCTGGCACTCGGCGGTCGACGCTGTTCAGCGATCCGTTCTATCGCAAGGGGCCGAACGACCAGGGGATCGGCTGGAACATCCTGATACTCGCTGCAGCGCGTCGGCATCGGCTTCGGTCTCGCGGCGCGTCGGTCGGCATTCCGCTCGGGCTTCATCCTCGGCCGCTTCAGCTTCGCTGAACGCGATGGCGGCGCCGATCATCAGCCTGCTGCGTCCGGTGTCGCCGCTCGCGTGGCTGCCGATCGGCCTGCTGGTGTTCAAGGCGGCGAATCCGGCGGCGATCTGGGTGATCTTCATCTCCAGCATCTGGCCGATGATCATCAACACCGCGGTCGGCGTGCAGCGCGTGCCGCAGGACTATCTGAACGTCGCGCGCGTGCTCAACCTCTCGGAATGGAAAGTCGTGACGCGGATCCTGCTTCCGGCGGCGCTGCCGTACATGCTGACCGGCGTGCGCCTCTCGATCGGCGTCGCGTGGCTCGTGATCGTCGCCGCCGAGATGCTGACCGGCGGCGTCGGCATCGGCTTCTGGGTCTGGGACGAGTGGAACAACCTGAACGTCGAGCACATCATCATCGCGATCTTCGTCGTCGGCATCGTCGGCCTGCTGCTCGAGCAGCTGCTGCTGCTGCTCGCGCGCCGCTTCAACTACGCCTGAGGAACCGACAATGACCGATGCGACGATCGCACGCCCGATCCGACATCGCGTACCGCGGCGCGACTGCGCGCGCGAGTTCGTTCGCATCGAGAAGGTCGGCATGACGTTCCGGACGCAAAAGGGCCCGTTCGTCGCGCTCGCGCGATATCGACCTGACCGGTACGACCGCGGCGAATTCGTCGCGCTGATCGGCCATTCGGGCTGCGGCAAGTCGACGCTGCTCTGAACCTGCGTCGCGGGTCTGATCGAGCCGAGCGATCCGGCGTGCTGATCTGTGCGCCGGCCGCGAGATCGCGGGGCCCGGCCCCGATCGCGGCGTCGTATTCCAGAACCATTCGCTGCTGCCGTGGCTGTCGCTGCTTCGACAACGTCCACCTGGCGGTCGAGCGCGTGTTCGGGCGACCGAGACGAAGGCCGAGCTTGAAGCGCCGGACGCACGAGGCGCTGGCGCTGGTGGGCCTCACGCATGCCGAGCACAAGTTGCCGCACGAGATCTCGGGCGGAATGAAGCAGCGCGTCGGGCATCGCCCGCGCGCTCGCCGATGCAGCCGAAGGTGCTGCTGCTCGACGAGCCGTTCGGCGCGCTTGACGCGCTGACGCGCGCTCAGGCTGCAGGACGAGCTGATGAAGATCGTCGCAGCGACCGGCAGCACGGTGCTGATGGTGACGCACGACGTCGACGAGGCGGTGCTTGCTTGTCCGACCGCATCGTCGATGATGACCAACGGCCCGGCCGCGACGATCGGCGGAATCGTGAAGATCGAGCTGCCGCGCCCGCGCGACCGCGATCGAGCTCGCCGAGAACCCGCAGTATCACCACTACCGGACCGCGGTGCTCGACTTCCTCTACCGGCGGCAGGCGCACGTCGAGCAGGCCTGACGTGAGAAGCGCGACGTCGGTCGCCGATGACCAGCCGCGCCTCGTCGTGGTCGGCAACGGAATGGCGGGTGTATCGCGCACGCTCGAGAGAGTTGCTGAAGCTCGCGCCCGACCGCTACGACATCACGGTGTTCGGCGCCGAGCCGCATCCGAACTACAACCGCATCCTGCTGTCGCCGGTGCTGGCGGGCGAGCAGACGCTCGACGCAGATCATGCTCAACCGATCGCGACTGGTACGCAGAGAACGGCATCACGCTGCACGCTCGGCAAGGAGGTCGTCAAGATCGATCGCGCGCGAGCGCAGGTGCGTCGCGCGACGGACGGCACTGCGGCGCCTACGACCGCCTGCTGCTGGCAACCGGCTCGAGCCCGTTCATTCTGCCGATCCCGGGCAACGACCTGCCGGGCGTGATCACCTACCGCGACATCGCCGACACCGACGCGATGATCGAGGCGGCGCGCAACGTACAGGCACGCGGTGGTCATCGGCGGCGGCCTGCTCGGGCTCGAAGCGGCCAACGGCCTGAAGCTGCGCGGCATGAACGTGACCGTCGTGCACTTGATGCCCTGGCTGATGGAGCGCCAGCTCGACCGGACGGCGGCGCAGCTGCTGCAGCAGTCGCTCGAGGCGAAGGGCCTCGAGTTCCGGCTCGAAGCGCAAGACCGCAGGCGCTGGTCGGCGCGGACGACGGCCGCGTCGCGGCGGTGCGAGTTCGCGGGCGGCGAAACGCTGCCGGCCGACCTCGTGGTGATGGCGGTCGGCATCCGGCCCGAACGTCGAGCTCGCGCAAGTCGAGCGGGCCTCCACTGCGACCGCGGCATCGTCGTCAACGACACGCTGCAGACCGTTCGATCCGCGCATCTACGCGGTCGGCGAATGCGTCGCGCATCGCGGCATCGACCTACGGGCTCGGTCGCGCCGCTGTTCGAGATGGCGAAGGTCGTGCGCCAACCACCTCGCGCAGCTCGGCATCGGCCGCTACGTCGGCTCGCAGACGTCGACCAAGCTCAAGGTGACCGGCATCGACCTCTTCTCGGCCGGCGACTTCATCGGCGGCGCCGAGACGCGAGGAGATCGTGCTGACCGATCCCGTCGGCGGCGTCTACAAGAAGCTCGTGCTCAAGGACGACAAGCTGATCGGCGGCGTGCCTCTACGGCGACACGGTCGACGGCTCCTGGTACTTCAAGCTGCTGCGCGACGGCCGCAACGTCGCACGAGATCCGCGACACGACTGATGTTCGGCGAATCGAACATCGGCGACACCGGCCACCAGGGCCAGAGCGAGCGCCGCTGCGCGATGGCCGACGACCGCCGAGGTCTGCGGCTGCAACGGCGTCTGCAAGGGCACGATCGTGCAAGGCGATCAAGGAGAAGGGCCTGTTCACGCTGGACGACGTGCGCAAGCACACCAAGGCGTCGTCGTCCTGCGGCTCGTGCACCGGCCTGGTCGAGCAGATCCTCGATGTCCACCGCGGGCGGCGACTACTCGGCCGACGCCGAAGACGAAGCCGCTGTGCGGCTGCACCGAGCCAGCGCACCAGGAAGTGCGCGACGCGATCCGCGAGCAGCAGCCTGCTGTCGATCCCGACGACGATGGCGCTTCCTCGAGTGGCGCACGCCCAACGGCTGCGCGACCTGCCGCCCGGCGCTCAACTACTACCTGATCTCGCACGTGGCCGCAAGGAGGCGAAGGACGATCCGCAGTCGCGCTTCATCAACGAGCGCGCGCACGCCAACATCCAGAAGGACGGCACCTACTCGGTCGATTCCGCGCATGTGGGGCGGCGAGACGACGCTCGTCCGAGCTGCGCCGCATCGCCGACGTCGTCGACAAGTACGCGATCCCGACGGTCAAGGTCACCGGCGGCCAGCGCATCGACCTGCTGGGCGTGAAGAAGGAAGACCTGGCCGGCAGTCTGGAAGGACCTCGGCATGCCGTCGGGCCACGCCTACGCCAAGGCGCTGCGCACGGTGAAGACCTGCGTCGGCAGCGGAATGGTGCCGCTTCGGCACGCAGGACTCGACGCAGATGGGCAAGGACCTCGAGCGCGCGCTGTGGCGCATGTACGCGCCGCACAAGGTGAAGCTCGCGGTGTCGGGCTGCCCGCGCAACTGCGCCGAGTCCGGGCATCAAGGACGTCGGCGTGATCGGCGTCGATTCGGGCTGGGAGATCTACGTCGCGCGGCAACGGCGGCATCAAGACCGAGGTCGCGCAGTTCCTGGTCAAGGTGAAGACGCCGCGACGAAGTGCTCGAGTACGCCGGCGCCTTCCTGCAGCTCTACCGCGAGGAAGGCTGGTATCTCGAGCGCACGGTGCACTACGTCGCGCCGCGTCGGCCTCGACCACGTCAAGAAGAAGGTCGCTCGAGGACGCGCGACGGCCGCAAGGCGCTGTGGGAGCGGCTGCAGTTCGCGCTCGACGGCGAGCCCGATCCCTGGCATGAGCTCGAGCGCGCACGGATCGACACGCGTCAGTTCATTCTGATGCGTTTCCGCGTCGGCCGCGAGGCGTCGCACCGTAGCGCGGCCGCGATCGAGTGAGCTCGCCGATGGTCCGCTGCCGGCTGTGGAGCTGCTTCGCGGCGGTCTGCGCGCGCGACCGACATCCCGTTCGTCGGCGCGCGCGTCATCGAGCGGCCGGCGGCATCGCGGAGGCAACGTCGCGGTATTCCGCAGGCACCGCGGACGATCGCGTGTTCGCGCTGGTCGACCGCTGCCCGCACAAGGGTGGCCCGCTGTCGCAGGGCATCGTCCACGGCGAGCGCGTCGCGTGTCCGCTGCACGGACTGGAATATCGAGCTTGCGAGCGGCTCGGCCGTCGCGCCGGACGAAGGACTGCACGCGCAATCGATTCCCGCGCATCGTCGAGGCGGATGTGCTGCGTGGCGCTACCTGAGCAATCGATGGCCGAGACGCGCAACGACGTGCTGTTACTGCGGCGTCGGCTGCGGCGTCGTCATCGAGCACGACGGCGATGACAATTCATCGGTGTCCGCGGCGATCCCGACCATCCGTCCAACTCGGCAAGCTCTGCAGCAAGGGGAGCACGCTGCACCTGACTGCGCGACCGGCAGCGCAGCGATTTCGCGCGACGCAGCCGCTCGTCCGCGCGTCGCACGCGGCGATGCGTTGCAACCGGCATCGTGGGACGCAACGCTCGACTCATCGCCGATCGTTTCGCCCTCTGCATCCGCGAGCACGGCCCGGACAGCGTTGCGCTTCTACGTCTCCGGCCAGCTGCTGACCGAGGACTACTACGTCTTCAACAAGCTCGCGAAGGGGCCTGATCGGCACCAACAACATCGACACCAACTCGCGGCTGTGCATGTCGAGCGCGGTATCGGCGTACAAGGCAGACGCTGGGCGCCGACGCACCGCCCGCCTGCTACGAGGACATCGGACCGATGCCGACCTGTTCATCGCCGGCTCGAACGCCGCCTGGGCGCATCCGGTTCTGTTTCGGCCGCATCCAGGCGGCGCAGGCGCGCCAATCCGGCGATCAAGATCATCGTCGTCGACCCGCGACGCACCGCGACCGCGGAAGCCGCCGATCTGCATCTGGCGATCGAGCCCGGCACCGACGTTGCGCTGCTTCCACGGCATGCTGCATGTGCTGTTGTGGAGGAGCTCGATCGACCGTGCGTTCATCGCCGCGCACACGACCGGGATTCTCCGAGCTCTGAGCGAATCGGTGCGCGAGTTCACGCCGAAAGCGACGCGCCGAAATCTGCGGCCTGCGTCGAGGCACGATGTCGTGACGGCGCGCGCGCTGGTTCGGCGACGCCAGAGCTGCGTTGTCGCTCTACTGCCAGGGATCTGAATCAATCTGTCGTCCGGGACGGCGAAGAACGCCGCGCTCGATCAATCTGCATCTCGGCTACGGGCCAGCATCGGCAAGCGCGGACGCGGACCGTTCTCGCTGACCGGGCCAGCCGAACGCGATGGGCGGACGCGAAGTCGGCGGCATGGCGACGCTGCTGTCCGGGCCATCGCGATCTTGCCGATCCCGAGCATCGCGCCGAAGATTGCCGCGCTGTGGGGCGTCGACTGCGGTTCCGTCGACGCCCGGGCAAGAACCGCTGTCGAATTGTTCGATGCATTGCGCGGCGCGGCGACGATGCAAGATGGTTTGGATTGCCTGCACGAATCCCGCCCAATCGATGCCGAACCAAGGCGATCGTGCGCGCCGGTCTGGAGCGCGCCGAGCTCGTCGTGCTGCAGGAGGCCTACACGGACACCGAGACCGCCGCATTCGCCGACGTTCTTCTTCCAGCGACGACGTGGGGCGAAAAAGACGGGACGGTCATCGAACTCGGAGCGTCGCATCTCGCGCGTTCGTCCGGCTGTCGCGACCGCCCGGCGAGGCGCGCGACGATTGGCGAATCGTCGTCGACTTCGCGCGGCGCCTGGAAGCACGACTGCAATCGCGGCGCGAGGCCGACGCTCTTTCCGTATCGCGTACCGGAAGACGATCTTTCGGGAACATGCATCGACGACTCGCGGTCGCGATCTCGACATCGGCGGGCTCTCCTACGAAGTGCTGGAGGCTCGGGGCCCGCAGCAGTGGCCTTTCCGCCGGTGTCAGCGAAGCGGGCAGGCGCGTCTCTACGAGGACGCGAGTCTTTCCGACGGGCCGATGGCGCGCACGGTTCGCAACGTTCGCGTTCAAGCCCGTGGCGGAGCCCGTCGACGCTCGCTATCCGTTCCGCCTTGAACACCGGCGCGTCTGCGCGATCAATGGCACGCGATGAGCCGCACCGGCAATGTCGCGCGGCTCTTCCAGCACGTCGATGAACCGAGGCTCGCAATGCATCGCGCCGATCTCGCGCGACGGGGGATTTGCGGCAGGCGACATCGTGCGCGTCGAATCGAGGCGCCGGCGCTCGCGACACGGTCGAAGCGAGCGATGATGATCTACGCCCAGGTCAGGCTTTTCTTCCGATGCATTGGGAAGCGCGAGTCTTGGCGGACAGGGGAATGGGGATCAACGCGCTGACCTCTCCGGCTCTTTGTCCGATGTCGAAACAACCCGAGCTCAAGCACGCAGCGGTACGAGTGACGCGAATGGATTTGCGATGGCGTCTGTGTGCTTTCTGGATTCGCGAGCAGCCTGCCTGCGCTTGAAGTGCGCGCCACGCTTCGGCGGCTGCTCGAGAGATTTCCCTTCGCGAGCGTTACGCTGATCGGGCGCGAGCGCGAGGGTGTGCCTGCTCGCGCTGCCGCCGATGATGGCAGTCGACGCCTCGCTCATCGCCGAAATCGACCGGGCATTCCAGCTCGACGATCCTTCGGTGGCGCGGTACGACGATGCTCGCCGCGGCGTCGGGCGGCGAATTCGTGTCGCCGACGGACATCTCGAGGCAGTTCGACTGTCGGGAGACACTTCGGCCGAGTTGTGGTTGCGAGAATGGTTGCAGAACGCCCAGGACGTAAGCGAGCCAGGTGCGTCGCTGCTCGTTCCCGGGGCAAGCGCGCCTGCGGGATTCGTGTCGCGCGGCCGCGTCGTTTGCAGGCTGTTTCTGACATCGGCGAGACGAAGATCCGAGAGGCGCTGGCTTCATTCTGATGGTCCCGGCGGCAGCTGCGCTCGCGAAAGCGCAAGACGCATTGAAGTGCGGCACGAATTGCGGATCATCGCTTGCCGAGCTCAGGGACAGCTCGCCGCGGCGACCCGCTGAAGCGCTGGATTTCGCGGCGGCGCAATTCGTTATTCGCCGCATCCATTCCCTCGACGGTGCGGAGATGTGCGGCGAGCCCGCGGCCTTGGGATGAGGCATGCGTCCGCGGAACTCTCGGCACATTTCCGTCCGCCGGCAGCGTCTGATCGCAGCCCCGCCGTGCTAATCTGACCTCGAGCCCGTTGCTGCAGGCGCTCGAAGCGCAGCAGACGCCGGAGGAGGATGGACGGCGCCAGCGCAACCGCCGACGGCGCTCGGTCTTCGCGAGAGCGCGTTTGACGGATATTTGCGACAATCGCGGGAAAGCAGGCCTTTCACGCAAGGCGAGGCATTGGTGAGCGTGCAGCATCGACTACGGCGACAAGATTCCCGAACAACGTGAATTCTCGCCGAGGATCGCGCGTTGCGCCGCGCGCTCGAACATTGGCAACCTCGTTTCCTCGATTGGTGGAAGGAGATGGGGCCGGAGGGCTCGCTCGACTACGATGTCTATCTCCGTACCGCGGTCAGCGTCGAGCGCGACGGTTGGGCTCACTTTCGACTACGTAAAGATGCCCGAGTATCGCTGGAGGTATCTTTCTCGCGCCGACCGAGCCCGAAGGAGAGATCAATTTCGGCGAGCACAAGGGCCAGCCTGCCTGGCAGGATGTCTCCGGGCGAGCACCGTGCCAACCTTCGACGCATCATCGTCACTCAAGGCGACACCGAGCCCGCGTCGGTCGAGCAGCAGCGCCATCTGGGCTCACCTGTCTGTCGCTCTACGGTACCTTCGCAATCTATTTCAGGTCAACGTCGAGGAAGGCCGGCACCTCTGGGCGATGGTCTACCTGTTGCATCGCTATTTCGCCGGCCGGGACGCGAGGAAGCTGAGGCGTTGCTCACGAGGCGCCCGGCGACGGCGACAACCTCGCATTCTCGGTGCTTTCAACGAGAAGACGCCTCGATTAGTTTCGCCTTCATGTTCACGCACTCCGACCGGATCGTGACGGAAAGTTCCAGCTTTGCGCGCTGGCCGAGTCGGGATTCAGGCCGCTGGCACGAACCACGCGCTTCATGCTGACCGGAAGAGGCCCATCACATGTACATCGGTGAGTCGGGCATCTCGCGAGCGATTCAGCGAACTTGCCAGGTGATGAAGGAGTCGGGACCGACGACCGGCCAGAGGTTCGCCCGGCAGGCGCGATCGACATCGAGACGATTCAGCGCTATCTCAACTTTCACTACAGCGTCACCCTCGATCTGTTCGGCGCCGATCAATCGTCCAATGCGGCGACTTTCTACTCGTCGGGTCTCAAGGGACGGTGTCGGCGAGACGCGGCGCAAGGACGATCGCGTCTTGAGAGGCGCGACGTATCGACCGCTCGATATCGTCACGGCGAGATCGTCGATCGGAAGCGCCGATGCTGAACGCGCTTGAACGAGGTTCTGCGCGACGACTACATCAGGGATTCCGGCCGGCGGAATCGAGCGTTGGAACAAGGTCTTCCAGCGCATGGGATTCGCCCATCGACTCGCGCTGCCGCAGCAAGCTCTTCCATCGGCGAGATCGGCACGCTCGCGGGCGTGCGCATCTCGCCCGATGGACGCGTCATCGACGAAGCCGAGTGGAATGCAAAACTGTGAATGCGCTGGTTGCCGACCGGAAACGGACCGCGGCTTCGTCGCGTCGTTGATGAAACGCGTCGTCGAACCAGGCAAGTTCGCGAGCTGGATCGCACCGCCCGCCGCGCGGGATCAACCGTTTGGCGACCGAGCACGAATACGTTCGTTTTAACTAGCGCCACGCCGGAGCCGACACAGCGCGTCGCAGGTTCGGTGCGCTCGATCATCGACTACTCGACCATGCTCATTTTTCGCCAGCTTTTGACCCGCAGTCGGCAACCTACTCCTACGTCGCCGGCGATCCGCGGACACGCAGGGCCGTACTCATCGATCCGGTATTCGAGCACGTTCGCCGGGATGCGGCGCTGATCAAGCGAACTGGATTCAACGCTGGTCGGGTCGCTCGAAACGCATGTCCACGCGCGATCACGTGACGGGTGCATGGCTGATGAAGCAGCCAGCTCGGCATGTGACATCCTGGTGTCGGCAGCGGGTGGCGCGAAGGGCGCCGATCGTGCTTTGGCGCATGGCGATCGCGTTGCGCTTCGGCAAGCGTTATCTCGGAAGTCCGCTCCGACCCCGGCCATACGCATGGTTGCGTCGACGTTCGTGCTCGACGACGAGAGCGCGGCGTTCACCGGCGATTGCCTGCTGATTCGCGGAAGCGGCCGCACCGATTTCCAGCATGGCGATGCGCGCGCGATGTTCCGCTCGGTGCGCGGCAGAAGATCCTCGACGTTGCCGTCGCACGTGCCTGCTCTATCCCGCGCATGACTATCGCGGCTTGACGGTGACGAGCGTCGGCGAAGAGCGCCGCTTCAATCCGCGGCTCGGCGGCGATATCGGCGAGACAGACTTCGTCGGCTACATGGACAATCTCGGGCTTCCGCATCCGAAGCTGATCGACATCGCGGTGCCTGCGAACCTTCGCTGCGGACGGCCCGAGACCGATCGCGGCGCTGCCCCTCGAGCCGTCGTGGGCTCCTGACATTCACCTTCGCCGGATTCTGGGAGATACAGCCGGCATGCAGCTGGAAGATACCGCGCCAGCGGTTAGCAAAGCTGACCGACGCTCGGCGAGACGGACGAGTCTTCGACGGGCCGCTCGGGCACATCCGCGGTGTGCAGCTCACTCCGGCCCGCCGACAGTTGCCGAAGCGGAGCGATGAGCTCGGTCGGGATCGGCCCGTCGTCACCGTTTGCAGATCGGCGCGCGCTTCGGGCGTGCAAGCCGTGGTGTTGCTGCAGAAGGCGCCGTTTCCCAGCGACGTCGCGAATCTGGCGGGCGGAATGACCCGCTGGCGCGAAGGTTACGCGGTGATGGTTGAAGATCGAGTAGCGAGAAATGAAGCCGACGTTTCGCGTCGATCGGCTGCGTTAACTGTCCTAGTCCTCCACAGGCTGCCTGAGACGCCCCTTCACGGGTGCGCCTTGCTCTAAATTCTCCTCGTCGTTCAAGCTGGCGCAGGATGCCGACCAGTTTCGGAGTGTGCGCGTCCGAGCCGCGCAGCTTCGCTGATGACTGATCGGATTGGCTTTGGTCAGCCGGTTGAGCCGCGTGAGCAGGCGGATACGTTGGCGCCTTGTGAGCTTGGCCTCGGACGAGTGCCAGCGCAGGAACAGTCGCGGCAGCTCGCCGTCGCCGAACAGCGTATTGAGCTCGTGGGCCGTCACGTAGACGAGGAACAGCACCATCAGCCAGATCTGGATCGCCAGGAAGCGCGGCCACGAGAATTGCGCGACGAGGAAGCTCGGGAAATCGTCGAGAGCCCGCCGTCGCGCAAGAAATGCAAACAGAGCCTTCGGCGAGGCGGAACACGAACACGCACAGCCAGTAGATCGTGGACTTGAACAGGATAGGCTGGATCAGCGGCGCACCGTCGAAGCGGTGCATGAAGCGCAGGTTGTCGACCACCAGCACCGCCTTGCCGACCAGCAGCGCGGCGAGCGTCGCGGCGAAGAAATTGGTGAACGGAATGCCGTGCTCCTGTAGCGTCATCCAGCGCGTGAACAGGATCAGGTTGAAGCCGAAGAAGAAGAAGATGGTCGGCGGCAGCACGTGCTTCACCTGCACGAGCCACCAGTCGAAGGCGCGCCGCCAGAGTGGCGCTGGCGCTCCCGAGGCGGCGGGAACGGACGGCGTCATGGCTTCCTCCGGCGATCCGCGTCGAGAACGCGCGTGGTGGTCAGCGAACGCACGAGCGTGCTGACCCATCGACTCACCGCAGGTCGCCGGGCCAGGACACAACAAATACGGAATGTCCAGATCAGCACTGACATGACGATCGAAATGACCACGCAGGTCATGGACATCGGAAAGTAGAAGCCTCCGCTCTCCGACTCGACGCGGATGTCGCCCGAAGCCGGCCAAGCCCCAGCTGAAAACCACGGCGAGTAATCCGCGACGACCAAGACCGCGCCGATGACGATCAGCGTTCGTTGCATGGCCGATATGGTAATTCCGGGCCCCGACAACGTTTCGACATGCCCAGGCGCAACACACTGACGATCTGCAATCGCCCGTCACCGCGTCATTGAAGCGCGCTGACGCGATCGACAATCGCGCATGTCGACTTCGCCCAATTAGCCGCACGATAGGCGTTCACGAGCCGCCCGGCTTCTCGACGCCACGGTATCGAAACTGCGGCAGGTTCATGTCCGCGGTTGCCCAGAACGAGACGCTGGAGGTCATAACGTCATCGCGCCCCGGGCTCTACTACTGGGGCGCGCCGCGCCACGAATAGACGCTGACGATAATACCGCGCAGCTTATAGACGACCGCCGCCGCCTTCCGGTCGGCCAACCGATCGACTCGCGCCCTGACGAGATCGAAGCCTTGCGCCGAAAGGTCGCGCACTCGGCGCGAATTGAGCCGCCCTTGAACCATGGGCGGACGACGTGTCGATCCGACGACGCGACGTCGATCCGCGCGCCCTGCGGCGACAGCGAGGCGACGGATGTGCAACGGCGGACTTTGACCGCTCGAACCAGGGATCTTGAACGGAGTCGAACGGATGGTAAGGCGTTATTGACAATCCGCCGATCGCCGCGATGATCGCGGTCACGGTTCCGAATGCCAGCGTCTGTACCAACGCAGGGCGGCCGCTCGAGTAGCGTCGCGCTGCCACCGATGGCGTCGATCGTGCATCTCTCGAGCCGGCCTGATGCGAGCTCGATCTCACGCATGACAGCCTTCCGTACTCCCGGCGGCGCCCGTGCCTCGGTCCGCAGTCCGCAATGCCGTTCGCATCGCAGTGCGTTGCTGCGCAAATGCGGCGCACACGCGGCAGCGCGATGCGAGCGGCGATTTCGGCCGTCGTCGGTCGAGCTCGTCGTCGATATGAGCGTCCAGCATTCGCAGGGCAAGCGCGCAGTTCATTTTTGCGACCTCTTCGGCGTTAATACGCCCGCCGCAGTGTCACGCGCTCGCGCCAGTCGTGACATCACGGTCCCGATCGGAATCTCGACGATGGCGCTGATTTTGTACGACAATTCCTGAGTCGGCAGACGATCACTTCGCAGTGAATGGCGCGGGGCCGCCGGATGTCGCGCGGTGCAGCCAATCATCCGAGCTGCGGATGGCATCTCCTCGGTGCTGCTGCGTGGGGCGGTACCGATGCGCCGCCATGCAACTCTTCCACGTATTCGTCTGACGGCGGCGCCGCTCGCACAGACTGAGCAGGACAGAATGACCGCGAGAAACCAGCGCGCGAATTTAACCTGCAATTGATCGAACGCGCACGAACGCCCGCGCGGCGCATCCGTCCTGGGTACCACGTCGCGCGCGGTATCGTCGCGCCGTCATCCACCGCGCAGATTGCAGAAGCGTGAGTCGAGGTGACGAGATCTGCTGTTCGAACTCTCGCAATTCTTCGCGCGGCGGTCAATGTGCAAGCTCCTGAGTTTCCGGTCCATTATCTGATAGATTCTGACGCGCAGCCGTTGATTCCCTGGGCGCGAAGGCCGCCGGATTTTCAATAAAACGCCGGCCGCGTGCCGTCTTTGGCAAGACAGGGGCTCCTGGTTTCAATGCGCCCTGATCCTCATTCAACTCATCTGACGAGGCGATGGCGGATCTTTCGAAACTGCTAACACCGATGTGAACTGCAATCGGACCGACTGGATTCGACCGACGGCACCCCGAAAGCTCGCCGCCGGGCGCCGTCCTGAAGGAGCCGTGGGGCACGACCACGGGCCGGGAACGGGCTACGGTACGCAGCTCGGCGAGCACCATCATCCCCAGCCGGATTGCCATTGTGTGTCACGCGGCGGCTAATCCCGATGCCAAGGAACGCTCAAGAAAGCTTTCTGCGTGGCGGTCAACAGCATGCCGATGCAACCGGATTTCATCATATTTACCACGGCGACTTGACGCACACGACCGACGATCCGAAGTGAGCGCGCCAACGGATGAGCAGTTCAAGCAGATCGTCGGCGAGCTCAAAGCGAAGAATCTGCGCCATCTCGGCGAGCACGACGCGGTTTTCCGATAATGGCAAGGCATTCATCGAGAATTTCTGGCGCGACTCACTACGCGTTCGGATCACAAGGGTGTGCATTTCATCGATCGATACTCGTCCGACCCGGCCGCAGCGATCGGCGGCGAGCAGCTCGAATGGCTGAAGGCGGATCTCGAACAGCCGTGGACGCGCGGGTCGGTGTCACGCAACGTCGCCGCTTCTTCGATCTCTGCCCGCGAATGGGATTGGGCGACCAAAAAGACGGCGCGAAGTGAGCGATCGAATTGCTGCAGACGGCTGACAACGTGACCGCTCCTGGGCGGCCACATCCATCAGGAAATCACACGATGACCGGCAATATCGCTCATCACTCGGCGAAGTCGTAAGCGATCGCGCTCTTCCATCGCGGGATCGCAACCGAGGCGGCTTCCGGTTCCCTGGGACGCGAGCGTGCCGTACTAAGGGCCTTGGCCGGGAGGTCGAGGCCGAGCCTGCCGGCGCGCCCACCGAACCCGTGGTCAGAGCTGGATCATGCCAATGAATCAGCGATAGTTCTTCGAGCTTTCGCAGCGCTCGGTGCTTGCGCGCTGATTCCGATTCAGCAATACGTAACTGAACGAAGTAC
>ERZ1370068.10577-contig-9263_pt1 | contig 16882 bp, 25 predicted proteins | sample MGYA00561227_ERZ1370068 | MGnify/ENA primary metagenome ERZ1370068 (study PRJEB38410, sample SAMEA6850437) | metagenome | study: Metagenomic assessment of the ecological functions of the soil: analysis of the soil microbiota associated with the...
AGGTTACGTATTGCTTCCGGCGCCGAACCACTTCTCGGTACATACCCGAGGTGGAGATACCGGAATTGTTTCGTCGAATGACCCACTGCACTCGTAGGAGCAAACCTGAATCTTCCGTCGCCACCACGGCCCGGTCAGCGATGAGGTTTGGCACCTCATGAATATGATTGCGGACTAAGCGGATGTCAGCCCTGATCCGAATATGATAAGTAGTAGTCTGTTTCAGGCTGCCTTTGCCCGTAACCGTGTGCGTGAAATCGCCCTCCCATTCAGTGAGATAGGCAGTATTGCTCTTTGCTGGCGTACTGTAACGATGACCTCGCCCGAAGATCCGGGGCCTGATACCGGCAAGTCGGCCAAGATCTGCAGTTGTTGGCCCAGGTAAGCATGTTGAGCGATTTCCGCCGATCAAAACGGCTCTGTTATTCTGGCCCGGGTCCCCGCCGAATTCACCCCTGAAGAGTGAGCTAGTTTGGAATACTCATCCACTTGCATGAACCAGATACTGGGAGCCAGCAGGGTCTCAAAGTTGCCATTGGTCGGGAATCCAGTGAACGCCAAATCGGCTCCGCTTTGTGAATCATGGCCGAGCCCATGCAACGGTAAATCCACTGCTACTGAGAGGTAGTCGAAGGGGCGTTGCTTGAACCCATCACCCTCAGGATAAATCTTATTTGCCCCCAGCAGCCGATCAAAAACGAATCTCGACGCCTCAAAATCACCGAACCGTTAACCGCGTCTGTCCAGCCGGCATAGACAGAGGCACCTTCTCTTTAATCGCGTCTCTCACTCCAGAGGCCTTTTGACTGGCACTACTACAGGAGGCGATGAAGACAAAGCTGCCCGGACTGAATTGGCCCCAATAGTCCCGGATGAACTGGCTGGTGATGCCATAAAACTCATCAGTCAAGATTTTCCCATCCTTCACGTCAACAATATTTACACTGTATACAACGCGATTTCTCTACTGCCTGGCTTTGGGACTAAGTCCGCCGCCAGTTCTTTGTCACGGGTTGCGTTCGGTACGTCGGAAGTCATCAGGGCGTAAGCATTCCCCGGCAGCGGTCTCGGCCGTACCACCATGTCCCTCGAAGAAGAAGACCCCGTCGCCTCCAACATGCCTTCAGATTCTCGACCGTGGCTGCTTCATTGATCGGGACATAGTTCTGCGCGGTCAACCAGTTGCTGATATCGGGAACTGGATTGCTGGAACAACCGGCCGAGGGTAAAGTACAGGCGGGCCTTCGCGCGATTGAGGAAGGCTCTCTGGTTGGGGACTTGCTAACCGGGATTGAGCGACTTCGGAGCTGGAGGCTGGGGTTGAACTCGCTGGCAGATCTGGTTCCCGATTATTAACAACGATCAGTTCTACCCCGTCCGTATAAGTCGCCCAGACGCACGAATCAGTTGAGATGCCAGCGGTGGTGAACTCCGGGCGGCTGAGGATGAAATTCAGCAGTTCTGATTCACCCCGCCTGGGTTGGCGCTGTTTTTCAGGGCCTCGAACTTTGCTTTCACCGCGTCCAATGCGGCTAAACGCTGTTCCGGCGTGAGTGATGGAGGTGTTGGCGTCGGCGTAGGCTTGCGGCCCCGAATCTATTCCCGTATTCGGCGGAAGCAATGAAGGCCTTGACCATCTCAGCGTTGATGAAATTCCCGTTGAATGCATTCAGCTTGGTAAGCCAAAAGTCATAACCCGTGTAGTCTGTGTCCTGCGGATCGTCCGGATTGCGCCGCAGGTAACCAAAGTACTGCATCAACACGAACGCGCGGTTGAATTCCGCGTTCACCAGGTTCTGATGTTCGGCAATTGTCCGGAGCACCTGCGCCCGTGTCTTCGCGCTGGTGGTCAGATCGTTCACCAGTTGATTGCGCTCTACCGAAGACAACGGGTTGCCGGCGTTTGTGTTCAGCTTGTCAACGTACTGCGCCGGCGTCAGAGAAGTTGGTAAGGCGGTGGTGAAACCGCAAACGCTGCACAAACTCGGAAGTGAAGGACTGCTTGTTGTCTTCCAGTTGTTGCTTGCCAGTTTCCCTGGTTGACGATCACACCCTGGCCGATCTCCTGCGTGTCCAGACAGAAATTCGTTCAGGCGAACGATGGGCACCGAAAGTTGATGTGCGCCCTGGTACGTTGATGCGCTGGTGGCATCCCCATAAGCAGCCTTGTAAAGACGTTCCACCAAATAGCCGCTCTGCTGAAACTCGATTGAGAGATAGAACGACGCTGAGACGTTGATGCGCTTAACTTCCGTGCACTGCTGGTCCGACGCCGCACGAAGTAATCTGGTTGAGCCAGAAGTTGAGGCCGCTCGGGTCAGGTTCGCGGTTGAGAAAATCCAGATAGTGTATCGGCACAAAGAAGCTGGCCGTGACGATGGGACTTACGCCATTTGCGACGTCATTATCGGCGATGGTTAGTGGTTGCGGTTGCTGGTGAGCCTAACGTGGCCCCCGATGGGTTGGTGAGACTGACGGTGAAAGTCTCGGGGCCCTCAAGATACGCGTCGTCGATGATCGCAACCGAAACGGATTTGGAAGTTTCGCCGGCAGCGAACTTGACGGCGCCGATACTGGTTTCGTAGTCGCAGCGCGAAGAGCAATGCCAGTGATCGCATTGCAATTCTGCGCGCCGGCCAGATCGCTGGTCGCCAGGGCCACGGTCGCCGGGTCCGCTGGTGTCACCTGAGCGCGTGACAGAGAGCGTAACTCGCTGGTCACCTTCGCCGGCGCTGTAGTTCGCGGCGCTGAATTGAACGGTCGCTCCGGTCAGGGTGGAAGACAATTTGAGTCCGCCGCCGCGAGAAGAGACGTCAGCTGTCCCCCTGGCTGGTGCAGCCTACTCGGTTCGTCAGCCGCCGCGCGCGCCCGGGACATTAGTGGCTCACTCGTCTTCGCGCTTTCGTTCTGGAGTCGTGGCAAGGCGGCGTGGCTCACTCCGGCCTGCGGGCCCCCACCAGCCCGTGGCGGCCACGAAAGCCGAGATGATTGCAATAACCACAAAATTTCTGTCTTGAGCCATCCGCATGATCTTCAAACTCCTTCGAAACTAAAGACCAGGTCTGATTCCACTGGCGCCTGCGCGCCGCCAAAGTGAAAGAGGCCTTCTCCTGCGTGCCTACCTAATTAACGCGCAAGCCGTGCAACATTCGGCTCAGCCCGACATATCAGACTGGCCTTTGGCCGCGGACAATATGCAAACTTCGGGTGAGGTCACACGGCTGCTCCAGGACTGGAGTGATGGCCGCCGCGAGGCACTGGACCAGTTGCTGCCGCTGGTTTACGACGAACTGCGCCGTCTGGCGCACAGTTACCTCACTCGTGAACGCTCCGGCCACACGCTGCAGACCACCGCGCTGGTTCATGAAGCCTATCTAAAATTGATCGATCAACGCTCAGTCAATTGGCAGAACCATGGGCAATTCTTTGCCATCTCCGCCCAGGCGATGCGCCGCATCCTCATCGACAGCGCGCGCCGGCGCACTTCCGGCAAACGTGGCAGTGGTGGCCCAAAAGTCTCGCTCGACGAAGCTGCAACCATTTCGGCTGAAACAGCGAGACGAATCACTACTGGCTCTCGATCTCGCTTTGCAGGAATTGGAGAAAATTGACCCTGAGCAAAGTAAGATCGTCGAGCTGCGTTACTTCGCCAGCTTGACGATCGAAGAGACGGCGGAGGTTTTGAAGAGTTCGCCCGCGACGGTCAAGCGCGAATGGACGATGGCGCGGGCGTGGCTTTATCAGGCGATCAGCGGTGCGCGCGAAGCTCCGGCTGAGCCGAACGATTGAGTGTTTGCGCGTTATTAGTGGGAGCGCATCAAGCCATAGAACCTGTTCTTGTTCTTAGCGCCTTCATTCGAGGTCCCATTGTCAGCTCCGCCCGAAAGTCATGTTATGGCCACAAACCGGCAGCAACTCAAACAGCTCTTCAACGCCGCGGTTGAACTGGCGCCGCCTGAGCGTGAAGCTTTTCTCAAAGTAAATTGCGCAAACGATGACGAGCTTGTTAGCGAGGTTTCCGCGCCTTTGACCGCGCACGATTCCGCAGGCAATTTCATTCAACAACCAGCGCTGATCGACGTTGGTTTGGTGACAATCGATGAGCACGAACGCAGTCCCGCGATCACTGGTCAACAGATCGGCACTTATATAAGTCATCAGAGAATTGGGACGCGGCGGCATGGGCGCCGTCTATCTCGCAGCCCGCGCCGATGAATCCTTCGACAAGCAAGTCGCTCTAAAACTCATCAAGCGCGGAATGGACACCGACGCCATCATCAAGCGCTTTGTGATGGAACGACAAATCCTCGCCAATCTGGATCATCCAAATATTGCACGGATGATTGACGGCGGCACCACGGACGATGCACCTGCCTTATATTTCGTATTGGAGTACATAGAAGGCACCACCATCATCTCGTTATTGCGACGAACACAAACTCAATACGCTGGAACGACTGAAACTTCTTCTTCAGGTTTGCGCCGCCGTTCAGTTCGCGCATCGGAATCTGGTCGTTCATCGGGATCTTAAACCGAGCAACATCATCGTAACGAAAGACGGAACACCGAAGTTGTTGGACTTCGGCATCGCCAAACTGCTGAGTTCGGATTCCACTTTAGGCGAAGCGACGGAGACAATCGCGCGCTTGCTCACGCCAGAATACGCAAGCCCTGGAACAGTTGCGCGGGTTGCCGATAACCACGACCAGTGACGTCTATTCGCTGGGAGTTGTCTTGTACGAGTTAGTTGAGTGGCCATCAGCCATTCCGTCTCGCCAGCCGCTCAGCTGGAAGAGATTGCGCGGATTATAACGGCTTCTGAACCACTGAAGCCCAGTGTCGTTATCACGCGAACGCGCCCCGACGCGACGCAGTCAAACCGAAAACGACCATCGCTTACTTACCCCGGCAGCAATCAGCCGATGTAGAGAAGGAAGCGTCGATAAACTCCGGCGGCCGCCTTATGGGAGATTTGGATAACATCCTCCTAAAGGCTTTGCGGAAAGAACCCGAGCGCCGCTACTCGTCCGTGCAGGATTTGTCGGCAGATATTCAGCGCCATTTAACCGGCTTACCGGTCCTGGCGCGAGAAGATACGTTTGCTTATCGGACCGGTAAATTCATTCAGAGAAATACGGTCAGTGTTGGCTGCGGCTACTGGTGGTGGCTATTACTCTGGTTACCGCAAACCGTCGTGACCACCTGGCAGAGCACCGTCGCCAAGCGTGAGCGTGCCAACGCGGAACGTCACTTCAAGGAAGTGCGGAACCTGACAAATTCCTTTCTGTTCGACTTTCACGACTCGATAGCTGATCTGAACGGCGCAACCTCAAGCGCGTGAGATGGTTGTTAAGAAAGCGCAGGAGTATCTGAGCACCCTGGCCCAGGAAGTTCGGCAACGATCGCGAACTGCTCTGGGAACTCTCTACTGCATATCTAAAACTTGGCGATGTGCAGGGACGACCTGGGATTTTCGCGCACCGGTGATACGTCCGGGGCTTTGAAGTCTTACGAACAATCGCTCGACATTCGTCGACGTCTGGTGGCGCTGGAACCGAATAACCGGGATTATCAACTTGGCCTTGCCCATCACGCTCTCCCGCTTTAGTCCTATCAACCAAGGTCCTGGGCAATCCAAACTTGTCTGCTGAGCGAATGCGCGAATCGATGGAGATAGCGGACAAACTCTTGTCGCAAGCCTCACGACCTGGCCACTCTTCAAGCGGCATTCAGGGCTCCGGCTTTTCTGGGTGATGCGTTGGCCGGAGTTAGGTAAGCACTGAGGAAGCCGCATCGATGTATCAAAAATCTCTGTCCATCGCCAGAACGTATGAAAGCTGAATCATTGCCTGAGAAAGAAGTCACCTTGCGATATGTTCGTCGCTTATGAACGACTCGGCTTTATTTTATCATCAACGGGCGACTGGCAAAGGCGATCGATTGCGATCCTTGAGATGTTAGCGAAGACAGAAGCATTGTGTGCCCTCGATCCAACCAGTCTCGACTATCCAGTCGAGACAAGGCGACGGCTTTGGATCATGGTGGTGGCGATTCGTTTCGGGAGCTAAGAATCATCAGAAGGCACTGGAGAACGGACAACGCGGTCGGGCAGTAGCACGACGATATTCTTCTGCAAGGATCCCGCAAAATGCCCGCGAAAAAGATGTCGGGGACTGCTCACATCACGTCAGCGGAAACCCCTGCTGGCTGCTGGCAATTATCGTGGCGCGTTGGCGCTCTGCAACGCACCGTAGCTATTCGGCGTGAACTGGTATACGGATCAGGACAATGTGGAATATCCGGACGATCTGGCGAACAGCTTAACTTTGACAGGCGAAAGTCTGGCGGCGAGTGGTAATTCCACGAGTGAGTTGAGGCCCTCCGGGAAGCGCGGGCGTTCGGGGAACCGATAGTCTCAGCGCATCGGCAGCGAATCGATTATCGTCGTGAATTGGCGCGACTCTTACACTGACATGGGGGCAGCTTTCAGCTGCTTTGAAGGACCCAAACGATGCGGAAGTTCGTGGTATCGGAAGGGTCTTGATTTGTGGAATGAACTGCAGAACCAACACGCTTATATGGGCCAAAGAGACAAACATGCCAGGGAGACGTTTTTGCGGAAAGGCTTTCTCACGTTCACGTTAATCCAGGCGTCAAAGCTGGAAAGCGGATCACAATGAGATCAGCCGGCAGCGTTATAGAGTCTAGCTTCGCGCTCGCACATGGCGCCAGACCCCACGCCGGGATGAGAATCAAGACGACGAAGATCTACGAGGAGAGATAGTAAGAAAACTGGAGAAGGAGGCAGTCAGCGCTTTCTACTACCCACTGCCTCCTCAAACCAGCCCCGCCAGCGCTTTATTCCATTGAAAAGCGGGTCGAGACACTCGTGGCACACCCGCTTCCAATGACATTTCCGTTGACGTCAAGGACGTCATTTGTTGCGGTTGACGTGTAATGATCACCCGTCTCGTCGAGTGTGATGGCCGCCCTGACAACCCCGCTTCCGACAAACGAGCCGGCCGCATCGAATCGCATGAAACGTACGGCGAAGGAATACTCGTTCCAGCCGTGCTCGCGTTTCCAAATTCCGTTACCGGGACTTCGAAATATGCTGGGGCCGATAGTTTCTAAGCAGCGTTCCGCCCTTTGCGAATGTGACCTGAATTGCGGTTGGTGGCTATCGGCTCGCCGGTCTCACAGTTTCTGCGAGTGACTTGCGTGACCCACACACCGACAAGACTTCGCTGCAGGTGGGTCCTGGGCCCTGATGGTGGATCGCGACATCGCGAATGCGCTAACGATCGCCACGATCGCTAACGTGATTGAGGCAGGTGTCATCTTCTTCATAACGTCTTTCTCCTTCATTGGTGAGTCAATCCATGTTCCCCGTCACTCTCGTAAGCGACGAATCGATCAGGAACTTGTCATGAAGTCTGCCGCGGCTGATTTCTCTGGACGCTTAGAGCGGAGTATGGAAGTCGTAGCGACGGCCTGGAGATTTCAAAATGGACAGGATCAGCCCGCGGGAATGAACTCGATCACTGAACGGTGTTACAATCCGCACCGCAAGGAGCAGTTCCTGGTGACGCCCCGGATGGAGGGGTTAGTATGGAGGTCCCCACGTCACATGGAGTTACCCAACTCCCCTTATGGATTGGAGCCGCGGCGACCAGGCCGCGCTGAATAAACTTCTACCGCTCGTGCACGAAGAGTTTGCGCTGGCTCGCCCATCACTACATGCGGGCCGAGAGCCCGAACCATACTCTGCAAACATCTGCCCTCGTCAACGAGGCTTATCTTCGACTAGTCGATCAAACGGACGTTCAATGGCAAAATCGGGCACACTTCTTTGGCGTTGCCGCGCAGGTGATGCGGCATATTCTGATCGACCATGCCCGTACTCAACGCCGCCTCAAACGGGGCGGCGATGCTCAACAAGTTCCGCTTGATGAAGCCATCGTCATGGCCCCGGAGCGGGCCGATGAACTCATCGCGCTCGATGAAGCGCTCACTCAACTCGAAGCAGCTGATCCCAGACGCAGCAAGGTGGTCGAACTACGCTACTTTGGCGGTCTCAGCATTGAAGAAACGGCCGAAGTGCTCAAGGTAAATCCACCACCATCAGCCGTGACTGGCGCTGGGCCAGAGCTTGGCTCTACAGGGCCGTGACCAGCTCAGGACGTTAGCTGAGAAAGTAGCTTGGAGGCGTCCCGCCCGTGAATCACGCGCAAGATGCGCGTGCCACTCATTGGCAAAAACCTTTGCCAGGTTTCGGGTGTCGTTTGGCGCTTATGTAATTGGGAGCTGAATCTATGTCTCCTTTGAACCTTGAACAGGTTGAAGAGATTTTCCAGACTGCGATTGATCTGCCCCCGGAGCAGCGAGCGGTCTATCTCGGTAAGGTATGCGCGAGCAGCGGTGAAATGCGCGCTGAAGTTGATGCGCTCATTTTGGCCTACGAGGAATCCGCAGACTTCATCGAACGGCCAGCGATGGAGATCGACGCCGCCGTGGTGGCGAGGCTCGCTGGGTGGAGCGCTCATCGGTCAAACAATCAGCCATTACCGAATCATCGAGCGGCTGGGCGAAGGCGGGATGGGTGAAGTATACCTGGCGCAGGACACAAAGCTGGGCCGTCGCATTGCACTCAAGCTGTTGCCTGCCCGGTTCACTATAGACGCCGAGCGAGTTCATCGTTTTGAGCAGGAAGCTCGCGCGGCTTCGGCCCTCAATCACCCGAATATTGTTACGATTCACGAGATCGGCCAACCTGGACGCTTCACATTTCATCGCCACTGAATTCATCGAAGGGGTGACTCTGCGAGAGCATCTCGGCGCCGGGCGACTAAAGGTTGACGAAGCGCTCGCGGTGGCTACTCAAGTGGCCTCCGCGCTGACGGCGGCGCACGCTGCGGGGATTATGCATCGGGACATCAAACCGGAGAACATCATGCTCCGAAGTGATGGCTATGTGAAAGTGCTGGACTTTGGTCTGGCCAAGCTCACGCTGCCCTGACTTCGGCAGTCGATACCGAAGCTCAGACCAAGACACCGATCAAAACTGATCCGGGGATCTTGATGGGCACAGTCAACTATATGTCCCCGGAACAGTCGCGCGGTCAGGCCGTAGATGCGCGCACTGACATCTGGAGTCTCGGGGTCTTGCTCTACGAGATGTTGGCAGGAAGCACGCCCTTCAAGGGCGAGACGCCGAGTCACGTGATCGTTTCAATTCTGGAAAAGGAGCCATTGCCGCTCCCCGACTACTCGGCCGACGTGCCCGCCGCGCTGGAACGGATTGTCAGCAAGGCGTTGAACAAGAACCGGGACGAGAGATACCAGACCGCCCAGGAGCTGCATCTCGATTTGCAGAACCTGAAGCAGGATCCGAGAGGCTGGAGCGACGGCCTCGAGGCGCCCAATTCACACAGAGCGAAGGCAAACCAGAGACTGCGACGCGAGCGCGCGCTGCAGCCGCGGCAAGCGACCGCAGACCCGGGTCGATCACAGGTCAGACGGGGGTTTGGCCCAAACAGCATCCAGCGGCGAATATCTGGTCAGCCAGATCAAACGCCACGGAAGATCATTTGCTGCGATTGGGGTAGTAGCTCTGTGTGGCCGCGCTGGCGCTCAGCTATACGTATTTCTTCCGCCGTCGCCTTCGATCAACCGTACCTCGATCAACTCGATCGCCGTTATGCCCTTCGCGAACGAAAGCGGAGATCCCAAACTCGAATATCTTTCTGACGGCCTGACGGGCGATCTAATTGAGAGTCTCTCAAAAGTTCCGGGTCTGGAGGTGAAGGCCCTTTCCACGGTGGTTCGTTATAAAGGAGCGAACTCCGATGCACGAAGGATCGGCCAGGAGCTAAAATGTAGAGGCGGTTCTGTTCGCGCACCTGATCGAAACCGGTGAGGACCTCACTCTCCAGGTTGAGCTAGTAGATTCGCGGAATGGAAATAATCTCTGGCGGCGAGACATATCAGAAGAAAGTATCAGGTCTGGTCGTCCTGCAGAGCGAATTGGCACGAGACCTCGTTGGCAAACTTAGCGTCCCGATCACGGATAAGACTCGAGAAAAGTTAGCGAAGCATGACACCGAAAACTCTGATGCCAATCTGCTTTACCTTAGCGGCGTGAATCACGCTCGCAAGCTAACCGAGCAAGACATCAAGAAAGCAATTGAACTCTTCTCGCAAGCAATACAGAAGGACCCCAAATACGCTACAAGCCTACGCCGCGATGGCCAGCGCGCACCGTAGTCTTACGCTGTGCTGTGATGGCCACCCGTCGGAGTTACTGCAGGCAAAATTAGCCGCGCAGAAAGCAGTGGAACTCGACGACGAACTGGCGGAAGGGCACAGCGCTCTCGCTGCCAGCATTTATCGTACGATTGGAACTGGGCGGAAGCGGAGAAAGAATATTCAGCGCGCGCTGGAACTGGACCCAAACAGTTCGATGTCGCATTTTCAGTATGGTGACTTCCTTGGATTCATGGGGAGAACCGACGAGGCGGCCGTCCAAAAGACCGCGCCTTGAAGCTGGAGCCGTTTGAGCCATTCTTCGCCTGCTCGAGTAGGTAGCAGCCAAGACCCTGAGAAGGCGCTGAAACAAATCCTGTACGCTATCGACCTCGATCGCAATTACTGGTTTTCCCATGTCATGGCTGCCGGTATATATAGTCGGAGGAAGGAGTACGATAAAGCTATAGCAGAAGCCCAGTTGGCAAAAAACTTTCACCTGACCAGACATGGTCGGACGCAAACCTCAGCCGCATCTACGTAGATGCCGGCAAACCTGAAGAGGCCCGTGCGATCCTTGACCAATTGCTCCTGCGTTCAAAGTCGCGTTTCGTTCCGCCTTATCACATTGCGCTGGTTTACAACTATCTCGGTGACAAGGAACAGGCCCTTCACTGGCTGGAGAACGGCATATGACATTCATGACCCGAAGATGACTTTTCTAAAGAGCCATGGATTGGAAGAATGTCGAGAACGATCCGCGCTTTCAGGACATCATGCGCCGTGTCGGTTTTGTTGCCGCTAAATAACGCGAACCGTTTGATATTCAACCCGTGTGTACGAACTGGATCTGATCTGACAGCTCGATTCCTGTCGGGAGGGACCTATCATGAAAACATCTCGGGTTTTGCGGATAGTGCTTTCTTTCGATCGTGTTAGGCTGTGTTGGGCCGGCTTTCTCCCAATCTTCAACGGGCAGCATTTCGGGCACCGTAACTGATCAGAACCATGCGGTTGTAGTGGGCGCTACAGTTTTTGGAAAGAATACCGCGACGGGATTCGTGCGTCCGGCGGTAACGAATTCATCTGGCCTTTACCGCCTCACAGACATTCCATCCGGACCATATGAAATAACGATCGAAGCGGCAAGCTTCAGGAAGCTATATACGGCGCGGCATCACACTCGATGTCGGTCAGAACGCCATCGTCGATGCAGTTCTGGAGCCGGGCGAGATCGAGGACTCCGTTACCGTCAACGAAAACGCGTCGATGCTGAATTCCAGCACTGCCGAGGTAAGCACGCGCTTCGACAGCCGTCGCCTCTCTGAACTGCCGATCTCCCCGAACCGTAGTGTTTTTAACGTACTTCTATCCACACCGGGCGTCATCCAGCTGGTAACCGGCCAAGCGACTTTTAACCAACTTCTGAGTTTGTCGGTAAATGGCGGACGAACTCGTTCGAACAACTTCATGCTCGACGGTCAGGACATGAACGACCCCACGTTCACCGGCGCCGAGGTCGCTTTAAACAATCCGGATGCGATCCAGGAAGTCAGTATCATCACAAATCAATTCAGGGCTGAATACGGTCACAACGCGGCGTCGATCGTTAAATGTCGTGGGTAAATCCGGCACGAATAATTACCACGGCTCATTGTTCTGGTATCACAACGACGAGTATTTGAATGCATGCAATAACCTCGACAAGGTTGCCACAGGTGCTCCGACCGGCTTTTGCAATAATGACGCCGCTAGCGACGCCAGAAAGCGGGCTCCACGACGCAATGAGAATCAGATCGGCTTCACTTTCGGCGGCCCGTTGACACTTCCGGTCGTTTGGTGATGGGGACGACCTTGTTTGGAAAGGTACCGATAAAACTTTTATTTTTGGTGATTATCAGCGATGGTCGGATCGGTCTCTGGTGTCTGGTCCCACGTTAAACGGAGCGCCGACCGCTGCCGGGCGAGCCGTATTGCAATCAGTCGCCGGCGATCGTCCTCAAGTTCAGGCGCTTCTGAGATCTGTGCCCGCAGGTATACCAAACGGCACGTTCGCGACATTTACGACTATCTGGCCAGACACATCCGGCGTGGAGCTCGGCGATTTCACAGGCTCGTCGCTGTTTGTATTTGACGACCACCAGGGCTCGTTGAGACTTGATCACAGGTTTAACGAAAAGAATCTCTTCTACGCCCGCTACCGATTTGATTCGCAGGACTCGTCCGGAGGCGGTCAGGTGACACCGCCCGGGCTGACAACGGTTAACGACATCGAGATCGACGGCTCTGGCGATCGTCCTAAACACCGTTCTCACGAGTAGATCTTCGAATGAGGCCCGACTCGCATGGCTACAATTCAGTTCGCGAGGCGATGCTGAGTTTCCGTTATCAAAGACGATTCCTTCAATGACGATCGTGGATCTGGGGATGGTTCAATCGAACGCGCAAGCGCTTTCCCGGGGACTAGGCTTTACTCCCACTTTGCCCGGCTTTCGAGAGCATGACACCTATCAAATTACTGATGCCTTTTCATATTTCACCGGCGCGCACAGTATGAAGTTTGGCGTTGAATTGCGCCGGACGGATGCCAGGCTCCTTGGGATTTTGAATCACGAGAGGAACCTTGACGTATATGCACACTCTCTCGAGTTCTTCGTGAACGATATCCGCGCAATCGGCTACCAAGAACTTCCTGCTGGCGGGCGGCGAGAGTGAAGGTTTTTATCGCTGGCATGAGTTCTATGCCTTTGCTCAGGATGAATGGAGGATCCGGGATAACTTGACCTTGACTCTTGGAGTTCGCTACGAGTATCCGGGTGACCGGTTCAGTTACTTGAGAGAACTAAATGGCCGGATCCTGGCTGCTAACGGCAACAACCCGCTATTCAGGCTGGGCCCCCTTCCGGAAACCGATGCGAATAATCTGATGCCGCGGATTGGCTTCAATTGGAATCCGCGCACGGGCAAAAAGGGGATCATCGGCTTTTTTACGGGAGGAGACAAGCTCGTGGTCAGTGGCGGTTATGCGCGAACCTATGACCCGATCTTTATGAATCTCGTCGTGAATATGGGTAGCCTCGTTTCCCTTCGTCGCAACTCCGTCAATGCCGATAACCGATGCTTTCTTAGCTGTCCGAGATACGACGGTGCCGGATTTGTCTCAGGCGAATCGTTTCACCAGATTTGTCCTTTCGGCAGACCTTCGCTCTCCGGCGACAGATCAAATATCGATTGAGACACAGCGTGAGTTAACGAAGGATCTCGTAATGAAGATTGGGTACATAAGAACGCGAGGAACCGGATTGTTGCAAAACGTCGATGGAAATCCTTGCCTTCCGCTCCCGACATGCACTCGCGTGAATCCCAACCTGGGAATAATCAACTTGTACACAAATGCTGCCAGCTCTACCTACAACGCTCTTCAGGCAAGTTTGACAAAGCGCTTGAGTCGTAGTTTCAGTGCCGGCCTGCATTACACCTGGAGCAGGCTCATAGACGATGTGACCGATGCCATTCCTGCTTCTACGTCGGAATTTGCCCGCTCGCAAAATTCCTTCGATCGTCGCGCTGACCGCGGCCGTTCGGGGTATGACCGCCCGCACCGGTTGACGGGGAACTTTGTGTATGAGCTTCCGTTCTATCAGCACCAGACCGGATCAACGGGCAAGTTTTTGGCGGGTGGCAGCTTAATTCATTCTTCACTTTTCAAAGCGGAGCACCCTTTACTGTTACGCTTGGTTCGGATCCTACGAGTCCGGGAATCCGATTCGTCCGAATCTGAATACAAATTTGGATCTATCGAGCATGACGATCAGCGAAATTTTGGCCGCCGGTGGCGCGAACCTTTTCAGAGGGCTTTCCCCGGGGCAGCGGGTAGGAAATGCAGGCCGAAATATTCTGCGGTCGGACGGCCTTAACCTGGTCGATTTTGGGATCATCAAAAACACACGCTTATCAGAAAATGTTCGGATCCAATTACGAGCCGATATGTTCAATTCCTTCAACTCTCGCAATTTCGGCATTCCAAATGGCGCATTTAATTCAGGAGCCAATTTCTTAAATCAATGGGCGACTAACGGCGGTAACCGGCGAATTGTTTTAGGCGCGAGGTTGGCGTTCTAGCTCGTATCGCGCGGATGCGGAGTTTGGGAGCGCATCAGTTTGTCTATTTTTGCGATTGAGTTGCACGATGCTTGTGCCTTTGCTACAATCCCACGCCCCGACAAGCCACCGCCCCGGGTTTTCCAGAGGATCCCTTCAAGTTTTGGTTCTTCACGCGAGTGACGAGCCGGCGACCCATAACTCAAATGGATCGCGAGATAATGGCTTTGGAGTACCACATGAAGCGAACCCTTCTGTCCGCCTTTTTGGTTGCGGCTTTCTTATTACCAGCCTGGCCGCAACTGTTCCCAAAAAGACTGTTGTTCATGCAGAAGCCACCGGTAATCGCCGTAAGGCATCCTCTGACCTGAAACACAAGGTGAATAGCGGGCGGGGCAATGACCTGGTGCGCGTAATTATTCAACCTGTCAATTCATGGAACACTACGCTTGAATCGACGGTCCAGAATTCGGGTGGCAGCAACGAACGCCAATTTCAGAACTTCCGCCTCCGCGCAGTTACGATCTCAGCAAAGGCCGCGCTTGAGCTTGCGAACCGGCAAGATATTGCCTATGTCTCCTTGAATCGCGAGGTGAGGACTCTGGGCCATGTTTCCGTAACGACCGGCGCAGATGCGGTCCGCACCTGGAACTGCTCGACGATCGACGGCGTCGATGGGACTGGTATTGGAATCGCCGTGCTCGACTCTGGCATAGATGCCGATCACACATCCTTTAATAACGGAAGCAACCTCGCGTGATTGCCAGCCAGGATTTCACGGGCGAAGGACGCACTGATGATCCTTACGGCCACGGCACGCACGTAGCTTCAATAGCCGCCGGCAATGGCCGGGTCTCGTATGGTGATTACCTCGGCATCGCGCCAAATGCGAATATTATCAATCTGCGCGTGCTGAATTCGGAGGGCGTGGGTTCGACAAGCTGGCTCCTCACGGCGCTCGACTGGGTGGCGAGCAATCGAAACGTCTATAACATCCGCGTCGTTAACATGTCCCTCGGCATGCCGGCCGTGGATTCATACCTCAATGATCCTGTTTGTCAGGCTGTGCGCAGCCTCGCCAACTCCGGCATAGTCGTGGTCGCGGCGTCGGGAAACAATGGAACCGATGGAAACGGGAATAAGGTTTATGGACACATTCACTCGCCCGGCATCGAGCCGTCGGCAATCACGGTAGGTGCTGCAAACACTTTCGGCACCGATGAGCGCAACGATGATACGGTTACATCATATAGTTCGCGCGGACCCACGCGCGGGTATTGGACCGACGATGCGGAGTAAAGCATTACGATAATCTGATAAAGCCTGATTTGGTTGCGCCTGGCAACAAAGATAGTAGCCGCAGAAGCACGACAGAACCTGCTCGTAACGGAACATCCTCAATTGGACGCCGGCGTCAGTTCTTTCGATAACCGAAAGATGATGTACCTGAACGGTTCATCGATGGCAACGCCGGTCGCCGCGGGCGCTGCGGCGTTGATGTTACAAGTTAATCCCACGCTGACGCCAAACTTGTTGAAGGCTTTACTTATGTATTCGGCGCAGCCCCTGGCCGGCTTCAACATGCTCGAGCAGGGTGCAGGTGAGATAAATATAGAAGGCGCAGTACGGCTCGCCCGGGTGGTACGCACTGATCTCACGGGAAGTACTCCGCTGGGAGATCCCCTGCTGACTACCAGCGATTTACCGGTGCCACAGACAGCGATCGCCGGTCAAACCTTCGGCTGGTCACGTGGCATTATTCTCAATTATACCTACGCCACCGGCGTTGATCTGATCACAACTTATCAACTGATCTATCGACCTGGTTCTCTGCTAAGCGACGGCGTCATCACCGGAGATGGGGTCATCACAGGCGACATGACAATGATCTCTGCGGGCGTCATTACCGGCGACCAGATCATGACAAGCAACGGCGTCATCACCGGTGACGGCATCCCATTCCTTCCCATTAGTGCTTTATTCGGCGCCGCGGCGAGCTTGAGCGACGGCGATCTTCTGGGTGATGGTGTGATCACCGGGGATGGTGTAATCACCGGGGATGGTGTAATTACCGGAGACATGATCTTGCAGGCGCAGGCCGCCACCGTCGATGGCGATCCAGACATGCTCAATGCCATTGCAGGTGGACGATGGAACCGATTGCGTGGACTATTCAGTATACGACAACGGTAATTGACTACCTCCCACAAATTGATCAAGCGGTTTCCCGGCGGGTAATTAGTCCAATGGAGGCAGATGCATGTACGCAACGCAGACTAACTCTCGACGAGTTGAACCACGATTCATTCTCCAGGATCCAGGAAGCGAACCCTCAGTTTGCCAGACTATACATGTGGTCAGTTGTGGTGGCTGGGTGGTTGATGATCTTATTCTCGGCAAGCCGGCTTCCGTGGAGGCAGTTCGATCTTCGATTCCTCGTACTCGCCGTGATGGTGGCCATTAGTTCGCAAGCCGCAGTCCGGATTCCTCGAGTGAGTGGACGCGTAACTCTGGGTGATACATTCCTCTTTTTAAC
>ERZ1370068.3967-contig-3063_pt1 | contig 16879 bp, 23 predicted proteins | sample MGYA00561227_ERZ1370068 | MGnify/ENA primary metagenome ERZ1370068 (study PRJEB38410, sample SAMEA6850437) | metagenome | study: Metagenomic assessment of the ecological functions of the soil: analysis of the soil microbiota associated with the...
GTGGCGTGGGCGAGCGGTAGATCGAGTCCAAGTTTGCGCGCGAGCTCGAGCGCGGTGCGTCCGCTCCGCGTCGGCGGCTTGAAACCCGCTGCCGATCCTGCGGTTCTGCTTTACAACGATCCTTTCTCCTGCTTTGCTAGAACCTGCGACAGGGAGGGCCTTGCGAGAAACAAAGACGCAGACATGGATCCTAATATCTGGGCACGACGAAACCCTGTAAAGTAAGATCCTGGTTTCAGGAAATACTCTCAGTTTAAAGGAATGTAGATTCTAATTGACCTGTCACGATCGGTATTCTGAGCTGTCATCTACGAGGATTATAGTCGGCGACCCCTTCTCCATTATTACACGCTTCGAAGTAGACAGCGACTCAGCTAGCTGGGTGTATCGGATTAAGCCTTCGATGCAAAAAAAGATCGAGGTCGATTTTCATGCCCCGAAATTGTTTGTCGAAGCGTTGTTCCTCGCGTGTCTATTGCCGGGCGATTCGCATATTCCGCACGCGGACAATGAGCGAAGAAAACATCGGCGATGGGTCCCGAATCACACCCCTCAACGAGATTACAGGACTTGTTTATTTGAATGACAACTTCACGGGAGGTGAATTGGTTTTCGGATCGTGACGTAGTTATCGCGCCGAAGCCCAGGTCTGTTCGTTGGGTTTCCTGGTAATCATGAATTTGTGCATGCAGTCCCAAAGGTTCTTTCTGGAAAACGATACTCTCTGCCAGTCTGGTTTACGGTGAATGCGGCAAAAGCTATGCAGGTTTGATTTTGCTCAAATAACCATGGGAAAAACCGCATCGTCGTAGCAAACTGGTTTGATTATCCGCAGTATTACGACATTGCCTTCAAGCCCACACCCGGCGGGAGGCCGACTTCATCGAGGCCGCATCCCGGAAGTATTGTCCCTTCACTGCTCGTCGGTTCCTCGAGCCGGCCTGCGGAAGTGGCCGACTAATTATCGAGTTGGCCGCCCGAGGTTACCGAAGTGACCGGCTTCGATCTTAGCGAGCCAGCATTGAGCTACCTTCGACGGCGGCTTGCACGGCGCCTGCTCCATGCTGAGACTTTCGAGGCTGAGATGTCCAATTTCTGTCTCGGTCGACCGGTTGATGCGACCTACTGCACCGTCAACACGTTTCGCCACTTGTTGACCGGAGCAAGCGGCGCGCGGCCATTTGAAGTGTGTCGCCGCAAGCCTTCGTCCGGGGGTATCTACCTCCTCGGCTTGCATCTGTTGCCATCGCATGCCGACCCAGAGGATAACGCGCGCTGGACGGAGTGCCGAGGGAGAAACCAAAGTGACCGTAACGCTGCGCATGCTGCGCATCGACCTCCGCCACCGGATCGAGAACCTTCGGGTTTGCCTGCTGGTGCGCCGCGGGTCGAAGGAACTTCGTCTGCGGCATGAATTTCAGCTCCGTACTATACGGTAACGACAATTTCGACGGTTGCTCGGTTCCAGTTCCGTCGCTCGAAATGTGCAACATCTACGATTCGCGTACGACATTGAGCAGCCATTCGCCCTGAATGATGAAATGGCCTACTGTCTGTTTGTTTTGAGGCGACGCACTGTCATGAAATTAATCCACCTAAGAGCAGACTTACCACTACAGAATGAGGCCAACACCGCGTTTGTAGCTTGGCATCATACCACCACGGTTACCTGAGTTGCTAAGACAGGGTTAGCATTACATCGCGAGATGATCGGGGATCCCAAAAGTTGGCATGAAGACATATTCCAGGCGTAAGGAAAAAGCTCCTCCGGGAGAATCACGCCACAAATTAATCGCTTATCAAATATACGAAGACGATTCCGCTCCAATACGCAGTGCGCCTGCAGCGAACGGAGATGGATGGAGGATGCGGATCAAAAGTTTCCGTATCGATGCCTCCCGTTAGTCGTCGCGAATCAGTACGGCTGGGAAATCCTGTCTACCCACCACGTGCGCGCCAGTTGGGATGGCACGTCGGCACCAGCAGGGCTTGTAGCGTCGAAAGCCTGCATGGGATGGTCCCCTGCACTGCCACTCTCACTTCGGCGAAGGAGTGCTGACTTTCCAAATTCCATTCCTATTCAAGACACCCAGATGGCTGGAATTTGATGGTTCGTGGTCCAACAAACAGTCCCAAAGACGGAATCGCGGCTCTAGATGGCATTATTGAAACAGACTGGGCTCATTCAACGTTTACGATGAACTGGCGCTTTACGAGCATGCACGGTCGAGTTCGCGATCGAGAGAAGCGATTTGCCTATTCTTTCCAATTCAAAGAGGTGTGCTTGAGATGTTCCGCGGCGAATTTCGTATGTTGGAAGCGAACCAGGAATTTGAAAAATAAATTTCGAGAATGGTCTGTCAGCAGGGATCGATTTCTCGCAGGGCTCGACAAGGGGAAAGCCGGAGGTCGTTGCACAAGGCTGGCAGAAGGATTACATGCAGAACGCTAAAGATAAAAAGCCACTCGCGCATCCATTCGCAAATGAAAACGTCGTGGATCGAGCGGGAGCTGGCGGACGTGTATGCCGGGATCGACGGTGAACATCGGAAAGAAAATTTCATGTCATGTGATATGCCCTAACGGTTTTCTGCGCTTTATTGCGAAGCGCAGCCTAATATCAAAGGGATCTTTGACGGATGCAGAATGTTTCGATTCAAAACTTGAAGCGCAGCACATCATTCAAAACGATTGACATTAGACAGGTAAATGAATCAATTTTTAACCTATGAGCACAGACCGCCTGCATCTCCGCCCCCGCCGCCCAAGCCGAAGCCTGCAATACTGCCGAAACCTTCCAGCCGGCCTCCACGCCACTGCGTCGACCAGTTGCATTACGGCTGGGACTGTCGGCAACCTGGCAGGAGTGTCTATCAACGGTCTGCGCCGCTGGTAACCGCCTTACGGCTACTCACAGCTACGGGCCGAAACCTTTTGCCAGAAACCGTGGCGGGCGCATCAATCACATCGTCTAAACCTAAAGAAGCCGGGGCTCTAGGACCTGCTGCGCACGGCTAGCTGACGCGTCAGACATTTTGAGCTGACGCGTGGCGGGAAGACGCGGACTATTTAAAACCGACGCTCAACCTCGTAGTCTTTTGTAAATCTCGCGTTGAACGATTTTGATGGGTGACGAGATCACCTCGGAGCGAACGAAGCGAGCGAGTTTTTTGGAAAGCGAGGGATCCTTTCGGAGCGGATCGAACATCGGATCGAGCCGGAGTAGCGCGGGAGTGAGCGGCACGTTTCGGGCACCAGCGCACCGCATACGGTATCGAAAGCAGTTTCTGTAAAGCGGCGATGGCGCGGTCGGGCTCTCCCATCCGCGCCGCCACCCGCGCGAGGATCTCGATCGGAATGGGACCAACTATCGCGTCTTTCTCGATCGGATTCACGGCGATGGCCCGTTCCGACAGAGCCAACGCGGCGGCCTTGTCACCGAGACCCATATTGGTCAGAGCGAGATCGCCAATGAGGCTATAATTGTCCGGCTGTTCTTTGAGGAAAGGTTCCAGTTCGCGGCGCGCCTGTCGCCAACTTTCCTGAGCGGCGGCATGGTCGCCGGCGACTTCCTGCGCCCAGCCTAACCAAAAGCGCAGTTCGCCATTGATGTAACCCAACGCTGGATCAGGCTTGGCTAGTATCTCCTTTAGCCGAGAGATGATTTGCGCAGGACGGCGTTCAAGGATTGCCTGGTAAACTTGTGTTTCCACGGCCCCCGAGTCGTCGGCACCCGGGTGGAGCGGAGCGAGGAGCGCCGCGGCACGCGGTAGGTCGCCCTCGGCCTGTGCGATAGTCGCCATTGTCACGAGGGTATCGACGTCGTCTGGCGTGATATCGAGAACCTGATCAAGCTTTCGCAGAGCTTCCGGGAAACGGCGAAGAGCGATATCGGTAGTCGCCTGCTGCGTGAGGAGATTAACATTGCGCGGGTCGAGCCGCTCGGCTTCGTTGAAGTAGGCTTTGCTCCGGTCCCACTGGCCTCGTCTCCGTGCGACATAAGCCAGCAATTCAGGAATCCGGCTGCTATTCGGGAGAAGCTGGCGTGCTTGCTCAAAGTAACGCACTGCGGTGTCGTAATCCTTTAGACATCCAGTAGTGGTAAGCTCCCTTGGCCAATACGGCCTCGCCAAGGTTGGGCTGAAGAGTGAGCGCGGTTTCGGCTGCCTGCCGCGCCTCTTCACGCAGGGCAACCGTTGGTTGAAGACTCTGTGTGATGTAGCCGCGCGCATCAACATATGACAGCAGCGCCCAACCAAGCGCGAACTTCGGATCCAACCGCACCGCTTCTCTGAGATATTTCTGTGCGCCAAGGACGTTGGCGGTTGTGGGATAAGTTTTCAGTGTATAAGCCAGACCGCGCAGGTAGGCATCGTAAGCCTCAGGATTGTCTGTCGGCTTGGCGGCGATGACTTGCTCTTCCTGACCCGTGAGTTTCGCCCGCAACTGGTCGGCGATAGCTTTGGCCACCTCACTCTCGACCGAAAAGATGTCGGTCAGTTTGCGATCAAAGGTATCGGCCCAAAGATGGGAATCATTGGCTGCTTTGATTAGCTGCACGTTCACACGCACGGCGTCGCCGCTCTTCTGCACGCTTCCTTCCAGGATGTGGGCGACGCCAAGTTGCCTGGCGATCTCGGGCAGGTTTTCCGGCGCGCTTTTGTAATGCTGCGTCGATGTGCGCGAGATGACCTTCAGATCGGCGATCTTGGATAAGCGCGTCAGAATCTCGTCCTGGATGCCGTCGGCAAAGTAGGCGTTGGCTTTGTCTTCGCTCCGGTTTTCGAAACGGCAAGACAGCGATCGATTTTTCCGGAATCGCCGGCGCCTGTGATACCGGTTTGGCCTGCCGCTTCAACACTCCGAAGTACAGCCAGCAAGCGCGAGAACCGAAGAGCGCCGCGATGCCACCGATAAGCAGCGCTTTTCTGTTTGATCTCTTGCCAGGGGCCACTCTCGTTCTTGTCTGTGCTGGGGTAAGTTGCAGCCGCTGCGCAACCTCTGCGGCCGATTGCGGACGCCGCGACGGATCCTTTGCCAGACATGCTGCGACCGCATCTTCCCAAACCTGTGGAACCAACGCCGGCTCGATGTCCAATTCCTTGCGCCGCTCCGTCATCGAAGGAGCAACTCGCTCGCAAATCTGCCGATCGATGTTGCCCGAATAAAACGGCGGCTTGCTCGTAAGCAATTCGTAGATGCTCGCGCCTAACGAGTAGATGTCGTCGAGATGCGTACCAGCGCTCGCCGTTTAGCTGTTGCGGGCTCATATAAACGAGCGTGCCGCTCCGACCTTGCTCCATCGTTAACCGGCTCGACTGAATCAGCCAGACTGCGCGCTATACCAAAGTCCGTCATCTTTAGATCGCCGCGTTGATTCACCATCAGGTTCGCGGGCTTCAAGTCACAATGGATGACGTTCGCGTGATTGTGCGCATAATCGAGCGCATCGCAAAGCTGACTTATCCAGGTAGCGATCTCATCCGGCTCGAAGACCCTCTGCTCTTTCTCAGCTCGCAAGTTCGATAGCGTTTCGCCATCGATGTACTCCATCGAAATGCAGCCGGAGCGTTCGTCGTGTACGAAGTCGTGAATCCGAACGATATGCGGATGAGTCAGTTCGAGGCAGCGCTTTGTCTCACGCTTGAGCTGATCAAACGCCGCACGATCTTGAATCATCAGATCGGGAAGAAATTTCAGCGCGACATCGCGCTCCAGTTCTTCATCGCGCGCCAGCCAGACAATTCCCATTCCGCCTCGCCCGAGCACCTTGACCAGCGTGTAGCGGCCAAAGACTCTTTGTCCGCTGGCAAACTCACGCGACGTCGCGCCTATGACATCGCCTGCGCGTTCGTTACTCACTTTGAGCAAGTATACATCATTAAGGTCGGAAGGAAGTTGAAAGCTGGAAGCGGCTGCTCCACGACCCTGCCTTCGGTAGGCATGCCAGCCGAAACGCGTCTTCTGACGACACTTTGCGTCTGATCATCACTTTTGATAGAATGTCTCCGCGTGAACGCACCCCAGAGGAAGGTGCCTGGTTGGAAGCGGCCGATGGCACCCGCCATCCGATCCGTGGCAGTTGTTCGCTCGGACGGACCGCCGCTAACACGATCGTGTTGGAATCGCCGAAAGTGTCGCGCCGGCACGCGCTTATTCATCTGCAAAATATCGGCGAACTTTGGCTGATCGATTTCGGCAGCAGCAACGGAACGTTTTTGAACAAGCGGCGAATTCATCACCCGATTCGACTAAGCGACGGCGATCAAATCACAATCGGAGATCAGGTTTTCACGCTCCGGCAGCCGCGTCGCCATTTCAGAGGAGTACAAAACGGACGTGATGCAACGAACGTTGCGGGAGATCGAGAATGTTCCGTGCTGGCTTCTCGTCGCGGACATTCGCGGTTTTACGCCGCTCAGCCGCCACATGCAGAGCGAGGACCTGGACGTTCTTCTCGGAGCGTGGATTTTCAGTTGCAAGGAGATCATCGAGAATCAGCACGGCATGATTAACAAATATCTCGGCGATGGTTTTCTTGCCTATTGGCCGGATGCCGCCACGAGTCCGGAGGAGATCGTGGCGGTAATCTCCGCGCTCAAAGAATTGCAACGAAAAGAATGGCCGGAGTTTCGCTTCGTTGTTCACTTCGGGCGCAGTCGCGATTGGCGGGGTCGCCTCGATGGGCGAAGAAAGCTTGATGGGAGGCGAAGTGAATTTGATCTTTCGCCTGGAAAAGCTGGCCGGTTCGTTAGGCGAGCCCTGCTGCGTGAGTGAAACAGCGCACGCAAAGCTACAGTGGACTGGTTCGCAGCACGTTCGCTTGGCGAATTCGAGTTGAAAGGTTTTGAAGAGAAGTGCGCGTTCTTTGCTCTTTAGCAGCTCGACAGAGCTCGACCTGAGCCAGCGAACTCACACGCGATCGCCGGAATGTTTGTGGCGATCTTTGAACGTGAGCTCGGCGATGCCGGATTTGTCGAGTTCGCCCAGGCCTTCGGCGATCATGCGGTCGTATTGTTCCTTTGTCGCGCGCGCGAGCGGTAAATCGAGACCGAGATTGCGCGCGAGTTCGAGCGCGATGCCGCTGTCTTTGGCGGCGTGCGCGGCGGAGAAAAGCAGCTGTGCTCGCGGTTCTGCATGTCTTCGCCATCGGTTTCGAGCACGCGCGAGTTCGCGCCGGTCTGCGAGAAAACTTCGCGCAGCATCGTTAGATCGAGACCGAGCGCGGCGCCGAGCGCCAAGGCCTTCGGCCAGGCCGGCGGTGTTGATGTTCATCACCATGTTGACGAGCGCTTTCACTTTGGCGGCTTCGCCAGCTTTGCCGACGATAGCGCACGATCTGGACGGCAAGCTCCTTCAAAATCGGTTCAGCTTTGCGGAACGCGTCTTCATCTCCGCCGCACATCAGATAGAGCTTACCGTCGCGTGCCTGGGTGATGCTCGAGGCCATGCATGCTTCGAGCGACTTTCCGCGCCGGCTTGATGCGCCAGCTTTTCAATATCGATCTCCACCCCCGGCGAGATTGTCGCGCAGTTGATGAATAATTTGCCCCGTGCGTTGACGAGCAAGTTGTCACCAGCTCCGGTAAAGATTTGCCGCATCGCGTTGTCGTCAGTCACCACCGTGAAGATCACGTCGGATGCTGCCGTGACTTCCGACAAATCCTGGCTCGCCGCGCAACCAACCTCGGCAGCAAGCAGATGTAGCTTTCGCGCGGTTTATGTCGTAAACCGCCGTGATCGTGAAACTGCCGATCTTTCAAATGGCGCGCCATGTTCGCGCCCATTCGGCCAACTCCAACGAATCCGATATTCATGATCTGAATGACGAATGACTAATGACGAAGCACGAAGGAATGCACTAAACGCGAATGAAAAACAAAGCTTTGAATCGTGAATTTGTCGTTTGAGCATTCGAGATTCATTCGTCATTCGACATTCGTGCTTCGACATTCATCGGCAATTCACTTGCCATCAAATCTTGCCGGCAAAAAATGGATTATGTTCTTTTCTCCTCGCCCACTGTCGTCATCGGGCCGTGTCCGGGGCAGATGATGGTTTCGTCCGGCAACGTCAGGATTTTCTCGAGGTTGTTTTGTAAGGCATCGCGATACGACACGTTGCCGCCGCCCATCGAGCCGGCAAAAAGCGAATCGCCTACGATGGCGATTGGACGCGCGAGCCCGGTCACGACGTACGTCATTCCGCCAGGGGAATGACCCCACGTCAGGCGCGTATCGATTTGCAAATTTCCAAGCCGAAACTTTTTCCCTCGTCGATCGGCTCCGCGCCAGGCACTGGTTCGCGCGCCGGGGTAAAAACATCTGCGCCGGTTTCTTCGCGGAGACCCGGCAGATCCGCGACGTGATCGGGGTGCGCGTGCGTCAGCAGAATCAGTTGCACGTCCAGCTTGTGGTGCTTCGCAAAGCGCACCATCTCTCTGGAATCAGCTCCAGTATCGAAGGCTGCGGCCACGCGCTTCGCCGGGTCCCACACAAGATAAGCGTTAACGGCCATGCCGTTGTAATCGGTGGTGAATTGCGCGAGGCCGTCCAACGATTCGATTTTGTTGGGACGCCATTCGCCTTGCGCAATTTCGCCAAGGGCGCGCCCGTCCAGGCCAAGAACCGGCGCAACGCTCAGCAGCGCCGATTCGTCGAAATCGCCATCACGCAGTTGCCGAATTGTCTGCGCACTCACCCCCGCTTTTTCGGCCAGTTCAGAATCGGAAATGCCGAGGCCGCGTTGCGCTTTTCCGATGATGTCGGCGGCGTTGTCTTCGAGTGGAATCATATTGGTTAAGCGTTTATCAGTTGCGTTTCCGGCGCAACGCGCAAACTGACAATCGAATCCAACGCCAATTTCTCAAGCGTTGGCGCAACCTCGGCAACAGTGAACGATTTCTTCGTTTCCTTTTCCATCGATGTGATTGCGACGTTATTGATTCCGCACGGAACAATATGATCAAAAGGCGAGAGATCGCCGCACACGTTCAACGCGAACCCGTGCATGGTGATCCAATGGCGAACGCCGACGCCGATCGAAGCGATCTTGCGATTTTCGACCCAAACTCCTGTAAGCGATTCGCGTCGCTGCGCGGCAATGTCGTATCGGGCGAGAAGATCGATGAGCAGTTGCTCCAGCCAGCGCAGGTATTTGTGCAAATCCTGGCCGCATCGCCGCAGGTCGATAATCGGATAACCCATCAATTGGCCCGGCCCGTGATACGTCGCCTGCCCGCCGCGGTTGATTGAAAAGAGCGGATGCGGCAAATGCGCGCTGCCTAATTCGCCATCCCGACTGGTCGGGATCCTGTGGCGGACAAGCTCGATCGATCAGGCGTGCGCCCAATCGTGTAAACCGGTTCGTGTTCGAGAAGAAGCAGCTGATCTTCCAGACGGACGCGTCCTCCCGTTTTTCGCGACAAGTTCTTCCTGTAATGCGAGCGCACGTGCGAACTCCATTCGGCCGAGCCAGCGCACATTGAGGTAGAGGTCGGCGCGCTGCGCCGACTCGGACGCCGACAGCGCGGCGTCCCTACCAATTCCTCCATTCATATTTGCATTCCTCCCGGAAGACCACGCGCCGCTGCTTCGTGCATGCGCAGATGAGTAAGCGCGATCGCCAGCGCGTCTGCGGCGTCGGCATCCGGCGTTTCGGTTAGACCAAGCAGCACGCGCACCATGAACGCGACCTGATTTTTGCCGGCGCCGCCGCGACCCACTGCGGATTGCTTGATTCGTTTTGGCGAATATTCGAATACCGGCAATCCGTTTTCGGCAGCGGCCAGAATGGCCGCGCCGCGCGCCGCGCCGAGGATGATGGCGGTCTTATAGCTTTGCACGTAAATGACCGACTCGAGCGCGCAACAATCCGGTGCGTGTTCGCGAATCAATTCGGCGAGCCGATCGCGGATGCAGACCAGGCAGGATGAGGGACGCATTGCGCTTTTGTTGTGAATGGTTCCGAAATAAACAGACTGCGGTTTGCCGTTGTTTGCGTCGACGATTGCGACACCGGTGTTGCGCAGAGAAGCGTCGATGGCGAGCACGCGCATTTACGCAAGCTTAAAATCGCGCAGCGCGTGTTCAACCCCGAAAGCTGGCACGTCTGTGTTTGGCAGGTGTTTAGCGCCAACGGCGCGTCTCATGGCAAGTCCCACAGGACGGATCGCCGTGGCGAACCTGGGGCAACCCGAAAGCTTTCGGGGCTGAAAGCGCGATTCACTTTCGACACGAGTTCGATGATCGGCGGCTGGTTGAACCGCGCTTTCAGCGCTTGTTGCTGCTGTAATCGAATCCCCGGGGCGACGCCCCAGGCTGAAGCTGAAGTCGCGCCTTCGGCGCTAAACACGCTACCGGAAGGGGAGGCGCGCCAAAACGACAGGATCTCGCGTTCAACATGGAATCGACAAATTCGAAAGCAACGGTTTTACTCGCGCAGGTTAAGCAATGGAGACGGCGACGAACAATAGCAGTCAGGCTTTCTGTCGTTATCGTAGTGATCGATGTTTGCCATGCTCGCGAGCGGTCCAAGATCGTTCGCGCACGACAAAAGGTTTAAGCCAAATCGTGACGCCGGATTTGGAACCGCAAGGCGACTTTTCGTTGAGTTTCCAAATCCAGGACAAGCGGATTGCGAACCCGTATCAATTGCAAGCCGAGCTGGGCCTCACTGATTGGGGTGAGGTAGCAGTGTTTCGCGGGTTCCAGCCTGACGAATGGATCTTCGGCACGGAGATCGGGTTGTTAAGGAAAGAGCCTTATCTCCTTTCGATTGGGTTCATAAATTGGTCGCCACACCTCGATGTAGATCCTCAGCCTTTTATCGAAGCTGGGTATTGGGGAGAACATAACAAAGTGTGCGCCGGCTTCATTCATGCCGGCTACAAAAACGAAGCCATCCTCGGCTACGCCTACGACTTTAACGAGAGGTGGCGGTTACAGGTGGATTGGCAAAGCGGCTCCGAAAATTCATCGACGATCGGCTTCACTTGCAACGTCACACCGGATTTCCAGTTCAATCCCGCGCTGTACGTCAGCAACGGCCCGAATCACGACTTGTTTGGTTATGTAGTTTTCACATACACGTTTCATGTCTGGGGCAAGAAAGACACGCAGGCGCCAGCAAAACGCACCGACCGCGTTGCAGGCGCAAAGTAATGTCTAAAAACCCTAAGTCTCCCCGAGAGTCGGATCAGCGCCGGTCTGCTTATGTTTCGGCGCAGGAATGATGAAATAGAAGTTCTGCTGGCGCACCCCGGCGGACCGTTCTTCGTCCGCAAAGATGACGACGTATGGACAATTCCAAAAGGTGAAGCAGCTCCCGGAGAAGATTTACTGACGCGCGCTCAAATTGAATTTGAAGAGGAAGTAGGATTTCGTCCCGAAAATGTTCAGCAATGGATTGAGCTCGGCTGGATCCAGCAAAAAGGCGGCAAGATTGTGCACGCCTGGGCGTTTGAAGGAGATTTGCCGGAACCGTTCGAGTGCAAATCAAATCTGTTCGAACTGGAATGGCCGCCGCGCTCGGGGAAATACCAACAATTTCCAGAAGTCGATCAGGCGTGCTTCTTCTCCGACAAAGCCGCCAGACGCAAATTAAAGTCCAGACAGGTTCCTTTTCTTGATCGTTTGCGCGCTGCTCTTGCCGCATCGAAACACGGATCCAATCAGGTCGCTGATCGCGCTGAGGAAGAACGCATGCTCACAGACTGTTCCGAAGACGATGAATCGACAAGCCGCGCAGAAGCGGCTTTAATTCCGGCAGCGAATCCCGATGAGCACCGCACCACTGGTCTGCCACGTTTGTAAAAAGTCTAAGTCGCCAAACAGCGGAATGATCGCCGAATTGATTCGGCCGTCTCTGCTGGAGTTCATCAAAAGAAAGTGCCCGACCTCGACAGCAAAGCGTTCATCTGCTTCGAAGATCTGGGCGAATTTCGGAAGGATTACGTCAAGGAAGTTTTGGAAGACGAGATCGGCGAGCTTTCCGCGCTCGACCAGGAAGTCATCGAAAGCCTGGAGCAGCATGAGATTCTTTCGAGCGACATCATTAAACAGTTCGAAAGGAAACTCACGTTTGGCGAGCGACTCTCCGACCGGATCGCCGAGTTCGGCGGCAGCTGGAAATTTCTGATCACGTTTGGGGCGGTGATCCTCGTCTGGATCGGCATCAACGCCGTCATGCTCGCGACACGCGCGTTCGACCCGTATCCATTCATATTGCTAAATCTGGTCCTCTCCTGCCTGGCTGCGGTGCAGGCGCCGGTTATCATGATGAGTCAAAACCGTTCCGAGGCGCGCGACCGGTTGCGGGCGGAAAACGATTACAAGGTGAATTTGAAAGCGGAGCTCGAGATCCGGCATTTGCACGAGAAACTCGATCACCTCTTGCGCCGTCAATATAACCGGCTATTTGAGATTCAGCAGATCCAGATAGAGCTGCTTCAAGAAATCGGGCGCCCCAAACGGTAGCCGTTTTCGTTTTTGGGAATCAGGGATTAATCACTATACCGAGAGGTAATTTCATGTTCAGGGTAAAACAGTTCATCTCGCTTTGTCGCTCGTTTTCTACTCGAGCGCTGACCGTCTTTGGTCAATGGTCCGCTGCTAATTCGGGAACAACGAACAACTTGAACGGCGCCCATCTGCTCGATTCAGGAGTCGGTTTCGTGGTCGGCGATGCCGGCACCATTGTTAAAACCACGGACGCCGGTATGACGTGGTCGCCGCTTCACGTCAGGCACAACGAACGCGTTATGCGACGGTCTATTTTTTCGATGCGTACTCAAGGCGTCGCTGTTGGCGAGCAGGGACTGATTCTGCGTACCGACGGATGGCGGCGACGGCATGGCAGAGGCGTTACCAGCGGAGTGAAGGACGACCTTCGATCCGTCTTGTTTAGTGGGGTGAACGGAATCTCCGGCGGCGATTCGCAAACGATTCTCTACTCGACTGACTCCGGCGCCTTCGTGGCAAATCAGTCAAAGCGGGTTTTTCGGCGGCGGTTTCCAGGCGCTCATATGCTGAGTCCAAGCATAGGGTTTGTGGCCGGATCAAAATTCGATCTTTCAACCTTTGGTCGGGGCTACGACCGATGGCGGTGCCAATTGGGAGTTTCACGCATTTTATTTTGATAAAAACGAAGGCGGCTGCACCGACGTCCGTCTTCCTCGATGTAAATACCGGTGTCGTCTCAGGATTCGTTTTTGACGGGACGAGGCGCGATTGCCAGGACCGCCGACGGTGCTGGGGAGCGATCAGCGGTCAATCCCTCTTCTGCGACCAGGGCAATAGCAGGGCGTCGGGATCGTGCACCAATTATCACTAAGCTGTGGTTTGCCGGTGGGTGGGGCGGACGAATCAGGTCACTGCACGGACGCGGGAGTCGCTTGGACCGAGGGCAGACCAGTGCGGGACGCCTCTGCCAACCTCAACGACGTTTCCTTCGCCGTCAGCCGATCGCATTGCCGGGGGATCGCAGTTGGCGACAGCTTAGGCACGATTCTCTGGACGGCAAACGGCGGCGGGCCGGCGCCGGACACCAACGCCCACTCCAACAGTTAGTCCCACACCCAGCGCTACACCGACAGCGCTCATCGCACTGTCGTGACGCCGCGGCCCTACCCGACGCCGGAGGCCTGCGCCACACCGGCACCTCGCCCAGGCGCCGGCTCGCTAAGGTGGCTCGACAAATATGAAAGTCATAAAATCCATCAAACTCGTCCAAAAGGTAACCAGGGATGAATAAACGGCTGCTTACTACTATCGTAACGCACCTTGTTCAGAGGCGCGTCTTTCCTCGCTCTGCTGTTTATCGGCACCAACATGATACGGTTCGCGCAGGGGCAGCCGCAGAGTAACAAGAGGCTGCAGATCAACTCCGAGACGTCACCCAACGGCGTTCGCAGCGCCGTCGGCGCAAAGACCCTCGTAAGAGTTCACGATACTGCGGAACGTACGCAGATTGCGTCGCCACAGCAAAATTACAGCGTCACCAGTCCTGGCGCTCCATCGGGTACTATTTGTGGCGTGGAGTCCCGTGCGGCGCACGGCCAGGTCGCTCCTAACACCAATGGTGGGACGTTGAATCCGGTGGCTTTCATCAATCCTACGACGGTTAATGCATCCGGGCGCGTCGCATTTAACTCGCAGGTCGATGGCTCAGACCGTAACCAGGGTGTGTTCGTCGCTGACTCAGACGGTACAATCAGCGCAATCGCTATTGGCTGTGGCGGGCTAGGTGGTGGCGGCGATACAACTTCAATGTGCGGTGATGCTTCACCTATATGGTGGACATTTCGGCGGCTTCTTTTCGGCACCGTTTTCACACCCGATATTAATGATGCGGGCGATGTACTCTTCTTTTGCGATGTCAACGGCGGCGATTCACGACGCGCACTGTTCCTCTACCAGGCTGCTTCCGGGCAAATTGTCAAGGTGGCGGCAGTTGGTGATCCTTCTCCGATTGGAGGCACATTTGGGGCAGTCGGCCCTGGCTCGCATCAACAACAACGGAAAGGTTGTGTTCCTTGCGTCGCCGGTTGGTGAAACGGTCAACAGCAACCTATTCATGTGGGACAACGGCGTGGTCACAAAGGTGGCTGCCATCGGCGATCCCGCGCCGGGAGGCGGAACGTTTTCCGGCGCTTGGCACTGAGAGCTTCGGCTTCCAGGACGGAACGTCTATCCCCGTTGGTCCTGTCCCTGATATCAATGATTCGGATCAGATTGCCTTCCGCGCCATCGTGAGCGGTGGCATCACGGGCCGCGGCATCGTCGTTCGCACCGACCAGGTCGATGAATGGTACGTCAAGGTGCCCGATCCTACGCCTATCGGTGGGACCTACTTTGATATGCAGGCCGCTTCAATTAACAATGCCGGACAAATTGCTTTCTTTGCTGATTACCATCCCACTCCCAAACTACCAACTCTGGTTGGTTCGCGGGAGCTCCTGGAAATTGGCGAAAAGTCGTCGTGTTCTTCGATCCTATCGATGGCGGGCAATGCCTCGGCCTGGCATTCTCCCGTAATCCGATGCAGACAATCGATGCGGCAGGAAATGTCGTGTTCTGGGCTAATCTTGATAGCAACGGTACAGCCGACCGCCTTGTGCTTGGGTTGACTGACGGCAATCTGTTGATCGCTGCGCGTCGCGGTGATCCCACGCCGATCGGCGGCACGTTTGGGTCAATGGATGCCTGGCCTGCGATAAACGGCAACATCGGCACGCTCAACGTCGCGACGCCTGGCGCCCAAAATGGCGCGCTCAGCGCGCACATGGCTTTCAACCATTGCCCAAGCGGGACACCTACTCCGAGCCCACAGCGACGCCACAGCTACGCCTAGCACTACGCCAACACCGACGGCGACGTCAAGCTCCTCCGACCGCCACGAGCGACATCCAAGGCCGACTCCAACGCCAGGCCCGTCCAACGCCGAGGCCGCGTCCTACTCCGTCGAGGTTGAAACGCGATCTAGTCAGTAATTCGATAACAACAATATGAAAATCACACGCGCAAAATCGCAGCGTTCATCTTAAGTCTTAGTCGGTGCCTGTGGACTGACACTTGCGCATTCACAGCGGATACGCTGGAAGCCGCGTAGCAGCCAACATCTCGAACAAGATCGCAGCTGGTTCATCAGGTCGGCAATGGGTCTGGCAAAATCCGCTACCACAGGGTAACACATTACAGGATTTCTCCTTTATAGACACAAATAATGGATTTGCCGTTGGAGCTAGAGGTACCATTCTCAAAACAACAGATGGAGGTAACAACTGGGAGATCATTGCAGGCGCAACGGAGGACGATCTTTATAGCGTTGCCTTTACTGACTCAAATATCGGAACCGTTGTAGGCAATTTTGGAGCTATTCTGAGAACAACAGACGCAGGAAGTCATTGGACGATTCAGAGAGACGGAATCAGCGACGTTCTGTTTGGCGTTTCTTTCACGGATGCGAATACTGGCACTGCTGTAGGTTCAGATGGTCTGATTCTAAGGACCACAAACGGAGGAACAAACTGGATTCAACAAGCGAGCGGAACAACCAACTTGCCTTAATGACGTGTCTTTCACTGACACAAATAACGGCACTGCAGTTGGTGAGCAATGGCACAATTCTGAGAACCACAAACGGGGGAACCAACTGGGTTCCTCAAACAAGCAACACAATAAATAACCTTAACGGAGTTTCTTTCACGGATGTCGAATACCGGCACCATTGTTGGATCAAATAGCACGATTCTCAGGACGACGGACGGTGGGGAACGTTGGCTCCGTCAGACCAGATCCAATTCCCTCTGACCTCCACGATGTTGCTTTTACGGATGCAAATACCGGAACGGCTATTGGCCCGGTGGGCTTAATTCTCAGGACGACGGACGGCGGAAATAATTGGAGTCCGTCAGACAAGCGGAAGTTTACAAATACTTTACGGGGTCTCTTTTGTAGACGCATAACAACGGAATCATAGTCGGCTTTGCGGGAGAAATTCTAACGACTACAGACGGGGGATCTAACTGGACCATCCAGAACCACGTGGAACAACTCAGACACTTTACGGAGTGACATTCATCGATGTGAACTACAGGTACTAGTGTCGGGGCTTCCGGGACAATTCTCAGAACGACTAGACGGAGGAAGTACTTGGGTTAGCCAAAATAGCGGAACAACTAATCAACTAAATGAGGTTGTTTTTACCGATGCGAACACAGGGACTGCAGTTGGTGAAGCCGGTGCGATTCTCAGAACAACTGATGGAGGAAATCAGTGGAACGGCCAGGTAAGCGGAACCACTAACCTCCTGTTTGGGCTTTCTTTTGTAGATGCAAATACAGGAGCTGCTGTCGAGCAATACGTAAAAAGAAAGAAAA
>ERZ1370068.895-contig-10819_pt1 | contig 16868 bp, 27 predicted proteins | sample MGYA00561227_ERZ1370068 | MGnify/ENA primary metagenome ERZ1370068 (study PRJEB38410, sample SAMEA6850437) | metagenome | study: Metagenomic assessment of the ecological functions of the soil: analysis of the soil microbiota associated with the...
GCAATCGCAATGCCAAAAGAAAAATCTTGTGATTTTAATGGCTTAACACTCTATTGATATTCGCGGACTGGTAAAAATGGCGGGATTGGGAGAAATTACCCTAGCGTGGGTAAGGGTCGAAAAGTGACAGCGACGCAACAGTAACCGCCACAGCGGCATGCTAGATAGAGCTGAATTAGAGCGCCGAGATTACCTGAGCGCACGCAGGGCGTGAATGCGCTCGGATGTCGCCAGGATGAGTCGACAATAGACCGCCGCCGCTATTGCTCACTGCGTTGCACCAGCCACTCCAGCGTATTCAACATAGTCTCTTTGGAATAGCCGGCGCGCTGCAGCAGTGTCACGGCATGGCGATCGGCCTGGGCCTCAAGCGGACGGGTATAACTGTTGGTAATCAGAGTGCCGGCGATCGGCGTCACCGCGCTGCTGCCGGGTATACCAGTTGCTCTAAGAGCGCGACGCCGATGTTTACGCCCGCACCGACGACCTGGGCTTGCGCCGGATGGCCGAGATCTTCGTGGGCAATTTCATGGGCCAAGACGCCGCGCAGTTGCTCATCGCTGGCTTGGTTCAAGTAATCCAGTGGTGACGTAGTATCGTCCGTCGCCTGCGCTGGCGGCATTGATCGCTGGATCGTCGACGATCCGAAACGCGAATATCATCGGTTGCGATTCGATGATTGGTCACGCGCAGCAGTGGCACCATCACATAGCGCAGCCGGTCGAGCTGTTGCTCGGCCTGCGTCGAGTAGTCGTAACGCCGCGCGCGCTTCTTTGCGGATCGCTTCTGCGTCGGGCGCCACCGCGGTAGCTAAGCAAAACGGCCAACGATAGCGTTAGCAGCGTTGGTTTCTTCAGCCCAAAATTTTTTGCCAAACACTCACAAATTTCCTACGTGGTCCAGTTTTTACCTAATCAAAACGCAATGCGCATGCCACGTCGCCAACGTAAGAGAAATTGATCGTTTGCGCTCGCCGGAGAAACAACCGACGGCGCAAAAATGTTAAGTGCGTGGAAAAAATTACTCTTTCGAGTACAAGGCGAGTTTAGCGTTCAGTGTTTTGGGGGTGATGCCGAGCGATGCTGGGCCGCCTGAGTCTTGTTTGCCGCCAGTAGCGCCGAGCGCGCGTTCGATGGCCTGACGTTCGGCTTCGGCCAGAGACATGGGCGCAAGATCGGACGGCTCATCGACGACGTTTGTCAGACAATACTGCTGAAAATCTTTTGCCGTGAGATCGGGGCCGGGGCGAGCACGGTGAGGCGTTCCATGGCGTTGCGCAACTCGCGAACGTTGCCCGGCCAGCTGTGCGCTTGCAGTGCTGCGGCCAAGTCACCCTCCAGGGCGAGACCGTACGTTGATACTTCGCCGCAAAAGTCTCGAGAAAGTAGCCGGCAAGCAGTGTGATGTCTTCGCCGCGTTCACGCAGCGGCGGCAACGCCAGGTGAAAAACATTCAATCGATAAAAAGATCCTGGCGTAGCTTGCCCCTCTTTAACCGCGCTCGCCGGTTGGCGGTTGAGTGGCGGCGACGACCTGAACCGATACGGGCAAACTCTTATTGCCGCCGATGCGGCGGATTTGCCCTTCTTCAAGCACGCGCAGAAACTTGGGTTGGATCTCCAGTGCCATCTCGGTAATTTCGTCTAGCAAAAGCGTGCCGCCGTCGGCTTGTTCAGAGCAACCCAGGTGGCGGTCGACGGCGCTGGTGAATGCGCCTTTTCATGGCCAAAGAGCTCGCTCTCCATCAACGTCGGTGAAATCGCTGCACAGTTGAGCGCAAGAGAATTGCCCTCGCGCCGCGCCGAGAGATCGTGCAGCGTCTGCGCCACCAGTTCTTTGCCGGTGCCGCTTTCGCCGCTCACCTGCACGGCGGCGTCGGTCGGCGCGATTTGGCCGATCTGCTGATAAAGCCGGCGCATCGGCGCCGACTTGCCGATCAGGGCGCCGTAAGAACCGAGCGGCGACTCCAGACGCTGGCGCAACGCGCCGGCTTCGCGCGCGAGCGATATTTGTTTCAAGCCTTTTGTGAGAACGTCGCGCAGACGCTGCGCTCGAGCGGTTTGGGCGAGATAGTCGTAAGCGCCCAGCTTGATCGCCTGGACCGCCGTATCGATGCTCGCCTCGCCCGGTGACAAAAAATGATCGCGATTTTCTCGGTCCGTTCGCCGAGCGCTTCGACAAATTCCAGGCCGTTCATGCCCGGCATCATCAGGTCGGTGACGATCGCGTGGGGCAACTCCTCCTCGCATAGTTTCAATGCGGCTTTGCCGTCGGCGGCCGGCGCGGCTTGATAGCCCCAACTTTCCAGCAATACCGCCAGGCCGTCCCGGGTTGCGCCGTCGTCATCGACGACCAGCACGGTTTGCCGCGTTCGAGCTCATTTGAATGGATCGTCTCCATCGGCAAAGTGATGCGAAACGTGGCGCCGGCGCCGTTGTCATCGCGATAGACCAGAGAGCCGCCGTGGGATTCGACGATCAACTGGCTGAGCGGCAAGCCGATGCCGCTGCCGCCGACTTTGGTCGTCTTGCCGAAATCGAGCATCTCCAGAGCGGCGTTCCGGCGGCACGCCCGGACCGGCGTCAGTTGACATCGACGGTGACGGTATCGCCATTCTTGTGGGCGCTCACGCGAATAGCGCCGCCGCCGGGTTGAGCCTCCATGGCGTTGCGCAAAAGATTGTCGAAAGTTTGTCGCAGGCGGGTCGCGTCACCCTGGATCGGCCAAGGTCAGGTGCTAGTTCCGTTGGAGGGTAATTTTTAGCCGCGCAGGCCGAGCCCGCTGCTTCCAAGCTGGTCGCCAAGACTTCGGCACACATCGATCGGTTTACGCTCCATCGTCACCGGCGCCGAGTAATCGGTAAAGTCGCGCACCAGACGATCGACCTGGCGAATGCTCGAATCGAGGGCAGCGATAGAGCGCTGCGGCTGATCGCCATCGCCGTGTCATCCGCCGGCAATTTTTCGCGCAGCACTTCGAGGTGAATCGCTCAAAGCAGTTGAGCGGGGTTTTCACTTCGTGGGCGAGCGTGCGCGCGGCGATCGCCAGGCGCTGTACCGGGGCGGGAGCGCCGACGTTCTTTCTCTGCTTCATCACCAAACGATCGATCAAGTCCAGGCTGGCGCCGACTTCATCATGGCTGGCATATTGCGGACGGGCCGCGTAAGTTCCCGCCTCAGCCTGACGCAGGGTGTCGCTGATCAAACGAAAGCGGCGCGTATAAAGCGCCGTGGTCAGGAAGGCGCTGACCAAGGCGACGCCGGCGCCGAGAGCGAAAAGAAGAATGAACTGACGCCAAAGTCCCGAGAGCAAACCCGTCCAGTCGGCCGGGTTGATCCATAACCGGAGGCCGCCCTGGGCTACGCACCCCCGCGGGCATTTGCAACGGCACCCAAACGTCATAATAACTGGCCTTTCCCTCTTTCCTGGTATCGATGACCGTCTCGCCGCGGCGTAGCTTTGCGAGCGCCGCTTCGCTGATCGGCGTTTTATCCTTGTCATTGTCGATCGAGTTGTAAAGCAGCCGGCCTTCGGCATTAACCACCCACATCGCCTCGATGCTGGCGCTGCGATCGAGGAATGCTTGCATCAAACCGTTTACCTCGGCCTGACGCGACGGCGTGTAGCGAATCGGCCCGGAAGAGGACCCCCGTCGATCTACCCGGCAAGAGATTGCCGAGAAAGTCCCAAAGAGAAGATTGCGCCTTTTGTCCTTGGCGCGGTTGCACGACGATCGAGCGCTCCTGCAAGCTGTCGGCCAGGGGCGATTTCCACTTGGCGCGCCATCAAAAGCGCGGTTTGCAGCGTCGTTTCCGTCGTGAGTCGCTCGGCAATCCACCAAATGCCCGACGCCGAGAATCCCGAAAATGACTACGACCGTGGCGCAAAAGACGGTTACTTGCTGCTGACGCAGGCTCATGGCAGTTAGAATAACAGATCGGTCCATGCCTGCAAAGTTGCGATTTTTCAGGTAAAAACCCTGCCTTGCGCCTCCTGACCCTTTATTGCATAGTGAATTAGATGCTCGTCGACGCCTACCAAAGACCGATCAAGGATCTACGCATTTCGGTGACCGACCGGTGCAATTTTCGCTGCAGCTATTGCATGCCGCTAGATCACTATGAATGGATCGATAAAAAGAAATTCTGACCTTTGAAGAGATTACCCGATTGGCCAAGCTGGCGATCGAATTGGGCGTGGAAAAGATCCGCCTGACGGGCGGCGAGCCGCTGGTGCGCCAGGACTTGCCGCTCCTGATCGAAAAACTGGCTGCGCTCGAGGGGTTGCACGATATTTGTTTAACCACTAACGGGGCGTTGCTGGGCGAACGCGTCCAAGCCTTGAAACAAGCCGGTTTGCGCCGGGTCAATATCAGCATCGACACTTTGGATGCCGAAAAGTTCAAACAAATGACCAAACGCGGCGACCTCGGACAAGGTGCTCGAAGGAATTTTTGCCGCGAAGGATGCCGGCTTGGCGCCGATCAAATTAAACGCCGTCGTCGAGCGCGGCGTCAATGACGACGACATCATTCCGCTGGTCGAATTTTCCCGCGAGCACGGCTTTTGCCATGCGTTTTATCGAATACATGGATGTCGGCAACTCCAACAACTGGACCTCCGCGAAGCTGGTATCGAAAAAGGAGATCATCGAGAAAATCCATTCCCGTTATGCGCTCAGAGAAATCGGTCGTGACCAGGGTAGCGCGCCGTCGGTGGATTACGAATTTGCCGACGGCCGGGGCGATATCGGCGTGATCGCGTCGGTGTCGGAGCCCTTTTGCGGAAGCTGCACGAGATTGCGTCTGACGGCGGACGGCAAGATCGTCACCTGCCTGTTTTCGCAGCTGGGTCGCTGACGTCAAAGGTTTGTGATGCGCGGTGGCGCGACGGATGAGGAGGTTCGAACCTTCCTGAGCTCGATCCGGCAAAAGGACGGATCGTTACTCCGACGAGCGCCTGACGGCGTTAAACTCCGCCACCTACGATCCGAAAAACCATCGAAAGATCGAAATGATCTCGCTCGGCGGTTAATTCGTGCAATTTGCGCATCCGCTAATCTTTGGGTAGTAGGCCGCGCCGCTCTGGAGCTGGCACGCTCCTCCGGAGTCAAGCGTTGCACGGCGACGTAACCGCGGTTTTCGTAGGCGCGGCTGCAACCGTCGACAAAACTTTCACTAAAAAGCGGCCCGATGCCGACGCTTGAACCGCTGCACTCGGCGGTGGCGCCGGTCTGTGGCTGAATCATTTTTACGGTTTGACTCGTGCAGGCAGGGATCGCGAGCAAGAGAGCAACGAAGCTCATGGCGCAAAAGCGCGCCCTTCCGGTTTCCATATTCTTGCCTCCTGGCGATCGACGAAAAATCACCGCAAATTATCAATAGCATTTAGGCGCGCGCGTTAGAACTCCGGTAACATCAAGGCGAGGATTGCTTGGCGCTATCGATTGGAGATAGCTAGGAGTTCAAATCACTGGAAGGACGAAAATGTCGCTCAAAGACAAAGTCGTATTTGTGACCGGTTGAAATGCCGCTGGTGCGCAGGTTTTCGTTGTCGAGGGTTGGCTCGGTAGCCGTTATGGGATTGCTGCTCGATGTCACCTTCGCATTCCCTTCGGGGATACACTGAGTTGAGGATGGCGGCGCTAAAGCAATGCCAAGCGATCGATCCCGCTGACTACCAGAGCGGATTATTTTTCAATCCCGATGGCTATCGCTCGTACTACGTTCGCTCCGAGTGTTTTCAAAAAACTGCGGTTCAGTTTCGCGATGAAGCTCTGTGCGCTGAAGTGAGACAACGGGTCTCGCTATTGTCATCCAGTTGGGGCTACTCGAGAACCCGTTGCCGTGAACTTGTCGCACAAGGGCGTGGCCGCGGATCGAAAGACGCTGGAAGATATCAAGCGGCTTTTACATCAAGGGAGCCGTCACGCTGCGTGACTTCCGCGTCGAAAGGAACGGCAACGGTCGTGACTTTGATATCATTCCCTCTTTCGCCGGCGATTACGCGCATGGCTACGTTCTTAACTTTGACCTTGTCCCGGTGGATCCCGGCAAAGTCTCGATGCTTCTACACTCCTCCGGCTATTATGTGGATGGAAATAGTAACCTACGAGTTTTCTTAGGCGAGGACGAGATGCGCAAGCACTTTCCTGATTTTGCGCTGAACCATCCCTACACAGTCCGCGCAACGTTAATTCTCGACGTCGGCAGTGGCGGTCAATCGGGTTATTGGAGCGATGCTTTTATCGAGCGAGTCTTCCCGATCCGAGAGCGCTCGCAATCACTCACGAGAGAAATCCGTTTCTGAATTCCTTCAATTGAGCTGACGCTCAGCTAGCCATGGCCGCGAGCGATGATTTTAGCAAGTCGGTGAATTTCGCGAGCTGGCTTTGTTCGAGATCGGACACAACCCAAAAATTCATCCCGGAACCCGTCCAACGAATCACACGGTAACCCTGGTGCGTTTTGATGGGACCGCCGGTCTGTGCGCTATTGTCTGAAGGCCAGATAAAAACGTTGATGACGTGCTTGTCGCGCTGGTAGACCAAAGCGGCGACCGGTCGATTGTGTAAATAATCGAGACGGCCGCCAACCAAAGGAAACCCCTGCTTGGCCAAGTCACTGACCGGCGGTGAAAATCCAGCTTGCCATTGAACCAAGGCTTGACCGTGTGTTCGTCCGTCGAGGGAACGTCGGCCAAATGATTAACCATCAGCGAACGGATATGACTGGCAACGACTTCCTGCGTCAAGATTTGGTCCGACGACGGGCCACCGAAATATGGAACGAGCGTCAAGACGACAAGCGCCGCGTGTGGCCAGGGGCGCGGCGATTTTCAACCAGGATCCGGAAAACCAACCAGCCGGCGCCTCGGCTGGCAGCTCGACGCACCGAGCGCTGGATGCGTTTTTCCAGATCGGCAGGTGCTTTGAAATAGAGCGATTCCGTTTTCAGGCCTCCGCGAATAGCTTGGCGGTCGCTATAACTCTGTGCACAACGAGCGCAGCCGTGCAGATGTTCTTCAATGTCCAAGTTACGCAGCGGATCAAGCTCTCCGTCCACGTAGGCATCGAGTAAGGTCTCTGCGTTCGAGGCAATCCATTCTAGGGCTTCTCCTTCAGGTGCGCGCACAGAATCTGCTTGAGCCTGCCGCGAGCGCGCGCCAGACGCGACATGACCGTACCCAGAGGAGCGTTGATCACTTCGGCAATCTGCTTGTAGGACAACTCTTCCAGATCACGTAAAACGATGACTTCGCGAAAATCATCCGGTAGTTCCTCCAATGATACTTTGAGCATTTCCATGTCGCTGCTCTTGAGCGCCAACGCCGACGGATTCAAAGCATCTTTTTCGACGGTATGAATCTCCTCGTCGAAGGACGTTGTCAGCTGACTGCGGCGGTTTTGCGCGAGCCAGGTGTAGCAGGCATTGCGCACGCGTAGTGACGCAGCCACGCGCGCGCGTCCACGCCGTGAAACCCATCAAAAAATTTAAACGCGCGCAGAGATGCCTCCTGCACCATATCCTGTGCATCATGCTCGCTGCGTCAGCCAGCGGGCCGAGATTATATGCAGCATCGAGATGCGGCAATACGGCCTGCTCGAAACGCTCCAGTTCTCTTTGCCTCCCAACGTTAGACTGCTCCTCCAACGATTTTATTCCCGAAAGAGAAGATTGGATCTGAAAAGAATATCGCCTCGAAGTCTAGTGCGCGTGCCTGCGGCGAGTCAATCAAGCCGGTTTTGGACAACTGATTGGTAGAAATTTGCCACCGATGTGAATTCTGGGAGCTGCCGACTCTTCTCTACCACCGTCCACCCAATTCTTCACGTACATAACCGGTTTGATAACGAGAAAATTCCGCCCGCGACAAAAGGAAAAATATTTTTGCCGCGCGGAATTTCTGAATCGGATTTCAGTCTAGTGGGCGGAGGCCGTTCACCGGCCAGAAAGGAGGCAAAATAATGAAGACCATGAAAGCAGCGTTAGCGATTCTGTCGCTCGCCGGAAACATGGGGTTCACTACAGCGTCTGCAGCCGGTGTCCCAGGGGTTATATCCAAAGATGCTTTAGCGGCGAGGCGATTACTGTCACATGAAATTCGCGGCGATCTCGAGAGGAGACATTGGGTTCGCCTTATCCGGTTCTTAAAGAAGCGAACGAGGGTGACATCGTCGACTTCTATGGGCCGTGCAACCACGATCCGCTGGGCAGGGAGGAAGTTCAAGCACAGCTCCTCCAACTGCAGCATCGTCGAACTCGCGAATATGCGGATTGACCGCAGCTAAAGATCAAAGGGAGAAGTCCAGTGCGTCTCCTCTTAGGACTTTTTCCATCGAATCGATCTTGCTTCTGAAAGGAAAAATTCTGCGATGAATGTCTCAACGTCATGGTTTATGCGGTGGCAGCCCCAGTGTCGGTGCGCGCGACAGTGGCGCTGCCTTGCGTGCGGTGTCTGATCGGCTCTTGCGGAAACATTCTAGCGAAACCTTTCAAGAAAAGTTCGCTTGCCGGGAATTCTTAGCGCTCGGCTCCCGTAAAAGCAAAGCAGAGAATGCAATTAAAGCCGAAGGAGGTGATGAAAATGAAGAGCATCAAGTTATTGCTGACCGGCATGGCTCTGACAGGAGCGTTGAGCTTAAGCGCAGTGTCAACTCGAGCTGAAACGGTCATCTCTAAGGACGTCTTTGCCAACGGCAGTTACTGTCATCGCGAAGTTCGAAACCATTCGTGACGAAACTTTGGCCTCGTCTCAACCGGTCCTCAAGGACGTCGATGACATTGTCGATTTTTATGGTGCCCTGCGACCATGATCCTCTGGGAAGGAGGAGATTCAGGCCCAGAAGATCGAGGCGCAACACAGGTTCGCCACGGATTACGAGGATTGAAGATTTTGTGATCCAGGGGGGAACAGGTGGTAACAACTTTTTTCCCCCTGGTGGGCAGAACAGAGTAAAAGCGCCGGTGCCGAGCCGAGGGTATGTTTCGGAATAAACTTAGATGGAAAAGAGTCATAAGGTTACAACGGATGAGCGATAAAAAGGTTCCAAGGTATTACCGATGTGCCAGTAGCAAAACCTGCTTACCCGTTTGTTTGTATATAAAGGGAGATCCAGGCATATGAAATCGCTGTTGACAGTCATTACTTTGATTTTTGGTTTGGTGTTTGTGCAAGTCCAGACCTTTGCCGCTCTGCCGCCAAACACGAAGCCTGAAAGTCCGAGCATCGTCGCCGGGCGGAACGCCATTGAGGGCGAAAGACTTCAAGTCTGCCGGTGGAGAATTTAAAGAAAAGCCGTTCAGGAAAATCCGAAAGACGCCGACGCTCACACCATGCTTGGTTACAGTTACCGCAAACCGGGCACCTTCGACAAATCGCTGGAGCAGTACCAGATGGCTCTGAAGATCGATTCCAGTCATCGGAGCACGCATGAATATCTTGGCGAGCTTTATCGTCGACATGAAGCAACCCGCCAACGCCGAGATCCAACTTCAGGCGCTGAAAAAGCTTGTCCTTTCTTTGGAAAATGCTCGGAGTATGACGACCTCAAAGGAAGCAATCGATAAGTACAAAACGAATAATTCTCGTTCGTCAGCAGAGTCTCTAAGGAGAGCCTTTAAGGGCCGAGCCACTGCCCACGGGAATATTTTTTTATTCAAATGAAATAGTCATACAGACATACACAAGGTTTTATAAGGAGGAATTACAAAATGACAACGCACTTAACATACAGATTCGTAAGGGCTTTCGGTGGCTGGATGCCTTGATAGGGTTGGCGTGCTCGTATTCGCTGCCTGTACTCAGATGATACAGCCAGCATTCGCCGCCCGGCAGCCAAAGGCCTACGTTGGCAATTTCAAAGACAATACGGTGAGCGTGATCGATACCGAGGCCGGCAAGGTCGTCGCGACCGTTCCGGTCGCCGCACGGGCCGCACGGCATGGCGATAACGCAGGACGGTCGCACCGTCTACGTAAGCGGCGACGGCTCTTCGTCGGTTGACGTTATCGATACGGCCACCGACAAAGTCGTCAAGACGATCAACGTCGGCAAGGCGCCGAACGGCGTGGCGCTCACGCCTGATGACCGGTTGCTGGTGGTCACGGTCTACGGGGAGGACCGTATCGCCTTCATCGATACCTCGACACAGACCGTGGTTGCCACCATGGCGGTGCCCAAGCCGCATACTGTCGCGATCAGCCCCAACGGCAAGCTCGCGTACGTCACGGTGCAGGAACCGGGTCACTTCGGCCTCGCCCTCATCGACCTGGCTACGCGCAGCGTCGTTCGCGCCCTGGCGCTCGACAAGACGCCGCGCGACGGAGAGTTCGGTTACGACGGCAAGTCGTTCTACTTTACTCAGGCCGGAGTCAGCTCGGTCCAGGTGCTGGATCCGGCCTCCGACAGGATCGTTGCGCAGATTCCGACAGGCGTATCGCCTCATTTCGTCAGTTATCCGCGCGGCTCGGCGTTCGGTATCGTCGTCGTGCAGGGGCCTAGCGAGCTGCTCTTGTTCGACCCGGCGACGAACAAGCCAGCGCGCAGCATCGCGGTCGGCAAACAGCCGCACTGGGCGACCGCGTCCGGCGACGGCAAAACGGCCTACGTGACCAATGAGGGCTCGAACGATTTCACCGTCGTCGATCTCGCGACCGGTCAGACGACAACCATTGCCGTAGGCAACGCACCGCGCAAGGTAGTAGTCCAGCGAACCGCCGGCGAGTGCCGGGAAGGGAATGTAGGATGACAACCTACCATAAACAAATTAGCAGCAATTCGTCGAGGCTGGCTCGCCATGGTCGGTGGCCTCTTGATCAGTGTATTCGTGCTCGGTGTCCGTACACAAATGGTGCAGCCGGTATTCGCCGCCCCGGCGGCCCCGGTGAAGGGTGGCGCCAAGGTCTCGATCGCTAACTTTGGCGTTCACGCCGGGAGAGATCACAATCGCTCCCGGCGAGACCGTGACGTGGACCAATGACGACGGCGCGCCGCACGGCTGGAATACAACGACGGCGCAAAAGGCGTGGACCCTTTGCTGCCGGGATCGAGCTTTACTCGTCGGTTCGATCAACCCGGCACTTACGAATACAATTGCTCGGTGCATCCTTATATGACGGGCCGCGTGGTCGTGCGTGCCCAGTGACGCGTGGTGTCGCGCACTCGCGCGGGGCGCGGAAGGAAAGGCGGCATATCACGGAAAATCCACGTATTTAATGTGGCTGCGTTGCTCAGCGTTGGCCATTCTTTTATTGCGTCTTCGGCGGAACCGCCGAAGGGGAAGTCGATCACGCTGGGCGACCGTGGTCGAGAATCCCGCCGTAAGGAAAGTGGTGGTTGAAATCACCTTCCCGTCGTCTGGGGTGGTACGCTTTTCCGGGCATGTCGGAAGAGATCTCAAGGCTCTGATCGCTGACTTGAGGAGTTTGAAACCAGCGCGAAAGGAACCGCTGCATTGAAAACCTGGGCTCCCTCTACCGCGCAGGCGGCACTTTCTTCGTTTGGTTTCCAATTTTTCAGCCGTTTTTCCAATCTCCTGCCAAGGCGCCTCAAAGCGGTATTGGGCGGGGCGCTATTGGTTGAACATGTAGCTCTCGCATTGATTGCCACACTCCGAGAAATTTCATGGGCGTGCCTAACCGGTCGCTCTATCTGCGCCGGAGCTAAGAGGGACCTTTAGCCCAGGAGATTCCGAACATCACTCCGGACAAACAGACTGGGATTGGAGTGGAGCCGCAACGATATCGCGGAACTTCTCTTAACCGGCACAAAACCGGATCTCGATAAAGCGGAAGGCCTTATGGCCAGAGGTCATCAGCGGCCGGCATCAAGCATCAAGCGTGAGGACGCGCGTTTGCGATCGTCAGCTAAGGACGATGCGCGCCGCTATCATTTAATTTTTACTATCCGTAATCGGCGGGACAGATTTGAGATAGTCGGCGCGTCGGAGATAGAAGTGCTTCGCCATAACCTTGCTTTTAAAGTCACGTTGTTGATTGTCAGCATCCTGATCGCCGGATTTGGCACCCTGCTGGTCCTGAACATAAGACAGGAGACCCAAGCCCTCGTAGTTAAAAACCAAGAGACAGCTCGTCTACTCGCCTCGTCGGTGATGGAGACCATCGAGATCGGAATGCTTAGAGTACGGCCCGACATCGTCCGGCGGCTCATGCAGCAGCTGAAAACCGAACTCAAGGATGTCCGGCGCATCGGCGTTTACCGGCGAAATGGCGTTGAAGCTTTTGCCGACCTCGAAACTTTGGAGGAAGTGAACCGCAAGGTGCATCTTGATCCAGAGCTGGTCAAGAGCATTTCTGCAATGAGTCGGGCGCCCGGGCCGCCCAACAAAAACCCTTTGTTCCGCCGCGCCGTCGAGACTATTCTTCCCGAGCAAATCTACGAGACCATTGACGGCGCTCGTGTGCTTACTCTGTTTCAGCCTCTACGGAATCTTAAAGAATGTCAGGCTTGTCACGGCACGGATCACGAAGTCCGCGGGGTGCTCCAAATCAGCTTAGGATTGGAAAAGTTGGATGCGCAAATCCTAGCGGCCCGAAACCGCCAAATCCTCGTCGCTCTGGTGACCATTGTCGCGGTGACCGTCACCCTTTTGATAGCAATGGGTCGTTTGGTGCTCCAGCCGGTTGCCCGCGTGGCAGCAGCAGCGCGGCGGATCGGTGGCGGCGATTTCGAGAGCGCGAGTACCTGTGGGCAGTGAAGACGAGATCGGACAGCTTGGTACAGTGATCAACGATATGACCGGCCGACTTAAAATGGCATACGGGGAGCTAGAAGCAAAGAACAAGACTTTGGATGAGACGCTCCACAACCTGCAGGACTCCATGAAGCGAGTGGAGCTGCTGGAACAGTTAAAGGACGAGCTATCGAAGTTCGTGCCCGACTCGGTGAAGCGAATGCTGGAGCAGAACCCGGAGGCCACTGAGCTGGAACAGCGCGAAAAAGATGTCTCGGCGATATTTCTCGACATCGCCGGTTACACCCGCCTCTCTGAGCAGATGGATACCAGGCAGGTAAACCGGCTGCTCCAGAGGTATTTCTCCAGCTTCCTCGAAATTATCCATGACTATCAGGGGGACGTGAACGAGACCGCCGGCGACGGGCTCATGGTGATTTTCCAAAATGATCGCTCATCCACTGAGCACGCCCTGAACGCTATTCGGAGCGCGCTCGCCATCCAACGCCAAGTGGAAGAGTTAAACCAGGAATTCGCCGGCGTGTTCCAGCCAGTGTTGCTCCATATGGGAATCAACAGCGGGCCAGCCTTGGTAGGGGCCAGCAAGCTGACGTCCAGCGCCGGGCCGCGTTGGATCTTTACCGCCTTGGGGCCCGTCATTAATGTGGCTGCCCGCGTCGCTGGCGAGGCTACAGGGGCGAGATCCTCATGACCTCCTCCACGGCTGAGCGCGTCAAGGGACATTTCGTATTGGAACGGCTGGGCGAGCGTCGTCTCAAAACGTCGCCGATCTCGTGCAAGTCTACCGGCTTATCCAGCCGGGAGTGTATGACAGGGTTGTACGGGGCGGCTAAGGGATCGCGGCAATCGACTTCAGCCATTGGCCGTGCAGATTACGGCGTTAGTGACGCTCGATCCTGGACGTGCCGCGCAAACTCCTTCAGTTCGCTCTTGTTCAGATGGGATATGGGCCAATAATAGATCATTCCGGCTTTTGTTCAATGAAAAAGATTATATCCCTGACGTCAGATCGCCTCCGTTTCAACGTCAGCCTCGCAGACAGAGGGCCGCACACACGCCAAAAGCAGAGTTGCAAAACTGTCTTGTCGGGTAGCTCGGCAAAAAAGATCAGAACAAACGTCGATAGAAAAGTTTCCAATCAGCCATACAAAGAGGTCCTCGTGCTGGTGAGACTAATTGAATTCAAACCTGTCAATGCTGCCCAGCGTCGATCAGTGCTATTTGGTGCGCAGCTGGATCAGCTGCTCGAAAAAGAGCCGGAGCGGCGGCAGGTGCGCAAACAGGGCTTGGAACGCATAGCGGTCCATCGCCAAGACGTTGACTCGGGTCACGGTGCGAACCGTCGCCGACCGTGGCATCTGCCTGACCAGTCCCATCTCTCCGAAGCATTCGCCACGCCCGAGCCGGGCGAGCGGCACATCGCCTCGACCTGGAACATCTCGTGTGATCTCGACCTCGCCGTCAACGATGATATACAGCGAGTCGCCCCAGTCGCCCTCGCGGAAGATGGTCTCATTCGGCTCGAAGTGCTCCCGCCGGATCGCGAGAGGCTTCTCGGTTGTGAGCTGGACGATGTCGGGCGGCAGGATCAGATCGAGGGTCCAATCGCGTGGCAACTCGGATCTTTCGGTCGAGCCAGGGAGCTTCGCGAGGTACATCGTCCGCCAGAGCCACCACGCGAGGAACCCTGAGACCCGCACCCCGAAGATCTCGCCCACTGCGGAACGGTGCCCGAGTGACGCCATCTTGCCGAGCGCTGTGAACGCGAACCTCGTCTTCGCCGCGCCTCGCAAGGTGGCCACGAGGTTTTCCGCAAGGCGCCGCGCCTGTCGGATGGCGTGTTGGGCCGTCGGTGGGCACGGCTCCCCGCTCTCCCGTCAACGACAAACGCGCAGTCGCCCGCGGCCCACACCCCAGGGTAGTCCGGGACTGCCAGATGGCTATCGACGACGATCCGGCCGCGCTCCTTCTTCACGGGCAGAATGCAACCAGGGGATTCGGCACAGAGGAGACCGTGCTCACGAGTGTCCGCGTGGCGATGCGTTCCCCGCCCTCGAGCAGTGCGGCCTCGGCTGTGGCCCCGGCCAAGCGCGTGCGCAGCCGGACCTCCACGCCGCGCTTGCTCAGTAGGCGCTGAGCAAACTCGGCGAGCGACCGCGGAAGCTCCGGGAAGATGAGTTCGCCTGCGTGCACGAGAATGACACGGATGTCGCCAGCATTGAGGTGGCGGAAGTTCCGCGCGACGGCGCGGACGAAATCGTTCAATTCGGCCACAACCTCGACGCCAGAGAAGCCACCGCCCGCGACGACAAACGTCAGGAGGGCGCGACGCACCTGAGGATCGGGCTCGATGTCCGCCTCCTCCAGGGTGTGGATGACACGGTTGCGCAGGGTGAGCGCATCCCCCAAGTACTTGAACGGGAGCGCGTGCTCTGCAAGCCCGGGCAGGTCAGCGAGGCTCGTGACGTTGCCTAGAGCGATGACGAGGTGGTCGTACTCGATCTCACAAGGCCGCGTACCGAGGCCGGCGGCAGTGAGAACGCGCCTGCGCTGGATGTCGACCTTTTCGATCGGGCGGGTGTAGAGATTCGTGTTTGGACACAGACGTCGAATTGGGGTGATCGTGTCCACGAGGCCAATGCTGCCAGAAATCACTTCCGGGAGCATCGGCTGAAAGACCATATAGTTCTCTCGGTTAACCAGCGTGAGCTCGACAGCCCCACGTCGGAGGTCACGCCGAGAGGAGCTGTTCCAGGGTCAGCGCCGTGTAGACCCCACCGAAGCCGCCCCCAAGATGAGATCCGTGTTGGTCCTGGGCTCATGGTCGAGAGTCGATCTCCGTCATACGCGCCATTAGTTCACTTTGTTTTGTGGAAAATGAAGCTGCCATGAGCTCATAATCATTCCTCGTTAGATCTACAAAGTTTTTCGTCTTTTGTGATCTGAAGCTTCGAGATGAGGCCAGAGTACTTCGGCGTAAAGCAATTACGTCGCTGCTCCGTGCGTACTGAACTTTGAGTTGTTTCTCTTTCGCCCGTTTCTCGGATGACTTTACTCCAGCCATCTTCTTACCTTCCCATGACGTGGCCCGCTTAGGGTGCTTTGGTAATTTGTTCGCCACCCATCGCAGCAAACCCTGACGCACATATGCAGGGGTTAAACCCCAAAGCCTCACAGATATTTTCAAAGGAAAAAATCCGATCGCCATCCGCTTCGACGATCCACTGCTTCCCGCTTCCTCGCAAGAGCCGCTTACCTCTTACGTTCCGTGTCAAAGAGATTTATCTTGGAAGCAGTGAATGGCATCTTCCAAGATCGCCAACATGAGCCTCTTCTCCGGCTCCAAAATGGCTTTTCTGCGCAGGGTCTCAAAATAGTGAGTGGACAAAAGCGAGTCGGGCTGAAAAAAGTGCCCCGATTCTTTCGTCCGGTGTAAGGCCGGTTTGATCTCTCGTGTATGCTGAACTAGCTGTTTTCCGAATCCATGCTTTCACCCTCCTAATTCGAAGCGGCACCCATGTGTGCGTCGATGGTGCGTGCGATCCGCTTCTTTGCTTCTTGCGCCGATCAACCGGTCTCTTTCCTCACCGTCTCGGAACAGAATCAAAGGTCGGGATGGCTTGAAGCGCAATACCGCAGCGCAATGGAGGGATTGTCATCGACATTCAGCTTGACGACCTGCACCGTTCCCGCATACTGCTCGGCGACGAGACTCCACGATCGGCCCGAGCGTCAGCGGCACGGCCCCGCACCGCGGCACCCAGAAGTCCACCAGCACTGGGACTGCTTAGACTCCAACACAATCTGTTTGGAAATTACCTGTCGTCCACTTCCGCAATATATTGAGTCATGAATTTTCTTCCCTCGTATGATCTCTTCTATGATGGCTTTCATCATGAATCCCTCGGCCGCAAGCGCGGCTCCTTGCCGATGCATCTCCGCCAAAAGTTTTCTTCCTGCGCCATCAATGAATGTCACTGCATCTTAACGATCACTCGATCTGCTGATCGCCCGGATGACAGCTTGGCGCCAGCAACCTTCCAGTTCTTGAACCCACGGTCCTGCGAGTTTCCCATCGAGTTCGAAAATTGTTCCCGTCGCACCGATTTGAGTGGTGATTTTCAACATAACCAGAGCCGTCTGGCAATACGTAAC
>ERZ1370068.304-contig-10275_pt1 | contig 16856 bp, 23 predicted proteins | sample MGYA00561227_ERZ1370068 | MGnify/ENA primary metagenome ERZ1370068 (study PRJEB38410, sample SAMEA6850437) | metagenome | study: Metagenomic assessment of the ecological functions of the soil: analysis of the soil microbiota associated with the...
GGTACACTTCGTTCAGTTACGTATTGCTCGTCTTTCGCTTTAGTTGGGTTACCAGAAGTCCTTCGCTGCCATCAAGAGCTTTTGAGGCGGCAGATTGCCATTACGACCTTATCGCGGAAGAACCCCGCGTCGCGGTATCTTCGTTCTCGGCCTGTAATAACATTGGCTTGTCTGGATCATGGAGCGTTCTCGAGGATCGAGCCGCACGTAACGCAGCGCTAATGTCTTCTCTTTGCGACCAGCACCATCGGTCACGTTCTTTGCGTTGCTTCCATCCGGCGACGCTTGCCGAAATGTCGTAGCGGTCGTAGATCAGGACGTCGTGATCGTCCTTAGTCCACCCTGCAATGCCATATGAACCGGGTGTCTGTGGGGAGTCGTTGTCTTCATTGAAGAATTGCGACTTGATGTTGGCCGTAAAGATTTACAGTGCGACCATCGGAAACTGAGTAAGGAGTTCCAGTCCTTGCCGTCGAAGTAGATTGCAAACTTCCCGCCTGGCGATAACGAATAGTTTCCACGCTGTTTGGCGGAGAGCAGTTTTCGAGAACCATCCGGAAGTGTTGACGAGCGGTAGTAATCCGTAAAGCCGGGATCGTAATCAGCCATCACACGGTACTTCCGATTGTCGGAGCCAATCGCAAGACTGCCGTCGTTGGATGGTGATAGTCCTTCCATCGTATCGTCAGCGAGCTGCACAAATTTCTTATCAGCGATGTTGTAAACAGCTCGATACGATCGGTTTCGGTCCTGTTCCGCGCGTACCTTTTGAATCGGTTGAATGTAGTCGTCTTTTCCAGTGCCACAGATCGACCATTACCTTTTCGTCTGCAGCGACTTCTTCGTCAGCAGTCTTTTCCGGTTCCGGCGGTGGCGCCACGCCAGGAACAAGCGACTTCCATCAAGTGAGAAACTCAGGTTGGCTTTGTCGCTAATTACAAACTCTTTGCGGAATCCCGGCGAGGACGTCGAAACGATCTCGGTTGCGGGGATTCTCTTTTCGATTCCAGTGATAGAGCTTGAACCTGGGTTGCTTCGCTTCCGCGTCGTCTTTGTCGCTGATAAAAGCCAGCTGCGTGTTGTCTTCATCCCAGGTGAGGCGTTGATATTTTCCTTTGCCGGTTAGGAGTACGAAAGGCGCACCATCAGTCTGTGGTGTTACTGAGTAGACTCCATTCGTGTCTTCCTTCTTTGATGAGGTGGCAAAGACGAGCGTCTTGGCGTCTTTACTAAAAGTGAAATCAAGGACGTCGGAAAACTTGCGCTCACTTCCGCTGCCGTATCACGCAAAACTAAGTCGGTGCCGTATTCCTTCTTCTTTGCGTCCGCGACCTGACTGAGGACGCGGGGTTGCTGGTTGCGCCGCTGGTGCGGGTGACTCTGATGGCGTCGCCGCTCCTTCCTTTGGCGGTGGGTTTGCTTTTTCCGGCAGTGGGGCTTCCATCAAGTAAGCGATAAAACCGGATCCGTCTTCCGGTACCTGAAAGCTCTTCACCCTTTCGATCTTCACGACGTTGCCGTTGGAGAGATCATGATTCCCAAACCGTTCTTGGGCATCTCTTCAGGCTTCTTCTTGTCCTTTTTTGCTTTGTTAATTTCGGACTTGGTTGGTTCGGTACCGAATACGAGAAAGCGACTATCAGCCGTAAAAACGGGGCGCAGCAAACGCGCTTGTCCAGCCACGAATTCCGCCGCGTTGGCACCGGGATCATCGGGCGGTGGCACCGGTGGCCGATACCCGCGCGGCGCGCGCCACTCTGTTGTGCTCGCAACGCTGCGCACAACGATCTCTCCGTCACCATCTTGCGGCACATATGCGATAGGCGATGAACTTACCGTCGCGGGAAATTTGGGATGCCTGAATCGATCGCCACGAGTCGTAGTCTTTGTGAGTGAGCGAGCGTTTTATTGTGGCAGGCTTGGGTTGCTGTACTTCAACCGCCGCCAGGCCTCTCGTGGGAAACGAAACTGCGATTGTTGCCAGCAGACTGATTACACAAACCAGCGCTGCAGTCAGACGGAGCGTGGATCGAGTGGTAGACGCTATTCCGAAGCGCATGGGGATCACCTCACTAATTGTCAGAGTGCTTGTTCGAAGACGAGAACCTAAGTCTCTTCTTTGGCAGGATTGAAGTCAAGAGGATGTTTGTGGCACAGACTTCAGTCTGTGAACTGGGAATGGGAAGTCTCGGTGGCAAACAAAGAAGTTATTGCTCATATTTCATTTGACCAATGAGTTCCGATCGAGGACCATCAACTCGGAAGTGTTGCGCTCACAGACTGAAGTCTGTGCACCTTCCTCAAAACCTAACTATTGACGCCGCCAAAACCAGCAGTCTAGTATTCCTATTAGGCGTCTTCCGGCTCATCCGCCTTATCTCGACGCCAACCTCACTCAGCCCAATACCACCAACGCTCGAATCCCGAGCTCACCAATAGGAAAGCACTATGAGCGCACAACCAGAACAATGGCGTGTTTCGACAGTTGAAGGCATCTTCGAAGCCGATCTGGAGACATTAAAACAATGGATCGTCGAGGGCGCAGTTCTGCCCTACCGACAAAGTCAGCAAAGGCACCCTTAACTGGATTGACGCCGGTCGTGTACCGAAACTAAAAGCGTGCCTTCAACGGCGAAATTGATCCACCCGCGCCTCCACCAGCTGAGGCGTCTCCATCTGAGGGCAGTTGGCAAACGCCACCGGTTGAAAATCGAAGTCACGCTGAACCCCCAGCCAACCAACACGCACAACGTCGTCAGGACGGGTGCGCTTGCTAACGCTTGTTACAACCACCCTGGCGTCGCGCCTAAGTATGTTTGCCGAATGTGCGCGACAACGCTGTGCGGAGAGTGTCCAAAGTTCGTCGGTACAAGCAAGATTGCGATTTGTCCCGTTTGTGGAGATCTCTGTCGTTCGTACTGCAGAAGTCACCAGCAAAACCGCCCGCGCTGAGTTTCAAGAATCCGGCTTTGGAATTAGCGATTTCCTACGTGCCGCTAGCTATCCGTTTCAACACAAGGCAGCGCTTGATTGGAGGCGCTTTGATGTACGGATTCCTGCTTCTCGCTGGCTTTCGCGGCAGTTTGATCGCGTGGATGTTGATGTTTGGCTGTATCTCCCACGTGATTAGCCAGGTGGCGTGGGGTCGGCTGGATCGCAGCTTTATGCCCGACTTCAGCGCCTTTTCACTCTGGGGATGATTTGGTGCAGCCGATCTTTCTTGGCGTGGGAATAACGATCGTGTCGTGGGGTCCGGTGATCGCGCTCTTGATTGCGCTCTTGTTTGGCGTAGTCAGCAGTGGTGTCGTTAAGCCGGGTTTGCCAAACGCAACGGTCGGCGCGTCGCAGCCACAACCAATCTCACCCGGAACAGCTCGGAGTGTTGACCGATCCCAACGCTGATCCAAAGAAACTTGAAGAGGCAAATCCGAAGTTGAACGAACTACGACCCGGTTTCCAAATCGCGCAGGACGCCGAACGCTCAAAGGCAGAACAGAGCGATCCAACTGCGATGATGCGCCAGTTCATGCCATTCCTTGGCGCCGGTATTCTGCTTGGCACTTTTGCTCTCTAGTTGGCTTGGTCTGGGGACTATTCTATTACCCAATGGCGTTAACCGTTGCCGGATACACACAGAGCTTCTGGTCTGTTGTTAATCCACTTGTCGGGCTCGACACGATTCGCCGCATGAGGTCGACTTACTTCAAAGCGTTTGGGATGGTTATCTTAATTCAGCTGGTAAGTTTCGATTATCGGTGGGATCGTGGCGCTTATTCTTTCACCGTTTGCAATGCCGATTGATCGGCAATCTTCCCGCGAACTTTATTAACGGAGCAATCACGTTCTACTTCAATCTAGTGATCGCCTGTTTGTTGGGATTGTCGCTTTACAAGTGCGCCGATCGTTTGGGAATCAACGTAGATTAAAGTTGGGCGCCTCCTTGGAGTGCGGTGGCCTGGTGTCCGATAAACTTTAGTTTGTCGTTGACATCACCTGGCTAGTCAATCCGGCCAGGCGACAAACTAAAGTTTATCGGACACCAGGCCACCGCACCCCAGGAGGCGCCTTTAGGTTAGAAGAACAACGAGTACAACAAACGATTGGGTGAACCCGTGCCCGCGTTTGTCACTTTGTTCGTGGTTGCGTTGTTAACAATCGCATCACGCACTGTGGTTGACGAAGCATTCGAGTTTGCCTGTTTGTAAAGTGCGGCTACTCCCGCGACGTGCGGCGAAGCCATTGAGGTTCCGCTCAACGTCGCAGTCGCTGTGTCTGACGAGAACCAGGATGACAATATCCCTGAACCCGGCGCGAATAGATCGAGACAGCGTTCCAAAGTTTGAGAATGAAGAGCGTGCGTCAGTCGTAGTTGTAGATCCAACTGTGATGGCATTCGCGGCGCGTGCCGGCGACGAGTTACAGGCGTTCGCGTTGCTGTTACCGGCAGCCACGGCAATCGGGACCCCGAATTCGCCAGGTTATTCACAGCTGTATCGAGTGCTGTCGAAACACCACCACCCAAACTCATGTTCGCAACCGCAGGATTGATGTGATTCACCCGAACCCAGTCGACGCCCGCAATAACTCCCGACGTCGAGCCTGAACCGTTACAGTCGAGTACGCGAACACCTCTTAGCAACGAACTTTTGGCAACGCCGTACGTCGAACCACCGACTGTTCCTGAGACGTGCGTTCCGTGTCCATTACAATCGGCGCCACTACCGCCAAATGCGTCGAACACGTTTGATGCACGTCCACCAAATTGCGTGTGTGTAGTCCGGATGCCCGTGTCGATCACATATACACGCACGCGGAGCCTGTGAAGTTGTAAGTGTACGAAGCACTCAGCGGAAGATTTCGCTGGTCGATCCGATCGATGCCCCAGGGTGGATTTGTTTGAGTAGCGTCAGCCGTCATTATCGAATCTTCTTCCACAAACTTCACGCGAAAGTCTTCGCTTAAGTTTTTGAGCGTCTTCTTCAGACATCTCTGCGGCAAAACCGTTAATAGCGTTTTGGTAAACGTGCTTGATGTTTCCGCGATAATTCGCGGCCATGTCGGAAGCTATATAGGGAGCGATCGAATAGAGTCCTTTTCGCCCACGACCGAGTCATCAAGGACTACGATATAGCTGTTTTTAATCTTGTTCGCTTGTCGATGGAATTTGCCGCGACCCTGACTACGTGTCGATCCTGGAATGGCCAACATCGCGCAGAGACCCGCCAACACTAATAGCGCTGCAAACTTCTTCATACTCGTCTCCTTCTGTTGAATGTAAGGTTTGTTTGAGGGGGTTGAGCAGCCCGCAACGACGAGTGATCGTGCGGGAAGGATAAAGCCGGACGAATTCAAACGAGTATTCAGGAAGAAAAACGACATAACGATAAGAGCGCTGTGAGACTCAACGTTGACTGAGAAAAACGAGGTTTACTTGTGTCGGGAGGAATTCTTGAAAACGCTCTGGACGAGGCGCGCAGTATAGCATGAAAAAACAGGAGCAGGTGCAGGTGCAGGGCAGGTGCGCTGCGGCGCGGCTGCTGCCGCATTCCCGTGCGGAAAGCCTCTGGCTTTCCGATCGCCGGTTCAAGAAGTGAGGCTATGCCTCGAGGCGGCGTCAGCCGTGTGAACTGTTAGGCTCGCTGTCGCAAAGCCGGAGGCTTTCCGCACGGGATGCGGCAGAGCCGCTAATGTCGATATGCTTCAGCTTGTCGTTGTCTGACCAAGATGTCCCCAGAAGTCTGGATAGCGAATCTCAACGACAAGCTAAAGCATATCGGACACTCCGCCACCTGCTCCTGCCGACTGCCTGCTGCCTTCTGCTTTAAACCGCTCTGCTGGCGCCGCCACCACAACATATTGAGCCTTTTTGCTTTATCAAGTTTCTAGGCTGCAACCTTCCTTGCAAACCGATCCGTCGGTAGTGCATCATAAGCCCCGTTAATCCCTTCTCTCGCGCATCAACGGTGATGCGCCCCTGCCTCGGTGAAATGGCGGCGGCGTTTGGATGATTCAGAGCAGGCCTGACCATAACTACAGAAGCCGCTCATCTTTGAGCATCCGAACACGAGCTTTCGCTGCTACCGTTACAACGGAGCCCACTTCGATTCAAAAGCTTCTTTTGACACTCCCGATAAAGTGCGGGAGAGGAGCGCTTACATGTCCATGAAACTTTACGTTGGCAACCTCGCATTCAAGACTTCCAGCGAGGATTTGCAACAGCTGTTTTCCCAGGCGGGAACAGTTGAGTCGGCATCTGTTGTTGAAGACCGCGACACTGGTCGGTCACGAGGCTTCGGCTTTGTCGAGATGGCTTCAAAGAAGAAGGCGAAGCAGCAATTGCACAGTTCAACGGTAAGGAATTAGACGGTCGCAACCTAACCGTTAACGAAGCGCGTCCACGCGAAGATCGCGGCGGTCGTGGCGGCGGTGGTGGTGGTCGTGGCGGCTACGGCGGCGGCGGTGGTCGTGGTGGCGGTGGTGGTGGTCGTGGTGGTTACGGCGGCGGCGGCGGTCGTAGCGGCGGTGGCGGTGGCTACGGCGGCGGCGGTGGTGGTGGCGGTAATCGCGAACCACGTTGGTAATGAGTCTGGGTTAACCCAACAACTGAATAGAGCATATGAGATCGTGGCGAACAAGCGTTCGCGCTTGTTCGTCAGATCTTCGCTCTCAATTAAATACGAATTATCAGAAGGAGATTGACTAAATGGAAAAGCCAGTATTTACAGTTGGCGAGCGTGTCGAAAAACTTTGTATTACTTGTAATGAGGTGCGCGGCCACGTCGTCGTCTCCGTTACCAAGCGCGGACAAATTTCTCGAGTGAGTTGTCCAAAGTGCGGGGAACGAAGTGCATTCAAGAGCAGCGCAGCTACCGACGACAACGCCAAGAAATCAACAGCCAAGGCGGGCGCGCCCTATGATCGTACTCGAACATATCGAACGGGCCAGGCGATGATGCATCCGACTTTTCGGTCTTGGCGAAGTAACGAAAGTGATCGAGCCATGCAAGATTGACGTGCTGTTTGCGGATCGCATGCGCCGCTTGATTCATTCATTGCCTGCGGTTGTAGAATAAGGCATTGCGGATTTGTGGTAGGAGTTAGTTCCCCCAATTAGCGACAGCCCACTCCCGCAACGGGCTGTCGCAAATCCCCTAAAAGACAGTTTGGGACTTGATGAATTCTTGACCGGTACACGTGTGGGGACGCTACCGATTCGTTGAGTAGGCATTATGCTGCGGCGCTTTACATGTATCTCCCCTTGCGATTGCTTTGGAGTCCCACCCAGGGTGCTCAGGCAATCATTACTTATACCCGACGAAAGATCGGAGTACTTATGTACAAAGCAATTCGTTCAAGATTGAGTCTTAACGTTTTTCTTTCGGCCTTCGTCGCTGTTACTTTCGTTTCTCAAGCTTCTGCCCAGAAGTCGTCAGGAAACGTGCCAGGGACCAACGGCGTTAGTCCATCGGGCGGGGTCATCAGCTTCCGCTTTCATCAACACTCGTCACTCAAGAAAACAAGGGCGCTGTAGACATCACGGTCCAGCGAACCGGCAATACGTCTCAGGCGGTTACTGTTCATTACGAGACCATTGACCACAGTGAATCGCTCGCAGTATTTCCCTGTGCCGAGGTTAACGGCATGGCGTCGTCACGTTGTGACTACACAACTGCTATCGGAACTCTGCACTTTGCCGCAGGAGAAAACTCGAAAACATTCAAAGTCCTGATCAGTGAGGATTCTTATGTCGAAGGACTTGAAGGCGTTCAAGTAACTCTTTCTAACCCGTCCGGTGGCGCAGTACTAGGAACACCTTCAACTGCAACGCTGGAGATTTCGGACGATCCGATCGAACCAAACACGAACGTCATCGATGATCCAGCCAACTTTGTCACTCAGCATTATCATGACTTTCTCAATCGCGAGCCCGACCCGGCCGGTCTACAGTTCTGGACAAACGAAATCCTTTCGTGTGGCGCGAATACGCAGTGTCAGAATGCTAAGCGAGTGAACGTTTCGGCTGCCTTCTTTCTTTCGATTGAGTTTCAGGAGACCGGAGTTCTTGTTTACAGAGCGTACAAAGCAGCTTACGGCAACCTACTGGCTGCGCCGATACCGCTTCGCTTCATCGAGTATTTGCCCGACGCTCAACAGATATCATTCGGCCTTGAAGTGGGCGTCGGCAACTGGCGAGGCCCAACTCGAAGCAAACAAGGTCGCTTACTTAACAGACTTTGTTACGAGGTCACGCTTCACCTTAGCCTACTCAACAGTGCTAACACCTACTGAGTTTGTCGACATGCTGTTTCTAAACACAGGCAGCACGCCAACAGACGCAGAACGACAGGCAGCGATTGATGAGTTTGGGGTACACGCAACACGACCAACGTCGGAGCGCGAGTGCGCGCATTGCGGCGAGTGATCGAGAATGAGGCTTTCAAAAGCGCGAGTTCAATCCCGCATTTGTGTTGATGCAGTACTTCGGTTATATGAGACGTAATCCAGACGCCACACCTGACACAAACTATAAGGGGTTTCAGTTCTGGCTCAACAAACTGGATCAATTTAACGGCGACTTCCTAAGCGCAGAAATGGTCAAAGCGTTCATCGTATCCGGCGAATATCGCGCCCGTTTTGGACCACAGTAAGATCATCGGTGGCCCAGACTTCAGTCTGAGACCCTGACTTCAAAGAGACGGCGAATCACCGACTGAAGTCTGGGCCACCAGCAACCTCTAAAATTCCCCATCATGATCAAAACCTTCTTTCGTCGTATCGCAACGATTTCGACGGTCGCCGTTGTATGTCTTTCTTCGGCGATCATTTCTAATGCACAGAGCCCGTCTCCAGACCAAGCCGCACTGATGAGTTGGCTTTCTCTTGACGCTCCACCGGGTTGGGAACACCTGGCAACGGACGTTTTGTTGAAGCAATTGCCCGGGTGGAAACGTGATCCGCTCGGCAATCTCATATTGAGAAAAGGCAGTGGCAGTCCGCGACGCGTTGTCGCATGTGGGATCGACCGTCCGTCTTTCGCTGTAACCGAAATCACTGACGATGGCTACTTGCGCCTACGTGAGTCTGGTAGCGTTAGACAGCATCCCTTGTGGGTTCAGTTTCACGAGGGCCAGCGTATTCGTGTTTTCACTCGCAAAGGCAGCATTCCCGGAGTAGCAACGGTCAAAAGCACACACCTGCAACGCGGTCGTGTTCCCAATGCACCGGTAACGACCCTGGATGATATTTGGGTCGACGTTGGCGCGACTTCGCGTGATGACGTTCAACGCCTTGGCATCCAGATGCTTGACCCGGTTGTTAGGATTTTGCTGCCTGGTCGTACGCAGACTACGTGACTGGCCCATCGGCTGCTTCGCGGATTGGATGTGCCGCAGTAGCGGCTGCATCACGCGGCGAAGTCACCAGCGGTGAAACAATGTTTCTGATCACGACCTTGCGTAGTTTTGGCCAGGACGGACTGGCTGCCGCACTACAGAGCGCTCGGCCGAGTCGACGAAGTCACTGTGCTGAGACCAACCTTCCGACGGAGCAAACAGCAGTGTCAGTCTACGAAAAGTAGAGAAACCTACCTACCTACCTGACTCAACCGGCCTTACAGCTTTATCGGTTCTCGCGCCTAAAGTAAGGTTCGGACGTTCACTGCTGGAAAGTGTGCAACTCGCGGACGCAAACGCACTGCTGGCAGCCGTCGAGAAGGCTGCAAGCGTGCAAAGCGGACCGCGTTGGATAGCTTTGTCCTCGAAGTCTGCTGATCTAATGAGCATGGATCCCTTTTCGGACACGGCGAGCCTGCTCAAGTCATTGGCTGATGCCCCGTCAGTCTCCAGGGCATGAACGAGATGTTCGCGAGCGAATCATCGCCGCGCTTCCCTCGTGGGCCCGGCAAAAGGCTACGACTGACAACGAAGGTAAATATTGTTGTTGAAGTTGGTCCCGACCGTGAGCCGGTGATGTTCATTGCGCACCAGGACGAAGTCGGATTCGAGATTACCGGTATGGCTGACGATGGCACGGTGTCGCTGAGGACGCGCGGCGGAATGTTTCAGTCACTGTGGGAAGGGCAGCCTGCCTTACTTCACTTCGATCAGCCCGGCAAGGAACCGTTACACGGAGTCTTTGTTCCACGCGACAACGCCAACTCAAAACAACCGGAGTCGACAACCGCATGGTTTGGTGTCGATAGCGCAACACTCAAACGACTTGGCGTTGTTGTCGGCCAATCAGTAACCGCAGACAAACATGCGACACGTTTTGGGAGCAACGAGATTCACCGCTCGCGCGCTCGACGATCGCGCTGGATCAACGGCCCTGATCTTAGCTGCGCGCAAAGATCAACCCTGCAACTCTAAAAACACAAGCTGATTCTTTCGTGGTCAGTTCGAGAAGAAACCGGACTTGAAGGGGCAATCGTATTGGCTCGGCGATATGCGTCATCCGTCAAACGAGTGTTCAGTATCGGCCACCTTCGTCTCGTCTGATTCGCCCGCCGAGAGTCAGCGGTTTGCGTATGCGCCACTCGGTCGTGGTGCTGTGATTCGGGGATTGGATAACTCGAGCGTTGCCGCGCCATCGGAAATCGATCGCATTGTGTCACTCGCACGACTCAACCGGATTCCACTCCAGGTCGGCGCGACAAGACGGCGGCACTGATGGATCGGAGTTCGTTCCGTACGGTGCGATTCACGTGAGCCTGTCGTGGCCGGGAAGATACAGCCACTCGCCAGTTGAAGTTTTGGATTTGCGGGATTTGGACGCGCTGAGTCGACTGGTAGTTAGTTTAGCGATGTCCGATATGCGTTAAAGGCCGGTGAAGAATAGAACAAGTCGGGAAGGGCGCCTCAGTGGATTGAACAAGCTGGGACGGGCAGTGCATCTCAGTGGGTCGAACAAGCTGGGAAGGGGGCAGCGGTGATTTGGACGCGATTCACTTTTGGCCCCGAGCGTGCCCCCGCTGAGTCGCAATTTGAAAACCTTGAGTGTCAAAATGCTGAGTCCGGCGGGGGCACGCTCAGGGTCAAAGTTGAGAGGTTCACAATTTTCCGCTGCCCCCTTCCCAGCTTGTTCGACCCACTGAGGTGCACTGCCCGTCCCAGCTTGTTCAATCCACTCAAGCGCCCCTCCCAACTTGATCTGAATTGCAATCCCTTTTTCGGCTGGTCCCGACTCTTGCAAAGAGGCTCCAGAAGCATATCAGACATCAATACTTCGCCACTCTCGGATCGACATCTTCCGCCCAGGCTGTAATGCCGCCTTTTAGATTGATCAACTTTCCAGTGAAGCCGGCACGTTTCCAACGCCTCGATCGCTTTCGCACTGCGCACCCCGCCTTTGCAATGAACGATCGTGTTCACTTCCGGGTCGATTTCATTCATCCGTCCGACAACGTGATTCAACGGAATCAATCGCGTTCCGGGTATGCGGCAATCTCAAACTCGTGTGGGTTCGCGCACGTCAATGATCTGAATGTTGTCCCCGCGTAGACGACGTGCGTTTAGATTCAATCGCTGAAATCTCATCAAGCTTCTCTTCGGCTACGGGCGCATGCGATGCGCCTAATTCCGCAGAACTCTTCATAGTCAATCAGTTCTTTGATAGTCGGGCTTTCACCACACATAGGCACTTTGGATCTTTTCGCAACTTGAATTCACGAAACTTCATGGCCCAGGCGTCAAACAGCAACAGACGATTCACCAAAATATCTTCTGCACCAAGAATGATCTTGATCGTCTCGTTTGCCTGTATCGCACCAACGATTCCGGGTAGCACGCCCGAGGACACCACCTTCTGCGCAGGACGGAACCAAACCCGGCGGTGGCGGTTCAGGATAAAGACAGCGATAACAAGCGCCGCGTTGCCGCTCAAAACACGCTGCTTTGACCTTCAAACCGAAAGATTGAGCCAGTACACATTCGGCTTATTGCTCAACACACGCATCGTTGACCAGGTAGCGTGTCGGGAAGTTATCCGTACCATCGACGATGATGTCGTAGTTACGAAACAGTCCCATCGCGTTCTGACTCGTGAGTCGAGTTTCATGCGTTTCGATCTCGATGTGCGGATTGATGTCGCGCATACGATCGCGCGCTGACTCAACCTTGCTGACGTCCCAGGTCTCTCGAACCATGAATAATCTGTCGCTGTAAGTTCGACTCTTCGACGACGTCAAAATCGACAATTCCAATGCGCACCGACACCGGCCGCCGCGAGATACATACCCAGTGGCGCACCCAGGCCGCCCGTCCCGAATCATCAAGACGCTGGCAGCTTTCAGTTTTCGCTGACCTTGCATGCCTACCTCCGGCATGATCAAGGTGCCGGCTATAGCGCAGGATCTCTTCGTTGGACAATTCGGGAAGGGTCTGTCCAACCTCTTCTTCAACGACCGCGCCACCTGCAATTGAAGGAACGATCATCAGCGTGTCGCCATCTTTGACGGGCGTCTCAGGACCAGATGCGTGTCGGATGTCTTCATCGTTAAGGTAGACATTAACGAAGTTGCGGAGCGCGTTCTGATCGTTATACAGGTGACGACGCAGAGCGGCGTGTGTTGACGTAAGCAGATCGAGCGCCTCGCCAGCCGTCTTTGCCTCTACTTCAATCTGCGACTGTCCTCCGGCGAACTGGCGCAATCGGAGCAGGAATGGCAATTGTTATCGACATGAATGGTTCCTTTCGAATGTCCGATGTCCGATATGCTTGCTTGTCGAAATTCTGAGCTTGGTGCTTTGAACTTTGTACTTGGTTCTTGGTTTTAGCGTCTCACGAACGAAAGTACTAGGCTCAAAGTACAAAGTTCCAAATACAAAGCACTAAGTTCAACGCTACGACAAGCTAAAGCTTATCGGACATCACCTTTATCTCTTCACTATCAAACTTAGAACGGTCTGGTTGTTGTTCCCACGAAAATAAATCAGCGGCCTTTTGACTCATCACGGAAACAATGATGTAGGAATACGTCGGCCATGGCGTGCTCCAAATCATATTGTGACGGCACGGCCGGCGATTCCGGATGCGAATGATAGAAACCGACCACGTCTAGCTTCTTGCCGGCGGCATATCGCTCACCTCGCATCAGCTCTTCAGGCTCAATCAGAAACCTATTTCGCTTGGCACTCTCTTCACGTGCATTCGAAATCGGATACGTTTCGAGAGTCGTTTTGGCCCCGTCTGATTCAAAACGTCCTATAAGCAACCCGCAGCATTCGTACGGCCAGTCTTGTTCACCGTGAGCGCGTATGGCAGCTAAACTGTCATTACTAATCTGTATCAAGAGACCTCTTCCATCCGTTTCTAATATTCAACCGTCTTCGCTAATCAATCGACTGGTTTGAATTCGCCCAGCTTCATCAATGTCTTCGGCTTCGCCGCCTTCCGTGCGGAATGGCTCTGCCTTTCCGTCAAGCGACTCTTTGATTTGTTTTGGGGCTACGCCCCCAACGCTTGCTCAATATCCGCTACAACATCCTCAACCTTCTCAATTCCCACCGAGATCCTTACTAACCCATCGGCGACACCTAATTCTCTTCTCCTCGCCGGCGTTACGTCTCTAAGAAATGCAGAAGTCGGATGGAGCACACTTGTAAATACGTCACCCAAACTAGTAGAACGCACACACAAACGAAGTGCATTCATAAACCGGAATGCGCCCTCCGTTGTGTTGTCTTTTAGCTCTATCGACACCAGGGCGCCACCGTGCGGCTCGCGCAGCATCCGCTGCGCTGCTTCCAACTCTTGTCCTTCGAAGAACCCAGGATAATAAACTCTTGCGACTCTTTCATGCTTGAGTAACCGGTCAGCGACGGCACGCGCGTTCTCACACTGTCGGTCCATGCGAACGGCAAGAGTCTTCATTCCGCGCAGGATCTGATGCGCATCCCAAACGCTCAAGACCCCACCCACAAGCTTCATCACCCCGACGAGTGCAGCGCTATCGAATTCATCGCGAGAAACAACAACGCCGCCCATCGCGTCTGCATGTCCACCAGATATTTGGTCGCACTGTGCACTACCATGTCGGCGCCAAATCTCAGTGGCTGGCAAAGATAAGGTGAGTGAAATGTGACATCGACAAGCAAAGCCGAGCACCAACCGAATGAGCGATCTCGCGCACGCTTCGATATCGCAGACCTTGAGCGAGGGATTTGAAATCGTTTCCGTTACTAGTACTACGGGTTTTGAGTCCTTCACCCTTTCCCGCAACCCAGCCCAGGTCACTGAAATCCGCGGTAAGAGTCTTCACGCCAAACGCGCCAAAAACTGTCGTCAGTAAGTTGGTAGTGGCGCCATATAAATCTTGTGACGCAACCACAATCGAACCTGGTTTTGAGATCACAAGCAAATAGCGCGGCGTGAAGCGCAGCCATGCCAGTTGAGTAAGCACAGGCAGTCGCGCCTTCTTCGGTGACACGAACAGCCTCTTCGAACGCGGCGACGGTGGGGTTTCCGTAGCGAGTGTAGATGTAGCCTTGCTTCTCTCCGCCAAACACCTTGTCGATGTCTTCCATCGATTCATAGGTAAACGTGGCGCTGGCGTAGATGGGGTTGGCAACGGGCTGGGCGCCCAAAGGCTTCCGCCGTTCACCACTGTGGACGAGTTTGGTTTCGATGTCGATGTTGTTTTTCTCGCTCGGTCATTCACATGCGGCTTTGCCGCTCTTCCGTGCGAAAGCCTCTGGCTTCCGACTACGCTATTACAACGATCGCGGTTCGCCGCTGAGGCATAGCCTCAAGAGATCCAAGCCGATGACCTTCGGCAAGCCAGAGGCTTTCCGCACGGAGGGCGGCAAAGCCCGCGAAGAGCCACACGCTACCGCGTTGCGGTACTGACTTCATTCACTCAAGCACTCTCACCCAGATATCGCTCACCGCCGTCACACAGTATTGTTACAACTACCGCCAGGTATTCTCAACGAGCGGGCCAGCTTTGTTGCGGCAAACACATTTGCCCCAGAACTCGGGCCAACCAACAGACCTTGTTTGCGAGCCAGTTGCTTCATCATCGATTGCGCATCTTCAGTTGAAACTTCGATGACTTCATCCACCAAACTCTCGTCATAGATTCCGGGCCGCGTTGCGCGTGGCCATGTGTTTTAGCCCTTCAAGCCCGTGAAGTGGAGAATCGGGTTGAACCGAAATCGCGCGAAGCGTTGGGTTCAATTCTCGCAATCGCCGCACAACCCCAACAAAAGTTCCGGAGGTTCCGGTTCCACTCAGGAAGTGTGTGACTTTCCCTTCCGACTGCTCCCAGATCTCGTTTGCAGTGGTCTCGTAGTGGGCCCAACCAGTTCGCGTCGTTGATTGTACTGATTCGGATAGAAATACTTGTCAGGGTTTGCAGCGTGAAGTTCACGCGCCATTCGCTGTGCGCCATCTGTTGAAAGCATCTGATCCGTTTCAATGATCTCGACGCCGTGAGCGGTTCAGGAATCTGCTTCCGTTGTGCACTGGCGTTCTTCGGCAGGCAAACTGTTACCGGATAGCCGCGTGCCGCACCAATCATCGCGTAGGCTATGCCGGTGTTGCCGCTGGTTGCATCGATGATTGTCATGCCGGGACGGAGTTTGCCGCTCCGCTCACCGTCGAGAATCATCGACAACGCGGGACGATCTTTTACTGATCCTCCCGGGTTGAGGTGTTCAGCCTTCACCATCGATCTCCCACACCGTCGGGTAGATCACGGTTGAGTCGCGCCAGCCGCAACAATGGGGTGTTTCCAATGCTTGACTCAATACTGCGTGGCGAGATACCGACTCCGTAGTCTTCCAAAACGCTAGAGCCCATGATCTTCCTCACAACAAACGAAAAACCGGTCGCTTTTTTGATGCGCGACCGGTTGCCGTTTATGAAAGCTGGTGCCTGGTTTACGTTGCCTGTTCCCTGCGCCTGCACACTGGCCGTCCGGTCGCGCTGCGATAGCAGCACCAGGGCAGTAATAACAACAGGAGCAAGTGTTAGGTTTCATCAGATAAATCGGTGGATCTGGTATAAACGAACTATAGGTGCTGGTGGAAAGCACTGTCAAGTTATGGGGGTTTGAATGCTACCGTCACGATAGAAATCAAAGAGACGCGGTGGAAGTTTTTCTTCCACCGCGTCTACTGGTTGTGTTCATCGTTGACGGGACGAGTCGCACAATTCATCGCGTCAGGAGCTGAACGGTTTTACTTCTTGTCTTGACCTCTCCTGCGCTTTCGCCAACGAGCAAGGCCAGCACTTCAAGTCCTGAGCCCAACAACACGATTGTAGCTGGTTCTGGAACCGCCGTTTGATTCTGCACAGTGATCGAAAGTTAGCCGCCACCTGTGTTTTCGCCCTGGTCCGAGGTTCAGGTAGGTAATGACGAATTGGTTCGAAGCGAAACTGAACACCGTGCCATTTGGAGTAGATGGATCAATCAGCGCGGTGAAGATCGCCAATTGGGCCAAGTGACCGCCGCCGGCCAGTGCAAAGAAGGCCGGGTCGGTATCAAATGGCTGGGTTCCGGAGAGCGACAAGCCAGACTGCAAGCCATCCGCGAACCCGAGGAAGTTTATCGCGCCGGCGCCATTGTTGGAAGGTGGCGAAACAGCGTGGACTGTCGACCCAGCCGAAGCGACGCGCGCTGCTGGCGTAAAGGCGAAGGTTAGGCTGTCAGCGCTTAGTTGTGGTCGGTAAAAGACCAAACATCCAATGGCTGTCAGTGCTAGGACTAAGTGTTTTATTCTTGATCACGGGTTACTGCTCCTTTTTCTCATCGTCCCGTCAGTAACGATGATTGGCGACGTCGGTGTCAGCCAGTCTAACAGCGTCGGATCGAACGTTCTTTTCGGAAACATCTGAGCCACGTTAGCAATACGTAA
>ERZ1370068.1428-contig-1132_pt1 | contig 16846 bp, 19 predicted proteins | sample MGYA00561227_ERZ1370068 | MGnify/ENA primary metagenome ERZ1370068 (study PRJEB38410, sample SAMEA6850437) | metagenome | study: Metagenomic assessment of the ecological functions of the soil: analysis of the soil microbiota associated with the...
AGGACCCGATGATGACGCTCAACCCGGTCCTGCGCATCGACGCGCAGATGATCGAGGCGATCCTGCGCGCACCGGAAGGTGATCGCACGACGTCGCGCGCGCGCCGCGCGCGCGAGGCGCTGGTCCAGGTCGGCATTCCGTCGCCGGACGAGCGGCTGCGTCGCCTATCCGCATCAGTTCTCCGGCGGCATGCGGCAGCGCGTGGCCATCGCGATCGCGCTGCTCAACAGTCCCGATCTCATCATCGCCGACGAGCCGACCACCGCGCTCGACGTCACGATCCAGGGGCAGATCCTGTACGAGATGCAGAAGCTCGCGCCGCGACAGCGGCACCGCGCTGATCTGGATCACGCACGACCTCGTCGGTCGTCGCCGGGCTCGCCGGATCGCGTGTGCGTGATGTACGCCGGGCGCATCGTCGAGAAGGGCACGTGCGCGCAGGTGCTGGGCGCGTCCGCGTGCACCCGTACACGCAAGGGCTGCTCGACTCGGTGCCGGCGAACAACCGCACGGCGGACATCGGCTCGACGCAGATTCCCGGCATGACGCCGTCGCTGCTCGACCTGCCGCCCGGGTGCGCGTTCCGCGACGCGCTGCCGCGTACGCGCGACGGCCGATGTGCGCCGAGTCGCCGGAAATGCGCGCCGTCGGCGGACGCCGGGCAAGCCGTGCGCTGCTTCCATCCGCTGCGTGCGCACGCCGATGAATCGCTGGCGGCCATCAAGCGCGACGTGGATCTCGGCGCGCTCGTCGAGCTGAGGGATGTCTCGAAGCGCTTCGTGAAGTCGCTGGACGCCGCGCGCGGATCGCGCAACGCGCTCGGCGCTGGCATGAAGGAAGAAGTGGTCCATGCGGTGGATCACGTCGATCTTGCCATCGCGCCCGGCGAAGTGGTCGGGCTGGTCGGCGAATCCGGCTGCGGCAAATCGACGCTCGGCCGGCTGGCGGTCGGCTTGCTGCCGTTGTCCGGAGGCGAGCGGTTCTGGCGCGGCGTATCGCTCGGCGCACCTGCCGCCGCGGCCGCGGCGCGCAAGCAGCAGCTCAAGATGCAGATGATCTTCCAGGATCCGTACGCGTCGCTCAATCCGCGGATGCGCGTCGTGGACATCGTCGGCGAGGCGCCCGTCGCGCACCACGTCATCGGTCCCGAGCAGCAGACCGAATACGTGGGCTCATGCTCAATCGCGTCGGCCTCGATCCGACGCTGATGCGGCGCTTATCCGCACCAGTTCTCCGGCGGCCAGCGCGCGCGCATCGGCATTGCGCGCGCGCTCGCGGTGCAAGCCCGAGTTCCTGGTGTGCGACGAATCGGTGGCCGCGCTCGACGTGTCGATCCAGGCGCAGGTGCTCAACCTGTTCATCGAACTGCGCAGCGGCGCTGAATCTCACGTATCTCTTCATCAGCCACGACCTCGGCGTCGTGCGCATCCTCGCGGACCGCGTGGTCGTCATGTACCTCGGCCGCGTCGTCGAGAGCGCGCCGGCGGACGAGGTGTTCGCGCGTCCGAATCATCCGTACACGCAGGCGCTGCTCGCCGAGGTCGGGCAAGGTCGAGCCGAAAAGCGCACGTTCGTCGCCGATCAAGGGCGAGATTCCGTCGCCGCTCGATCCGCCGTCCGGCTGTCACTTCCATCCGCGCTGTCCCTACGTGATGGACAAGTGCCGCGCGTCCGTCGCCGCCGTTGCTCGAGATCGCGCCGGGCCGCAAGTCGGCGTGCTATCTCAACGACGCTGCCGAATGCGCATTCGAACGCCACGATCCTGCCGGCGCGCCGATTGCGCTGGTGCTCGATTCGCCGCATTCCGGCGAATGGTATCCGGACGACTTCGACCACGCCGCCGCCGCGGGACGTCGTGCGCCAGGCCGGAGGACACGCACGTCGCGCGGCTGTGGCGCTCGGCGCCGGCGCACGGCGCCACGCTGATCGAGGCACGGTTTCCGCGCGCGTACATCGACGCCAACCGGAGCCTGGCCGACATCGATGCCGACCTCCTGGCGGATGCGTGGCCCGAGCCGATCGCGCCGTCGCGCAAGACGCAACAGGGCATCGGCCTCGTCTGGCGGCTGGCCGCGCGGCGGCACGCCGATGTATGCGCGCAAGCTTGCGTGCGCGGAAGTCGCGCGCGCATCGATCGTTTCTGGCGACCCTATCACGCGGAACTGGACGCTGCGATCGACGATCGCCACGAGCATTCGGCGGCGTGTGGCACATCAACTGCCACTCGATGCCGGCGGTGGGCGGACGCACTGTCCGACGATCCGGGCCGCACGCGCGCCGATTTCGTGCTCGGCGATCGCGACGGCACGACGTGCGATCCCGCGTTCACGCGGCTCGTCGCCGACGGCGCGCGCGGTTTCGGCTACAGCGTGGCGATCAACGACTCCGCTACAAGGGCGTGGAGATCGTGCGCAAGCGCGGCTGGCCGCCGAAACCGCCACAGCCTGCAGATCGAGTTGAAGCGCACGCTGTCACATGGACGAGCGAACGCTCGAAGTCGAACGCCGGCTGTCCGCCTGCAGCACGATCTCACGCGCCTCGCGCGAAATCTCGCGACGTCAGTCGCGATCGCAGACGCAGGTGTGATCGCGCGTTTTCCGATCCCTGAGTTCTGACCTCTGACAATTGGTCCGACCACTTGACCAGTCCGAGGCGTGCTGCTAACGTGCCCCACGACGCCGTACGCCGGCCAACGACGGTCGCAAGAACCGGCGCGGCGGGCGGCGCAACATCGCATTCAAGGAGGATTCCATGAAACTGATCCAACGCGCGCTTCGTCGCGCTCTGCGCGCTCGCGCGTCGCCGGTGCCGGCGCTTCGCCGCCTACCCCGAGCGCGCCGATTCAGTTGATCGTGCCGTGGGCCGCCGGAGGCGGCACCGACGCGACCGCGCGCATCATCGGCAACGCTGCTCGAGAAGGAGCTCGGGCCAGCCGGTCAACGTCGTCAATCGGACGGGCGGCAGCGGCGTGGTCGGCCACAGCGCGCATCGCGCAGGCGCGCGCCGCGACGGCTACACCATCGGCCTCATCACGGTCGAGATCGGCATGATGCATTGGCAAGGGCTGACCGAGCTCACCGGGCGCGTCGTACACGCCGATCGGGCTGGTCAACGCCGACCCCGCCGGCGTCGAGGTCGCAGCCGATCTCGCCGTACAAGACCGTCAACGACCTGGTCGCGGCGATCAAGGCCAATCCGGGCAAGATGAAGGCGTCCGGCACCGGGCAGGGCGGCATCTGGCATCTGGCGCTGGCCGGCATGCTGCAGGATCTCAAAGTGGATCCGGCGGCCGTGCCGTGGGTACCGTCGAACGGCGCCGCGCCAGGATTGCAGGATCTCGTCGCCGGCGGCGTGCAGATCGCGCCGGTGCTCGCTGCCGGAAGCGCGATCGCTCATCGACGCGGGCAAGGTGAAGAGCCTTGCCGTCATGGCCGACAAGCCATCGCAGCTCGTATCCGAACGTTCCGACGCTGAAGGCAGCGACGGGCAGCAACTGGACGATGGCCGCATGGCGCGGCATTGCGGCGCCGAAGAACCTGCCGCCCGAAGCGCGCGACAAGCTGTTCCGCCGCGATCAGGAAGATCGTCGCGAGCAAGGATTACACCGACTTCATGGCGCAGCGCGGCTTCGGCGTGATCTATGCCGGTCCCGAGGAGTTCGGCAAGTTCATGGCCAAGTCCGATGCCGGATCTCGGCGCGACGATGAAGGCGGTCGGCATCGTCAAGTGACGCATCTGTCCGAGCGCGAGGCGTAGCCGCAGCGCGATTAAGCCGCGTCATCCCCGCGGAAGCGGGGATCCAGTGACTTGCTCACGAACGACACGGGTTCCGCTGCGACGACGGAACGACGCGCATGCGTCGTGCATCCGCTGAGGCGGATCCGCTCTGTCCGAGCTCCATGAAACTCAACGACGCCGTCTGGGTGCGCTGCTGCTGCTGTTCAGCGTGGCGCTGCTCGTCCACGTCCAGAGCTTTCCCAGGATTCCGGGACAACAGGTCGGACCCGCGCTGTTTCCCGGATTCCTGGCGGTGGCTCTGGCCGTCTGCGCGGCTGCTCCTGGTCGTCAAGGGCCTGGCGTCGCGGCGCGAGGAGGCGAGCGCGCCGAGTGGATCGCGCTCGAGCCGTGGACGCGCTCGCCGCCGCTATCATGCTCGCGTTCGCGCTGACGATCGGCGTCAACGTTTTCTACATCCTTCGCCGTCGACCGTCTCGGTTTCATCGTGACCGGGCGTCATCTATCCTCGGCGCGCTGTTCTGGGTGTTCGGCGTGCAGGACGCGTGGATTCTGCCGCTCGCGCATCGTCGTGACGCTGGGCATTCACTACGCGTTCTACAAGCTGCTGAAGGTGCCGCTGCCGTGGGGCATCCTGCAGGGCATCGCGTGGTGAGCGCGCCGCGTACTGTCGCGGAGGCGCATGCGATGAGCGACGCCTGGCTGCAGGCCTTCGCGCTGGTGTTCGACCCGTACAACATCTGTCGTGATGCTGGCGGCGTCGCTGTTCGGCCTCTTCGTCGGCGCGGTGCCCGGCCTGACCGCGACGATGGCCACCGCGCTGCTGGTGCCGGTGACGTTTTTCATGGCGCCGATCCCGGCGATCGCCGCGATCGTCACCGCGACCGCGATGGCGATCTTTTCCGGCGACATCCCGGCTGCCTGATGCGCATGCCGGGCACGCCGGCGTCGGCCGCCTATACCGACGAAGCGTACGCGATGACGAAGAAGGGCCAGGCCGAGACTGGCGCTCGGCGCGGGCCTCGTCTTCTCGGCGATCGGCGGCCTGTTCGGCACCGCGGTGCTGATCGTCGCCGCGCCCACGCTGGCCGAGTTCGCGCTGCAAGTTCAGTCGTCGTTCGAATATTTCTGGCTGGTGCTGCTCGGGCTGACCTGCGCGGTGTTCATCGACGTCCGACCGGCCGCTCAAGGGCTTCGTCTCGCTGCTGCTGGGCCTGCTGATCGCCTGCGTCGGGCTCGGCAATCCGGCGGCGTTTCCGCGCTTCACGTTCGGCAACATCGAAATGCTGGGCGGCATCGGCATGATCCCGCTGATGATCGGCATGTTCGCGATCTCCGAGATCATCCGCTTCGCGGTCGACACCAATCCGCCGCTGAAGATCGTCGACCAGCCGCTCGGCAACGTGTTCAAGGGCATGTGGGGCCTGACGAAGAAGTATCCGGTGCAGATCCTGCGCGGCAGCGCGCTGGGCACGCTGGTCGGCGCGCTGCCCGGCGCGGGCGCCGACATCGCGGCGTGGATGTCGTACGCGATCAGCAAGAAGTTCTCGAAGGAGCCGGAAAAGTTCGGCACCGGCCACGTCGAGGGCATCGTCGAGATCGGGCTCGGCCAACAACAGCGCGCTGGCCGGCGCGTGGATCCCGGCGCTGGTGTTCGGCATTCCGGGCGACTCGATCACCGCCATCGTGATCGGCGTGCTGCTACATGAAGAACATGAACCCGGGGCCGTCGCTGTTCACCAACAATCCGCAGAACATCTACGCGGTCTACCTGCTGTTCATCATCGCCAACATCATCATGATTCCGCTCGGCTGGTGGTGCATCAAGGTGTCGAAGCAGATCCTCAAGGTGCCGCGCACGGTGCTGATGCCGGTGATCATGCTGTTCTGCGTCGTCGGCTCGTTCGCGATCAACAACACCGCGTTCGACGTCACCGTCATGCTGGTCGCCGGCATCGACCGCGTACGTGCTCGAGGACAACGGCTTCCCGATCGCGCCGGCGATCCTGGGCGTCGTCCTGGGCGGCATGCTCGAGGAGAACTTCATTACGTCGATGATCAAGTCCGACGGCGAGTTGTCCGCGTTCTTCGCCCGCCCGGTGGCGGCGACGCTGGCGGCGCTCACGCTTGGCGGTCTGGTTCCTGCCGCTGCTCATCCGCCGGCTGCGCAGCCTGGCCGGGGTCTGACCGTGAGTCGCGCCGGACCGGGTCGCGTTGACCCCGTGCTGCGCCGCGGTAAAATCCTGGTTCAGTGGCGTTCGCTTCGTCCGACCCGGTAATCAAGGGTTGGACGTCGGTAAACGGATGCGGGCGCCGAACCGGCTTCCGGATACGGCGAGATCGGCAAATGCGCGCGGCAAGCTCGTCGTCGGCAACTGGAAGATGAACGGCGGGCTGGCTTCCAACGCGGCGCTGCTGGTCGCGTTGCTGGCCGGGTGGCGGCCGACGTGCGGGCGGCACGATGGCGGTCTGCGTGCCGTTTCCGTACCTTGGGACAGGTCCGCGACGCGCTGACGGGTTCGCCGATGGCGTGGGGCGCGCAGGACGTGAGCGAGCATGCGGCCGGCGCCTTCACCGGCGAAGTCGCGGCAAGCATGCTCGCCGAGTTCGGATGCCGGTATCGTCGCTGGTCGGGCATTCGGAACGGCGGCAGCTGCACGGCGAAACGGACGCGACGGTGGCGGCCAAGGCCGAGACGGCGTTGGCGGCGGGTTGACGCCCATCGTCTGCGTGGGCGAAACGCTTGCCGAGCGCGAGGCCGGTCGCACGGCAAGCGGTGGTCGGCCGGCAGTTCGACGCGGTGGCGGCGCAGTGCTGGCGTCGGAAATGCCGCTGGTGGCCCTGGCGTACGAGCCGGTGTGGGCGATCGGCACCGGGACGGACCGCGACGCCCGGCCGAGGCGCAGGAGGTGCACGCATTCCTGCGGCAACGGCTGGCGGCGAGCGGGCGCCGCAGGTGTGCGTGTTGTATGGCGGAAGCGTCAAGGCGGGCAACGCCGGCGCGTTGTTTGCGATGCCGGACATCGACGGAGGACTCGTTGGCGGGGCGTCGTTGGATGCGAAGGAATTTTTGGCGATTGCGGGTGCCTGAACAATTCGCGGCAGTTCGGCGGCAAAGCCGGAGCTAAGAAAATGGGACTGCTTGAAATCAACGCTGTTGGTGGTGCAGATTCTGATCGTGGCGATAGCGCTGTGCGGTCTCGGTCCTGCTGCAGCATGGCAAAGGCGCCGACATGGGCGCGGCGTTCGGCAGCGGCTCGTCGGGCAGCCTGTTCGGCGCGGCCGGCTCGGCCAACTTCCTGTCGCGGACGACGGCGTTCTCGCCGCCGTGTTTTTCCTGTCGAGCCTCGGCTTGACGTATCTGGGCACGACGCACACGAAGCCGAAGGACGTCGATGCAGCAGGGCGTGATGGGTGACGTACCGGCGACGAAGAGCGTCGACGTTCCGAAGGCAGCTGCGCCGGCGCCGCGCCAGCGCCGGCGCCGGCGCGGGCGAACGCTGTCCCGCTGCGCCGACGTCGAAAGCGGGAGAGGTACCGAAGTAGGCAGGAATCAGTTATCGGTGGATCGGGAGATGCAGCTGATCCCGCAATGATCTGCGCCACGTGGTGGAATTGGTAGACACGCTGTCTTGAGGGGGCAGTGGCGAAAGTCGTGGAGTTCGAGTCTCCCCGTGGGCACCAACTGGACGATGCGCGCCGCAAGGCGGCCGTAGCCGGACGCGCGACGGTGCGTCCATTCGAGCTGTCGGGCGAGTCGTACAACCGTGTAGCTGCGGTGGCCCCAGGGCGCCAACGATGCTGGAACAGTATTTTCCGATCCTTCTCTTCATCGTCGTCGGCCTGGGGCTCGGCGTCCTGCTCCTCTCCGTCGGCGCGATCCTCGCGCCCAATCGCCCCGATCCGGAGAAGACTCTCGCCGTACGAATGCGGCTTCGAGGCATTCGAGGACGCGCGGATGAAATTCGACGTCCGCTACTACCTGATCGCCATCCTCTTCATCCTGTTCGACCTCGAGATCGCGTTTCTCTTCCCGTGGGCGGTCGTGCTGCCGGACATCGGCTTCGAGGGCTTCGTGGCGATGATGATCTTCCTCGCTCATCCTCGTCGTCGGGCTTCGTCTACGAATGGAAGAAGGGCGCGCTGGAGTGGGAATGAGCTGCAGATGGGCAGGCAAGCCATGGCCATTGAAGGCGTCCTGGAGAAAGGCTTCGTCACGACGTCGCTGGACAGCGTCATCAACTGGGCGCGCAACGGCTCGATGTGGCCGATGTCGCTTCGGCCTTGCCTGCTGCGCCGTGGAAATGATGCACGCGGGCGCCGCGCGCTACGACCTCGACCGCTTCGGCGTCGTGTTCCGCCGAGCCCGCGCCAATCCGACGTGATGATCGTCGCCGGCACGCTGTGCAACAAGATGGCGCCGGCGCTGCGCAAGGTCTACGACCAGATGGCCGAGCCGCGCTGGGTGATCTCGATGGGCTCGTGCGCGAACGGCGGCGGCTACTACCACTACTCCTACTCGGTGGTGCGCGGCTGCGACCGCATCGTGCCGGTCGACATCTACGTTCCGGGCTGTCCGCCGACGGCCGAGGCGCTGCTCTACGGCATCCTGCAGCTGCAGAACAAGATCTGGCGCACCAACACGATCGCGCGCTGATGGCCACGAGAACTCGAGACCCTGGCCGCGGCGCTGCAGGCGGCATTCGACGGATGCGCTGACGAGCGTGACGGTCGCACTCGGCGAGACTGACCGCCGTCGTGCCGCGCCGAACGCCTGACCGGACGTGATGCGCGAGCTGCGCGACCGTCCGGAGCTGCGGTTCGAGATGCTGCTGGACGTCTGCGGCGTCGACTATTCGACGTACGGCGATGGCGCGTGGCAAGGACCGCGCTTCGCCGCGGTCTATCACCTGCTGTCGCTTGCGCAACAATCACGCGGCTGCGCGTGCGCGCGTTCGCCACCGATGACGACTTTCCCGATGCTGTCCGAGCCTCGTCGACGTCGTGGCCATCGGCGAACTGGTTCGAGCGCGAGGCGTTCGACCTCTACGGCATCGTCTTCGACGGGCATCCGGACCTTCGCCGCCTGCTTGACCGACTACGGCTTCGTCGGGCATCCGTTCCGGAAGGATTTTCCGCTGTCCGGATATGTCGAGATGCGCTACGACCCGGAGCAGAAGCCGCGTGATCTACCAGCCGGTGATCGATCGAGCCGCGCGAAATCACGCCGCGGATCATTCGCGAAGAAAACTACGGCGATCCCAAATAGCGATTGCTGAGTCGTGGCTGAAATCAGCAGACTACACGATGAAGTTGAGCGATTCGCCGCTCCGCGGCGTGACGCCGTCTTCGCTTAACTTGCTGCGCAAGTTAGCAATACGCAGAAGTTCATGGCTGAAATCAGAAACTATACGATGAACTTTGGGCCGCAGCACCCGGCGGCCCACGGCGTGCTGCGCCTGGTGCTCGAGCTCGACGGCGAGGTGATCGAGCGCGCCGATCCGCACATCGGCCTGCTGCACCGCGCGACCGAGAAGCTCGCCGAGCACAAGACCTACATCCAGTCGCTGCCGTACATGGACCGGCTCGATTACGTGTCGATGATGTGCAACGAGCACGCCTACTGCCTGGCGATCGAGCGACTGCTCGGCCTCGAGGTGCCGGAACGCGCGCAGTACATCCGCGTGATGTTCGACGAGATCACGCGCATCCTCAATCACCTGCTGTGGCTCGGCGCGCACGCGCTCGACGTCGGCGCAATGACGCCGTTCCTCTACACGCTTCCGCGAGCGCGAGGACCTGCTCGACGTGCTACGAGGCGGTGTCCGGCGCGCGCATGCACGCGGCGTACTACCGGCCGGGCGGCGTTTACCGCGACCTGCCGGACGCGGATGCCGCAGTACCAGCCGTCGAAGCTCAAGAATGCCAGGGCGCTCGCGCGGCTGAACGAGAACCGCCAGGGCTCGCTGCTCGACTTCATCGACGACTTCACGCAGCCGCTTTCCGAAGCGCGTCGACGAGTACGAGAACCTGCTGACCGAGAACCGGATCTGGAAGCAGCGCACTGGTCGGCATCGGCGTCGTGACGGCCGGAGCGGGCGATGGCGCTCGGCTTCACCGGCCCGATGCTGCGCGGCTCGGGCGTCGCATGGGACCTGCGCCGCAAGCAGCCGTACGCAGTTTACGAGCGCATGCAGTTCGACATCCCCGTCGGTGTCAACGGCGACTGCTACGACCGCTACCTGGTGCGCATCGAGGAAATGCGGCAGGCGAACCGGATCGTCGGCCAGTGTGCCGACTGGCTGCACAGGAATCCGGGTCCGGTCATCGTCGACAACCACAAGGTGGCGCCGCCCGACCGCGAGTCGATGAAGTCGAACATGGAAGAGCTGATCCACCACTTCAAGCTCTTCACCGAGGGCATGCACGTGCCGCCGGGCGAGGCCTACGCCGCGATCGAGCATCCGAAAGGCGAGTTCGGCGTCTACATCATCTCCGACGGCGCGAACAAGCCGTATCGCGTGAAGATTGCGCCCGCCGGATTATGTCCACCTGGCGGCGCTGGACGAGATGTCGCGCGGCCACATGATTGCCGACGTGGTGGCGATCATCGGCACGCAGGACATCGTGTTCGGATCGATCGACCGATGACGCGTCGAATGTCTTGCAGTGCTGTCGATGGCGGCGTGGTTCTCGCTGGTCGCGCAGCCCAGCCTGCCTTAGCCGGCTGCCACGGCGCCTCCCGCTGCGTCGCCGGCGACTCCGGCTGCGTCCGATTCCGAACGAGCAGCCAACGCTGGGCGACGACAAGGCATACGATCGAGGCTGCACGAGAAATGGCTCGCGCTTCTGGATGCCGGCAAGGTCGGCGCTGCCTGGGATGTCTCGTCCGCGCACTTGAAGTCGGTGGTGACGCGGCAGAAGTGGGTAACGGAAATCGGCAAGGCCCGCAAGCCGCTTGGCAAGCTCGAGACGCGCAAGGCGGAGCGATTCGCACGCGCGCATTCGTTGCCCGGCGCACCCGAAGGGATTACTCGATCGTCGAATTCGAATCCGAGTACGCCAATGGCAAGCAGGCGACCGAGCAGGTCATCTGGATGTTCGAGGCCGACTGCCATCTGGCGCGTCTCGGGCTACTTCGTTCGCTAGACGCCCGAACAGCATGCTCTCCTCAGTGCTCTCATGCTCTACCGACACGCGCAAGCAAATCGACCGCGAGATCGCCAAGTATCCGGCCGGCCACAAGCAGTCCGCGGTGATGTCGGCGCTGGCGCTCGCGCAGGCCGAGCACGGGTGGCTCTCCACCGACGTGATGGACGCGGTCGCCAGCTACCTGGGCATGCCGCCGGTCGCGGTCTATGAGATCGCGTCGTTCTATACGATGTACAACCTGCATCCGGTCGGCCGCTTCAAGCTGGTGCTGTGCACGAACCTGCCGTGCGCGCTGCAAGGCGCAACGGCCGCGGCAGAGCACCTCAAGACTCGGCTCGGCATCGGCTTCAACGAGACGACCGCCGACGGCAACTTCACGCTGAAGGAAGGCGAGTGCATGGGCGCGTGCGGCGATGCGCCCGGTGCTCATCGTCAACGACCGCCGCATGTGCAGTTGGATGGAGCAACGCGAAGCTCGACGAACTGGTGGACGAACTGCAAGGCGCGGCCGGAACGCGGCGAAGGCAATCCGAACCCCGTGAAAGCCGCTGGATGAACGCGCCCTCCGAATTCCTGGATTACGGGCCCGATGCCATCCTGATGGCGGGCCTCAACGGCAGGAACTGGCGCCTCGCCGATTACGTCGCGCGCGGCGGTTACGACGCGCTGAAGAAAATCCTCGGCGAAAGATCGCCGCCGGAGCAGGTGATCGCCGAGGTCAAGCGCTCCGCGCTGCGCGGCCGCGGCGGCGCAGGCTTTCCGACCGGGCTCAAGTGGAGCTTCATGCCGCGCCAGTTTCCCGGCGACAAGTACGTCGTCTGCAACTCCGGACGAGGGCGAGCCCGGGACCTTCAAGGACCGCGACATCCTGCGCTACAACCCGCACGCGGTGATCGAGGGCATGGCGATCGGCGCCTACGCGATGGGCGCGACGCGCGGCTACAACTACATCCACGGCGAAATCTGGGACACCTATCTGCGCAACGAGGAGGCGCTCGACGAAGCCTATGCCGCCGGCTTCCTCGGCGACAACATCCTGGGCTCCGACTTCTCGTTCCACCTCTACAACCACCACGGCTTCGGCGCGTACATCTGCGGCGAGGAAACGGCGCTGCTCGAATCGCTCGAAGGCAAGAAGGGACAGCCGCGCTTCAAGCCGCCGTTCCCCGCGTCGCTTCGGCATCTACGGCAAGCCGACGACGATCAACAACACGGAAACGTTCGCCGCGGTGCCGTGGATCATCAACCATGGCGGCGAGGCGTTCCTCGACCTCGGCCGCCCGAACAATGGCGGCACCAAGATTTTCTCGGTGACCGGCGACGTCGAGCGGCCCGGCAACTACGAAGTCAAGCTCGGCACGCCGTTCGCGACGCTGCTCGAAATGGCAGGCGGCATGCGCGGCGGCCGCAAGCTCAAGGCAGTGCATACCGGGCGGCTCGTCGATGCCGGTGCTGCCCGGCGACGTCATGATGGCGACCGACATGGATTACGACTCGATCGCCAAGGCCGGCTCGATGCTGGGCTCGGGCGCCGTGATCATCATGGACGAGACGCGCTGCATGGTGAGGTCGCTGCTGCGCCTGTCGTATTTCTACTACGAGGAGTCGTGCGGCCAGTGCACGCCGTGCCGCGAAGGCACCGGCTGGCTCTGGCGCATGGTCGAACCGCATCGAGCACGGCGCAGGGCCGCAACGAGGACCTCGATCGCGCTGACGTCGGTGGCCGACAACATCGCGGGCCGCACGATCTGCGCGCTGGGCGATGCCGCCGCGCTGCCGGTGAAGAGCTTCATCAAGCATTTCCGCGACGAATTCCAGTACCACATCGACCACAAGCGCTGCCTCGTGTCGCCCTACGCTGACTGATGCCCGACGCATGCTGAACATCGAAGTCGACGGCAGGCCGGTGGAAGTCGCGCACGGCGCCACGGTGATGGACGCCGCGAACAAGCTCGGCATCTACGTGCCGCACTTCTGCTATCACAAGAAGCTGTCGATCGCCGCCAACTGCCGCATGTGCCTCGTGCAGGTCGAGAAGGCGCCCAAGCCGCTGCCGGCCTGCGCCACGCCGGCGACCGACGGCATGAAGGTGTGGACGCACTCGGAGCCGGCGGTCAAGGCGCAGCAGGGCGTGATGGAATTCCTGCTCATCAACCATCCGCTCGACTGCCCCATCTGCGACCAGGGCGGCGAATGCCAGCTGCAGGACCTGGCCGTCGGCTATGGCGGCGTCCGCGTTCGCGCTACACCGAGCCGAAGCGCGTGGTGTTCCACAAGGATCTGGGTCCGCTGATCGCGGCCGAGGAGATGACGCGCTGCATCCAGTGCACGCGCTGCGTCCGCTTCGGCCAGGAGATCGCCGGCGTCATGGAACTCGGCATGATCGGCCGCGGCGAGCACGCCGAGATCGTCGCCGTTCGTCGGCAAGACCGTCGACTCCGAGCTTTCCGGCAACATCGATCGACATTTGCCCGGTCGGCGCGCTGACGTCGAAGCCGTTCCGCTACTCCGCGCGCACGTGGGAGTTGGCGCGCCGCAAGTCGGTTGTCGCCGCACGATTCGCTCGGCAGCAACCTCGTCGTGCAGGTGATGGGCAACCGCGTGATGCGCGTGCTGCCGCTCGAAAACGAGGCGATCAACGAGTGCTGGCTCTCCGACAAGGACCGCTTTTCCTACGAGGGCGCTCAACTCCGACGAGCGGCTGACCGCGCCGATGGTGAAGCAGGGCGGCGAGTGGAAGACGGTCGACTGGCAGACCGCGCTCGAGTTCGTCGCGCGCGGGCTTGACGGACGTCGTGGCGAAGCACGGCCCGCAGGCGTTGGGCGCGCTGGTGTCGCCTCATGCAACGCTGGAGGAACTGGCGCTCGCCGCGCGCCTGGTGCGCGGCCTGAAGCAGCGACAACATCGACTTCCGCTTGCGGCAGAGCGATTTTCGCGGCGACGGCCGCGCGCCGGGCACTGCGCCGTGGCTCGGGACTGCCGGTGGCGGACGTGAACGCGCTCGACCGCGCGCTGGTCGTCGGCAGCTTCCTGCGCAAGGACCATCCGCTGGTCGCGCAGCGGCTGCGGCAGGCGGCGAAGAAGGGCACGCAGGTCTCGATGCTGCACTCGGTCGACGACGACTGGCTGCTGCGGGTCGAGCACAAGGCGATCGTCGCGCCCTCGCAGCTTCCGGCCGCGCTCGCCGGCATCGTGGTCGCCGCGGCACAGGCCGCGGGCAAGACCGTGCCTGCCGCGCTGCCAGGACATCGAGCCCACCGATGCGGCGAAGGCGATCGCCGCGAGCCTCCTGTCGGGCAAGAAGGCGGCGATCCTGCTCGGCAACTACGCGCAGCAGCATGCGGCGGCCTCGCAGATTGCACGCGCTCGCGCAAATGCTGGCCGGAACTCACCGGCGCAACGCTGGGCTTCCTGACCGAGGCCGCGAACACGGTCGGCGCGCATCTCGCGCGGCGCGCTGCCGCAGTCGGGCGGCATGAACGCGCAGGCGATGCTCGCCGACCCGCGCCAGCGCCTACCTCGTTCTCCACGCCGAGCCGGAATTCGACTTCGCGAATGCCGTCGTGGCGCGCGGCGGCGCTGGAGAAGGCCGATCTCGTCGTCGTGATGAGTCCGTTCCGCGCACGGCCATGCGCGTACGCCGACGTGCTGCTGCCGATCGCGCCGTTCACGGAAACCGCCGGCACGTTCGTCAGCTGCGAAGGCCGCGTGCAGAGTTTCCACGGCGTCGTGCAGCCGCTGGGCGACACGCGTCCGGGCTGGAAGGTGCTGCGCGTGCTGGGCACGCTGCTCAAGCTGCCCGGACTTCGATTGCCGATACGGCGGACGACGTGCGCGCCTCCGTTGCTGCCGGCGGCGTGGAGACATTGCCGCCAGCCTGTCAATCGCTTCGCAGCGTGGCCGTTGCCGAAGCCCGCGGCGCAGCGCCTGCGCCGTTCGAGCGCGTGGCCGATGTGCCGATCTATTTCGCCGATCCGCTGGTGCGCCGCGCGGCGTCGCTGCAGCACACCGCGGACGCCCAGGCCGCCGAAGGCGCGGATGCATCGCTCGCTGCTTCGACACGCTGGGACTCGCCGAAGGCGCGCAGGTCAAGGATCACGCAGGGCCACGGCGAGGCGGTGCTCGACGGCGATGGTCGACGGCGCCGTGCCGCCGGGCGTCGTGCGCATCGCCGCCGCGCATGCATCGACGTGCGGCCTCGAAGGCCTGTCGGGCCCGGTTACGCGTGGAACGGGCGTGATGGACATGCGCTGGCGCCCGTGCAGGCGTTCTTCGGTCCCGCGTGGATCGCCGGTGTGGACGCTCGCGAAGATCGTCGCCATCGCGATTCCGCTGATCCTCGCGGTGGCGTACCTGACGCTCGCCGAGCGCAAGGTGATCGGCTGCATGCAGGTGCGCATCGGGCCCAATCGCGTCGGTCCGTTCGGCCTGCTGCAGCCGTTCGCCGACGTGTTCAAGCTGCTGTTCAAGGAAATCATCGTACCGTCCGGCGCGAACCAGCTACCTGTTCTTCATCGCGCCGATGCTGTCGATCGGCCCCGCGCTCGCCGCGTGGGCGGTGATCCCGTTCACCGACACGCTGGTGCTGGCGAACATCAACGCCGGCCTGCTCTACGTGCTGGCGCATGACGTCGATGGGCGTGTACGGCATCATCCTCGCCGGCTGGGCGTCGAACTCGAAGTACGCGTTCCTGGGCGCGCTGCGCTCCGCCGCGCAGATCGTGTCCTACGAAATCGCGATGGGCTTCGCGCTCGTCGGCGTGCTGATGGTGCGCGAACAGCCTGAACCTCGTCGACATCGTCGCGCGGCCAGGAAGGCGGCGCCGCGTACTGGTACGTGTGGCCGCTGTTCCCGCTGTTCATCGTCTATTTCGTCGTCGGGCATTGCCGAGACCAACCGCCACCCGTTCGACATGGCCGAAGGCGAGTCGGAGATCGTCGCCGGCTTCCACGTCGAGTATTCGGGCGTGGCGTTCGCCGTGTTCTTCCTCGCCGAGTACATGAACATGATCCTGATCGCGGCGCTGTGCGTCGATCATGTTCCTCGGCGGCTGGCTCGTCGCCGTGGCCGCTGCTGAACGACTGGCGACGTCGGCGACACGCGCCGTTCGGCGACGGGTTCATCTGGCTCGCTCGCCAAGATGTCGTTCGTGCTGCTGATGCTTCCTGTGGGTCCGCGCGACGTTCCCGCGCTATCGCTACGACCAGGTCATGCGGCTGGGCTGGAAGGTGTTCATCCCGGTCACGCTGGTCTGGATCGTCGTTCCTCGGCGCGATGATGCAGACGCGCTGGGCCTATCTGTTCCACTGACGGGAGCGAGCGACGATGCAGTCGCTCGCGTCAGACATTTCTTCGACACCTGGCTCCTGGCTCGAGCTGGTGCAAGGGCATGTGCGCTGACCGGCCGCCATTTGTTCGCGCGCAAGGTCACCGTCCAGTTCCCGGAGGAGAAGACGCCGCAGAGCCCGCGCTTCCGCGGCCTGCACGCGCTGCGCCGCTATCCGAACGGCGAGGAGCGCTGCATCGCGTGCAAGCTCTGCGAGGCGGTCTGCCCGGCGCTCGCGATCACCATCGAGTCCGAGCAGCGCGCCGACGGCACGCGGCGCACGACGCGCTACGACATCGACCTCACCAAGTGCATCTTCTGCGGCTTCTGCGAGGAGAGCTGCCCGGTCGATTCGATCGTCGAGACGCGCATCCTCGAATACCACGGCGAGACAGCGCGGCGATCTCTACTACACGAAGGAAATGCTGCTGGCCGTCGGCGACCGGCTACGAGGCGCAGATCGCCGCAGACCGGCACGCAGACGCGAAGTATCGCTAGCGCGACCATGAGCTTTCGACCGTCATCTTCTACGTCTTCGTCCGCGATCCTCGTGTTCGCGGCGCTGCGCGTCGTCACCACGCGCAACCCGGTGCACGCCGCGCTCTGGCTCGTGCTGTGCTTCTTCACGGCC
>ERZ1370068.6435-contig-5417_pt1 | contig 16831 bp, 25 predicted proteins | sample MGYA00561227_ERZ1370068 | MGnify/ENA primary metagenome ERZ1370068 (study PRJEB38410, sample SAMEA6850437) | metagenome | study: Metagenomic assessment of the ecological functions of the soil: analysis of the soil microbiota associated with the...
GAATGCCGTCGTAGCGCATGTTTTGCATCAGCCGTTCGATCAGTTCGACAGGCGCCGCGCACACTAGCGGGCGAGGCCGGCGATCAGCTCTTCGTATTGGCCGGCACTCGGCAAATGCCGCAATTGCTGCTTCGTTGAGCTGGCCGGCGCTTTGCATTTTGTCGATGAGCGCGATCGCCTCGGCTGAAGTCGCGAGGCGACTACCGGCCTGGCGCATAACCTTGTCCGATACCGCGGAGAGAATGTTCTGGATCGCAGCCTGCCGGTCCGGAGGAACTGCACGTGAACAGACGCGCCGCACTGTCTCCAGTCGCCCTTCAGCAATAAGATCCTGAAGTAGTTGCGGCGGCATATCCGAGCCGGACGCCCGAGATTTTCCGCGAGCTGCTCATCCGTCTCCGCGCGCTCGGCCAATCTTGACATAGCCGCCATCGGAAAATGTTGCTCCCTGATTTTGCGACAGCTTGCGTACGACGCCTGTGTCCCCGCGCTGGATCAAGATGTCGGTTACCGCGGCTGGCCAGACGCTCTGCGCTCTGAGATTGCGCCGAGATGATCCTGACTCTCGACCCGGCAATCTCGACCAGGTCGCGGTCGGTGAGCTGACGTCGACTGGGCAAGGACAGGACCGGCGACTGCGATCTCATCGTGATGCGCGAGACGTGCGGATGACGCCGTGTGGTGCGTTGTCGATCGGCGCGAGCTTTGCTGCCGAGCTCCGCAAGCGCGGTGGTTTCGACCTGCCTGATCAGGTGGGCGAGCACGTCGTCAAAAACGCCGACCTGCGCCGCATTAAAGTCTGTCTGCGTTGCCCAGAGAAAGAGTCGGTCACGCGCCTGAGAATTTCGGTGCGCGCGATCGCTTGAGCCTGCGGCGAGAACAGTGTTCGAGTTCGTCGATAACGGACGCAGCCTGCGACATTTCTTGTCTTGGGCAGGATTCTTCCCGCCGCCTTCCACTAATTGCGCGGAGTCGTCTCCGGCGCCCGTCGCACCATAGCGACGGGCCGTAAAGCGAAGGTAAAGTCGGACCGTTTCCGATGAATTTCCTGAATTCTTCAGGTTTGAAAACACGCGTTATCGGCGGTGAGGAGCTTGACCGCGCAGCCTCCAGGCGGCTATTGCGCGGTGAATATTGCCCCTCTTTGACGACGCGCGGCCCCATTTGGCGATTTCCGGCTTTGATGTAGTCGCCAAACTTCGGCCGTTGTCATCGTCGACCGGTGCGGCGCCCTCGCGCTCGAATTGCGCGCTGCAACTTCGGGCGATTTCAACGCTGCCTGGCTTGCCTGTGTACAACTTGTCGAGCAATGGGCGCGGCAGTCCGGCAGGCGCGGCGAGACCCCACCAGTTGTCCGCCACATAGCCGGGCACGCCGGCTTCCGCGATCGTCGGCACATCGGGAAGGACCGGACTGCGCTTAGCGCCGCCGGTGCCGAGCGCCTTGCAGCTGTCCCGACTTGATGAACGGCGTGGTCTGGATCAGCGACGAGAACATGATCTTCACATGTCCGCTGATCACGTCCTGCATCGCCGGACCGCCGCCCTTGTAGGGCACGTGCACGATGTTGACGCCGGCAACGAGCTTGAACAGTTCGCCGCCCAGATGCTGAAAGCTGCCGACGCCCGCTGACGCATAGTTGAGTTCACCGGGCTTTTGTTTGGCGAGCGCGACCAGCTCCTTCACGGAATTGACCGGCAGCGTCGGATTGATCGCCAGCACATTCGGTCCGGTCGCGAAAATCGAGATCGGCGTAAATGATTTGATCGGATCGTAGTTGAGCTTGTAGAGCGCCGGATTGACCGCGTGCGCGATCGATATGATGCAGAGCGTGTAGCCGTCCGGCGCGGCGGTCGCGCAAGCTTCGGTACCGATCACGCCGCCGGCGCCGCCGCGGTTGTCGACGAACACCTGCTGGCCAAGCTGGTTGCTGAGTTGCTGTCGCGACCAGCCGTCCGACCACGTCATTGCTGCCGCCGGGCGGGAACGGAACGATCAGCCGCACCGGCCGGCTTCGGATAGTCATCGGCAAAGGCGCTCGCCATGACTGCCACCAGCAGCGCCGCTAGCCGCCATCAGTCTGTGACAAAAATGTCGGCATGAGGCCTCCGGGACCTGAATGTGTTCAGTGCCAATAAGGCGGATAGTCGGTGCTCTTCTGCTCGGCATCGAGCCGACGCAGCATCGCTGGCCATTCGAGAATTCCGTAAGGCCGCCGCGTGCCCGGCTGATACATGTGTGCCGTGTGCGCGAGCACGTTTTCGCCGGGCATGGTGAGCTCGGTGCGCGCAGCCATCGCATCGACCTGCGACCGGCATGACAGTTCGAGCTGATACATCGTGTTGAAAGCCTGCTGAACCGGTCGCACCGCAGGTGAGCAAGCCGTGGTTGCGCATGATCAGCGCTTCGTGCGGGCCGAGATCGCGCACGAGCCGCTCACGCTCGTCGAGTTCGACCGCCGGTCCTTCATAGTCGTGATAGCCGACGTGGCCGACGAAGCGGATCGAGGTTTGCGACAGAGGCAACAGGCCGCATTTCATGGCGGCGACCGCCATTCCGGCCGCGGGTATGCGTGTGCAGCACACAGGCGACGTCCGGGCGCGCCTTGTGAATCGCGCCGTGGATCACGTAGCCGGACTTGTTGATGTCGTAATCCGTGTCGGGCTTCCAAATGATCTCGCCGTCAACGTGAATCTTCACGAGACTTGAGGCGGTGATTTCCTTGTAGAGAAGGCCGTAGAGATTGAGCAGCAGAACGTCCTCCTCGCCCGGGAACGCGTGCCGGTGATGTGGTTATAGATGAGATCCGTCATGCCATAGACGTCGATCAGGCGGTAACAAGCGGCGAGGTCGAGCCGCGCCTGCCATTCCTCGCGGCGACACCTGGTCTTTGATCGACGGGAAATCGGTCGAATAGTTCATAGCGTTTTTCCCTTATCCCACTGGGCGTTGACCGTCCTGGCATCTCCTGGCACGGCAAGACATAGCCTCGCAGCGCGGGACCCAGCCAGGGTGGCATCGATTGATCGGGCCCCGCCGAAGAATCTGACACCGGCGTCATACTGGCCTTTAGTGAGTTACGCCTGGGATTGCCTATATCTTCGACTTACACGGAGATGCAAGTTTCTTATGCCTGCCCCTTGAGTCCGCCTCAAAATCCCTGTTCACCGTGCTCACCGGCTACCTCGGCGCCGGAAAGACCACGCTTGCTCAACCGCATTCTGTCGGAGCCGCACGGCAAGAAATTCGCCGTGATCGTCAACGAATTCGGCGAGATCGGGATCGACAACGAGCTCGTGGTCGAACGCCGACGAGGAAGTGTTCGAGATGAACAACGGCTGCATCTGCTGCACTGTGCGCGGCGACCTCGATGCGCATCATCGACGGGCTGATGCGGCGCAAGGGCAAATTCGACGCCATCATCGTCGAGACCACCGGGCCTCGCGGATCCCGGCGCCGGTGGCGCAGACCTTCTTCATGGACGAGGCCGTCGGCTCGCAGACCAGACTGGACGCGGTCGTCACCGTCGCCGACGCCAAATGGCTGACGGACCGGCTTAAGGACGCGCCGGAGGCCAAGAACCAGATTGCCTTCGCCGACGTGATCCTGATCAACAAGACCGATCTGGTGAGCGCCGGAGGAACTGCGCGAGCTCGAGGCGCGCATCCGCGGCATTAACCCTTACGCGCGGCTGCACCGCACCGAACGCGCGCAAGATCGACATCAGCGAAGTGCTCGGCCGCAACGCCTTCGATCTCGATCGCATTCTCGAGATCGAGCCTGCATTCCTCGATGCCGACGATCACGACCACGATCACAACGATCATGGCACGATCATGCGACCATGATCATCACCATCACGGCAACGGCCTCGAAGCACTACCACGACGAGGAGATGCAGTCGGTATCGCTCTGCGACCGACAAGCCGCTCAGATCCCGACAAGTTCTTTCCCTGGATTCAGGATCTCGTCGCCAAGGACGGACCCAGCATCTTGCGCTGCAAGGGCATCCTGTCGTTCAGGGACGATCCCGAGCGCTTCGTGTTTCAGGGCGTGCACATGATCCTCGACGGCGACCATCAGCGGCCGTGGCGTGCGGATGAGAAGCGCGACAGCCGCATCGCGCTTCATCGGGCGCAATCTGCCGGAAGACAGAATCCGTCAGGGCTTTGAAAGCTGCATCGCCTAACGTGGGCGACACGCAGGCCCCGATTCCTTCTTTGCTGACCGCGCCCGGCCTGTAATGCGCGGGTGCGCCGATCGTCGGCGTGCATTTCCTTGGCCCGACGCCGGTGTTCGTGCTTGGCGAGGAAGCGCTGCTGTTCGCGGGGTGAGCGATCCGAACGTCGCGTTGCGATCCACGCCGGCGCCATTCTGGCCAGCGCGTCCGACGGAACGCGCATCATGACCGGCGGGCGATGACGGCCAGCTCATCGAAATCGAGCGCTGATGGCGAACATCGCGCGCTCGCTTCCGACGAAAGGAAGCGCTGGGTCGATCAGGTCGCGCTCTGGCCCGGATGGCGCGGTTGCCTGGTCGGCGGGCAAGACCGCGCATGTCCTCACGGGAAAGGCGAATTACGCACTGTTGAGGCGCCGTCGACGGTTGCCGGGCTCGCCTTCGCGCCGAAGGGCTTCCGTCTGGCGATTGCGCACTACAACGGCGCAACGCTATGGTTTCCCAAACGCGGCAGCGGCTCAGCCCGAGCGGCTTGAATGGAAGGGCTCGCACCTCGGCGTCACGATCAGCCCGGATGGAAAATTTCTGATCACCAGCATGCAGGAGCCGATGCTGCACGGCTGGCGTCTGGCCGACGCCAAGCACATGCGCATGTCGGGCTATTCGGCGCGCGTGCGCTCGCTGAGCTGGACCGCCGACGGCGAATTCCTTGCAACCTCGGGTTCTGAGCAACTCATCCTCTGGCCGTTCGACGGCAAGGATGGCCCGATGGGGCGGCAGCCGAAAATTCTGGCGCGCGCCGAGATCACGCGTAACGAGCGGTCGCGGTGTCATCCGCGCCAACCGGTGGTGGCGGTTGGCTATGCCGATGGCGGCTGTGAAGCTGGTGCGCATCGACGATGATGCCTTGATCCTGGCGCGGCAGGCGCGACGGGCAGCCGGTGAGCGCGCTTGGCTGGGACGGCACGGGTCAAACGCTCGCCTTCGGCACCGAATCAGGTGAGGCTGGGATTCTCGCCCTGATCGACCGCCATCTTGCGCCTTCACTGTGACGCATTGTCCGCATTGGGGTGCGCGGCACTAGCCTGTGAGCAATCGAGTCTGAACCAACGCCAGGCGCCGCACCTTGTCTAGACCTGCGGTCCGGACAAGCCTTGGAGACAAGTGAGGACAATCATGGCGTTCATCCATCGGGCTACGCCGGGCGGCTTCGCTGATCGTGACCAGCGCGGCCTCGCCATTGGCTGTGTTGTCCGCGCCGATCGTTTTGGCGCATCTGACGCCGGCCGCAGCGCAGATTCCCGACGAATGCCCAGATCGCGCTCGAGCAATATGGCAGCGTGGCGCCCGCATCCACGCTTCGGCGAGGTCTGGGTGCCCGGCGGCAGTGCCGCCGGACTGGCGGCCTTACCGAGTACGGACGACTGGGTCTACACAGACGAGTGGGGCTGGTACTGGGTATCCGACGATGTCGAGGCCGACTGGGGCTGGGTCGTCTTACCACTATGGCCGTTGGGCGTTCGAACCGGGATTCGGCTGGTTCTGGGTGCCCGGCGACGAATGGGCGACCGGCATGGGTCAATTGGCGCTACGGCGATCGAGTACGTCGGCTGGGCGCCGCTGCCCATCCCGATGAGCTTGATCGAGACGTACGAGCTCCAACCCGCTTACTGGGTGTTCGTGCCGACCCGCTACATCGCCGCGCACCCGCTGGCGCTCGTACAGTCGTGCCGCCGTATCGCCGCTCTGTCATTCTACAGCGAGACCCGCATCGTCAACCGGACGGTTCCGGTGCATGGCGCGAGGACTGGCGGTCAATCCCGGCATCTCGCCAGCATTCGTCGCGCGCGTGAGCGGCGCGCCGGTCGGCAAGCGTATCGCGTGCGTCCGCGCGTACTTCGCTTCGACGCAGGTGTCGCCGGCGCGGTGCAGGTGCGGCGCGAGGATCTGCGCGATGCGCGCGGCGGCGGCGTGGACCGCCGTGGACCGGCCGACCTGCCGACCAGGGCACCTGGCACGACCCGGCGCACCTGGCGGCCCCGCCCGCCGCGGCGCAATTTCCGTCGAGCGCGTCAAGCACGGTGATCACAGCCAAGCGCGGCGCATCACCGCGCCGCAGCCGCTTGGCAAGAACGAGCGCGGGACGGTTGGGCGCCGACCCGCCGCGCGCGCGCAGGCGTGGCACCGTCGGTCGCGCCGCCGCAGCATTACCGCCGCCAGCCGCGTCAACCGACACCTTCTCCGCCACGCCGCAATTCAGCGTGCGACGCCTGCCATTCAGCAGCAGGCGCCTTCTACGTCCAGCAGCGCCACCGGCCAACGCGGCCGTCGCCGCCACATAGCCTCCGACGACCGCGCGGCACGAGTATCGCGACGGGCGGCCCGCCAGCACTTGCACCGTCGCCAGCCGAGACAGGCGTCAGCCGTCCGCGACACGCAGTCTGCGAGCCGACCACCTGCCCTCCACCGGGCGGCGCGGTCCACCAGCCGCCACATCGTGCGTGCAGTCCGACGCACAGTCACCAGCCACCCAGCCGCCGCCGCAACAGCAGCAGCTGCAGCCACCAGCAGCTGCAACAGCAGCCGCCGCAACAGCTGCAGCGGCAGCAGTTGCAGCCGCCGCCACCAGCAGCACTGCAACAGCGCAGCAGCTGCAGCCACAGCAACAGCAGCAGCGGCAGCTGCAGCACCGCAGCAGCCCAGCGGCAGCGCAGCCAATGCAGCCGCCTCCGCCGCAGGTGCGCACGCCGCCAGCCGCGCCCGCAGGCTGCCGGTCGCGCCGCCTGCCGCCATCCAGGACAGAAACGCCGCCACCGAAGCCACGGCGAGAAGCCTGCCGAGCCACCGAAATAGCGTGATCGATCGGTCTGCACAGAACGGAACGGGCGGCCTCATGTGGCCGCCCGTTGCGCGAGATTCGCCGCAGCTCGGCGTCAGTGGTTCAGCACGTTCCTGAACTGCCACGGATCGCGCTTGTCGATGTCTTCCGGGAAGAGGCCCGGCCGCCCGGTCAGTGGCGTCCAGTCGGTGTAGGTGCCGATCACCGGGCCGAGATAAGGCATCTGCACCTCGAGGCAGCGGCGGAAATCCATCTCGTCGGTCTCGACGATGCCCGCCTTCGGGTTCTCCAGCGCCCACACCATGCCGGCGAGCACAGCTGAGGTCACCTGCAGGCCCGTTGCGTTCTGGTACGGCGCAACTTCGCGCGTCTCGTCGATCGAGAGCTGCGACCCGTACCAGTAGGCATTCTTCTTGTGGCCGTAGAGCAGCACGCCGAGTTCGTCGATGCCGTCGGCGATCTCATGCTCGTCGAGAATATGGACGTCTTCCTGCGGCGCGCCAGCGCGGCCGAACACCTCGTGCAGTGACAGCACCGCGTCATTGCAGGGATGGTAGGCGTAGTGGCAGGTCGGCCGGTAGATGGTTTTGCGGCCCTCGCCGGAGCGTGAAGTAGTCGGCGATGGAGATCGATTCATTGTGAGTGACCAGGAAGCCGTACTGGGCTTGCGCGGTCGGTGTCCATGAGCGCACGCGCGTATTGGCGCCTGGCTGCAGCAGATAGATTGCCGCGCCGCAGCCGCTTTTGTGCCTGCGGGCGTTCGCCGGCAGCCATTTTTCGTGCGTGCCCCACCCGAGCTCCGCCGGCTGCAGGCCTTCGGAGATGAAGCCCTCGACCGACCAGGTGTTGACGAACACGTTCATCGGCTTCGGTTGCTTGGCGCGCTGCGTGTCCCGCTCGGCGATATGGATGCCTTTGATGCCCGACCTTCCTGGCCAGCCGCGCCCACTCCTCGCGTGTCTTCGGCTCGCTTGAATTTCAATCCGACGTCGCCGGCGATGTTGAGCAGCGCCTGCTTGACGAACCAGGAGACCATGCCGGGATTGGCGCCGCAGCACGACACCGCGGTGGGGCCGCCCGGCCGTTTGCGGCGCGCAGCGAGGATCGTTTCGCGCAGCGCGTAGTTCGACCGCGCTTCCGGACCGAGCTTGGGATCGAAATAAAAGCCCTTCCAGGGCTCGACCACGGTGTCGATGTAGAGCGCGCCGATTTCCCGGCACAGCTCCATGATGTCGAGCGACGAGGTATCGACCGACACGTTGACGCAAAAGCCCTGGCCGCCGCCGGCCGTGAGCAGCGGCGTGAGCAGGTGGCGGTAGTTGTCGCTTTGTGACCGCCTGATGGATGAAGCGGATGCCGCGCTGATCGAGCAGCTTGCGGTCGCTTGTCCTCGGGATCGATGACCACGAAACGCTTCTTGTCGTAGCGTGAAATGGCGCTCGATCAGCGGCAGGGTGCCTTTGCCGATCAGAGCCGAAGCCGATCATCACGATGGGTCCGTCGATGCGGGCATGCACTGGCCATTTGGGCATCATCAGTATCTCCGGAAGGCTGGTCATATCCGTGGCCGGAGCGCGAACGGAATAGACGCCGGGCAAAAGCCGGCCCGGCGTCCACGACTATTCTGCCAGAGTTATGCTGCGGATGCGGCGGATTGCGGCTGCGAAGCCGGCCGGCTGGCGCACGCAACAGCCCGCGGGCGCCCTTGAGCGCGCCCGGGACGAGCTCGAGGGCGAGCAGGCGATGGCGCTCGAAGGGACCGGGCATGCGCAAGGCTGCGGTCTTGTCCGCCGAGAAGCCGAAACGGTCGTAGTAGGGCGCATCGCCGACGAGGACGACCGCGCGATGACCCTGCCGGCGCGCCGCGCTGAGCGCGTGGCGGATCGAGGGCCGCGCCGATTCCGCGGTTGCGGCAATCGGGGGCGACGGCGACCGGGCCAAGCAGCAGAGCGCAGCTCTGCCGGTGCCGCACGATGATGTCCCACAGCCGGGCCGTACCGACGACGCGCTTGCCATCCGTCGCGACGAAAGCGAGGCCTTCGGCCGGCGACTGGCCATCGCGCAGGCGTTGCGAGCTCTTGCGCCAGCGCTGGCCTGCCGAAAGCGTCGTCGAGCAGCGCTTCGCGCGCTGCGACGTCAGGAGGCCGTTCTTTCCTGATCGAGATCATCTTAGTCGTGCTCCTGCCCCGGCGCGCGACCGACGCGCGCGCTGCGGGGGCGCTGTTCTGTGGATGAGGAGAGGCCGGCGCGGCCGGCTCCCGGCGATGTCAGATGTGATAGGTCTTCAGCGGCGAGAAGCCGTTGAACGCCACCGAGGAGTAGGTCGCCGTATAGGCGCCGGTGCCCTCGATCAGCACCTTGTCGCCGATCTCGAGGCTGACCGGGCAGCATGTAGGGCTCGCTTCTCGTACAGCACGTCGGCCGGAGTCGCAGGTCGGGCCCGCCAGCACGCAGGGTGCCAGTCGCGTCGCCGTCCCGCGGGGTGCGGATCGGGTAGCGGATCGACTCGTCCATCGTCTCGGCGAGACCGCCGAACTTGCCGATGTCGAGATAGACCCAGCGGACGTCGTCCTCCTCGCTCTTCTTGGAGACGAGGACGACCTCAGCCTCGATGGTGCCGGCATTGCCGACCATGCCGCGGCCCGGCTCGATGATGGTCTCCGGGATCGCGGTTGCCGAAGTGCTTGCGCAGCGCGCTTGAAGATCGCCGTTGCCGTAGGTTTTCACCGATCGGCACGTTCTTCAGGTACTTGGTCGGGAAGCCGCCGCCGAGGTTGACCATCGACAGCGTTCATGCCGCGCTCGCCGCACTCGCTGAATACCGCGGCCGCCGAAGCGAGCGCACGGTCCCAGGCATGCTGGTTGCGCTGCTGGGAGCCGACATGGAACGACACGCCATGCGGCTCGAGGCCGAGCCTTGAGGGCGTGCTCGAGCACGTCGACGGCCATGGCGGGCTCGCAGCCGAACTTGCGCGACAGCGGCCATTCGGCCCCGACGCAATCGGACAGGATGCGGCAGAACACGCGGCTGCCGGGCGCCGCGCGGGCGATCTTCTCGACCTCGGCCTTGCAGTCGACCGCGTAGAGCCGCACGCCGAGCGCGTAGGCGCGGGCGATGTCACGCTCCTTCTTGATGGTGTTGCCGTAGCTGATGCGGTCGGGCGTGGCGCCGGCCGCGAGCACCATCTCGATCTCGGGGATCGAGGCGGTGTCGAAGCAGGAGCCGAGCTTGGCCAGCAGCGCCAGCACCTCCGGCGCCGGATTGGCCTTCACGGCGTAGAACACGCGCGTGTCCGGCAGCGCCTTGGCGAAGGCGTTGTAGTTGTCGCGAACGACGTCGAGGTCGACGACGAGGCAGGGGCCTTCGTCGTTGCGCGTTACGTCAGGAACTCGCGGATGCGCTCGGTCATTGGCGCTATTCCCCACGGCTGACGGGCCATCAAGCTCCAGATACTGCGGTCAACGAGGCTAAGCGTCTGCGCGCGATGGGGACGCGCCAACGCTACACATCGTCTCCCGCTCATACTGCCTTGGATTGGATGGGGAGACCCCGTCCGCACGGCCGGCAAAGATGAACAAGCCTCTTCGGTGACCCGCGCCGGTGGTGGAGACCGGCAGAGACCAAGGAAGCCCGATCGTCGTTGCTTTAAGCCGCGTCCCCTGCTGAGAGCAGAGTGCGCCGGTTTCGCCTCCGGCTGCCGGTCAGATTTCTTGGAGAGGTTTTGGCTTCTCTCTCCAGGCGGCTGGCGGGCCTCTTGTCCCGCTACCTACCGACCGACACACGGCCACAGGCACGTGCGAAATTGGGCACTACCGGAAATAAGCAATTTTCGCGTTGTGCAAGCGAATTTGTTCGCCGCAGTCAAAAACTTTCTTAACTTTTTCTTTCGGTGATTGAACGTGCCGCGCTCAGTCGCGCGCGGTGAACGGCTCGATGCGGTGCGCGGTGCGGATGAACTGCGCCATGATGGCGAAGCCGCAGAGCACGAACGCGCACGTCGAGGACGCGCTGCGCCGATGCCGCCGAGGTCGAACAAGGTGGCGATCGCCCAAGAGCCGGCGAAGGCAGCGCCGAACACCTCGGCGCCGATCAGGATGGCGGCGCTGATCGACGGTGATGACATTGAGCCAGACGATGCGGCGGTTCCTGAGCCATGAGCGGTCTCCTTGCGAGGCGCAATGTCACTCGAATCCGGCTGGTGAGATCAAGTCCATACGCCGAGCGATAATGCTGCGACGCCGTCAGCGCTCAGATCGCGCCAAGGCTGCCAAGCGAGCGGTGAACGAGGTTGACGTCGACGCGCACCTCGGCGCCAGGTCTAACGGCTACCACGGCCCGCGTCAAGGATCGGCAGCGAGCGTCATCACGGGCATGTGCTCGGTGAGACTGAGTATGCGCCGTTGTCTGATGTGCCGTCCCCCTGCAGGCCGGCAAGGCCCTCGCCAACTGACCTGGTCAGCCACTATATGAACGGATATGAACACCCGCTATCCGCCAGCCGAAGCCCAGAATCCTCTGCTTGCCGCCATGGACCGGCGCGCTTCGAGCTGCCGCCCTTTGCGGCGATCAAGCCGGATCACTTTCCGTCACCGCCTTCGATCGCGCTCTGGCCGGATCACCGGGCCGAGATCGATGCCATCGCTGCAAATCCGGCGCCTCCGAGTTTCGACAATACGATTACGGCGCACTGGAGCGAAGCGGCCGTGACCTCGAGCGCGTGGCGGCAACGTATTCTTTGTGCTGGCCGGCGCCGACACGTCGGACGAAATCGAGGCCATCGAGCGCGACGTCTCACCGCTGCTCGCGCGCCACAACAACGCGCTCTACCTCAATCGCGACGCTCTATGCCCGGATTGCGGATCTTTACGCTGGAACGTGAGGCGCTTGACGCTCGAATGCCGAACAGGCCCGCGTGCTGGAGCGCTATCACACCCGGTTCGTTCGCGCTGGCGCCGCGCTGGAGCGGCCTGCGCAGGATCGCCTCGCGGCGGTCAACGAGCGTCTGGCGAGCCTCGGCACTCAGTTCGGCCAGAACGTGCTGGCGGACGAGAAGTCCTTCGCGATGGTCCTCGGACGAGGGCGACCTTGCCGGCTTACCGGAGTTTGCACGGGCGGCTGCGCGTGCCGCCGCCGAGGAGCGCGGCCAACCGGGCAAATATGCAATTACGCTGGCGCGATCGTCCGATCGAAACCTTTCTGCAGTTTTCGTCGCGACGCGATCTGCGCGGAAAAGGCATTCCAGGCCTGGATCAGCGCGTGGCGAAAACGGCGGCACGACCGACAATCGCGCCCTGATTGCCGAAATGGTGTGCGCTGCGCGCGGAACGGGCAAAGCTGCTCGGCTTTGCGAACTTCGCCGATTACCGTCTCGACGACCAGATGGCCAAGACGCCTGCAGGCGGCGCGCAAGCTGCTCGATGAGGTCTGGGGCAGGGCGCGCGCAAAGGCCGCAGTCGAGCGCGACGCCTTGCAGGCGATTGATTGCCGAAGGAGGGCGGCAACTTCGCGCTCGCACCGCACGACTGGCGCTACTATACAGAAAAGCTCCGCAAGGCGCAGCTACGATCTAGACGAAGCCGAGATCAAGCCGTATTTCCAGCTCGAGAAAATGATCGAGGCGACCTTTGAAGACCGCCCGCCGGCTGTTCGGACTCGTCGTTCAAACCCGTCGGTGCAGCCGCTCTATCACCCGGACGCACGCGCCTGGAACGGTGACGGACGCGCAAGGGCCGCCATGTCGCGCTATTTATCGGCGACTACTTTCGCACGACCGTCCAAACACAGCGGCGCCTGGATGACCTCCTTGCGCGATCAGGAGAGCTCACGGGCAATATTCGGCCGATTGTCCTCAATGTCTGCAATTTCTCGAAACCGGCGACCGGCCAGCCTGCGCTGCTGTCGTTCGATGACGCGCGCACGCTCTGTTCCACGAATTCGGCCATGCGTCTGCACGGGATGCTGTCCAACGTGACCTATCCTCTTGCTTGCCGGAACGGCCGTGTCCCGAGCGACTTCGTCGAGTTGCCCTCGCAGCTCTACGAGCATTGGCTGGAGGTGCCGGAGATCCTGCGAGCGGTATGCGCTGCACGCCCGCACCGGTGAGCCGATGCCGAAAGCCACTGCTCGACCGGCTGCTGGCGACGCGCACCTTCAATCAGGGCTTTGCGACAGTGGAGTACACCGCGTGTGCGCTGGTCGACCTCGATCTGCATTCGCTGCCGGATGCGGGCAGCGCTCGACGTTACGGACGTTCGAACGTAAGGACCTGTGAGCGCATCGCGCATGCCGCCGGAGATCGTGATGCGGCATCGCCTGCCGCATTTTCAGCATCTGTTCTCGGGCGGGGATATGCCGCCGGCTACTATTCGTACATGTGGTCGGAGGTGCTTGATGCCGATGCCTTCGCGGCACTTCGAGGAGAGCCGGCGACGCCTTCGATCCGGCGACTGCCAAGCGGCTGCGGGACTATGTTTATAGTGCCGGAAACCGGCGTGATCCGGCGGCATGCCTACAAGGCGTTCCGCGGGCGGCTGCCGACCGTCGATGCGCTGTCTGAAGAAACGGGGTCTTGTCAGAGGTCACGGCGCGAACGTTCGGGGACTGAATGAACCTTGCACAGCGCCGGCCATCGCCGCGGCGTGGTTGCCGCGCCGCATGCGGCTACCGTCGAGGACGGCCGCGCGATCCTCGCCGAAGGCGGCAATGCCATCGAGGCGATGCTCGCCATGGCCGCCAGCATCGCGGCGGTCTATCCGCATATGAACCACATCGGCGGCGACGGCTTCTGGCTGGTCCGCGAGCCGTCGGGCCGCGTGCGTGCGCTGATGGGCGCCGGGCGGCGCGGGCGCCAGGGCGACGCCGCGGTTCTATCGCGATGCCGGTTATGACGAGATTCCGGCGCGCGGCCGCTTGCAGCGCTCACGGTGCCGGGCGCGATCGCCGCCTGGATGCTCGCTGCCGATGCCGCCAAGGCGACAAGGCGGCAAGCTGCCGCTTGACGTTGCTGCTCGACGTCCGCGATCAAGCACGCTCGCGAGGGCTACGTCGTCACGCGCAGCCAGGCGCGACTCACGGCAGAACAACTGCCCGAAATGGCCAAGGCAGCCGGATTCAAGACGGCATTCCTCCTCGACGGACAAAGTGCCCGAGGTCGGTGCGCGTGCTCGAAGCAGACCGCGTTTGCCGCGACGCTTGAGCAGCTCGCGCATGCCGGGCTTGACGATTTCTACCGGGGCGACATCGGGCGCGAGATCGCCGCCGATCTCGAACGCATCGGCAGCCCTGTGACGCGCGCCGATCATGGAAAGCTATCGCGCGACCGTCGATGAGCCGCTCAGTGTTGCGACGCAGGCCGGCACGCTCTACAACTCGCCGCCGCCGACGCAGGGGCTGGCTTCGCTCGATCATCCTCGCGCTGTTCGAGCGCCTGCGCGTCACGCGGGCGGACAGTTTCGAACACGTCCACGGCATTGTCGAAGCGACCAAGCGCGCGTTCCGCGTGCGCGACCGGGTCGTCACCGATCCGGACAAGATCACTGCCGATCTCGATCAATATCTGTCGCCGGCTTTCCTCGACGCCGAAGCAGCCAAGATCGATGCGCGCAAGGCGGCGCGGCTGGCCCGCGCCTCAGCGGCGAAGGCGATACGATCTGGATGGGCGCGGCGGACGCGAGCGGGTCTCGTCGTCTCGTACATCCAGTCGCTTTACTGGGAGTTCGGCTCCGGCTGCGTGCTGCCGGCGACCGGCATCGTGATGCAGAATCGCGGCGCCAGTTCTCGCTCGATCCGAAGGCGCTCAACGCGCTCGCGCCCGGCCGCCGGCCGTTCCACACGCTCAATCCGGCGACTCGCCGTTCTCAGAGACGGCCGCATCATTGCCTATGGCACCATGGGCGGCGACGGCCAGCCGCAGAACCAGGCGGCTGTGTTCACCGCGCCATGTCGACGTTCGGCCAGCCGCTCGACAAAGCGCTTGACGCGCGCCGCGCGCTGGCTGCTCGGGCGCACCGGGGATCGGACCACACAAACCCGCGGATGGAATCCCGTTTCGGGATGGCAATTTGATTGATCGCCTGACGTCCGCCGGCCAGCGTTCATCGCCGTCCTCGACGTGAAGCCCTGTTTCCGACACGATGCGGGCCACTCCGGCGCGGTGGTGCTGCACCCCGATGGCAGCCTGGAAGGCGGTCGCGACCCGCGCGCCGACGTGGCGGCGCCGGCGGGGATTCAGGCACCTGAACATCAGCCACCTTTCTTCGTTGACATCGGCTATTTTGACGTTATGTTATAACATAACATAATGTAAATAAACGATGAGTTCCTGGCATGTCATTTCAGGTGAGCCGCACATCGCGAATGGCTGCATGCGTGATCGCAGCTTTCTCTCTGCCAGTCGATCGTCCAAGGCCAAATCGCTTGCCGGAAATCGTCGTCACATCGCCGCCCAAGATAGCGCGATCGTCAACAGGCACCACGGCATCAGGCGACAATCTGCAAGGCACGCTGCCGGTCGTCACCGACCGGTTCGCCACGGTGACTGTCGTGCCGAATGAGGAACTGCGCCGAAATGGTGCAGCGACCCTGACGACCTTCTATTCGAGAAGCCCGGCATACCGGATCGAGTTTTGCGCCGGGCGCATCAGAGCCGGCCGATCATCCGTGGCCTCGATGTCTAACCGCGTAAGAATCCAGGAAGACGGCGTTGAGCGTGAACGCGGTGCTCGGACCTGGGTGAAGATCACTTCGTTCCGGTCGATCCCCTGACCACCGATCAGGTCGAGGTCATTCGCGGGCCCGGCGACCTTGCGCTTCGGCTCGCAGGCGATCGGCGGTGGTTGAGACCACCAACAACCGCATCCTGACTTCGATCCTGCGCGCGGATTCCGAGCCGAGATACGCGGCGCCGGCACATCAGTGAACAATGGCATCGACGGAGCGGTGTTGTTCGATGGTGGGTGGCGGCAACATCGCAGTGCATGGCGGATGCCTTTGGGTCGCAGGGCCAGTGACTATCGTGCCGAGTTATCCATATTTGGTGCCGCCCGATCCGGCGACTGCGCTGCCGAACGCGGACGCAGCCCGGCGCCTTCAACGGGCGGCAGCCCAACTCGTCGCTGCACTAGTGACGGGCAGGCGGTCGGCGCGTCCTAGCATATTTTCACGAACGAAGGATTTCTGGGCTTCGCAGTCGTTCAACGACGCGCTTTCATCAGCATTCCGGAATAAATTGACGGAGAGAGACCACAACACCCGGACCGATGCGTGCATCAGACCAAGTTCTGGACCGCCTGAGGCGGAACGGCGCGCCCCGAACTCCGGTCGCGCTGATGCCTTCGCTTCTGGGGGCAGGTGCGCCACCGATTACAGTACAATGAAATCCGGTCTTTCCGACGGCTACCAATCCGGCGAGCGATGGTATTCCTCGCCAGGATATTCGCAAACAAGGAGCAGGGAGGCCCTTGCGCCGAGGCGCAACTGGCGCTGCCTCGATCTGCGCCTTCCCGCGGCGCTGACCACCGCGATTGGTGCGGCGGGAGGGCATCAGGATCTGACGGCGCGAGCCCCGACAATGCCGGACTTTGGGACCCGAACTCCAACCGGCGTAGATCGCCGGCTGCATATTTTCAATCACCAACGAATTCAAGTTCAGAAGCTGGACAACGACCAAGGCGCAGATTGCCGGGCTGCATTGAGCGGGTCGAACTCTCCGGGATCGGACGCAGCCTTTGACGCTGCCGGAACGATGACATCGACGCCGGCTTCTCCCGGCTGTACGCCAAAGAGAGCAATACGCAACCGAACGAAGCACAGTG
>ERZ1370068.4285-contig-3366_pt1 | contig 16819 bp, 21 predicted proteins | sample MGYA00561227_ERZ1370068 | MGnify/ENA primary metagenome ERZ1370068 (study PRJEB38410, sample SAMEA6850437) | metagenome | study: Metagenomic assessment of the ecological functions of the soil: analysis of the soil microbiota associated with the...
GGTAGCCGCCCAAATTCAGATTACGTAATATCGCGCAACACCGCGTTTTCATCGCGCGTCGAAGGTCGACATGCGTCATTGTAAATATGCGGAAGCTGAGTGGGAGGCAGGTCAGTTCCTCGTACCAGATGGCGCGCGCGAAACTGCCTCGCTTTTTGCTAACACAGGCGGTCATGTAAGTCGAACATCTTCGGCGCACCGGAACCGACGCGGCGGGAACCAGGCTCACGCGCACCGCTCGTGGACAGGGCTCGAGGCGGCCGGCGCTATCCACCACCTGCCACGACCGCGTGATGTGGTGTCCACTGAACGCGTACCCCGGGCAGGACGATAAGGCTCCAAAATCCCGACCCCGCCCATCCATCAGAAGCCAGAGCGAAAACAGGCCAGCATCCACGTGGCTTCATCGTCTCTCCGCCTGAGGACCTGCCAGAGCTGATCGAACTCGGTGAGCTCGGCCGCCTACGGCGACGCGACGTGACGACCGCCTCCCGCGTGGGTCAGCAGGCTGACGCAGGACCGCGCCAAAGAATGCCTGGTATTGTTCTCTCGAGTCCGCACGGGGATCGACTCACCGGCGCCCGAGCCTACCCCAACCCGAGGATTGGTTTGAGAAATCACCACCGCAATTCACCGGTCGCCGGAGTTCGTCCGGGATCGCGGCATTGATCGTTTGCCGAAGCAGATGCTAGATTGAGCGGCGTGTATCTCTGGGCCACGGATGAGGCAATGGAGTTCGTCCTCGGAAGTCGTCGCGGGCTGGCGCGCCGGAAGGGAGCACCTTTGCGCAAGCGATGATTGAGACAGGTGAGTCGCGTTCTGCGCGCAGCTCTTCCGGCATCGCAATCGCGATCGCTTCGTCGCCGTGGCGGGCGCGCCGGCGCAAGCGCAGCAGTTTACAACTCGGACAACTACCTCTCGAAGCCCCAGGGCATGGCGACGATCATCCTGACCGCCGGCGAGGCGGAATTCGATGTGGATGACCACGCTCTCGCTCTTCCCGCGCTGGGGAGCTCACGGCGGCGGCCTACATCTACAACAACGACAAGGGACCCGCTGACCGACGACGGCTACTCCACGTCGTACTACGCCAGGATGCATGATCTTCGAGAACGCGGCGAAGACCGGCGGCCTGGCCGTGAAGGCGGCAGGCACGGGACTCGAGCCCGGCTACTTGAACAACAACGGCGTCGGGCTCAGCGACGCGTTCCAGACCTACTGGACGAACGCGCCGCTGACCCTGCCGCTGTTCGAGAACAAGGTGTCCTGGGACATCATGCCGGGAGCGAGCGCGACGCGAGACTACGGCCCCACACGGCGGACCGCGGTGAGCTTCACGTACGCGACGCGCGTGTCCTGGTATCCGATCAGGCCCAAGGCGGCGATCGCGGGTGAGATCTACGGCGCCGAGGGCGAGGCCATCGCGATCCCCGAATACCGGATCGGGCTCCGCTGGGAGCCCGATCAGTACGTGGTGTGTCGCCCTCACCTACGATCACGAGTTCAACGGCGACAAGGGCGCCGGGTTCGAAGTGGGCGTCATGATGTTCACGCCGCCCGCTTCCTCTGCCCCGGCGGCTGCCAGTTGTAAAGGGGTGCGGTCCGCTTTCGGAACGCCCGCCTTCGGCGGCTCCTCAGCGGACAACCAGCCATCGTCGGCTATCCGGGCCGTGTGGGCATCGCCGGAGCGCCTTGCTCACAGCCGCCCTGCTCCGCCACGCCGGTGTCGATGCTCGCCGCGCCCGCCCGCCGCCGAGTCGACCGCCACGCCAAGCCCGCCTCGAGCACCCTCGTCCCCCGCGCCATCTCTTCCGCCGGCGCGCAGCGCCTCCGCCCGCGCATGTCTCCCCGGCGGGAGCCAGATCTCGTCGAGATCGCGCCACGGAACGCGGCTGCGGCGTATTCCGGCGTGATGGGCGCGGCCGGCGGGCGATCAGACAAGCCACGAAGCCGGTCACTGCGTGGAAGCATCGCCCGATCCTTCTTCACGCGTGGGTCGGTATCGTGACACCTCTTGTACCTCAACGACGACGGTGGCGACGAGAACAACCACCCGCTACCTAGCCGATCTCGGGGCCGGCACGACGCGCGACGCCTGACGCCGTATCCGGGCGTTGCGAAGGCGCGGGACGATGCTGAATGGACGGCTTTCCGGCATCCCGACCGCGATGCTCGTGGCGCTCAGCAAGCGGGATCCGCGCTTGTGTTCGACATGCACCGGATCGACCTGGCGACCGGCTGCGCGTCACGATGGAGGCGCAGAACCCGGGCGACGTGCTGAGCTGGAGCGCAGTTGGGACTCTCGCGGTCGCGCGCCGCGACCGCGTTCGACCCCCCGGACGCGGCAACGCCGTGATCCCGCATCACGCGACGGCGTGGATCAGCCGTGGCGCGATCTCCTGACGATGCCAGTTCGAGCGCGCGCTGTTTCCCAGGTCAGGTCGTCGATGGCTCGCCATGATCGCGTGCTTCGACTCGGACAATCGTGGGCTCATTATCCACTCCGGCGCTGCACTCCGGCTGCGGGCGCCTCGTGCGCGTCGACCCCAAGACCGGGGAAGAGTTGGAAGTGCTGGCCGAGGATCCGCACTCCGACATCGCCGACGGCGGCGGCGAGCAGCCGATCGTAATGCTCGATGCCAAGGCGAAGAAGGTGGCCGCGGTCGAGTTCGACCCGGGCTTGCCGTACTGGAAGTGCCTGGACCCTGCGTACGCCGCGGACTTCGCGCTCATCGGGAAGCGCGTCGTCGGCTTCCCAACGTGATCAGCTCCGACAAGGCCAGCCACAACTGGATCGTGGCCGCACAGGCCAGCAACACTCCAGACTGCCCCACTACCGCTACGACCGCACGTCGCGCACGCGCTGACGACGCTGTTCCGACAACCCCCAGCTCGCCAAGTACGCGCTCGCCGAAGCGAAAGTGGTGAGCATCCCGGCGCGCGGCGGCGCGGTGGTGAGCTACCTACTTCTGCCGCCCGGCGCTCAGGCAGAACCTGCCGCTCGTGCTCGAGATCCGCTGGCGGCCCGTGGTTCCGCGACGACGCCAGGTACGACCCGCAGGCGCAGTTCCTCGCGAATCGTGGCTACGCCGTGCTCAAAGGTGAACTACCGCGGCTCGACTGGATTCAGGCTCGAGTTCTGAACGCGAGCGTACGCACCAGTGGGCCGCGGCACGCAGAAGGACTTATGCGACGCCGTGAAATGGGCGATCGATCGAGGGATTGCCGATCAAGCGCATCGCCGCGTACGGGTGGTCAGGGCGGCGGTTACGCGACGCTGCGCGCACTCACACAGCGCCCCGATCTGATTACGCCTGCGGCATGGACGGCGTCGGCCCCCGCGGACATCGCGACGCTGTTCAAGTCGTTCCCACGTATTGGGACGGCATTCTCGCCCGCTGGCGGCGCCGCGTCGGCGACGTCAGGCGCGACGACTCGCTCAACGCGCGCGATCTCGCCGCTCTACCACGTCGACGCGATCCGCGCGCCGCTGTTGATCGGCCAGGGCAAGAACGACCCGCGCGTGAAGGTCGCGCAGGCGGACGCGATGGTGAAGAGCGCTGCACGCCGCCGGCCGCAACGTGACCGCACATCCAGTACCCGGACGAGGGCCACGGCTTCGCGCGGCCTGAGAACAACCTCGACTTCTTCAGGCCGGGTCCGAGGAGTTTCCTCACTAAGCACCTCGAGGGCCGCGCGGAGTCGCGGAGGAAGATCGACGGCAGCACGGCGCAAGTGCTGTGAGGGTTGGTTGTCGCGTGGCGCTGGAGGCTTGCCTCTCACGGCTACGACGCCTACGCCGTGCAGTATTACGAGCGATCGGCGAGCTCATCGTCAGAATCGCCGAACAGAGGCGCGCCAGAGCTCAGAATCGAATGGCCAGGCGGATCGAACCGCCCCGGCCGACTCGCGCCCTGCCATGCAGTGTGGGCTCCGGGAGCGATGGAGAGCGTGGAGCCATGGGCCACGGGTGAAACGCATGATGTGCGTGGCGTTCGAGGAGGAAGCTCGGGAGGTTGCGATCGGACTCGGGAGCGGGGCGCCGGGCAAGTGGCTGACGAATCCCAGCGATCTGCATGGATTGATTCCGAGGGACCTGTAGAGATTGATCGAAGCCCGGATTCTGACCCGCCCCGGACCCAAGAGCGCGACTGCCAGCAGAGCAGAGGGCATCGTGCGGCGCCACTGGATTTCGTTTGGCCTGCGCGACATGGGGTCCTCCTTGTGGGAAGTCCCGTTACGCCCTGGTTCTAGCGAGACCGAAGTGCCATTCGGGCGACTCGCGTATCACGGTGACGCATCGGTGGCGCCCCGCGCGCCACCGCGAACAGGATCACGAAGAGCGTCTCGCGCAGCAACGAGACGACCCCATCGGCTCCAGCCACGCGTCGGGCTCCGCCGGCAGCCCGGGCAATCCGATGGTGCGGCTCGCCGCGTAGGCGAGGATCGACCCACGGCGATCAATAAGAGCCGAGCCCCCATCCGAGCGCGCGCCGATCGCGAAAGATGCCGAAGGCCGCCGCCACCGACGCCGGCGCCGTTGGCGACGAACAGCAGGCCTCTGTAGGTGGCTTCGCCGAACGAGTCCTGCCGCTTCGATCACGTGGACGAGCCCCGCCCCGAGGATCGCCAGGATCGCCAGCCACTTCAGGATCGGTGAAGGAACTTGGTCATAGGCATCCACCTCCGATCTCCGCTACGCCGAGCCGGGCTCCTCTGTCGAGGAACCCGGCTGGCACCAGAACTCATCGATCGCAGATTATCACACTAGAACCGGACTCCTCCGGCGATGGTCACCTGGCTTTCGTCAGCCACTGCTGCCGCGAAGCTGCGCGAACGGCCGCACCTGCACGCCTTTCTTGCCGACGCCCGTGAGCACATTGAGACCCACGTCGGTTTCGTTCCCACCGACCTCGCGATCGATCACCATGAGAGCCGGTCCGCCACCCACCCAGACACGCCGGACCAGGACCCGTCGCCCAGGTCATAATGGAAGTCGCCATTCATCGAGACCGCATCCCGATGATCGCCGACCGCGACCTCGACGTTCGGGTTGAAGAACCACCTCGAGCCGCTTCCACCTGGGTCAGCACGCCGGCTCCGATTGCAACCTGGTCGGCGTCGGTGACTCCAGCGCGGACGTCAGTGTCCACTCCTGCCAACGAAGGCGTGACCATTGCGATCAGACCAGAGAACGGCCACACCGAACAGCCCTGCAATATGACGACGAATGCGTTCGCTTGTCATCAGGCTCTCCTGCGGGGGCGCGCATCGCGCCGCCGCCGGGTTTTCTCTCGAGGCGGTGGGTGCACCACCGATCCATGAGGCGCTGTTGGCGTGGGCGCCTCGGCCTCGTGTTGTTGCCTTCGCCTACGCGAAACCTCCGCAGCACACGTGCCATGCTGAGACATTCGAGGCCTAGTGAACTGGGGCGATGGAGGATGGATGCCTTGTCCAGTCCCGGACGGATTCCGGCGGGGAGGCAGGTGCTACAAGCGACCGTCAAGCCATGGTCATTCGCGCATGGGGCCCCATCCCGTTCTAGAACCGCTGCGCCATCACCAGCTCCAGCGTACCGTCGCGAGGCGCGATGAACAGGGAGGTACGGGGCTCGGCGGGCACTCCCATCGAACGGCCGACCAGGAAGCTCTCGGTCTTCCAGCTGACCAGGCCGCCGACCGCGGCCCCCGCGAGCCACGTCGCTGGTCAGTGTTCGAGGTCGTGTACCCGCGACCACGCCACCATCGTCGCCGCCGGGTAGACCACCCAGGGTACCCAACGGCTGCTCGTTTCACGATCCAGAGCCACCGCCGCGGCGAAGGCCAGGGTCGCATGGCCGGAGGAAACGAGGGCGTGTCCGAGAACGGCTCGAAGCGGAAGGGGTCGTCCGGCGATTCGCGTGGGCGAAACGACCGAACGCCTCGCTTGAGACCGACCGTGACGCCGCCAGCGACCAGCATCGAGATCCGGCGCGCCCCGCTCGGCGTGCGAGGACCGGGTGGCCGCCCCATCGCCCGTAGGCGTAGAGACCTGCCGCGGAGGCGAGCGCAGACCGTGGGGAGCGGCTGGAAGAAGTCCGCGACCTTCCGTCGATAATCGTTTCCCTGGTTCAGCACGGCCTGGTTGGTGAGCCACTGGTCGTTGTGGACTGCAATGGTGATGCCGCCCGCGGTGACGCCGAGGAAGTACAGATCCCGGCGCGTGAAGAGATGCGGCACCGGCGGGTGCTCCATCACGTCGGCGCGGAGGGCGCTCGACGGCGCCGGCTTGGCGGAGTCGGGCGGTGCGGGCGAGGCACCGGCGGAAACGGCAGGACCACGGCCAGGGCGTGGTGACGAGGCAGGCCATTCCGCCAGCGTCTGGCCGACCACGCCCGAGCAGCACCTGCGATCTTCTTCAGGGTCTCTCCCCGTGAACCTGGCTCATTGAATCAGGGGTTGCCTTCCGTGACAGCGTCGAGTGTTCCGGCCTTGACGCTCACGAAGTGAGAGGCCCGGACTGGCCATTGTGCCATCTCCACGTCATCCATCCCGACCGGGTGCTGGTCCCTGATCGTACCCCAAAGTCCATGCGCTTGCACGGTGTGCCCGGAGACGTCGGAGATCGATAGCTCGACCGGGACCGGGTCGGGGAGTCGCTGGAGTCATGAGGATCGATCGTCGAAATGGGTTGGGCATCGGCGAGGACAGCGACACGCCGCTCGCGGACGGCCCGACCCCGGTGCTCGCGGTCACACGTCGAGAATCGGCGATGCGCTGGCCGCGTTCGCGAGGGCGCGAGGCCCAGCGCGTCGCAGATCGTGCGGGTAACGTTGAAGTGGTTGACCGTGCCGGTGGATTGATAGCCCACCTTGACGCGGTCTCCGACGAGGCACGGTGAGGATGTGGTTGTTGTTCCCGGGGGTGCCCAGAGTCCTCGTCCACGTGAGGATGACGATCCCGTTCGGTCGCCTGGCGTTGATCACGGCTGGGAGGTGGGCGGATAGCCAGGCGTCGCCCGTGGCGACCGAACAATCATGCGTGTTGTCGCAGTTGTTGGGGACGATGAAAGCGAGATTCGGCAGGGTGTGGTTCGCGATGTCGGTGGCCAGATCCGTGAAGGGGCCGCTCGTTCTGATGATGCAAGTTGCTGAAGTTGGTCAGGGCTCGTGGCGGCGCGCGTAGAGGCCGCCATCCGCGCTGCACACACTTCGATCCCGCTGCGGGCAGGTTCTCCGGAGTAGGCGCGCCACGTCTGGCCGGCAGCCTCGCACGCTTGTCCGAAGTTCTCCGCGGTGAACGGTGATCCTGGCGGTGGACGGGTGTCATCGGTGATCCCCAGCGGGCTCGCCGCCCACAGCTCGAGGTAGTTCGGTTGCGAAGGGTGTCCGATGGCGTAGGAGTTGGTCAGCTCCGCGCCGGACGCCCGCAGGCTCGCGATGTTGACGGCATCCCGAACCTGGGAGTGAGTCGTGATTCTCCATGATCACGACGACGACGCGGTCCAGTCGCGGCACCGCGGCGCCCGCCGCGGTGGACTTCGCTGCAACAGGATGAGAATGGCCCAGGGCACTTCCAGCGAAGAGGCCATCGCCGCGCACTCGTTTCCCGGCCAGTCCTGAGAGTCATTTCGCGCGGCCAGGAAAAGCACCAGACCCAGCCGGAGGTGGGAGCGTGGCGGGCGGAGGAGTTGCGCCCTTGGCGATAGGCCGAAAAAGCCGCCCCTACCTAACGACGATCAGGCGACGATCGGCATGGCCACCCGCGTATCAGTAGTGGGTAACACGCCCCTAGCGCGCCCGCGGCAATGCGCTTCGTCACTTGGGATTCCCCGGATCGGGGGTCTCCTGATTGGCACCCTGGACCGGGATGATGGGCACCTTGCCCTCGGGCCCGGTGGTGGAGATCTCGAGCGCGCGGTTGACCGCCATCAGGCTGCGACCCTCGCGGTCCTTGACCGTCAACCGGTAGTGGTACGTGCCATCGGCCAGCGGCATGCCGGTCTCGTCCTTGCCGTCCCACTGGACGTGCGCGGGCAGCTGACCCTGGCCCGCGAAGCGGCGACGACCTCGTCCGACTTGTTGACGATCTCGAGCGTCCACGAATCGGGCTCGGCCTTGGTCCGCGCGTTGAGCGAGATCTTGCGTGACCGCCTTCTCGCCGGTCGGCGAGAAGATCGCCGGATCCGCCTTGGGCTGGCGAAGAAGCCGCCGAAGCGGTAGCTGAAACCCACGCGATGCGTGAGACCGAGCGGCTGATCGGCGATCGCGTAGTCGAGCTGGTACTGCGGCGCGAAGCGGTACGGTGAGCCCGCCGGTGCCGTAGGGAGTTGTCGAAGCCGGCGCGCAGCGCGATCATCGGCTGCAGCCAGTACTCGGCGCCGGCGTGGAAGCCCGCGCCGAGCCCGCTGGACTGGTCGAGCTCGAGCGACATCAGGCCACGGCCGTTGAACATCTCGGCGGCGACGCCGCCGCGGAACGCGACCGGATAGGTTTCCGCGACATCACGCAGCTTGAGGCTCGGCCCGGCGAGGTTGGCGACCGAACCACCCACCCGCACCGTCGGCGTGACGTCGAACAACACGCCGAGGTCCATGCCGAAGCCCTGCGCGCTGAAGTCCTCCACGGTCTGCTGCACGAACTTGAAGTTGGTCCCGATCGACAGGCGCGGGCTGAACGCCTTCGACGCGGTCAGCAGGTAGGCGGTCTCCCCGTTCTTGAACGTGCCCAGTGGGTCGTTCATGTCGTTGGTGCGCTGGAAGTCGCCCGAGCCCATCGACACCATGCTCACGCCGAAGCTCGGCAACCAGCTTCCGGGCACCGCGAAGCCGAAGCCGTTGATCGAGGTCTCCTCGAACAGATGCGCGTTCCTCGAAGCGCAGCTCGTTCTGATCCATGGTCGAGATGCCGGCGGGATTCCACAGCACCCCGAGCGGATCGTCGGCCGTCGCCACGTACGCGCCACCCATGCCGAGCGTGCGCGCGCTGCGTGTAGCGCGACAGCCATTCCCCGGGATTCCCGGCGTTCTGCTCCTGCGCGGCCGCGGGTGCGGCGGCGATCCACGTCAGCGCCGCGACCAGCGCGGCGGCTCCGCATCCTTGCCGTGCGGTTCATGGTGCCCTCCTAGCGGACCACCGCCAGCTTGTGGCGGATCACGTGCAGGGTTGCCCCCGTTGGCTTCGGCCTCGATCAACGCGATGTAGCCGCCGCTGGCGACCACGTCGCCCTTGCCGTTCTTGCCGTCCCACACCACCTCGTTGAGGCCCTGCGTGCCGCCCGGCGCCGCCGCGATCAAACGTTCTGTCGCAGCACCAGGTCGCCGCTCAGGGTGAAGATCCGGAGCGTCACCGAGGCGTTGTCGCGCGAGCTTGTAGGCGATGGTGGTGCCCTGCCCCGGCGGATGGAACGGATTCGGATAGTTGGAGACGTATCCCGGCGTCGGCGGCCGGATCCACGAACGCGACCTGCACGTCGAGATCCTGCGAGAAAACGCCCGAGGTGGCGCGAATGGCGTCGACCTCCTGCTGGCGGGGACTGAGGAAGTCGGCCCGCACGTTGCCGCTCGCATCGGACGTGCTGTCGGTGGGCGTCAGGCTGCCGGTGCCCGAGAGGAGGCTGAAGCTCACCGGTTCGATCCGGGACGCCGTTCTCGTAGGCGTCCACGACCGCGGCGCGGTGAGCGTGGCGTGCTTGTTCCCGCCCACCCAGCTCGGGCTCGAGGCGAGCCGGACCGCGCTCGGCGGACCCGGCGTGATCGTGATCGGGTTGCTGGTCGCGGGCGTGTTGCCCGCATCGTCGTGCGCCACCAGGACGATCGGCTCGCTGCACGTGTAGGTCTCGGAGACCGAGCGCTGGCCGCCGAGCAGCTGGAACTGCGGCGTCGAGAGCGTCCCGCGCCCCGGCGCGCTGACTGTTCGCGTTGCTGAACCTCGATCGTCGACGGACGAGTTGATCTCCGAGATCACGGCTCCGGCGTCGTTCGTCACCTTGACCGTCAGCGTGAAGGGCTGTCCCGCCCTGGCGGTCGCGGGCGTGACCGAAGCCACGAGGTGGAAGCCGGTCGAGATGGCACGCACCTGCGTCGAGCTCCCTGATTTCGACGGATCCGTGACGTCGGACACGTCGATCTCGCTGGAAGCCGCCGGTCGACAGTCGCAGCGGCAGGTCGGCGCGGCCGTTCACCAGCGCCTGGTCCGCGGGCACCTGCGCCAGCGGGTCCGCGCAAGTGATGTGCACGACGTCCGTGGGCCCGGTGACCGGGTTCCACCACTGATCCGTGGCGAGCACGGTGAGTGTGAAGGCGTAGTTGATCGACTGGTCGAGTGGCAGTGCCCGCGTAGCCGGTCGCGCTGCCCGGCGCCGGCGACTCGCCCGGGTGCGAGCACCAGCACGCGGTCGAACGGGCCCGCGACCGACGTTGACGCTCGCGGAAGTGTTGGCCGCGATCGCGGAGTTCGGTCGTGTCATCGCGCGGTGATCGTCTGCGCGCCGCTGTGGTAGAGCGTGCCCTGGAAGACGAGCTGCCCGCTCACGAGCGTCGCGTCTCGGCGGGAATGCCGGCGAACGCGTCCGTCGAGGTCAGCGCGAGGCGATCGCCGATGCCGCTCACGACGTTCCAGTACTCGATCGACGGCACGCACCGTGATGGGGAACGGAATGCCCGCCATCTGCGGGTTCGGCGTCCCGTCCTTGCCGTCGGCGGTGCCGCTCTTCGCCGTCTCGCCTGGCAGGAGCACCTGAAGCTTCTTGAACGAGGCGGGATTCACGGCGATGTTCCCGCTGGTCCCCGTTCGGGCGGTGTCGAAGAAGTCGGTGCACGTGAGCCGCACGGAAGCGCCGGCACCGAACATCGTGACCGGTCCGCTCCAGACGCCGGCCACGAAGCTGATCAGAGCGGGCGTGGCTCGTTGCCGTGCCGGTGTTGGGGCCCAGCGCCGCGTCACCCGAGTAGTCGTAGACCGGTGTTGCCGCTCGCGTCGACCGCGCGGATGGTGACCGTGAACGGCACGCCCGCGACCTGGGGCGATGCGATCGCCGAGAAGGCGAAGTTGTTCGCCGCGCTCGGCACCACCTGGATCCCGGCGCTCGTCATCGGGAGCGATGGAGCGAGTTGGTCTGATCCGTTCCCGTCACCGTCTGGGTTCCGATGGTCATCAGCGTGAACGAGAGCTGGCGGAAGCCTGCAGAGAGCGCGCCGTTGACGGGCGTGTCGGCGGGATCGGTCGATGACGCGAGCCGGCACGGCGTCCCCGCTCGGCACCTGGTTCCAGTAGTCGTCCGTCGCGTAGACGTTGACGGTGAAGCTCCGTCCCGCGGTCTGACTGGCCGGAATGCCGGTGATGCCGCTCACGCTGCCGGGAAGCGGCGACTCGCCCGGCATCACGATCTGCAGGCGCCGGAAGGCGGCCGGGATGGACGACGAAGCCGTTGCTCGTGCCGCTCTGAGAAGGATTGCCGTCGACCGCGGCGGTCACGACGGCGTTGCCGCCGCTCGGGAGCGGTCTCGTCGGCGCGATAGACGGTGACGCTTCCGCTCCACTGGCCCGACGTCATGGTCACGCTGCGTCGGGGAGATCCGGCCCGCGCCGAGGCTGGTGAGCTCGCCGAGGTCCACGGCGCCCGCGAACCCGCTGGCGAGCTCGCCGTTCGCATTCCGGGCCGTGATCGTCACCGCGAACGCGACGCCGGCGGTCTGAGCCGGACGTGACGTTCGAGACATCGAGGCTCTGGATCGCGAACGATCGCACCGGCGCGCTGACGCCGTCGGGGATGGTGACGTCCGACTGGTCGTGCGCATAGATCGAGAAGTTGCCGTCCGCGTTCAGGATCACGAGGAAGGTCCCCGTGCCGCCGACGAGCTGTGCGGCTGCCGGCAGCGAGGCGCTCGCGTCCGAGCTCAGGATCCGGATGGTGTGCGTCACCGAGGACACCTGGTTCCACGACGCGTCGCACGCATTGACCGTGACGAAGAAGGGAATCCCCGCGGTCTGGGGCCTCGGAGTCCCGGTCTTGCCGGACGCAGTGCCTGGAGCCGCCGTCTCCCCGGCACCAGCACCTGCAGCTGTGAGAACGGCCCCGCGATCGCGAGTCCGGCGAAGAGTTGCGCGGCCAGAACCAGGGCCAGACACAGTCCCGGGCGCGCCACGCGCAGTGCGTGTCGCACGACGATCCTCCTTGAGTGCTCGCCACGCTGCGTCGGCGCGTTCGCCTCGACGCAGCGGACAGGACTGGCTCGATCGGCTACTTCACCACCGGCGACTCTGCGGGTGACGGATCCCTCCGGGCGCCTGAATCCGGAAGAAGTAGACGCCGCGCGGCACCCGCACCCTCGATTCGTTGGTTCCGTCCCAGGCCACGGTCTGCGAACCCACCGGGCGGAACCCATCCATGAGCTTCTTCACGAGGCGACCCTGCATGTCATAGACCGCCACGCGCACGCGGCCGTCCTGCCTCAACGAGAACGAGAGCATCGTGCTGGGATTGAGCGGGTTGGGCGTCAGCCGGGGACTGAGGCTTCGTCACGACCATCGCCGTGCTTGTCATCCCGACCATGATCGTCGCCGTTGTCGTCATGGTCATGGCGATCGCCTCCCTCGAACACGGCCACGACGGTGTCGCCGCTCGTGAGTGTCGCGAGGATCCGGGCATCGACCAGAGCGCACGGCAGAGGCCCGTGCTTGGATGGAAGTGCGCGGCCGTCGAGGTCTGACCCGAGAACAGTTGAGATCAGCGCTCCGGTCGAGAAGCACGCGCGGATTCCGAGCGTGTCACGCACTCGCCGCCGTGCTTCCCGCGATCGTCACGATCGTGGTCGCGATGATCGTGGCACCTCAGGTCGCACTCGTGGTCGTCGCCATCGTCGTCACCATCGTGGTCACCCGCGACTTGCTCGTGATTGCCAAAGGCCCGGATCGCGGCGTTGCCCTGGTGGCGCCGCCATGGCCGTCGTGGGCTTGATCGTCCCCTGGTCATCGTCGCCCTGATCGTCGTCGCCGTCGTGCCCGTGGCCACGGTCGCGGTCACACAAGACGTCAATTCGGGCCCGATCGCGCGGGCAGCGTCTGCCCACGAAACTCGAGCCGGATGCTGGACAGCACGACGTTGCCGAAGCGTCGAACGAGTTGTCGACCGGTCGGATCCGGAAGCACGTGCTGTCGCGGTGAGCCTTGAACTTCCCGATGAGGCACGCGCGTCCCGGCACCTCGCCACCGCCGCCACCACCGCCGCCACCACCGCCACCACCGCCGCCACCACCGCTCCCGGCCGTGACCGCGATGGTCGTGTTCGCGGTGCCCGTGCCGCCTCTTCCGTCATAGCCGAGGAACGACACGTGGTAGTTCCCCGACTGGCGTGGAGCCAGGTGCCCACGAGAAGATACCGGTGTTGTCGCCGTGGTCGGAGAACGTCGCTCCGGACGGCAGCGAGCTGGCCGAGAGCGTGACGTGGTCGCCATCCGGGTCCGTGGCCGTCACAGTGAACGAAAGGCTCGCGCCCACGTCCACCTGCTCCGTCGCGGGGCGCTCAGCGTCGGCGGGTGATTCTGCGAGCAGGGCCCGTCACCGTGATGGACGTACTGGCCGAGCCCGAGCCTCCCTTTGCGTCGGTGCCGGTGAACGAGGCCGTGTAGGTCCCCTCCTGGCCCGCCACTGGCGTCCACGAGAAAGTTCCCGTGTCGTTCGCGTGATCGATGAAGCCGGATCCCGGGCGGTAGAGCCGTACCGGAGAGATCGACGTGGTCGCCGTCGGGATCGGTTGCCGTGACGTCGAAGCTGAGCGTTGATCCGATCGCCACGGTGTCGCTCGCCGGGGCCGACAGCATCCGGCGGCACGGTTGCTGCCTCCGATGGAGCCCGTGACGATGATGTCGAAGGCCTCGGTAACGCTCGCGCTCTGGGAGGTCGCGGTGATGGACGCGTGGTAAGTGCCGGCGCTTCCCTCCGGCGGAGAAACCGTCACCGTGGTGTTCACGGCTCCGGTGCCCGAGCCGGGAGGATCAAAGTCGCGAACGTCGGGAGAGCCGCGGTCAGCGTGATCAGTGCTCCCGGCACGCCGGTCGCGTGCACCGACACCGACGCGACGCCGCCACCGGCCACTGTCACATCGGCGATCGGGGCGATCTGGAGCGTGGGCGGGCTGGCGACGCGGATGTGCGTCACCGACGTGCCGGAAAGCGCGTTGGCGGCCGTGAACTGCACGTCGTACTCGCCGGCGTCACCTGCGCCCGGGTGTCCACTGGAAGGTCCCGGACGTGTTCGAACCGTTCAGGCGTGAACGATGCTCCCGTGGGAAGACCCGATGCGCTCAGGGATGGTGATGGCGTTCCCATCGGGATCACTGGCCGTCACCGCGAAGCCCACGGCCACGCCCGCCGTGACTTCCTTCAGCGGCGGAGCCGTGACGAGCGGGGCCTGGTCCGAGCCCGCGGAGTTGACCGTGATCTCGAAGACCCTCACGCTGGAGACGCCTCCCGCGGTCGCCGTTACCGCGGCCGAGTAGTCGCCAACCTGGGCGTCGGAAGGAGCCAGTGACACGCTGGTCACGACGGTCCCGGTTCCGAGGGTTGGCGCGTTGAGCGTCGCAAACGGCGGCAGGGCGGCCGTCACGGTGACAGGGCGATTCTCCGTGTCAACCGCGATCACGTTCACGTTCAGCGTACTGCCAGCGTTCATGGTCACGTTCGCGATCGGAGACAGCGAAGGCCCCTGCGCGTGAGCCGTTGAGAAAGGCACGAGCAGCAGCAGAGCCACTGTCAGATTCCTGAGGGCGCCTTCATGGAGGCCTCCTGAGTCCGCACGATCTCGAGCTGAATTCGCGCTTCGAAGGACTGCCCAAGTTCGTGGGGATGTCATTAGCATGCTCCGGGCCTGCGCCGGGTCAGGGGCGCTCGCAATGAGGCCCAGGGGCCCGGTCGCATGGCACAGGGTGTGCCGCTCAAACCGTGCAGCGCGCGTGTGGAGAATCTCCAGCGCCGGAAGTTCCGTTAGTTCACAGACTCACGCGCTTTGCATCTTGCGAATCGCGGTAAGAAGAAAGCAATGGCCGCGACTCTGTCCCACGGTGGTAGGGAGAGCCCCCGGTCAATAGCGTGCGCTTTGAAACGAGCGCGCCACGAATCACGCATTGGGCGGAACGCAACGACGGCGGGCCACATCCAGCGCTCGCCCGGACGCAGCTCACGTACGACTCGCCCAGCGGACTCCTACATGGACCAGAGGGAGGAGTGAGCCGGACCAGACCACGGCACGCAAGCAGCCACGGCGAATCGGGCGAGAGGCTAGCGCATCGCGACTGCCCGATTCACCGTGAAGGTAGCTTTGGTGCCTGGCCTGATCACCACCTGATAGCCTTTCGAAGCGGCCACGGCTCCGGTCGTCGCCGCGCGCCACCCCAAGGCCACCGACCAAGGCCCTTTGTTGCTCCCACCTACAGCCTTGCCAAGCAGCGCACCAACGGCAGTACCGCCCGCTATCGCGCCAACGTTTCGTGTGCGCGTAGACCAGCGGCGATCCTGTGTGTGGCCGAGAGCGAATGGCTCCGGCCGTTCGCAGCCACCGATCGCACAGCCAGCTCGATCACGGCGCGGCTTCCCCTCCGCGCTGGTATTACCTCGGTCACCACACCGGTCACGGGCTTCGGCTGGGATCGGTGCCTGCGTACCCGATCACCACCGGCTCCTGAACCGTCCCAGTCCAACGATCACCCGCATGGGCTGTTTCCGAACTGATTTCGGCGGCCACCACGACCTTGAGCGCCCGTGCCCGCCGGTACGGTCACGCAGGACGTGAATGAGTCGCAGGGACCTCCGTTCGGGATCCCCTCGCTGTCGGCAGGTATCCGGTGGAGGGGTCAAGTTCCCGGAGGCTCGCTCGGTCGGGTTCGAAGCGAGCAGGCTGTCGCTTTGCGGACTCGGACGCCTGCTGAGGTTTTCCGTGCGCAGCCGAAGAGTAAGGTCGAAAGGGTCAACAGTGCGGCGATCGGAATCAAGCGATGTCGAGGCATGAGGCGCTCCCTGGGGCTCCGGGGTCGATTCCCCTCGTGTCCTCTTTCTGTCCCTCATAGAACATGGTCGATGGCGCGAGCGCCTCTCGCTCCCGCTAGCGAAGCTCCCTTCTCCACGACGTCGACCAGGTCAGCAACTGGACCGAGGGCTTCGCGCTCCCCTTGAATGGGGTGGCCAGCGTCGCCGAGACGCTCGCCCGGAGCTGCTTGGCGAGCGACATCCTTCCCGCGCTTGTCGAGGCTGACTCGTCAGCGTGTCGGTCGCCTGCGTCACGCCGCTCGGCCATCGGATCTCCGTGCCGTGCGCTCGCAACCAGCCGCTCATGCCGGTCAGATCCGAGCAGCATCAGCTGATCGTCGGCGTTCATCGTGCCCGCGCACCAATGGAACGACGCCACTGAAAGCTCCCACCGCATGGCAAGCCGCCTGGTTCGCGTTCCCATTGCGCGCCGCGGGCACCATCGAGTCGAACTTCGCGGTGGTGTTCCGCGCCGCCGCAAATTCCTGCTGGTCCCGCTTCCACGTCGTGACTGCGGCGTTCGCGGCCGGGAGGACCTTGGAAGGCCGGCCATCGATCGGCGCCTCGCGTTATTCCTTCTAGAACCTCGTGCCGAGGCCAGTCGTTGTTGGCCTGCGCGTCAGGAGGTCATTGTTGGGAAGTCCCGTCGCTCTGGATCTAGCGAGACCGGTGCCATTCGGGCGACTCGCGTATCAGCTAGCCACCACAGAGGTGGATGATCGCCAACATCGTCCATGAACGCTCTTCGTCTGTAAGTTGGAAACCTGGGTGGAAAACCTACGAAACAATCCTCGCGCAAGCAGGCGCGGTGGGAGCCCGGGTG
>ERZ1370068.6036-contig-5035_pt1 | contig 16810 bp, 30 predicted proteins | sample MGYA00561227_ERZ1370068 | MGnify/ENA primary metagenome ERZ1370068 (study PRJEB38410, sample SAMEA6850437) | metagenome | study: Metagenomic assessment of the ecological functions of the soil: analysis of the soil microbiota associated with the...
ATGCGCCTCAGATCTCTGTGCTCGCACTTGTGGCGATTCTGGCCGGAATTCCGTTGTCGTATTTTCTTGCGCGAAAGCGAAGCAAGGCTTTAGGCCGGCGCGTGAGTTTTGCGCGTCATGACTAATCGCCGTAGGAAATGCCGCGCCATCCTCATCAATTCGACGGCGATTGTTGCAACGAGCGTCTGAACCGTTTCGATCCTTCAAATGTCGTTATCGGAGCAGCGCGCCAATCAGCGCCAGGACGCCGAGCAACGCGATCAGCATCGCCATCACGCCGGATATCGATTGCGGTAGTTCCGGGGCAACGCTCGCGCAAGCGCCTTCAGCGCCCGCCGCTCCTGCCAATTCGCGAGAATCAAGCCGACCAGTCCAATGGTGATCATCACGAGACCAATTGCACGTGGGCTGAGCACCGTAGCTGTTTCACCCTGTTTCTCGCGCAGGTATCTGAAAAACTTTGCAATGACGAATCCGAACGAAATCAGTGAGAGCGCCGTTCGCACCCAAGCGATGCGCGTGCGCTCGTACGCAAGAAACGTGCGCTCAAAGGCGAGTTGCACTCTGGGGTCAGGTCTGTGTGGCGCGCTGGTTGCTGAATGGCTTCGTTATCCATAATCGCTGTTTTCTGGATGACTGCTCAATCGAATTGTGCCGGCTGTCCTGTAGCAGCGAGAACCGAGCGCCACCAGCCGCTGGCAGGATCGAGGCGTTTCGTGTGCGTAGCGAGCAACTCGATCGGCACATGGATGAAACGCTCGTGTAGAAAACCGATGACAACACCAGTCTTACCTGCCATGGCGGCGTGAACCGCGTGACGCGCAAACAGATCGCACAGCAGTGCATCCTCAGAGTTCGCGGGCCGGCTTCGAATCTGATAGCTCGGATCGAAATAACGAATCACGACTGAGATGCCTTCGGTTTTGAAGTAGGACTTTATTTTCTCACAGAGAAACGGCCCGATGTCCTTAAGTTTTAGATTGCCGGACGCGTCGCGTTCAGTCGCGCCCGCGCCGAGCAGATCCTGGCCTGCGCCTTCCGCGACAGCGATCACTGCGTGAGATTTGTTCACCATCCGTTCCTTGAGCGCAGCCAAAAAACTCTCGAGCTTGAACGGCACCTCAGGGATGAGTGCGAAGTTCACGTCCTGACTCGCGACTACTGCCCCGGCAGTGACGAATCCAGCGTGGCGACCCATCAACTTTACCAGACCAATACCTCCGGGCACGCTACGCGCCTCCGTGTGCGCACAATCGAGCACGCGTTTTGCTTCTTCAACGGCGCTGAAAAAGCCGAACGTGCGCGAGACGAAGCCGACATCGTTGTCGATCGTCTTCGGATACGCCGACAACGGAGAGTGCGTGACCGCGCTTGCGCGCTTCCTGATAGAGATCATGCGCGCCGCGCTGCGTTCCGTCGCCGCCCACGGTGAAAAGAATGTTCACGTCGCGGGCAATGAGATTGTCCACCGCTCTGCCAATATCGACGGGACCGCGCGAAGAGCCAAGGACCGTCCCGCCATGCTGATGAATGTCATCAACAAATGCCGGCGTGAGCTTCACCGGCTCAACTCCGCACTTCGGATCGAGCCCGGTGTATCCACCGCGGAAACCGAGCACTTCAGCCGACGCCGTAGCCGTAGTGCAGTTCGAGGAAGAGCGAGCGAATTACGTTGTTGAGGCCCGGACACAAACCGCCGCACGTCACGATGCCGGCGCGCGTCTGCTTCGGATCGAAGAACAGCTTCGCCCGCGGCCCCGCCAGCTCGAACTGGATCCCGGATCCGCGCCGACCTCGATCCGCTCGGGAATGCGGACTGTCATCACTGGTCGTGTGACTTTTTAGAGGAGGCGAAGCGCGCTTCGCCGAGCGTGGGCGTATTCATCGGAAAAGTCCGATAAGACTGGGTGGATCTACGTCTCCTTCTGCGCGGCCGAGCCAGGCGGCGCGGTTTTCCGCGGATGAGCGCGATGCATTCATCCATCGTGTTTACGCAATGCGGAATTTTGAAATCGATCTCGCTTGCGAGTTCGTTGCCTTTGTGGAGCATCGAGCGCCGCCCCCATTCGACTAAGTCGGCCCACATTTTCCCTACGAGAATCAAGAGGCGTGTTATAAAGCTTGCTGACTTGGAGGAGTTGCCATGCGAGCGACAACTCCAAGAGAGTTCCAATACCGCCGGGAACGACAACGAAAGCGTCAGACACGATCATGAAATGGTGCAACCGGGAAAAAAGGTGCGGTGTTCGTACGCCTGGCCGACGAACGGGTTCACTTCCTGTTCGAATGGCAGCGCGATACGGATACCAACCGAGCGCTTGAGAGCCTTGGGGTGAACTGAGTGCGCCCCTTCGTTTGCTGCCTGCATTAAACCGGGACCGCCACCGCTGATGATATCGCACCCCATCTTTGTTAGTTCGGCGGCAAGTTTCTTTACGCCGTTGTAAACGGGTGTGGCACGCTTGAGCCGCGCGGAGCCGAAAATGGTCACGCGATAATTTTGGCGGTGGTGCGGCGGAAGCGCGTTAACTCGTTAACAACGTCCCACAGGCCGGCGACCGCGCGTTCAAGAAGTTCGACAGCCGCATCTTCGTCGCTGAGACGAACAATGTCGGATTGTCCAAAGGAGGTCTTTTCTTTGCTCATATCGTGCTTGGAAAAATCGGAACGTCAGAACAGAACACCGCGACACGGCAGCCGTTCATTCGGCTCGGCGGTGCCCTCAACGCTTTCCTCGGATTATTTCGCTCATCATCCTCCGGCCCGTGGCTTGCAATGGTCCCATGCCGCTTCCCGGCAGGAACCACATGCCCTTATCTTGATCGCGGCAGTAAACGATGTTGACGCCGTCGCTCATAACTGCGTGATGAAAAGTGGCGCCGGGATTCTCAGCAATGAAGCCGAAGAACTTCTCCCGCCACGGATCATCCGCGTAACGAAAGATTTCGTTTCCGAGCGCCTTGAGTTCTTCGACGCTCATGTACGAATTGAGTTTGCAACGGCCTTGCGCCGCTCTTTATCCAGGTTCTCAAGGTCAAATTTTTCGAATGGCATAGAATTTATATCTTCTAGTTTAAACAGTCTGACTCGTGCTACGACCTTCATAAATTCTCGCATTGATCGAGACGCGTTCGCCTGTTGGACTTTCGTCTTACGAAGGCCCTCAGCTTACTTCTCCGCGTCCAGGCGCATCAATTCGATCCGGTAATTGGCTTTCGGGTTTCGCGGCGAGGGACCGGCAACGAGCATCACCCGTTCGGCGGTGATTCCGTTTTCGCGCAGCCAGCGCGCAATCCATTCGCGCCAGTCGTCCGGTTCCTCAGCGAGATCGATGGAATACACCCCGTAGGAAAACGCGAGATTCTGACACGCAGCGCAATCTGAACTCGGCGCGATGATCCACACCGGCGGTTTGAAACGCGAAATGGCGCGCGCGACCATGCCGCCGCGCGTTGGGACGAGCACCAGATCGCATGGAACCGTGTGAAGTGCGTGCTCGACCAGGGACGCCATGCGATCGCGGGCCCTGGTCGTTGCCTTATGCTGCGCGAAATCGTGTTGAACACTAAAGCTCTTGGGAGGCCGATGTGCTTCCGTGAACGCGGCAATCTTCGCCAGCATCGTGACCGCTTCCTCGGGAAATTTGCCCACCGCCGACTCGCCAGAGAGCATGACACAGTCGGTGCCGTCGAGTATCGCGTTGGCGACATCAGTTGCCTCGGCGCGAGTAGGGAGACGGCTCGAAACCATCGATTCGAGCATCTGCGTCGCAGTAATGACGGGCTGTCCCGCAAGATTCGTTTTCGCAATAAGCTGCTTCTGAATGGAGGCAATCTCTTCGATCGGCACCTCCACTCCCAGATCGCCGCGCGCTATCATGATGCCATCGGCCGCGGCGAGAATTTCGTCGAAGTGCGCGAGCGCGTCGGCCCGCTCGATCTTTGCAATAATGAAAGGCTGTTTGCCGATTTTTGCCGCAGCCGCGCGCACAGCGTGCATGTCCGCGGCGCGTTCAACGAACGACTGGCTCACGGCGTCAACACCATGTTCGAGCGCGAACTCAAGACAGGCGCGGTCGTTTTCGGTAAACGCGCTGATCCCCAGATCAACGCCGGGAAGGTTCAGTCCTTTGCGTGAGCGCAGCTCGCCGCCAACAACAACTGTGCACTCCACGTCGTTTCCCGCGACGCGATCGACCACGAGCTGCACGAGACCGTCGTTCAGAAAAATCCGATCGCCGGGCTTCACCACGCGCGGCAACTGCTCGAAGGTCGTCGAGGCGCGCTGCGCATTCGCCAACGATGTCCTCACTCGTTAACGTGAAATGCGCGCCCGGCAGAAGTTGAATCGGTTCCGGATCGATTTTTCCCAGCCGCAGTTTCGGCCCGGAAGATCAGCCATGATCGCGACGCGCCGGCCGGTTTCGCGCGCTGCGTCACGGATGCGCCGAATAACTTCCGCGTGTTTCGCAGGGTTCCCGTGTGAAAAGTTCAACCGCGCGACGTCGAGTCCCGCGCGAATGAGCCGCACCAGCATCTCGGGTGATTCCGAGGCCGGGCCGATCGTCGGCGACGATCTTGGTCTTGTGCGCGGGAAGTGCCGCGTTCATGACGCGATGGTCCTACGTTTTTCGCCACTCGCGCGCAGATCGCTGCGCGGCCATTGGGGCGATTAATATCCGGCGATCGAAATCGCACCAAGTACTGCCGGGTATCGCGAGCAGCGGTTGTTTTACTGTAGGCGAATCGCACTGCAGGTGTGAAACGACGGCTTCTCCATGGCCTGAGACGCGGTGAGAAGTCCAATCGAAATAGCAACAGTCGTTAGATTTTCATGGATACCATTGGAAGGCAAAGGTATTACTGCGCTATCGCATTGCATTCGAGACGCGGTGGTGACCTTCGAACTGCGCTTCGAAAAGCGTATCTCTACTCGATGTCGATCTCACGAGCCCGTTTTTGCTGACGTATGATCTCGACCTGATTGCGTAATTTGTCCGCGAACCCAACGCTCTGAGGGCACAGCTTCGATCAAAACAAATGGCGACGAGGCGTCTGATGTATTCATCTGGACATTCTCAACGCCGACGAGTTGCGAAAGAAACGGTTGCCGCGTTTCGATATCCTTCACCCGATACAATTCCAGCGTTTCGGTCACTTTGGTAAACAACCGCCAGAGGTGATTTTTAGGCGCTGAGTTGTTAGCTCGAACACTTTGCATCTTGTTTGGAGATAATAGGCCAGCGCGAAAAAAGCAGGCACGATGAGCCAGCAAAAGAGACCGCACAAAAGATAGACGCCAAAATTTTTCCATTGCGACGATGTGCCGCGCCAGACGATCTCTTCCGCCACTCCTGAGCTTGTCTCGCTCACGGAAACTCCATTAGCAACGAGCCCCATTCACAGCAAGCCGGAAAAGCGCGAGAGCGTTCCACAACGGCGAGCCTATTTACTCAACAACTTCTTTTTCGCTGCGGCGAGTTCCTTGAGTTTTCGCTTCATCCACTTTTGGATAAGCCAGATCGAGTGAGGCGAGGGTTTCGATCACTGCCGCCGGCGACGACGACACGGGTAAACCATTTGTTGTCCGCCGGCACCACATACCACGGCGCCTCCTTCGTCGCCGTTTCCTGAATCATTTCTTCATACGCTTCCATGTAATCGTCCCAAAAGTCGCGCTCATTGGCGTCATTGGACGAGAACTTCCAGTTTTTCAGCGGGTCATCGATTCGCTCGAGGAATCGTCGTTTCTGTTCCTTCTTTGAAACGTGGAGAAAGAATTTTCGCACCACGACGCCATTCCTCGCCAGATATTGCTCGAAATTGCGGATGTCTTCGAACCGCTCTTCCCAAATCTTTTTGCCTACGAGTTTTGGAGGCAGCTTTTGCTTTGCCAGGAATTCGGGATGAACCCGGACGACGAGCACCTCTTCATAATAACTGCGATTAAAGATTCCAATCTGGCCGCGATTCGGCAGGTATTTCATGCAGCGCCAGAGATAATCGTGATCCAGGTCCTCGGCTCGAGGGCGATTTGAAAGAATTAACCTGGCAGCCCTGTGGATTTACCCCAGACATGACGTGCTTGATGGCGCCGTCCTTGCCAGCCGCGTCCATTGCTTGAAAGATCAAGAGCACCGCCCACTTGTCCTGGGCGTATAGCTTGTCTTGCAACTCAGCCAGGGCTGTGACGCCCGTCGCCAGCGCTTCCTTCGCTCTCGGTTTGTCTGCCTCTTTGGTGAAATCAAGCGTGTCGTCTGGATCGACATCCTTGAGACGGAAATCTTTGCCTTTGCTGATGCGGAATGGCTTGGCTAGTTCACGGGCTCTTTGATGATCTCTTTTGTTTTCATAAGACTCTCACATGGTTCATACCAATACTCGGCCAACTCAGCTCACTGCATGTTCAGTTTGGCGAAACGTTCGCCGTTACTGAATAGGACCAAAGTCCCATGGCTGGGCAGGCGCTTGCTGAATTCGTAACTTGTTTCGGAGATACTAAGCGTTTCCCGATCCAGTCGCGGGTGGTATAGACTCGGACACTGATGTCACAAAAGCCATGAGACTGGGTCACCGTTAGTCTGGTCCCTGAGTGCCGGAGCGTGCCTCACGCTGGCATTTCTCCAGTTCATCGTCTGGTGCAAGAATCGAGCCGCTCGCGCAAATCTCGTGTTTGCACTGGGGGCAGTGGCGGTTGCCGTTTTTGCAGGGTTGGAGTTAGCCTTAATGCGGGCTGAAACGCCTGCACAATTCGGCACAGTAGCACGCTGGATACATGTCCCGGCTTGGATTCTGATCGTGTCGATCGTCGCGTTCGTGCGCCTCTACTTAAACGCCGGCCGGCGATGGCTCGCGTGGACCGTGGGTGGCAGTGCGTCACGTTGGCGCTCGATTCTCAACTTCGTTCTCTCGCCGAATATCATTACCGGAAACTCACTGCTCTGCGCCACATGGCATTTCTGGGCGAACCCGTAGCGGTGCCAGTAGGCGTGCCGAATCCCTGGATGCTGGTGGCTCAATTCAGCTTGCTCCTGCTCGTAATATTTGTGGTGGATGCAACAATTACCGTGTGGCGACGCGGCAACCGCAGGCAGGCGCTCGTAGTTGGCGGCAGTATTGTATTGCTAGCTGGTCCTGGCAAGTGCGCAAGCGGTCGCGATGACGTGGGAATTATAGCGACGCCGCTTACGGTCAGCTTGTTCTATTTAATTCTCGTCGCTGCGATGGCTTACGAGTTGAGCTACGACCTAATTCGCACCGCTCAGGTTACCCGGCAGTTGCAGGCGAGCGAGGCGACCCTGCGGGAAAGTGAACAGCGTTTCCGAACAGTTGCCGACGCCGCACCAGTCCTGATCTGGATGTCGGGCGTGGATAAACTCTGCACTTTTTTCAACAAGCGCTGGTTCGAGTTTACCGGGCGGAGTCCGGAACAGGAGATGGGAAATGGTTGGGCGGATGGTGTACACCCGGAAGATCTGGGCAGGTGTTTCGATATCTACACAGAAGCATTCGACGCCCGCAAACCGTTTGTTATGCAATATCGACTGAGACGGAATGATGGTGATTATCGTTGGATTTCAGATAATGGCGTGGCCGCGTTATGACGCGGACGGCGCGTTTACCGGCTACATTGGCTCATGTGTTGATGTCACAGACCTACTGAGACAACAAAAAGCGCTGGACGAATTCGAGGAGCGCGTTGCGCTCGCCGCCGAAGCGGCGCATCTCGGGGTCTGGGAATTTGATACCGTTACCGAGCGAATCTGGGTGTCAGACAAAATTCGTCAGCTCTTTCAACTCCCACCAGGCGATGAGATCACTTTACAGTGAATTTCAAAACGCGTACATCCGGACGATCGAGCGACTCGCGATCGCGTCATGCAGCTAGCGATACGGACGCAAGGCAGCTACGAAAATGAGTACGCATCATGCTGCCGGATGGAACGATCCGGCTGGATCGGCGGAAGAGCGCGGTTTGTCGAAGATAGTAAAGGAAAGCGAACGCGGCTCCTCGGCGTGTCAATGGACATCACGGAGCGAAAGCAGGCGGAGCAACTCTTTTACCTCGCAACTGAGGCTTCGCCTACCGGCACGGTCCTTGTCGATCATGAAGGGCGCATCGTGCTGGTAAACGCGCGTGCCGAAAACTGTTCGGCTACACACGTGACGAACTTATCGGCCAAGGGATTGAGGTTCTGGTCCCAGAGCGCTTCGCGCGCGCGCATCCTGGCGATCGCGGCCAACTTCTTTGCTGCACCGGAAGCGCGCGTGATGGGAGCGGGCCGGGAATTATTCGGTCGCCGTAAAGACGGCAGCGAGTTTCCAGCGGAAATTGGTTTGAATCCGATTCAGACGCCACACGGCCTGGTTGTTCTGGCCAACGTTGTCGATATCTCGGCGCGCCTGGCAGCAGAAGAGGCAACCCGACGCAGTCGGGAGCAGGTGGAACTTCTCGGCCGGGTCAGCTTGCTCGGCGAGATGACTGCCTCCCTCGCTCACGAATTAGACCAGCCGCTGGCGGCGATCGTGAGCAACGCGAGTGCTGCAATGCAATATCTGGAACAGGGGAGACTCAATCCCGAAGCACTACAGGAGATTCTCGACGATGTCGTGGCTGACGGACGCCGCGCCCATGACATCGTGCATAACGTGCGGAATGCGATTAAGAAGGGCAGCGCCATTCGCGGGCGATAAATTTGAACGAGGTGGTGAAGGCAGTGGAATATATGGTTCAGCCGGACGCTGCCGCGCAGTCCTGCAAGATCGAGATATCGCTCTCACCAGAACTGCCGGCCATTGAAGGCGATCCCACCCAGATTCAACAGGTGCTGATTAATCTTGGTGCACAATGCCGTCGATGCGATGCATGACACGCCGCCCGGCCGCCGGCTAGTGGAGATTGCCACGAACCGCAATGGCGACGACACGATCTGCGTCGCCGTCCGCGACTATGGCTCAGGAATTTCCGAAACAACGCGTGAGCGGCTTGAGCAATTCTTCACTACGAAGCAGACGATGGCCTCGGAATGGGTCTCGCCATCGTCCGTTCCATCATCGAGGACATGGCGGAACCGTTGCAGCCGAAAATGCAGAAGGAGGCGGAGCGCGCTTTCATTTTCGTCTGCCGATTAAGGAGGGAGATCCCACAATGATGGCCTCAACTGCGATCGTGTTCGTGATAGATGACGATGCATCGGTGCGAAAAAGCCTGAGGCGGTTGTTAGACGCGGCCCGCTACAAAGTCGAACTCTTCACGTCTGCTTCCGAATTTCTGCGCGTTCAGCCCATGACGGACCTTCGTGCGTGGTCGTTGATGTGCGGATGCCTGAGCTGAACGGGATCGATTTTCAGAAAGCCCTGATCGAAGGCCGCCGCGAGGAGCAGCTTGTATTCATAACCGCCCACGGCGACATCCCGATGTGCGCCAAAGCAATGAAGGCGAGGCGCAGTCGACTTTCTCCCAAAGCCTTTCAAACCTAAACAATTGCTGGAAAGCGTCGAACGCGCCCTGACTCTGCTCGGCCGAACAGCGCGCCGCCGCGCGTCGGCGAAGACTCATGCGCGCGACCTTATCGAGCGGCTAACGCCACGCGAGCACGAAGTGATGCAGCTCTGTAGCCACGGGAATGCTCAATAAACAAGTTGGCGGTGAGCTGGGAATGGCCGAAAAACCGTCAAGACGCATCGCGCCCACGTAATGCAGAAGCTAGGGATAACTTCGGTCGCTGAGCTCATGGTGGTATCTGCAAAAGCTGAAGTGCCCCCAGTGGCCAAAACCCGGGACTAAGGTCTAATTGCGTTCCGGTGGTCTGGCACGCTAACGTGGTCGCATGCGTGATGTTGCGCCTGAACACGCTTCCGTTCTGATTTCGTTCGCAGAACCATCTCGCCAACCGGATTCGATTTTGAGCGTGGGAGATTAAGAATGGTCGCGCTTAGCAAAGAAACCTCGGCTGTACTCTGCTGGACGACGATCCTTCAATCCTCAAAGCTACCGCGCCGTCTTCTCGATTCTGTAGGTTGGAAGGTCGAAGCCTTTTCCGGATCCGATCGCATTTTTAGAGCACGCCGCAATTCATTGTCCCGAGCTTGCAGTGATCGACATAGTGGTGCCAGACATGAACGGACTGGAGGTGCAAACGCGAGCTGCGTCGACGTTTCGCCATCGACGCGAGTGATTGTGCTCACTGCCAAAGATGATCCGGCAGTTCGTCGGATCGCGATGAACGCCGGCGCTTCTGCTTTCTTCATCAAAGGCGTGGAAAGCGGCGAATTTCTCGCCGGAGTGAAGGCTGCGGCAGATTCTGGCAACTAGTTTCCTGAAGGCAGATCACGCACGGCAATTCAGCGCTTACGCACGTCTCGGCAGCGAACTAGCGGAAGTGTCGTCAGCGAGCGACGCGCCGGGTGAAACCTTACCTCCAAAGCCATACGACTAAAGTCCTATAGACGAAAATGGCACCGCCGTCGAATGATGGCTGCGGATCGAAAAGGCCGCTGAGGCTCCAAGAAAATCCTTAAGAAATAAATTGACACTACCACGCACTTATCAGTTATCACCCTATCGCTATGAAAAAGTATATCTCTCAACTGCTGTAGCTTGATCGGATTCGTCACGGCTTCGCTGCAAGCCGGAACGGAAGTCTACAAGCAGGTCGCGCCGCCGCCGCCGCCAATGTATGGACTCGGCTTTTACGGTGCGATCGACATGGGCGCGAATATCTATCAAGACCGCGGCGGAGACCAGAACGTTTACGGGTGACAACCGCATTAACGACCTAACCGATAGGGATTTTGATGCCACTCTGGAGGTCAACCCGAAGAATGACGTCGGCTTTTTCGGCGGCATTAAACTCGGTTACGTCTTTGGCACGGGCGTAGTTCGTCCAACGATTGAAGGCGACTTCTTTTACAATGGCTTTCGCGGTGGCGCTGACTTCACCCTGAGGGATCGCTTTGGTGACGCTATAGCACAGCGCAACGTGACCACTCTGGATCAATACGGGCGCGTTCATGGCGAACTTCATCTTGCGATTCGCACCTGGAAACCAAAGATTCCAGCCGTATGCCGGCGCCGGGGTCGGCATTTACTATGCCGAATCTGCGGGGTCGAGGTTGTGGATCCCGTAACTGGTCGTGTCCCAATCAACACTGGCGGCGGGCGCAAGTCATGCGGACCTGGCGTGGCAGATTATTGCCGGCTCAGATTACTATTTCAACCCGAAGATGAGCGCGTTTATTGAATACAAGTTCCTCGAATACACGAGCACCCAAATCAATACGAGACATGAGTCGTGTTCTGGGACAACAGCTACTCGGCGCCGGTGTTCGGTTCCACTTTTAAAGATACACGGGAATTTTCCTGGTTTAGTGAATCGGCCTCCTTTGATCAGGAGGCCGATTTTTACATCGTCCATTGTTAACCCAACCCCTGTTTATAGCCCCAAAGTCCTATAGACGCATCGCACCAGGCACCGCATGATTGCGCTCAAATCAGTGCCAACGAACAGGACTAAGACTGAAACCAGTGAGACATATCCGACTAATGGACAATTTATTTTTCTCGGATTTGGGCGTTGGCGACGGTAAAAATCGGCTCGTGAAAACAAAATTGCATCTCGTTGCAAGGGCAGTATTCGCCACGATCATCCTTTCGACGCCAGTCGTTTTCGCGGGATCGGAGTACGACGTTTCAAAGAAACGCCGCCTCCACCGCCACAGCCTTGGTGCGAAACGCCTCCGACGCTCGAAATCCGCATCGGTGTTCCCGGGTGGATGGCGGGTGTGTCCGGTAATAGTGGAGTAAAGGGCGTCGTTACGTCACCCGACGTCAGCTTCGACCAGATTCTCACGCATCTGACTCACGTCCCCCTTGCGCTGTCGGTTGATGTTCGCTATCAACGATGGGAGTTCTTCGGAGATGGTCTGTACATGGATGTAGGTGCTTCTGCCACGCTACCTGGTTTGCTTTTTACCAACGCCAATATCCACCTCCAAACCGGGCTTGCAGAAGGATTCGTCGGTTATCGAGTGATCAATTGCGATAAGGCTGCGCTCTCTCTCTTCGCAGGCGCGCGCTACAGCTATCAGGGAGGCGATCTAAGCATTTTCAATAACGGTGACGCGCGCCTGGTCAGACTCCGTCAACTACTGGGAATCCGCAACAAGTTGGACTTTCTCCGATTCGACCGATTGGGTCGATCCCGTGATCGGCGCGCGCGGGAAAGTGAAGATCTGGAGGGCCACATCGCTTTACGCGGAAGCCGATGTAGGTGGATTTGACGCCAACTCTGGCTCCGCGTTCGAAATCCAGCGCGAAGGGCGGACGATTGCGCGAGAACCGGTGGACAGCTCTGATTGGAGCTACCAGGTACAAGGCGGCCTCGAATTTCAAATCAGCCGGTGGTTCTGGCTGCAGGTTGGCTGGCGCTACTTAAAGCACGACTACAACCAAGGCGGGTTCACTAACAAGACTGCATTGAATGGCCCCCAGCTTCAGGGCGGGATAAATTTTTGAGCAACAAACGCCTGCAAACTGCTCTGAAACCTATTGCCCTAAAGTCCTATAGGCATTTCCTCGTCGGTGTGGCAAAGACGTGACTCACCACTAGAAAAATCAACCCTGTAAAAACCAACCAGAAACCTAGAAACCATGAAAACCAACCTCATTAATTCCACCTTTGTCGGTATCACATTCCTCCTCATCGCCGGATGCGCATCAATGACGCAGGCGCCGAGTACAACGCCCTCGGCTACTGTGAGCATCCGGGAGTGGTCGGCTGCCTATTACGCTCAGGCTGAAGCCGGAAAAGGGACTCTCTATTACAACGGCCGGAGTCACCGTTTCACCATCTCTGGTGGCGGCGTTGGCGGCTCGGGCGCTCAAAAGGTCTCTGCCACCGGCAAGGTCTATAACCTAAATAACCTCTCCAGCTTCTCCGGAACTTACCATGGCGTCAGCCGCGGACTCACACTGATCGAGGGGAAGATGCATGCGAAGCTGACGAACCAGAATGGCGTGGTCATGTATCTCGCCGGCCAGACCGAAGGCCTGGCCTCCTCCCTCGGAGCGCAGGCATTTTAGGTCAGCTTAACCAATTGAGCAGGAAACGGCCCGAGCTTGCCATTGTTTATCGACAAAAAACAACTGGCAAAGCGAGCCAGGCAGTGACGAGCATAGGCTACTTAGCAATAGCCTCTGCGCTGACCGAGCCTGCTTCGTTCTAATCTAGATCCAAATGATTTTGTCTGGTGCGAACTCGTTTCGAATGACTGAGAGCGTGTGACGAATTCATTAACAAACGCGCAGCAATGAATTCCACAATCACAGGAGCACTCGTGTTCGCATTGCGTCTCTTCGGGGCCGGCTTATTGGGGGTGCGCGTACGAGCTGCCCTTCCCGAAGATCACCTGAGCTCGGAGACGAAGGACGCTGTCAAGGTCGGGATGGGATTGGTCGCGACGATGGCAGCCCTGGTCCTCGGACTGCTGGTTGCCTCAACAAAGGGTTCGCATGACACCCAGAAGAGCGAGGTGAGCGCAGATGGCGGCCAAGATCGTTTTCCTCGACCGGGTGCTGGCAAATTACGGCTCTGAGAGCGCGGAAAGCCGTGACCTCCTCCGTCGCTCGGTCGGGAGTGCGATCAATCACATGTGGCCGGACAAGAAGTCATCTCAAGCTGCGCAACTGGATCCGAGCGTATCCTCGGGCGAGGCGTTCTTTAACTCAATCCAGAAGCTCTCGCCACAGAACGACGTGCAGCGCTCTCTCAAGTCTCAAGCCGCGCAGATCGCCACCGATCTCGGTCAAATGCGCTGGTTGCTGTTCGAGCAGACGGAAACGTCAATATCCGTTGCAATGCTGATCGTTTTGATCTCCTGGCTGGCGATCATTTTCATGAGCGCAGGCCTGTTCGCGCCCCGAATGCCACGGTCATTATTGCGCTAATGCTGGCCGCGCTGTCAGTATCCGGAGCGATCTTCTTGATCCTGGAACTGGACATGCCATTCGACGGGGTGATCCAGATTTCCCAGAAGCCCATGCGCAACGCCTTAGTTCATCTCGGGCACTAATCTGATAGGATCTCGCGGCGGAGAAGGATGGGACCAAGGTCCAATAGCGACAGCCGTCCCAATGTGCGTCTTTTTACACGAATGGCGCGGCATAAATACATTCAAAAGCTTTTCGCGGTAATCGAGTTCGTGATTATTTTCCTGGTCATTGCCTTCTTGCTGACTACCACCGTTCCAGGTCTCCTGCGCCTCCGCAAACGCTCGCAGAGCCTCCAAGATTATGCCCCTTGCCACAATCATCAAATCGGCTCGCAACTGGATGAGCGAGCGGCCGAATCTTTCGGACATTCGTTTGGCGCTCGTTTTACCGATGTAACGCTGTAACTACGTGTCCAAATACAAGAAAACAGGAAGCCAGCGGGAAGGTCACGGCAGCGAGTAACAAATCGCCTGTGAAAAGGCATTACAGTAAATTACTGTTCGCAGCCCTGGCGCTCATTCCCGCCGCCTTGTTAGCTCAGAACCTTGCTCCAACACCTCGTTATTCTGACCAGGCCGAACTTTCCAAAGTGGAAGAATGGGTGCTTTCTCAAGGCATTGCAGAATCGATAGCCCCGGAGCTGGCGGCCATACTCGGACTTGGCAGTGACCGTCTTCCAGTGAAATTGAAGGCGTTTCGCACGTCGGATGGTATTAATCTCGCATTTGCTGTCAGCACCAACCCAAAGCAAGAGGGCATCGTGATTTCTGCGCTCAAAACAATGGCAGATAAGACGGAAATTTATTCCGTAGGCACTGCCTGGCTTACGGACAGATCAGGAACTCTTCGCCAAACGATAGCAGTGGATGGTTTCGGCGCCAAGGTTCTTCCAAACAGCCTCCGCGCAGCGAAATTTAAGGACATAAAGGGCCTTCTTCATCAAGAGGAACTTCAGGCCACCAATCCCAGTATCACTTCGTCACCCTCTCCCCAGAATGTCTGCAAACAGCCCGCGGGGAGTGAGAACGAAAAACCAAGTGACAAGGAGCTCATAATGAATACCACTCTTGCCGTTCTCATTGTGTTTGATGCCTCGTTGCGGTTGTGTTGCTCGGAAGCGACTCTTCGCTTCTGTCTCCTTCCGGAAACAGGGGAAGAACCTCAACGAGCCGCGCGACACGCGACGCCACCTGGTTGTAGAGGCAGCCGCAAAGTCGGCTGCGGGGTGCTACAGGCTAGCCGCCGGGACCAGGCAACCAACGCGGTAGTAAACGCCGTTTGCGCCGTAGGCCGCGCTGAACCAGGTATTCCCACAAGTAGTAGGTCGTGCCTTGGACGGTGCGGGTGTAATGCAACCGGCCGGGAGCAGCCGCAACCATCTGTCCTACGGAATAGTTGCCTGGTGTTGCAACCACGGCTGTCGTGGTCGTGGCAGGTTGACTCTGTGGCGTGGCATGTCGGCGTTGTATCCAGCGTTGTAAGCGCTGGCTGACGCGGCCGCAGCATTGGCATTAGCATTGGCAGCGTTTGCATTTGCTGAAGCGACAGCCGCACCAGTAACAGCGGCGGCGGTTGTGACAGCGGCGGCAGCCGCCCAACCGTTGCAGTTGGCGCATGTTGATCCGTAGTAGTTGCACCGTGGCAGGCGGATGATAGCCTATAGTAAGCGGTTGGCGGATGATACGCAGTGCCGTAGCCATAGGCGCCGGTGTGGTACGCGCCTTCGCCGTACGCGCCGCAGAAGTGGTCGCCGCCGTAAACGGTGTCGTATGCGTCGCGCCTCCCCGTGTTGCGCAGCCTCGAACGTTTTGCCGCCGTAGGGCGTTCGTGTGGGTCGTTCACTCACCGCCTGTCATTGTGTGACGTGCTGACGCCGGTGCCGTAGGCGCTATCGTGGGTCGTGCCTTGTCCGGCGGTGTGCGAGCTGCCGCCACCGTAGGCGTTGCTGTGGCTCGTCGATCCATACCGTGGGACGTGCCGCCACCATAGCGGTTGCTGCTTGCGAGGCTCGCCCTACTGCCGCTAAAACTGCCGCCACGCCCGAAAGCGAAGGCAATTTCGGATAGGAGCAGGATGACCATAAGACCTACGAATCCAACGATGATTTTTTTCACTGATGTTTCCCTTTCGACTTCTGCTAGTTCGATGTGTTTTTAGGTGACTTGCTCTTTTGCCGGCAGGCTCAGCACCGGGTGAAGGCCTCCGGATGTGGATGGGCAAACGGCATCGGGTTCGCGCTGGCAGCTTTCTGCTGATGTAAACGTGTCTGGCCGGAACCGCCGGGTCAGAGTTGCCAGTCGGAGAGTACCAAGCGTATGGCGTAGTCGCTCCGGATCGTCCAGGTAAATCGGCGTGGAGCAATCGAGGCAGTTTGTCGTCGGCTCCATATCCACGCCTGTATGAACACGCCGTGGTCGATATATGCCACCATGTCCGTTGTCGTTCCGCCTACCACCTTCGACTGGCCGATGTAATAGGCGAGCGTTCATGCCCGTCTGACATCTCCTTGCAGGCGATCGGCGACGATCCAGTCGTGCAAACGGGAAATAGATCGCCGCGGAGTGATAGGCCTGCTCAACGTTGCGTGCTGAGTGGTCGGCGAGGCGCGTCGGCAACTGCCACCAGGTTCTCAGCTGGCGCGTACGCCATCATTTTCTTCCGTCGTAGTAAAACTCGGAGGCCGGACCATCAGCCGACATGATCACCCCGCAGCTTGTTCCGGTCGCTGGAGAGTAACCTCGGACTTGGTGGTGAACAGCGAGAGGATGACCATGGCGGCTCGAGCTTCCTCAGCAATACGTAACTGAACGAAGTACAA
>ERZ1370068.1453-contig-1135_pt1 | contig 16807 bp, 28 predicted proteins | sample MGYA00561227_ERZ1370068 | MGnify/ENA primary metagenome ERZ1370068 (study PRJEB38410, sample SAMEA6850437) | metagenome | study: Metagenomic assessment of the ecological functions of the soil: analysis of the soil microbiota associated with the...
CGCTCGCAGCCTCCGGTGAGCTGGACGAACGACATCTGGCCGATCTTCATCTCCGGATAGATCGTGATCGGGAGGTTCGCGACGTTCGAGAGCTCGAGCGTCACGTGGCCGTCCCAGCCGGGGTCGATGAAGCCGGCGGTCGAGTGGATCAGCAGGCCCGAGCCGGCCGAGCGAGCTCTTGCCCTCGAGCCGCGGCGACGAGGTCGTCGGGCAGCGTGACGCGCTCGAGCGTCGAGCCGAGCACGAACTCGCCGGGGTGGAGGATGAACGGCCTCGTCGCGGTCGACCTCGACGAGCTCGGTGAGGTCCTCCTGCTGCGCCTTGACGTCGATGAACGGGTAGCGCGAGTTGCGGAAGACCCGGAATAGCGGTCGACGCGCACGTCGAGGCTCGACGGCTGCATCAGCTCCGGCGCGTAGGGATCGATGCCGATTCGGCCCTCGCTCGATGAGACGCCGGATGGTGCGATCGGAGAGTGACCACGCGCCGATTCTACGAGGGCTGCGCGGTACAGGTCCACGCCCCGGTGTCGATGCTGTTCCCACCCATCGACCCGAACGAGCGGTTTCGCGAGCGTCGGGCGGCGATACGGCGGAGGAAGCGCCTGAGGCGGAGTGCCGCGGTCGGCGCGTTCTCTCGTCGTGCTCGCGGTCCTCGGCGTCGGGGCGCGTTTCGTCGGCACCGACGACGCGACACGATCCGCCGCCGACCTGGCGACCCTGGCGGCCACTTCGAGCGACGGGCCGAAGACGCTTCCGATCGAGCTTCCGCGGTGTCCACGTGACGATGACGCTCGCGTCGCTCCCGGGAAGCTCGACGAGTACCTCGATCTCGAGCGCGACGGGCTCACGGCGGTCGAGCTCGACGTCAAGGACGAGAACGGCGAGATCGGGTTCGTGCCGTCGTCGGTTCCGCTCGCCGTGTCGTCCGGCGCGGCGCGCGACTACTACTCCGCTCGTGACGTGGCACGGCGCGCCCGCGAGCGTGGCGTCTATCTCATCGGGCGCATCGTGACGTTCGAGGACCCGGTTCTCTCGCGCGCACGCCCGGATCTCGCGATCCGCTCGGTCCGACGGCTCTGCGTGGCGCGATGCGGCAGGTCTCGGCTGGACGAATCCCTACGACCGGCGAGTGTGGAAGTACAACGTCGACATCGCGACCGCGGCGGCGCGAGCCGGGTTCGACGAGATCATGTTCGACTACGTGCGCTTCCCTTCCGACGGCGACGTCGGGAGCGCGCTCTACGACAGGAAGGGCTCGCTTTCGAAGCGGCAGGCCATCCCGGCGTTCCTTCGTTACGCGCGACGAGCGGCTCGCGCCGCACGACGTGCGGGTATCGGCGGCCGTCTTCGGCCTGTCGGCGGCACGCGATCTCGGGATCGGCCAGCTGCCGAGGCGCATGGCGCCATATCTCGACACGGTGTACGCGATGACGTATCCGTCCCTGTTCGGCTCGGGCGAGCTCGGCCTCGCGGACCCGAGCATGTCTCCCGGCGCCACCGTGTCGCGTGCGTTGCGGAAGTTCCGACCTCGCGCTTCGCGGGACAGGATTCTCTCCTGGTGCCGTGGGTGCAGGACTTCAGCTTCAGCGTCCCCTATGGCATCCACGAGGTGCGCGCGCAGATCGACGCCGCGCGACTCTCTGGTGCGAAGGGCTACATGCTCTGGAACGCCGAGGGTCTCTACACCGACGGCGCGCTCGCGCCGCGGTAGGGCTCACGGCGCGAGGCGCTCCCGGCGCCAGCCGTCTCGCCTCGCGGGTGTAGAGCACGCGATCGTGGAGCCGGTCGTCTCGGTGTGTCCAGAACTCGATCCGATCGGGGACGATGCGGTACCCGCCCCAGAAAGGCGGGAGCGGCACCTCCTGTCCCGCGAATCGCGCCTCGACCTCGGCGACCGATGCGTCGAGCTCCGCACGTCCCGCGAGGGGGACCGACTGCGGCGAGGCCCACGCGGCGATCTGGCTGCCCCGTGGCGCGTCGTGATCCAGTATGCGGTCGACTCCTCGTCGGTCGTCTCCTCCGCGGCTCCTTCGATCCGAGCCTGGCGTCCGAGCGTCCCACCAGTGGAGTACCCCGAGGCGAACGGATTGCGGCGCCAGCTCGCGACCCTTGCGCGACGTGCGGTTCGTGAAGAAGACGACGCCGCGGGCGTCGATGCTCTGCAGCAACACGACGCGGGCAGAGGGCCGGCCGTCGGTGTCGGCGGTCGCGAGCGTCATCGCGTGCGGCCTCGAGTCGGCGACCGCGCGCGTCGTCCAGCCAGGCTGTGAGCTGGGCAATGGGGTCGTCGTCGAGTTCGTGCTCGTCCATGCTTCGACAGGATGTTCCACCGACCAGTCGGACGGATAGGCTGCCGCGCGTGGCGGCGACGCGCGTGATCGAGATCCGGACGGAGATTCCGGGACCGCGGAGTCGCGAAATCCTCGAGCGCGAGCGACACGCGGTCGCACGTCCGCTGATCGTCCACGAGCCGATCGTGCGCCGACCGCGCGCGAGGCGTCGACCATCACGGACGTCGACGGCAACACGTTCGTCGACTTCGTCGGCGGCGTCGGCGTCGCGAACGTCGGGCACAACCATCCGCGCGTCGTCGCCGCGATCAGCCGAGCAGGCCGATCGCTTCCTGCACACCGGACTTCACGGTCGTCCCGTACGAGGGCTACGTCGAGCTTGCGGAGCGCCTCGGGGCACTGGCACCGATCAGCGGCGAGACACGTGGGGCGTTCTTCAACGCCGGCGCCGAGGCAGTCGAGAACGCGGTGAAGCTCGCGCGCCTGTACACGAAGCGCCAGGGCGTGATCGCGTTCGAGGGCGCGTTCCACGGGCGCACGTGGATGGCGCTTGACGATGACGTCCAAGACGCAACCCGTACAAGAAAGGGCTTGGGCCGTTCGCGCCCGAGGTCTATCGAGCGCCGTACCCGAATGCGTATCGCGGCCCCGATGCAGCGAGCGCGCTCGCGGCAGCTCGAGCAGCATGTTCGTGACGCACGTGTCTCGCCCGAGCACGTCGCCGCGATCGTCTTCGAGCCCCAGCAGGGCGAGGGCGGGTTCGTCCCGGCGCCTGCCGAGTTCGTCGCAGGGCCTGCGGCGGATCTGCGACGAGCACGGCATCGTCCTCGTGGCTGACGAGGTGCAGACCGGCTTCGGACCGGACCGCTCGGATGTTCGCGATGGAGCACTTCGACGTCGAGCCGGACCTGCATGATCGTCGCGAAGTCGATGGCCGGTGGGCTGCCGCTCTCGGGCGTGATCGGACGGGCGGCGATCATGGACGACCCGCACGCGGGAGCGATCGGCGGCACCTTCATCGGAAACCCCGTGTCGCTCGCTGCCGCGCTTGCCGTCCTCGACGTCTTCGCCGAGGAGGAGCTCGTCGCGCGCGCCGAGCATCTGGCGAACGCGATTCGCGCCCGAATGCTCGCGTGGCAGTCGCGCTGGCCGCAGATCGGCGACGTCCGCGGCCTCGGCGCGATGCTCGCCATCGAGCTCGTTCGCGATCCCGTCGAAGGAGCCTGCCTCCGGAGCTCGCCGTCGCGGTGATCGACGAGGCGGTGCAGCGCGGCTTGCTGCTCCTGAAGGCCGGAGTCAACGGCAACTGCATCCGCGTGCTCTGCCCGCTGACGACGTCGGAGGCCGAGCTCGACGACGGCCTTGCGCGCCTGGGAAGAGGCGCTCGCCGCGGTGCTCGGCTAGCGCGCGCTCGGCCGCTTCGGGAAGACTCCCCGGGTGAGCGCCGGGCGAGGAGCGCAAGCTCGTCACGGTTCTCTTCGCCGACCTGGTCGGCTCGACCGCCTACGCCGGCGAGCGCGATCCCGAGCGCGTTCGCGCCCACCTCGAGCGGTTCTACGACGCGATGCGCGAGGAGATCGAGCTCACGGGCGGCACGGTCGAGAAGTTCGCCGGCGACGCCGTGATGGCCGTCTTCGGTGCGCCGGCGGCGCTCGAGGACCACGCAGAGAGGGCTCTGCACGCGGCGCTCGCGATGCAGCACCGCTTGGGCGAGCTCTTCGACGGGAAGCTCGCGATGCGCATAGGGGTCAACACCGGCGAGGTCGTCGCAGGCGCGTCGCGCGCCGGCGGATCGTTCGTGACGGGCGACGTCGTGAACGTCGCGGATCGGCTGCAGAAGGCGGCTGAGCCGGGCGAGGTGCTCGCCGGAGAGCGCACGGTCGGCGGCCGCGACGGGCGCCTTCGAGCTCGGGGCTCGGCGCGACGATCGAAGCGAAGGGCAAGCCGGGCGGAGCGATCGGCGTGTCCGTCCTGCGGCCGCTCGGGCATCGGCGCGGCCGCGTGGGGTCGGTGGCCTTCGCCGGGTCTTCGTCGGCCGGGAGGGCGAGCTCGAGCTGCTGCTGGCGACGTACCGTCGCGCGGCGGCGAACGCGGAGCCGCACCTCGTCACCATCGTCGGCGAGCCGGGAGTCGGGAAGTCGCGTCTCGTGAACGAGCTCCGAGCGAGCGCTCCGTGCCGAGAAGCTTCCGCCGGTCGTGCATACGGGCGCTGCCTCGCGTACGGCGACGGGATCACGTACTGGCCGCTCGGGCGAGATCGTGCGCCAGCACTTCGGTCTGCGTGAAGGCGCGCCCGCGGACGAGGTGGCAGGAAAGCTCGACGGCCGCGAGATCCTCGGCCTCGCAGCCGGGCTCGACGTTGCGGTGGGGCTCCATCCGCTCGATGCCCGCGAGGGGATGCACGCCGGCGGTCGTCGACTTCGTGCGACGAGCTCGGTGCCGATGCGCCGACGGTCCTGGTGATCGAGGACCTGCACTGGGCGGAACCGGACTTGCTCGACCTTCTCGAGCGAGTCGCGTTGGACGCGCGGGCTCCGGTGGTGGTTCTCGCAACGGCCAGGCCGGAGCTCTTCGACCACCGGCCGATCTGGGGTCGGGAAGACGCAACGCCACAGCGCTTCTGGCTCGAACCGCCAGCCGCCGCGGCGGCGTCACAGATGTTGGAGGAGATGGTGGCGACCGCGCTCCCGGACGATCTCCGGCAGGCGGTCGTAGAACGCGCCGAGGGGAACCCGTTCTTCCTCGAGGAACTCGTCGGCGAGCTCATCGATCGTGGCGCGCTCGTGCAGACGGACGAGGGATGGTTCGTGCACGCCGGGCAACCGGACCTCGCGATCCCGGACACGGTCCACGCCAGTGCTCGCTGCGCGCATCGATCGGCTCCCTTCGGTCGAGAAGAGCGGCTTGCAAGCGGCGGCTGTGGTCGGTCGCGTGTTCTGGCGGCCGTCGGTCCTGCACCTCACGCTGGGCGAGGAACCGGACTTCGCCCTGCTCGAGGAGCGCGACTTGATAACGGCGCATCGCGGGTCCGTGCTCGCCGACGACGGCGAGTTCGCGTTCAAGCACGCTCTCACACGCGAGGTGGCGTACGGCTCGATTCCGAAGGCGCGGCGGGGACGGCTCCACGCGGCGCTCGCGGACTGGCTCGAAAGCGGGATCGGCCACGACGAAGCGCGCGCCGTTGCTCGCGTACCACTACTCGCAGGCTGCGCACCCGGACGACGCCGACCTGGTCTGGGGAAACGACCACGCCGGAGCTCGAGCGAGTCAGGCTCAGGCCGTGCACTGGCTGACCCGGGCGGGGCAGCTTGCGAAGCGGCGTTCCGGAGTTCGACGAGTCGGTCGAGCTGCTGTCCAGAGCCGTCGAGCTGTGCGACGACCATCACGAGCGGGCGCTCCTCTGGCGAGAGGTCGGCCTCGCGAACGCCCTGCGTTTCGACGGCGGGACGCGTTCTGGTCGGCGATGCAGCACGCGCTCGAGGACCCTCGGACGACGAGGAGCGCGCCGACCTGTACTCGGTCCTCGCCTTCCAGACGTCCAATCGGTCGGGCATGTGGGGCGTCCAGACGATCCCAGAGCTCGTGAACGGCTGGCGGAGCGTGCCCTCGACCTCGGGGCACCCGACAGCAAAGCTCGGCTGCGCGGGCTGATCGCGCGGGCAAACATCGACCCGGCCGCGGACAACGAGGACGTCGCGGCGATACGAGTGCTTTTCCAGGAGTCCGACGATCTCGAGCTGCGCTCGTTCGCGTTGCAGGTACTCGCGTCGGCTGCGCAGGACGACGGGCGCTATGCGGAGGCGGTGACCCTGGCAGAGCAGAGGCTCGCGCTGCTACCCGACATCGACGACCCGGACCACGTAGTCGACGTCTACGAGGCGGCCAGCCCCGTCTTCACCATCGTCGGCCGGTTGGACGAGGCACGCGACTTTGCGGCCAAGCACGAGAAGACGGCGGAGCCGCTCTCCCCTCATCACCGCGTTCACAGCTTCGCGCTCCCTGTGCGAGACCGAGGACGCGGCAGGCGGCTGGCCGGCGATCGCCGCGCGCACCGACGACATCGTCGCGGCGGTCGAGGGAAACCTCGAGACACCGTGCACGCGGAACGCCCGGTCACTGCTCATCGCCGCCGTCGCTCAGCTCGCAACGGGTGGCGACGCGGACGCGCTCGAAAACCGCGCGCTGGTCCTCTCGCAGCGGGGCTGGTCGGCCGGCGCGCTCGCATCTCCCGGGATCCGACTGGGCCTGCTTCGTGCCAACCGCGGCGAGGTCGAGCGCTGGCTCGAGTTGGACGTCTTCCGCATGTTCGTCTACGGGCCGGGCGTGATGGCGGCGCGGCTCGATGCGCTCGCGGCGCTACGCCACGCGACTGAGGTAGAAGCCGTCGCTCCGGCGTACGCGCTGCGCGGCCTCATCCTCGAGCCGTTTGCCGTGCGTGCGCTCGGGATCGTTCGTGACGACGACTGGTCTCTCTGCACGGGCGGACGACAACTTCGCTGCGCTCGGCCTCGACTGGCACCGCTCGCAGACCGAGCAGTTGCTCACACGGCGTCTGAGGTACAGGAGCGCCGATCGCCGCTCGTGTCGCTCGAGTGCGAGCTCGATCGAGCCGGTCGAGGAGCTCCGCATACGGGATTCCCGCTGCCTCGAAGAGCTTCGCGTAGACGCTCGTCGACGTGAAGCCGGGGATCGTGTTGAGCTCGTTCACGACGACCTCGCCGTCCGGCGCGGACGAAGAAGTCGATGCGCGCCATGCCCTCGCACTCGCGTCGCGACGAACGACGTCGACCGCGAGCTCGCGGACGCGCTCGTCCGCCTCGGCGCGAGATGCGCGCGGGGACGACGAGCTCCATCCCGCCCTCGTCGTACTTCGCCGAGTAGTCGTACCAGTCGCGCGTCAGCGCGACGATCTCGCCGACGACCGAGGCGACCGGGTCGCGGTTGCCGAGCACGCCGCACTCGACCTCGACGCCGTCGACGCCCTCCTCGATCAGCACCTTGTCGTCGTGGCGGCGCGCCAGCTCGACGGCGGCGCGCGAGCTCGCGTCGCGTCGTGAACCTTCGAGATCCCGACCGACGAGCCCAGTCGTGCCGGCTTCACGAACACCGGGTAGCCGAACGGGTGCTCCGGGTCGTCGCCCGTCGCGGAGCGTGACGTTCCTCGCGACCGGAATCCCGCTGTCTCGCAGCAACGGCCTTGAAGAGGTCACTGTCCATGCACAGCGCCGAGGCAGCGACGCCCGCGCCGACGTAGGGGACGTCCGGCGAGCTCGAGAGGCCCTGCACGGTGCCGTCCTCGCCGAACGGGCCGTGGAGGATCGGGGAAGACGACGTCGACCTGCGCCGAGCGTCGCGGCCGGTGCGGAGTCGGCCACGACCGGGAGCGTCTCGACGCTCGTGCCGGAAGCTCCGCCCGTGCCCGAAGCGAGCTCCCAGCGCCCGCTGCGGTCCGATCTCGACGACGACCGTCTCGTAGCGGCCGGGTCGAGGGCGGCGACGACGGAACGGGCCGACGCGAGCGAGATCTCGTGCTCGCTCGAGCGGCCGCCCGCGAGCACGGCCACGCGAACGCGTGGGCTCACGGGGTCGTCGTTGGTCGTCGTCTCGACGAAGCGTCCGACGAAGAGGGTGACGAGCGGAGTTCGGGTTTCGCCTGCGCTGCCGCCGACCGGGTCCTCGCGAGATGCACGATGCCGTCGAACGTGGCATCGTCGGTGTCCTCGAGGGACGACGCGGGTACGGAACCCGGCGGCGTCGAGCGTCGCTCTGGGCGATCGCGACGTCCTGCGTGAGTCACGTCAGGGACGGCGGACGTCGACGGCCCCTTCGAGACGGCGAGTCACCGATCGTCGAGCCCTTCGAGCTCTCGGAGCCGCCGTTCGGGTCTGGCCCGTCACGATCCCGGCGGCCTGGTCCGGAGTCGTCGTCGATTCGTGACACGCCGAAGCCCGGCACGCTGGAGCTCCGAGGCGGCCTGGTCGTACGGCAGGCCCGACGACGTTCGGAACGGTCACCGGCTTCGGTCCCTTCGAGACGTTGATCCGCACCTGCGTGCCCTCGGACGACGACCGTTCCGGCGCTCGGCGACTGCGCGGTCACGGGTGCCCTCGTCCCGGTCGGAGTTGACCTCGACGACCTGTGCGTTGAGCCCGGCTCGCGTCAGCTCGGCGACGGCGTCCTCGCACCGTCTGGCCGACGACGCTCGGGATCGTGCACCTCCGGCTTGCCGGACGAGACGTCGATGCGAACGACGGTCTCCTTGTCCACACGCGTGCCCTCGGTGGGGTTCTGTGCGAGAGACCGTCCCCTCCTCGACGTCCGAGTTCGCCACGCGGTCGAACTCCGGGACGAGGCCGGCGTCCTCGATGTTCTTCGACCGCGAGCGCCTGCGGGATCCCGACGACGTAGGGAACGCGCGACCGGTCTCCGCGCCTTCGAGCTGGTCGCTGGATCGAGTCGTAGAGGAACCAGCCCGCGACGAGGAGCGCGAGGACGACTGCCGATCGCGAGCGAGCCACGGCCAGCAGCGGCCGCCCGCGTTTCGGCGGGTCGTACTGGGGCGGCGGTGGGCGCCGGCGCGATCTGGGTCAGCCGCGTTGCGTCGAGCACGCGCTCGCCGGAGAGCACCATCGTCGCGGCCTCCGCCGTCTCGGCCGCGACGCGCGCCACCGCGCGCGACGGTCCCGAGGTCCGCGTCCATCGCGGCTCGGCGGACTGGTAGCGATCGCGCCGGCTCCTTCGCGAGCGCGCGGACGACGACGAGATCGAGGTCGGCGGGCACGTCGGGGCGGAGGTCCGGACGGCGCGGTGGCACCTCTGCGGAGGTGCTTCATCGCGATCTCGACCGGGCTGTCGCCCGTGAACGGGACCTCGCCGGTCAGCAGCTCGTAGAGCACGATCCCGGTCGAGTAGAGGTCGGAGCGTCTGATCGACCGGCGCGCCGCGCGCCTGCTCGGGCGAGAGGTACTGCGCGGTGCCGATGATCGCGCCGGCCTCCGGTCATCTGGCTCGGCGCCGGCGCGCGCGATGCCGAAGTCCGTCACCTTCACGCCGCCCGTCGGCGTCGACGATGACGTTGTGCGGCTTGATGTCGCGGTGGATGATCCCGTTGCGGTGCGCGTAGCGGAGCGCCGCAGGATCTGGCGCGTGTAGTGCGATCGCGACGGGACGGGGCAGAGGCCGCGCGACCGGATGAGCTCCTTCAGCGTCCGCCCGTCGACGTACTCCATCGACGATGTAGTAGGTGCCCTCGGCCTCGCCGCGGTCGAAGATCGAGACGATGTTCGGGTGCGAGAGGCTCGGCCGCGTTCGTGCGCCTCGCGCCGGAAGCGCTCGACGAACTGCTCGTCGTTCGCGTAGCGCGTCGTGGAGCATCTTGATCGGCGACCCGGCGACCGAGCTCCTGATCCTCGGCGAGGTAGACGTCGGCCATGCCGCCGCCCGAGCCGAGCTTGCGCGCGATGCGGTAGCGGCTGGCGAAGAGCGTGCCGGGAGGGTGTCCTGGGTCGTCATGTGGGTGATTGAGCGTGCCTAGAGGTTAGGGATTCTCCGTCCCCTGCAGGATTGCCCTGCATGACCGTGCGGGCGATCGGCGCGGCGGTCGTGCCGCCCACCCTGCTCTGGTTCTGGAGCACGACCGCGATCGCGACCTCGGGCGGCGACTGCGCGTCCTTCCCGGCGAACGCGATGAACCACGTCGTGTTGGACTCAGAGATGCCGGTTTCCGCGGTTCACCGTCTTGCCGCCGACCGAGTACCCGGGAGTCTGCGCAGCGGTTCCGGTCGCCCTTCGCGGACGACAAGACGCATCATCGCCTCGACCTCGTGTGCAGTGCGTGTGCTCACCGCCTGGCGTATAGCAATGCCGTAACTGAACGAAGTAATACCGAGCAGTTACGTATTGCTGATCGAGCCCGGCGTTTTTTACGACATATCGGAGCACTCCCCATGAGTATTGTTCAGTGCATCTTCCAGATTCTTCTCCAGCACCAGTTACACACCTTGGCCGAACGCGACGGCATTTCCATTGACCGCCGATCGCCACGGCGGTGGCGGAGAAGATGGCCGCAGCTGCTGACCGAAGCCTATCTCGAAGAGCGGGCACAGCGTGGCAGTCGCGCGAAGTATGAAGCCGCCTTAGCCCAAGTCCCAGACGTCGAACCGGAACCGCATGACCGGCTTCCACAACCGTGAGCCTGTGTCCGCGGCCGGGACGAACGACATATTGACCCAATCTCCCGCGGATAGCTCTCTGGCCCAGCACCTGCTGGTCATGGCTTTAGGCGTTGCCCAGACGTCCGTGCTCTGTACGGCCGCGCAGCTCGGGCTGGCGGATCATGTGAAAGATGGCCCCAAATCGGTGGCGGCATTGGCCGAGGCCACCGGGACGCATCCCCCACCTTAACCCGCCTCATGGGCGTGCTGGCCCACCTGGGCCTGTTTGCAGAAACCGCGCCCGGGCAGTTCACCTGCACCCCGCTGGGTGCCTTGTTGCAAACCGATGCGCCGCATTCGGTCCGCCACTTCGCCATGCTGATGGGCGGTGAGTGGTATGGCCCGACGTGGCCGCGTCTCGCGCAGAGCGTCCGCACCGGCACGAGTGCGTTTGAGTCGGTCTTTGGGATGAACGTCTACAGCTATTTGCCAGCAACATCCCGCCGCGCTCGCCGTGTTTCCAGCAGACCATGCAGTGATCTCTCCGCCGACGAGGGCCTCGCCGTCCGCGATGCCTACGATTTTGCGCGCTGTCACACGCGTGGTCGACGTGGGAGGCGGACGCGGGGAGCTCTTAGCCATCCTCTTAGGGACTTCAAAATTAAACCGTCCCAACTTGTGTGGTAGACTCAGCTCCTCACATACTGAGGAACTGCGAGGAGTGCAATCGACACCGTCAAGACCCGCTGCATCGAGACCGCTCACGCCTTCAAAGGCAGCGCGCGCCGTCTCTGCCTGGCGCGCCCCGTCCGGGCCATCGGCCCAGGCGGTCAGCGCTATGCCGCACGGAAGTGCAGGGAACCGGGGCCCATCGGCCCAGGTCCGCAGGCGTTGGCAAGCGGCCGCACGCAGTTCTCGCCGCCTGCGCCGCCTGGGGCGCCAACGCCGCAGCTCATCTTCCCACCGTGCTCGATGATATCCGGAGCGCTTGTCGATCGCCAGAGTCAAGCGGCCCCCCAGTGCGTCGCACGACCCGGTTCGACGCGGTTGAGCGCCGCCGCAGGCGACGTCCTGGGCTCGTGCCGCAGTGGCTCCCTGCCTGACGGGCTCCCTCCCGTGCCGCCGCTCACCCCCAAGCTGACTATGCGGGGGCTACGTGCCGCAGTAGTCGCGCAGCCCGCCACAACCCACCGCCCCCCCACCGAGCCTCTGCGCCCACGCACCGCTCAACCACGCGGCCGATGCCACAGTGGCCACGGGACGCCTCGCCATGGATGCCAAGGCCACGGTCACCATCGGGCCGTTGTCCCGTGCAGGCCCTCCGGTCGCGGCAGCCGATCACGATTTGGCTCAAGCGCCCGGGACGCCCGGAGGGCGGTCCGGCCCTGGCTGCACGCTTGCTCTCCGGCGTGCCTCCTCGCACGTGACCAGCGACTGCCTGGGAGTGCCTGGCCCAGTGGGGGAGATTTGTCCGTGAGCGCTTTGCCCATCTTCCCACGCTGGTCGTCCAGCGCGACCATGGGCCGGAACTTCAGAGCCGACGCACACAATGTCGGCAGCGTCTCGTCGACTTGTCCGGCCCTACTGCGTCACGGTTCGCGGGCCTTTTCCTGGCACAGCAAGGACACCCCAATCGAACGCTGTTGGGGCATGCGTGAGACCCATGGGCATGGCACCTCGACGCCCTGAGGCGGTGCTCGCTTGTGTCCGACCATGACTCTGGTGTGGTTTGGCCCCTGTCGGGCCCCTCGTGACTGCCCCCATGAGACGGGGTGAAATGCACCAAAGATGCGATGCCACAAAGAGCAATGCAGTCCAGCGGCTGCCGGCCCTGGGGAGATGGTGTGTGGATAAGGGTGGTCCCAGTTTGACACGCTGGAATGATTAATTTCTTTGGGGTCCCTTATATGTTCCCGTCCCTGCAAGGGGATTCTCTTTGACCTGCCCGTCGTCGTGGAGGGTGCCCAGGCGGTGTTCAAACGGAGCCCTTGCGGGGGCGGTGTCAGCTCGTGGGTGGGGATTTTCTGGCGGCAGTGCCGGCGGAGGCGACCTGTATATCCTCAAGCGGGTGCTGGTCGATCGGACGGATGACGAGGCGCGCACCCTCTTCACGCAACATCCGCCGCGCGATGGCGCCGCAGGGGCGAGGTCCTCGTGGCCGATCCGGATAGCCGCTCGCCGTTCGGGAAGTTGTACGACATGCTGATGCTCATGGTCTTTGGCAGTCGTCTGCGCACGGAAGCGGAAGTGCAGGCGCTGTTTGCCCAGACCGGCTTCACGCTGACCACGGGCGATCGAGACGCGTTCCATGCCGACCCTGCGCCTGCTCGAAGGGGTCCCGGCGTAGCGGAGGCGCGGCCAGGGCACCTGGCGCACCAGCCCAGCCGAACAACAGGTTTGCAGCCGACCGCTTACAGCGTCCGCTCCTGCGTCGCTCCGCTTCCAGCGCGCGGCTGACACCCAGCGTTCGGCTTCTTCCTTGCGGCCGAAGGAAACTTGTCAAAAGTGAACGACATATTGTATGATGCTCGCGAACGGATATGGGAGGAGTGTCCACAGTGCTACGAGTGTATGAGGTCACACATAGTGAGACATTTGCCATAGATTATATCTCGGGCAATATTCCAGACCCCTTGCAGTGCAAGGAGGTGAGATCATCATACGCGAAATATTTCTCATGAGTGGTCACTACATATAGAGACCAAGATTCATCCCCGAAGTCACTAGATGTAGTGACTTATCTCTAGATGTAGTGACCAGATTTGAAGCCTATATAGCGTTAGGCTTTGGCCTCAGGAGAAGAAGAAGCAATCGGAAGAACAAAGCCAAAAGATATGTGACAAGTAAGAGCGCAGAGTGAAAAGAGTAGAACAGCAGCTTAGCTTGGGAGAGAGATCGCCGTGACTATCCAGGCAATCATCAATGGCTCAAGATGGATTCCGAGGAGCTGATAAGTCACCGTCTCTTCAGGGTGACTTGCCTTGCATCGGGCACTTGTTCGCTCGAGGTCAATGGGCGATACTGGCGTCATGATACACATACAATCACTCATCGACGACGCCAAATGTTTTGAGACCGTCCGCGCCCTACGCTGGCCAGACGGTGTCTGTTGTCCAAGTTGTGATAGTTTTGAGATTACGAAGCAAGGACGCGATGACACCCAACCCGAGCGTCAGCGCTACCTGTGCCAGTCCTGCGAGCGACGCTTTGACGATTTGACGGACACGATCTTTGCCGGTCATCATCAACCCCTGCGGGTGTGGATACTGTGCCTGTATTTCATGGGGCTCAACCTCTCGAACCACCAAATTGCCCAAGAACTCGATCTCAATAAGGACGACGCACAGCAGATGACGAGTCAGTTACGCCAAGGCATGGTGCGCAAGAAGCCCTCGCCGACGTTAACCGACGAGGTGGAATGTGATGAGGTCTACATTGTCGCTGGCCACAAGGGGAAGCCCGATGAGGTGGTAAAAAGGGCGGCGCGGCCGGCGCAGACGACTCAAGGGGAAACGCGGACGCGGCACACTCGCCACGGAGAAGCCCCCGATCTTCGGGATGATCCAGCGCGGTGGCGAGGTGGTCATTCGGATGCTGGAAAACGTCCAACAACGGACGATCAAGCCACTGATCCAAGCGAGGTAGCGTTCTAGATGTGGAGATGGTGGCCATGTTGAGACAAGCAGTCCAAAGGCGTACCGATTGACGAACAAGCCAATGACGATGTCGTGCATCTGGATCGATTTCGAGAAGCAGATCGTCTTGCGGACCAAGCGTTTGATCCGCGTCCGTAACGTCAGATGCTTGCGCTCGATTTTCTGGGTGTTCCGTTTGCCCGGACTATGAATTTCGGGGTCGAGATGGCGTTCGTACGCTCCCCAATGATCCGTATAGAAACGGGTGAGCCCGAAGGGCTCCAGCAGCGCTTTGCGCTGCAAAAAGACCTCATCTTTGCGGCGACCAAAGACATACGCCAAGACGGCTGCCTGTGTGATGATCAATCGCATGCCACAGCCAGCGTTGGTTGCCTTTCTTGCCGACAAAGCTCCACATCTCGTCGATCTCCGCTTCCCCAGCTTGCTGAATGTCCACGAGGATCTCGGCTGGGTCCATGGTGCGCAGCAGCGCGGTATTGACCGATGCCAGTGCCGCTTCTTTCTGCCTGAGTTCACGCAGCACGGTGTCGGGGCTGATGCGCAACACCCGTGCCGTATCGCGCACGCCACTGGCATTGAGGCTCATATCAATGATCTGCTGCTTCACCTCAGGCAAGCGCCCCTGATAGCGGTACTCAAGCAGAAAGCTCTGCGGGGTACACGCAGTATTTTGGCATAGGTAACGCTGGGTGCCGCGGCGTGTCTTGCCGCGTTTCACGATCTGATCACTATGACAATACGGACAGCGCACTGCGATGAACGTCATGAGCCACTCCTTGTTGCTCGAGGCTGTCAAGTCAAGGCTCCAGTGTGACATCAATCTCAGTCCATCTCCACATCGAGAACACTACCCAAGCGCCATAGCTCTGTCTCTCCTGGCATTTTTGTGAAGTCTGCACGCCTAGGTTACGCCCGTAAGAGGACATCAGCCGCCTGTGCTAGGTGCTCGAACGTCCAGCATTCTAACACCTGGTCGCAGGCAGGAGCGTAGGAGGCGATGATCGAATCGCCGGTATTCCACTCGCGGCGTAGCTCGGGATTTAACCAGATGATGCGACGGCAGCGCTGGCGGACCTCTGCTAAGGCCCAGGCTTGCGGATCAAAGGCGTTGTTACGGGCATCTCCCAGGATCAGGACGACCGTGTCACGCCTCAGATCTGCGTAAAAATCCTGTGAGAATTGGTAAAACACCCGGCCAAAATCACTCAAGCCAAACAAATTGAGCTGAGGGTAGTGGCGGAGGGATTCGAGGTCTTCAGGGAAACGCATGCGCCGGAACAGCTCTGTGACCTCCACAACCGAGTTGACGAACACCAGGCTGCGCACACTGGCAAAGGCTGCCTGGAGGGTATGTACGAGTTTTAACAGGAAGGTTGAGACCTGCCAGACCGAGCCGGAAACATCGCAAAGCACGATGAGACGCAGTTTACTGATCTTGCGTCGTCGGTAGGCGCGTGTAAAGGGCACCTCCAGTGCCGCTGCGCAGGCCCCGCAAGACCGTACGGCGGATGTCGAACCGCCCCGCCTGGGCGCGTCGGGTACGCAGCGCCTGCCGGGAGAGGAGTCGGGCTGCCAGGCGTTCGACCTCGCGATACATATCGGCAAGACGATCAGGGGGAAAAGGCCGATCAATGCGGGTCTGGGCGCGCTGGGCATCAGTATCCTCAGGGGTAGCTGAGGCTCGGGACTGCTGGGTCGCTGCCATATGCTCTTGCCACGCCTGTTCCAGCTCGGCGAGCGCCTGCAAAGCGCCTGGGCTGTCTCTTCAGACGCCATCTCGGGCATGTCACTGTGTGATGCCTGGGCAGGACGGTGCACTGACGCTGCTGGCGTCGGGGGCGTGCGCTGTGCAGGTGTGAAGGGGATGCCGTTCTGCTGCGGTGACGGGCGTTGGCCAACGCCCGTGCTCGTGTGGGCTTGCGGCTGCCCGCGCCGACGCCGACGGCGACGCGGCACCGTGAAGAAACGCTCGAAGAGGGCATCAAAGGTTGGAAAATCTCGGTGCGATTTGACCAGCGCTGTGCGTAGGGTGAGGCGTAGCAGGTCGCGGTCGTGCACGCCGACCTGGCTGACGCTGTGCAAGGCATCCAGGCTTTCCGCCACCGAGACAGGCAGACCCTGCGTGCGCAGCAGGCGGATGAAGGTGACAAGACGCGGTGTCATCGCCCCGCTTCCCGTAGAGCGCGAGCGATGTCGTCCTTTATCTTTCAGTAGAATATTCAACGTCTCAACGAGCAGGTCTCGTGACAGCACGCTGGCGCCTAAAACCACCAGCGGCCAGGGTCCAGTCGAGAGTTTCGCTGATGCTTGGGGGCTTGCGCAGGCTGAGTTGGCGCACACGCTGCACGAACTGCACAATGTGCGTGGCCAAACGGCTGTCAATACCGGGCACTTTACGCTGCACGATCTTGCAGCTCAGTGGCTAACGTCGGTTGATCAATGTACAGGTAGAAACAGCGGCGCTTTAATGCCTCTGAAAGGCTGCGCGTGGCATTGCTGGTGAGGATGACCAACGGGCGTTGGGTGGCTTGCAGCGTCCCAAGCTCAGGGATACTGACTTGAAAGTCACTGAGTATCTCCAGCAGGAACGCCTCGAATTCCTGGTCAGCACGGTCGATTTCATCGATCAACAGTACCGTTGGCTGGGAAGCGACAATGGCCTGGAGGAGAGGGCGTGGCAGCAATACGTAATCGAACGAAGTACA
>ERZ1370068.3955-contig-3050_pt1 | contig 16797 bp, 32 predicted proteins | sample MGYA00561227_ERZ1370068 | MGnify/ENA primary metagenome ERZ1370068 (study PRJEB38410, sample SAMEA6850437) | metagenome | study: Metagenomic assessment of the ecological functions of the soil: analysis of the soil microbiota associated with the...
GATGCTGAATGGTTTTCGCTTTGATTAGCCATGACCGTCCGAGGACTCGAGGAGGTCGAGACTCGATCGAAGTCTTCGAGTCGTCAGTGCTCACTTCTGGCACCAGTCGAGCACAATTCTTTCCAAAACACACCCGCGCCGGTTTATTTCCGCAGAAAATTGGGTTCAATCATCGGCAAAGAAACGAATTTAATGTTTCAACGAAATCTCAAAGTTGTCCTTCCGCTGGTTCCAGAGATTCAGTATAGATACAGATTTTCGTATTGACATCCACGTCATACGAAATTTCAAGCATTTCCACCTAATGAGTCAGGTTTGACTTTGGCGCCAGGGCACTGGCTTCGTCAGTGCGTTCGTGGTGTTTGAGTAATTGAAGTGAAAGGCAACCAGCATCAGATCCGTCGATGTCGACAAGATAGAAGCGGCGTCTCACTGCTCGTCTCAGCGTGGGGACGGCACTGCACCTTTCGTTCAGCCCACCGCGCACTAAACGAGAACAAGATTCTGCTCGCGACCTGTCCAACGAGCTGACTGTGGAATGACAAATTGCGCTTGGCTTCACGTTATTGGTCTCACTGTCTCCACCCAACTGTGAGAGCTGCTGCGGCAGCGGATTGTTTTTTGGTATGATGCTTGAGTTGCAAGTGAAGAGGCTGATTGCCTCCTGGAAGGCCCATCTCCAAAATTGCTTCGTTGTTGAAACATTCCCGTCCGCGGCTGCCTGCGTATAAAGGGAAGCACCAGTGGCTCTTGTTTCCATCTGAAGAAACTTACGTTTCCGCCCCTTCACTCTGATTTGGAGCACCTTCATGAGCAAAACCAAGAAGATCGTCATCGGAGCATTGCAGCGCTCGTGGTTGCGGGTGGCGGATTCGGCTACCACAGGGCCCAGCAAGCAAAGATCGTCAAAGTTCAAAGCCGGCAAAGTCGTCAAGATGGAGTCTCTGGTTGCAGACGGTGTCGGCTTCCGGAGGAAATCAAGCCCCTGAAATACATCAACATCACCGCCAACTCCTACGGGAGGATCGTGGAAATCCCCGTCAAGGAAGGAGATCGTGTCAAGCGCGGCGATTTGCTATTGAAGCAGGAGTCCATCCAGTCTTCCGCCGACCTGCGCAGCACGTGAGCGCCATGCTGCAGCAAGCGACGACTGACGCCGAGGTTCCGAGGCGGCATACCGGGCTGCCGAAGCTACCTTGAAGACGATGCAGGCAGATTTGGTCCGCATTAAAGCCGACTTCGAAAAGGCGCGTCTTGACCTGGAGCGCAGCGAGAACCTCCTCAAGGAGGGATTGATCTCCAAGGCGCAGTTTGACCAATACAAGGCAAGCTTTGACGTCGCGAAAGCTCAGATCGACGCTAGCCAGGCCCGCATTCTAGCAGTCCCAGGCAGAATTGAACCGAGCCGATCGGAGGCGTGCGTCCGCCGGCGGCCGCATCGCTCAACAGCAAGCCTCCATCGCGCGCAGCGCGGATGTGGTGAACAAGACCATCTACACTGCGCCTCTCGATGCCATCATCACGAATCTTCCGGTACGCGTCGGGGAGTCGGCGGTGCCAGGGATTCAAAACTCCATCGGGAGCGGCCTGATGACGTTGGCCGATCTCTTCGTGTGATCACGGCCGAAGTGAAGGTCGATGAAACCGACATCATCAACGTCAGGTTAGTGACAGGAAGCCGAAGTCGACCATCGATGCCATTCCCAACAAGACCTTTACGGAACGGTGACAGAAGTTGGAAGCAGTGCCCTGACGCGTTCCGGGCAAGCGGCGGGCACCACGCAACACGACTCGGAACTTCCAGCCAGGAGGCTAAAGGACTTCAAAGTGGTCGTGACGCTGCTGGAACCGACGGCTGAACTGAAGCCGGGACTGTCAACGACTGCCAAAATCACCACGGCCACACGCGCCAGAGTGTACTGGCGATTCCCATCCAGGCTCTCACCATCAGAGAAAAGCGAGAAAGACAAAGGGAAGGTCAAACGCCTTCTTCAAATCCGAGCACGGCAAAGGCGGCAGGAAGTAATGAAGCAGCTCCGAAGGGGGAACTGTTTCTGCTCCAAGACGTCTAAGAAGAAGGAAGAGCAGGGGGTGTTTATTCTACGGGACGGAAAGCGGTCTTTGTTCCCGTCACCACGGGAATTACCGGACAAACGGAAATCGAAGTCCTTTCCGGGCTGAAAGAGGGGACGAGATCGTTTACCGGGAGCTACAAGACCTTGCGCACTCTCAAGACAGACACCAAAGTCAAAGTCGACAACAAGGAAGCCGGCAAGGATGAAAAGAAGCTGTGACAAGAAGCGTCCAGTAAGCCCAGTCAGCGCGTGCGTCAGACTTGAGACATAGAGACACGGCGATGCTGGTCGAGTTTGCAGGCTTCATGAAAGGGTTGGAAGGGTATGCCTGAAACTCAAGCAGGTTCGATGGCCAACGGCCACCTGATCAAGACGGAAAATCTCTGGAAGACCTATGAAATGGGAGCGGAGAAAATCCATGCCCTGGCAGGCGTGTCTCTTCACCGTCACTAAAGGTGAGTACCTGGCGATCATGGGTCCTTCCGGTTCTGGGAAGTCCACATTGATGAACCTGATTGGCTGTCTCGACACGCCGACGCAGGGTCAGTACTTCATCAATGGACGGCTCTGTCAGCGCGATGAACGATGATGAACTGGCCTTCATTCGAAATCGCGAAATAGGGTTTGTCTTTCAGACCTTCAACCTGCTGGCTCGCGCCACCGCGCTCCACAACGTGGAGTTGCCTTTGATCTACAACGGAACGCCGGCCCAGGAACGTATTGAACGGGCGAAGAGTGCACTCCGGATGGTGGAACTGGAGCAGCGGATGACCCACAAGCCCAATGAGCTGTCAGGCGGCCAGCGACAAAGAGTTGCCATCGCCCGAGCGCTGGTTAATAATCCCTCCATTCTGCTGGCCGACGAACCCACCGGAAACCTGGATTCTGCAACCGGCGTGGAGAATCATGAACTTGTTTGAGAAACTCCACGAGCAGGGGAACACCATCATTCTGGTGACGCACGAGCACGATGTCGCGGAGCATGCGCACCGCACCATCCATATCCGCGACGGCAAAGTCGCCTCCGATGAGCGACGTGCCTAGTGGGAGCGCAGGCAGAGGGAAGCGATCGCCCCTGCCCGTGTCCCGCCTTTAGGCGGCTCGGTCAAGCCAGTGCTACAAACCGCGAACGGCTCTACTTAATGAAATGCCTGCTGTGAGTCTCGAAAGGCCGCGCTTTTGCCCGGCGAAAGCCGCGCAGATCTGCCCCGTCTGTTGTGGTGCCAAACGGGAAGTCGAAATTGACTGCCCCTCGGACTGTGTCTACCTTCACGCCGGCCGGGAGTATGAAAGTAGCAAGCTCGCGCGCACGGCTCTTCCGCCCCAGTCGCACCGGAACGGCTTTGGGAGCCATCATTTCTTGCGCGCGAATTACCCGCTGATGATGGGCCTGTCGCAAGTCATTTCCGGTTGTGCGTCGCAGTTCGCCCGAGCTTGCCGACAGCGACGTTCGAGGCGACGTTCGATTCCCTTCTTCAGACTTTTCAACACGCTCGACAAAGGAATTTATTACGACTTTGCGCCCGACCGTCTCGTTCAGAAGGATCTCATATGTGGCCCTGAAGCAGTTTCTCGAAGCGTCCCTGCCGAGTCCCGACTCGTTTCGGAAACACGCCCCACGACCGAGCCAAATCCTCGACGCCTTGCAGTTCATGAAGGAACTGTCTGCCGAAATCACCCTGCCACGCCCGAAGAGCCGGGCGTTTTTGGATCATCTTGAGAGCGTCGCGCGCGATTTCACGCAAAGCCAGCCCGAGAACCCAAACTCATCGTGCCTGCGGAATTCTGATGGGACCAACCTAGTCTGGAGCAATTGAAGGACCAGAAGGCAAAGCAGAATGACTAATGACTAAGCACCGAATGACTGAAGAAATGACCGAAATCCGAACGCTGAAGAGCTGGACTCGTGACATTCGAGAGTTTCGTCATTCGAGCTTCGTCATTAGTCACTTCATTCACAGTGACGAGCGCGAATGATGCGGTAAGGCTTCCGTCAGTAGACCGCTGTCCCGTGCAATCACAGCTCGCTCAAGATCTTCTCCAGGCTCGCCAGCCGGATCTGACGATGCCGTGATTGGCCGGCCCAATCACCAGATAGTCGGCGCCGGCTTGCAAAGCAGCGGCTGGCGTTGCGATGCGGCTCTGGTCGTTCACGTCGCTGCCTGCTGGGCGGATGCCAGGAGTCACAATCTTCATCGCTCTCCCCAACTGTCCGCGCAACAGACGCAGCTCTGGAGGTGATGCGACAACGCCGTCCAATCCAGCCTCCTCAGCCAGTCTCGCGAGCCGCTCTACTTGAGACGCAACATCCCGTCTAACTCCAACCTGCGCGAGATCTTCATCAGCCATGCTGGTTAGTACAGTGACGCCCAGTAGTTGCGGCCGTTCCTGGTTGCTCCGGCATTTGCTTCAGAGCATTCGCTGCTGCGGACATCATCTTCAAGCCACCGCCCGTGTGGAGTGTGAGCATTGAAACGCCCAACCCGGCGGCTGCCAGCACCGCTTTGGTCACCGTGTTGGGGATGTCATGAAACTTGAGGTCAAGAAAGACCCGCTCACCTAGGTGCCACGATCTCCGCACCAAACCCGGTCCTTCAGAAGTGAAGAGCTGGCTACCGATCTTGAAGAGACCCACACGCCCCTTCAACCGGTCCACAAGGCTGAGGGCTTCGGCGCGGCTATCGACGTCGAGTGCGACGATGATCTGATTCATGGAGTGAATTCTCAACGGGCTAGAAACTACGACGACTGCAGAATCCTTGCTGATCAGCCTCGTCTGCGCGGACCTGCAAGCATTTCAGCGAAACCACTTCTGTTTGACATAGTCCAGAACTTGAGTCCAGTTCAAAAGCTCTCCCGGATGCTTCTCGACGCATCCTCTCTGCTTCGGCTCTGGACTGGTGGGCCGAGAGATTGATCGTCATCGGGCTCAACATCGAATTGGACTGGAGGTAGTGCGCGGTCTTGGCATTCAGCATCCGGCCCGGCTGGCTGAAGTGCATCGACCAGAGAGACTGAATCTCAACGGGCTTGACCGTCGCTTTGATGACGAAGGCCGCCATGCATTCGGTGGCATCGAAGATCCAGGTTTCCCTTTAACTGTCTGTGATTCTTCCACCGTACTCCTTTCTCGGTGATGATCATCCGGCAATAGTCGCAGGTAGGACGGCCTCGATCTTCGCCGCCAAGCAGCTTCGCAGCCACAAACCCCGAGAAGCACCAAGCACACAAGAGAATGGATCGTTTCAGCAAGCGTTCTCCTTAACACTTCATGATACTGCCAACTACCGACCGCAGTCGCTGGATTCCCTTACGCCGGCAAAATGCATTCAACCCATCGATGATTTTGACGGCCGCTGCCGGATCGAGAAAATTGGCCGTGCCGATTTCGACGGCTTGAGCGCCGGCGATCAGAAACTCAAGCGCATCTTCTGCCGTTCGAATGCCGCCAATTCCGATGACTGGAATTTTGACTGCGCGAACCACCTGATAAACCATGCGCAAATGCGATGGGCTTGATCGCGGGTCCTGAAAGCCCGCCAGTCCAGATTTCCCAGCCGCGGTCTCGGCCGTTTCGGTATCGATCGACATCCCGAGCAGCGTGTTGATCAGCGACAGAGCATCCGCGCCGGCGTCCTCCGCAGCCCGGGCTATGACCACGATGTCCGTGACATTGGGAGACAGTTTGACGATCACGGGCCGGGAGGCAACCTGTTTGATCGCCTTCACCACTTCATAGGTGGCGGCAGGATCCGATCCGTAGACGATCCCACCCTTCTTGACGTTTGGGACATGAAATATTGATTTCGTATCCTGCCAGACCCTCAGCGCTATTGCAGCACTTCGACGACCCGCACATAATCGTCGGTCGTCTGTCCGAAAACGTTGGCGAAGATGGCCGTGTCGTAGCGCTCTCAACGAGGGCAGCTTCTCCGCGACAAAGCGCTCGACTCCCACATTCTGCAGCCCGATGGCATTGAGCATGCCCGAAGCGGTCTCGTGCAGACGTGGCGGCGCTGCGCCCTGCATTGGGCATCACCGACAGATCCTTTGACCACCAAGCCGCCCAGACGGTTCAAATCGATCAAGTCACGAAACTCTTCGCCATAACCAAAGGTTCCGCTGGCAGTGATTACCGGATTCTTCAGCTGTAATGCCGGCAAACTCCGTTGAAAGGTCGACCATTGTCGAGGGTGGCCAAGACGATGACTTGCGTGCTGCAAGGCTCAGGCATGTTAGCAAACCCAAAAAGATGGGTAAACCGCATTCCGGCCTGCGCACCGCACGGCCCGTGGGAAGCACGCCTGCAGTTGGACTGCTGTCCTTCCACGATTCTGGGCGTGTACTCAGCGCAGCAATTCGATAGAATAGACAGCCTATGGATCGCAAGACCTCCCCTTCATGACAGCCGCCGCTAATGGCGATGGGTTGCGCCCATGAGTAGTCGGCAATCCTAAACGACAGAAAAGGTTCGGTCATTTTTCTCTCCACCGTCGTCACGATCCTATTCGTGTTCGCGGTGTTGCAGCAGACACACGAACCTCAGTCCCTACTTTAGTGCGCCACCAGACCGCAATACCGACTTTGCTGCTATGGGCTCTCACTTCGCTCAATGTCATCCTGCTTGGTCATCTGCACTCTCATCCTGCTACGCAACCTGCTCAAGCTCTATTTCGAGAGGCGCAGCCACCAGCTGGGTTCCAAGTTTCGAACGAAGCTGGTGTTTGCATTCACCGGGCTTTCCATGATTCCGCGGTCTTCATGGCGCTGTTTGCCTACACGCTGCTGCATCGAAATCTGGACAAGTGGTTCAGCACACCGATCGATCAAGTCGTCAAACAACGTCGGCTTGATTGTCGAGGAAATCAGCCAGGATGCTCGCATCCACGCTTCCCGAAGCGCGCGGTTTCTCGCGCGCGCATCCAGCCGTCGCAGGGTTGGCGCACCTGCTGAAGGCAACCTGAACAGAGATCAGAGCCTGGCTGCCGGACTATGAGATTGGCTTGCTTCTTTTGCTTCGATGGTTCTCGAAAGCTCACCGGCATCTATCAAACCGGCGAGGTCTACGCGCCCGGCCACGCACAGTTCCGGCGTATTGCAGACCGAGCTCAAGCTGGTGGCGTGGAAAGCGGGCAGCAGGGACACATAACTGAGCAGGCGTTCAACCGGCTGATCAACAACGTAGGGAAGAAGGACGTCACGCTCGAGGCAACGGATGAGAACGGGCAGGTGATGGTTCTGGCTGGTGCCGCAGTCGAGACGGAGGTTTCGAAGCGCACCGTCCAGTATCGTGATCGGCTACAAGATTCAGGGCAACTTGCTCGAAGCTGGCGTCGAAATCTCCCAATCGAGCCAGGACTACGAAGGCCGTGCGAAAGACCGGCCCGAGTGCGGGGACAATCTCACTGCTCTGGCTGGGCTTGATTACGATCCTGCATTGTATTTGCGGCGGTGTGGATTGGCCTCTATCTCTCGAAGCGAATTGCCATTCCGATTCGTGCCCTGGCCGAAGCTTCAACGAAGTGTCGAAAGGAAACCTGCGCGTTCAGGTGGACTGCCAGGCTCAGGACGAACTTGAAATACCTGGTCCATTCGTTCAATCGGATGACCTCACAGCTTTACGAGAGTTCTGAGAAGCTGGAAAGGACGAACGAGGATCTGCATTCCTCCAACCAGGCGCTGGAGGAAAGGCGTCGCTACACGGAAGCGGTGCTGCAAGAACATTCCGACGGGTGTCATTTCCATTACTTCCGACCACAAAATCAGCCGTGTCAACACAGCCGCCCAGCGCATGTTCAAAGTGCGATCTCTCGGTGATCAACCGCGGCATCGACGCTGCTCTTTCATTCGCGAGATCTCGTCGAGATACAGGCGTTGATTGAAGCGGGCATCGAAATCTGGAAGCGCCACTCGTGACTTCAGGCTGCACCTCAAAGATCGTACGCTCTACTGTGCCGTGACGCTGAGTGCTTTGGACAGTGAGGTCCCATCCTCCCAGGGTTGCGTGATGGTGCTTGAAGATTTGACAGAGCTGCTCAAGGCCCAAGAAGGCCAATGCTTGGCGCGAAGTGGCGCGCCGCATGGCTCATGAGATCAAGAACCCACTCACCCCTATCCAACTTTCGGCCGACCGGCTGCTGAAGAACTATTTCAAGAAAGCAGATGAGGTGTCGGCCATCAGGCCCGAGAAGTGGATTTGAAACCGCGTCTTGCGCGAATGTGTTCAAACCATTCACCACGAGGTGGCGAGCCTCAAAGCCATGGTTGACGAATTCTCACGTTTTGCGCGGTTGCCTGCAGCCAGCATGGTTTCAACCAACGTGAACCTTCTCATTGAACAAACCCTGGCGTCCTACAACGGACGTTTGGATGGAGTTCACCTCGATGCTTCGCTGGCACCGGAGCTACCCGAGATCAAGGCAGATCCGGAACAATTGAACGGGTGTTCGTGAGATCTCATCGACAATGCCCTCGAAGCCTTGGAGGATGCCTCGGAAAAGGAACTGTCTCTGACGAGCGGCTTTTATCCGAATCGGCAAACCGTTGGAGGTCGTTGTCAAGGACACAGGGCACGGCATTTCTTCGGCCGACAAGGAGAAATTGTTTCTACCGTATTTCTCCACGAAGAGACGGGGTACGGGCCTCGGACTCGCCATCGCCAGCCGGATCATCGCCGACCACAAGGGTTATATTCACGTGGAAGACAATATCCCCGTTGGGGCCAGTTTCGTGGTTGAGATCCGGCGGTGAGAACGAAGGTGTCCGCAGTGCAGGCTTCCTGTAGATGCACTGATCCCCTTCGCACAGCGGGTGAACAGACGAGTCAATCGTCAGTCACAGAGCGCGCCGCCTGGGGGCTACCTTGACACATGGAAGGCTTTGGCTTACAGCATCGCATCTCGTACAGCAACCTCATCGCCCGATGATCTTCGAACTCTGCTGGACAACCCCGCGCCGTTGGCGCAGCCCCCTTTGGTAGGGGAATTGCCTCGCAACCGCGCACCCGGTTCGACCTTCGACACTTCCAGGGGTTGTGGAATTCTGCTCTGCGACACCTTCCCCGGCCCCTCGTTGCGGAAGAACTGGAAACTCATTCTCATCGGAGTCCTGCAACACTTGCGGCGCAATTCGAGTTCTTCTCGTTGATGATGAAGTGGGTATTAGGCAGTCGCTCGGTGCTGTACTGCGAGAGGAGGGATTCAAGGTTGCGACCGTCGAGAGCGGCGAAGCCTGTCTGTCGTCTGCTCGAAAGCCACTCGTTTGAACTCATTCTCCTGGATGTTTGGCTGCCTGGCATCGACGGGCTCGAAACCCTCGAAGCGCTGAAGAGGAAGGGAGTAGCATCTAGAAGTCGTCATGATTTCGGGTCATGGCACTATCGAGACGGCCGTCAAAGGCAACCCGCTTTGGGTGCCGTTCGATTTTGGTCGAGAAGCCGCTATCGATTGAGAAGACGCTGCTGGTTGTCAAAACACGCGCTCGACCACAAGCATTTACAGGACGAGAACCGCAACTTGACGCTCGGAACTGGGGGCCCGTTACCGGATCGTCGGCACTGGCGTTCCCATGAAAGCGCTGCGTCAGCAGGTTAGCCATTGCGGCGCCGACCAACGGCCGTGTACTCATTTTGGCGAAAGCGCGGCGGCAGGAGCTCGCGCAGCGCTGCATCATCAGAGCCTGCGCAACTCGGCACCGCTGGTTGAAGTCAATTGCGCCGCCATTCCCGATGAACTGATCGAAAGCGAGCTTTTCGGCCACGTGAAGGGAGCCTTCACCCGAGCCCACCCAAAGCAAGATCGGTAAGCTGGAGAAGGCAGACGGCGGCACCCTCTTTCTGACGGAAGGTGACATGAGCCTGAAGACTCGGGCCAAAGTTCTTGCGGGCCCTCGAGGAGCAGCGCTTTGAACCAGTCGGCTCAGCCGCACCAGTTTCTGTCGATGTCCGTATCATTGCTGCGACCAACAAGAATCTGGACGAAGAGATGGAGAAGGGCAACTTTCGGCAGGATTGTTTTACCGGCTCAACGTCATTCCATTCTATGTGCCCCCCTTGCCGTGAACGGGTGGAAGATGTTGCGGTGCTCACCGAGCATTTCATCCAGAATTCTCCCAACTCTACGGGCGCAAGGCCAAAGAAGTCTCCACCCGAAGCCTGGAGGTACTGAAGCAGTACCGCTGGCCCGGCAATGTCAGGAACTGAAGAATCTGGTGGAGCGGATGGTGATCGCGACTCAGGCGCCGTTGGAAGTGCGGCATCTGCCATCCGTCGTGCTCAAAGAAATGGTTCTCCAGAGGATCCCTTCGGAGGCGCGAAGCCTTTCTGAAGCGCGCCCCTGGCCTTCGATCGGGGACTACGGCTTTGAAAAAGCTTGAAGAGAACGGCGGAAACATTTCCCCGCACTGCGGAAGCGCTCTCGGCATCGAACGCAGCCACCCTGTACCGAAAGCTCAAGAGTCTCAAGAATCAAACTGCTTAGTAGAAAAACTGATCGGACCTGACTTTCCGGCCCAGAAGTCCGCTAGCTCGAGTGATTAGGCCTCATGTTCGTCTGTGATCCGAACCATGTGAACAGAGTCTTCAAATAACCTTGTTGTTTGGCTGCCGGGCTTCAGGCTGGGAACTGGCCGGCGTGGAATGGGCCCAGCGGTTCGGGCGTCACTCCTGAGACGCAGCTGCCGGTGCGATGGAGTGCTACGGAAAACGTTCTCTGGAAGGTCCCGCTTCCGGACCGCGGCAATTCATCACCGATCGTGTGGGGCGATCGCGTGTTCATCACTCAGGCAATTGAGAAGGAGAACCGTTTGGCAGTCGTGTGCTTGAATCGTGCCAACGGCAGGGTTCTCTGGCAATCGGGCATTGCCCATTCAGAGAAAGCGCCTACGCACGATGCAAATCCCTATGGCTCGGCGTCGCCCGTGACGGATGGCGAGCGCGTCATTGCCTGGTTCGGTTCGGCGGGCATCTACTGTTACGACCTCAATGGCAAGGAGCTTTGGCGTCGCGATCTGGGAAAACAAAATCACCAGTGGGGTTATGCAGCGTCGCCAGTCATTTATGGCGACTTGGTGCTTTCTGAACTTCGGCCCAGGCGAAACGGACGTTCCTGATTGCGCTGGACAAGAAGACAGGGAAGACAGTCTGGAAGGTCGACGTTCCTTCAGGTGCAGCCGAAGGAACGAACCGATGGTTTTGCCGGCCAGAGCGATGGAGTGATTGGTTCGTGGAGCACGCCGGTCGTGATCAAGGCCAATGGTCGCGACGAATTGATTGTGAGTTTTCCAGAGCAGGTGCGAGCGTTTGATCCCGAAGACGGGCAAAGAATTGTGGGTGATGCGACGGTTTGAATCCGTTGAGTTTATTCCTCGCCGATTTACGGCGATGGCGTCGGTTGTCGCGATGGCAGGTTTCCTGGGCACGCTGGTGGCGGTGAAGCCGGGTGGGAATGGGAACGTGCACTGCCACGCATCGGCTTGTGGAAGCGGGAGCGCAACAAGAATCAACTCGGCACCGGAGTGATTCATGAGGGATATTTCTACGTCCTGGACACGCCTGGAATCGCGGAGTGCATCGAACTCAACACCGGGAAGCTGGTTTGGGAAAAGCGCGTGAGCGGAGCAGGATCCAAGAACGACTCCTGGTCGTCCATGATTTTGTCCGGTGACAAGATTTACGTCCTCAACCAGTCGGGCGACACAGTTATCCTTCGAGCCAGTCCGAAGTTTGAGGTGATCGCAGTCAACTCCGTCGGCAATGAACTCACGAACGCGACGCTGGCGGTGTCGGACGGAGAATTCTTCATTCGCACTCACGAAAATCTCTTGGTGCATTGGCGGAATACAATCCAAGACCAGTGCCAGACAGGGTGACGATCGGTGCGCCGCGGTTTGGACTTCCCTATTTCTTTATCCCGCGACGTCGGACCGAGATGGGGAGAGAAGACCGGCTGCGACCTGGTCGAAGAGCGACTTCACGGACTCCTTCTTCTTGCCCGCCTTTCCCATGCCGGTAGTTGTGTTCGCCGTTGCAAGTCTGGCAGCGGACCTTGCGAACCTCCGCCTCAACCGATGCTCACGACGTAGTGATTCATCGAGCAACTGGCAGCGACTGCAGTAGTCATCAATCGTGTCTCCAAGCTTCAATTCATCTGACATGCTTGCTCCTTCCCCAATAGCGGTGGCCTAGCAGATCTCCACAAACCCTTGGAAAAGCACTTGCTGACAGTGGCTGCTCGTGTGAGTCTGTTCGTCGAACAGCAACTACCGTCGCGACACAATCAACGACTCCGGAGAATTCTCTAACCGATGAAGCTGCGCTGTGTGCAAAACCGGCGTTTTGGTACATCGTTTGATATTCGGCGAAGGGTAAGCGTCGCCTTCCTCGGTAGTGCCCAACATCATCAGAGAAAACGAAGCAGCATCTGGAGGAGTCACCCGGTCATCGTTGGCACAAACTCCAGCGTCACAGCCAAGCCATCCGGTTTTAGTGCCCCAGGCACCTTGCGCATTAGGGTTTCAATGGTAGGCGGAGAAAAATGGTGATGGAAATTTGTGATTAGAACCACATCGTAGTTCCCGCCGAACTCCACTTCGAATGCACTCCCTTCAATCGTGTGCCAACGGTCGGCAACTCCGGCGGCTGTGGCATGCTCGGCGAGCAATCTCCAAGACTGCTGCCCAGTCGACGGCGTGGATTTGTGCATTCGGGTTGTGACGCGCGATCGTGATCCCGAAGATTCCATGTCCGGCCGCCAAGTCGAGCACTTTCATCGGTGCGGCCTTGCTCGCCTTGAACGACGGCTGCGATCGCTTCGGCCGGAGGAATCATCAGAGGAACCATACATGCGAGCAAATTCCTTCCAAACAGGATGCTCGTACGAGACCGTGCCGCCCCCAGTATCATTGCAGTACCGTCCCTTTCGAACTGCAGCGGCGAAATCATCGAAAAACTGTTTCATCGGTGGCGACAGCAGAAACCTGCTGTGCCTCCCACATGCATCCTGGAGTTCTTGTCGAGAACATGGCCGCGTCAGAGTAAGTCCGTAGCGGCTGCCCTCTTTGGTAAGGAACTGTTGAATCACGAGAAAGTCGCAGAGGACCCGCATCCTTTCGCTGAGGCATGGCAGCGATCAGCCAAAGACTCGGCAGTGACACAGCCTCGCCATTTGCTGTGAACACGCCCAGTTCGAGGGAGGCCTGGAGCGCTGCACTTATGTTGCGTAGGCGTTGATAGCCTGAAAGATCGGCCCGGCGTTGGTTGTGACATGAGCGTTTCTCTCCAGAAACTAGATTGGCAGAACTGCGACCGCAAACTTTACAGAATCCTTCTTCCGAACGCAAAACGGAAGCCCCATAGTCGCCAGTCGTGCACCTCTTGATCATGTCGAAGTAGCGAGTGCTTGGCAGTCAGGCCTGGCTTGTCTGATGAATGATTTCTGGCTGCACAGGAGGCTGTGGAATGGTGGGGAGACTAGAGCGCTCAGGAGTCGATGAAGATTGAAGTCAAACTGGCCGCCAGAACTCTATCTCCAACCTCTTTGCCTTCGCCGGGGCTAAGCCGGTGACTGGCATCAACTGGCAAAACGGCTGGTGGCGGGTTATGCCTGGCTATCGTCTCGTCGAAATACAACGTTACCACCGTTTTCAGACTGCGATCGCCAGACTCACTCATACTCTTGACGATCAGCGATCCCGTTTGCAGGAGATCGGCTATGTTAGGTCGCGATCCTTCAGGGACCGACGCTCGGCCCGAACCCGGCAAAAAGGGCCGAGGCGATAAAGGTGTTCCAAAAACTGATTCCGCAAATCTGGGAAAGGCATCTTGAAACAGAATGGACTGGCCAGAGTCCTCGGACCCCGGTTCCACAACGTTTACAGAGCCTATTTTTCAAAACCCCGTATGTATGGGATGACCGGCGGCCGCGGCCCCGTCTCAAAGAGCGGTCCCCGTGTCGAGCGGTAGGTCATGTTCATGAATGGCGTCTCGATGCGGCGTCCGATGGCATGAGTAACGGCCGTTCTCCCAGTTTGATTCCATGTTGTACGACACAATCCCTGTGGACAGAAGCAGCCGCTCCGCATTGTATGGTTCCTTTCTGGTCAGCATCATCTCGATAAGCCAGTGCTCGAAGGCGTTCGCGGCGTGGTACTGGGAGTAGGGCCCGGGCCAGCCAAGCATCGAGATGATCGCCGGGTCCTTACGCCCTTCGATGTCGCCGGCGTAGGTCCACCCCACACCCCGGACCGAATATACCGCCGCTTTCGTCCCGTCACGATAGTCCACGATACAGACGCTTGGTTCGCGGACGGTCTCCTGAAAGTGTCCCGGCTTCAGGTCAAAGCTTGTCCGCACTGCATCAAGCAGATTGCCCGCCCAAGGATTGCGGTCGGTCCACTTCCATGTTTCAGGCCCTCGAATGCACTGCACCGCCTCGATGCCTGTCTCACCGCCCTTGCGGCGTTCCGCAAAGCACTGGAGCACGTCGACACAATGGAAAAGGCTTCCCTCATCTCCAGCGCTTCCAGCCACGACCGATGCTTTTATGGGCGTATCGATATCGAGTTCTATCTCGGGCTTGCGGTAGTAGACTTTACCGGCAAGGTCTGTTAGGCGTTCATCACCTTTTTTTTTTTTTGTTGACATCCACTGTCAGCATGCACCGAGACCCCAGGAACGCGTCAGACTACAATATTGTCTGAGCGACAGGCCGAGCGCGGCGGCCAAGCCCTTTACTAGCCAGAGCCAAGCAGTTTGTCTCTGATCTTTGCTATCACAAGAAAGTCAAAGTGAGATAAAAGAATCTGAGCCGGGAGGGATTTCCAGTTTGATCCATCACAAGAACCCTGAAGCGGTCAGGTCAGAACTACGGAAGTGGCTCAGGACGGTCAGTCTGAAGATCTGCTTTCATCACAGCTCAAGAAATTGCCCGACAGGAGCGTCGTTCAAACGACACAAAGAGACTAGGCCACGCAGCTCTGACTCGGCCAAGGAGAGGGCGCCTGTCACCCGGATACAACGCTCACCGCTTCACCTGAGCAGACCACCGAGTTATCTTTACGACCGACTGATCTTCACCAAGTTTGAGCCGAAGCAGGATCGTGCCACAAGCCAAAAACTTCGAAAAAAGAAGTCAATGAATTTCACCCGCACTTAGTTTAGTTGTCTGCACAATCCAAAGGACGTCGGCAATACTACACAAAACAAGCCTCTTATAGGAAAACTTACAAACACGGCCTTCAGTGACCCACTTTTTTAGCATCCTATGAAGGAGGGTGCTAGAAATCGGGTTTCCGGGCGCAGGCCGGGACAGATCCGGAGGCAATATGAATACCATACCGCTTCGAAAGACCACTCTGACTTCGCTTCTACTGGGCAGCTGGCACCCGAACAAGGCGTTGTCGTATCGCGCAGGCAGACCATCCGGAGCGACTGCGAAAAAACATATTCAAAAAGGCAGAAGACAAATCTTTACAAGAAGTCAGAAAGCTTGCAGTGAAATTTTAGCCGTCAGGCGGAGAACCTGAGCGGGAGCAGGCAAGCTCGCTACGGTTGCCGCGATGTTGCTCGTCAGCGCATTCTTTATGGCGAAGACGGTGATCGCTACTATGAGAAGATCGCGATCACAGCTACCCCTACTACGGCGAGTCCATTGATCGTTACTGACGATCAATCGCTACCACGCTACTACTGACCAAGAGATCGTGGCTACCGCTACTATGATCACGTAATGGTCACCACCGCCGCTACTGAACTGGCGATTCAATCTGATTTTGTTTGAGAGATTTGATCAGCGAGTCTGTGAATTTCGTTGTCTGGTCTTTCTGAATTGGGGATTGGAGCAGTCCTTAGACCGCGTCAGGATCATTGACAGTCGGTGGCGATGCGCCGTCCCCACGTTCATGCGTCTTCGCTTGGGTTAAGACTCTTCTCCCTTCGCTGCCGCCACGCATGGTGGCAATCTCGTTACGACAAATTGTATGGCTAGGATGGCGATCTAATCTTCTTTCCACTGGCGTTGAGACCTTCCTACGATCTCTTCCTGCACCGCTTGTAGTCCCGGTTCTTGATCTTCTGCCAGTGCCAGGTCGCCCGCAGGCCCTTCCACGTAAGGGGCTCTTGGCGTCTTTTTGCGACAATGCCTTCCGAGACCCAATGCTAAGGCGCCTTCGAACAGCGCCGAGGCCTTCCTTTCGATGTGCGCCGTTCTGAGCAGGGCGCGGATGGCGTGCCAGTAATGTCGGTTCATAGAGCGTTCTTTGCGTTTGCTCAGGGGTGCTGTTGCAAGGTCCTCTCCGTCGAAGGGTGAGACGGGTCAAACACGTAATACAGCATTACCCCACGGAGCCACGGGTTCTCCAGCCATTCGAAGTGCGGATGGCCTTGCTCATCGAGCGCTACAATCTCGCCATCGCGGAATTGGCTGGGACGCAGCCAGTGCTCTGCCATTGCCTGAGCAATGGGTAGAAATCGGTTTCTTGAAGTGTTTAGTTGCGCGAGTAGAACTTGACACCGCCACTGCCCGGAGAATCCGTCTCGGCAAATCGCGCGACTGGCTCATCCCATTTCAGCTCGAACAGCCAGCCGTCGCGGTCAAACGGCTCTCGGACCAGAGCGCGCCACCGATCGGATTAATCAAGTCAAGTTGCCCTCATCCAGACGTTGGCGGCTCTTCACGGGGCATGTCTCCCCTCAGAGCAACGCGCATCACGCCCAGCAATACGTAAC